>JAEEGL012445542.1_pt1 | contig 31456 bp, 26 predicted proteins | sample 9134231 | NCBI WGS metagenome assembly JAEEGL01 (sample SAMN16246548, study PRJNA631951) | gut metagenome | biome: gut microbiome; feature: rumen; material: fiber-attached | host: Bos | place: Iran: Karaj | collected 2018-10 | reverse complement strand
GAGGCCATGTTTGTCAAAGAACGGGCATTGTATGCGCTGGGCCGGTTTGATGAGGCGTATGATGTGGACTACCAAATCATAATGGCTGCCAACGACTCAGACGATAAGAAGGGCATCGACAAGAAACAGCTGCTGCTGGAGGCGAAGATTAACACGCAGATTGGTAACTCGAATATGACCATCTGCAAGAAACTGATAAAGATATGCCCCGAGTGCGTGAAGGCGTATGTGATGCTGCGGACGGAGGCACTGAAGAATGGGAAGGCGCTGGAGACGACCGACGACGCGGAGAACGACGAGAACGAGCAGTTGGTGGTGGCGTTTAATGATACGGAGGTGTCGGACGAGGAGTTTGAGCAGATGCTGGAGGAGGAGCAAGGCAGCAGGGCCTTTGCGAGATTGGGAAGAAGGGTGGCAAGGCTATCGTAGGCGGTTGGATATAAAGGCGTGGGTTAAGGTACTACGAAGGGGTGACACGCGATGCAGTGTTGGCAAGCAGTCGCCCCTTTGGGGCTTTATAACACTATGCAATGAACAGTGAACGCTGCAATATTCTGCTACAGCGCTACAGTGTTACAGTTCGTTTTTGCCCTTATCAAAACCCAGAATCATTATTTTTAGGGCTTTTTACTTATCAAGAATTTGAGAAATAGAGATTTTGTAGGCTGTACGTTAAGAAAAGGACACCTCAAATACGAACTGTAGCACTGTAGCGCTGTAGCGCATCAAGCACTCTTTACGCGAAGGCAGGCAAGTTTGTCTCGTCTTTGATGCTTGATAAATAGTTTGTTATGGTGGGTTCTAAAAATAGGATTAAATGGACGTAAGTCCACTGGACTTCCTTAATCCTACGGGGAATATATATTGTTAATCAACGCGTTTCTATTGAACGAAAAGCCCTAACGGGCTATTTTTAGAGGTTGCCTTTAGTTTTTACTTTTTAGTTTTTAGTTTAAATCTAACCTCTAACCTAATTAACGAATTCATTCTTCTTGGCTTTTACCTCCCTAGCATCATCCTTCGGTGTTCTGTACCCCATTCCGTCATGCGGTAGACGATGACATAGAGGCGTTTCCCGTGGTCGGTGAGACGGTATTCCACACGCGGAGGATAGCCGCGACACTCATACTTCTCAATAAGACGGTCGTCAACCATCTGGCGCAACCTCTCGGTCAACACCTTGTCGCTCAACCCGTGGACGGCAGTTAGGATGTCCTTGAATCTCGTACTGCCACAGAGGATGGCTGTCAGTATCTCAACCGTCCATTTGCTGCGCAGCACATCCATTGTGTCGCCGATGGAAAGCACCTCGCGGCACAGCACCTGCGAATCTTTGGAGGCTATCTCGCCCAAGATATTATCAATGTCGTCCTGCATATAAGTCGAATGCTTCACCTCTTCAGCTTCATCCCGTCTTTGAAGGCTTCGCCAACACGCTGTGACACTTGGTAGTAGCCGTGGGTGTAGGGATCGAATGTGATGGCGTGGAGGGATTCTATGTCCACCTTGCCATCCTTTATCTTGTCGGCTTCGACAGAGGTCTGCAACACACGACCGATGACACCTAGCCCTGTGTTGTCGCTTTGATACTCAATAAACTCGCACTCTATGGCGATGGGCAGTTCGTTGATAACAGGGGCATCCACAAACTGAGATTTGACTGTGGTGAGGCCGCTGTTGGCAAACTTATCCTTCTCTTTGTGACCCGACACCACGCCGAAATAATCAGCCTCCACCACGTGGGCGGCATCGGCGATATGCACCACAAAGCCTTTGCGACGTTTGATGTTCTCCACAGTCTTGTGGGTCTCGGTAAGATTGAGAGCCACGCGCTCGCGGTCGAGCATAGTGCCCCAGGCAGCGTTCATCACATCGATTGTGCCATCCTCGTTATAAGTGGCTACGAGCAGCACGGGCATCGGGAAAATAGCTTCAGTTACTTTGATAGGTTGTTTCATAGTGAAAAAGAGTTTGATGTTTTTTCAATAACGCAAGAGTGTCGAAATAATTGCACAAGCTGCAATGTATTTGTTAGGGCAACTTCTAAAAATTCTCTTTTGAGAGCGCGTCCCTCCGGGACGCTGTTTCTATGTTGCTTATTATCCCCACACTACGTGCGGGGTTATTGAGAGTGTGCCTCTTCGAGGCAATTAATAGAAGTCTCCTTAGGTATTGGAACGGATTTCCCTCTTTCGGTAGTCGGTAGGAGATATTCCCGTATGAGTCTTGAAATATTTGCGGAAGGTAAACTGTTCGGGGAATCCGAGATAGTCGGCAACTTCCTTCACCTGCATATCTGGCCGCATGAGGAGGTGCTTGGCTTGGTTGATGGTGAAGATGTGAATCCACCTCTTAGGGGTTTGGCCTGAATACTGCTGGATGAGCGAGGAAAAATGGCGCACCGTCAGGCAGGCCTCGGCGGCATAGTCAGCCACACTGAGCCGGTCGGCGTAGTGGAGCGCGAGCGACTTCATGAAGTTCACAAAGAGCTGTTCGCCATGCGAAGGGGTGTCGGCAACAGGCCTCTTGGCGGATGCAAAACCATATAGGAATTCCAAGATTAATTGCAACCTCTGCATAGTAACGAGGTGGTCATTCATCTGGCGGAAGATTTCTGTATCAGGCCGCAGAGCCTCCCGCTCGGCGATGTGCTGCATCATACTGATGATGTACGCCTGTTCCGCAACATCGAGTATTATGCATGGTATCGAGTCGCTGACTAACGGCATTATCCTTGAGAAGAAAGGGGCGGTTTCACCCGACACCCGTCCCATGTCCTCAACTACCACACATTCGTGATAGTCTTCGCTTCGCTCCACATCCATGATGGGGAGCAGTGGCGACAACACTGTGGCTACTCCTTTCTCGACATGACAAATATGACTGCCTATAATGCGTTTCGCCCATCCGTCCGTGCATAACGACATACCTACTTTTTGCTCCATAAAACGTAATAATTTAGTTGCAAAGATACGAAATAATACCGACATCGTACTTTTTGCTCAATTTTGCCAACGCCTTGCTCTTTGCTAGATGGCAGAATGGCAGTACTTTTGCAAATTGAAATTAAGTACATTTTAATTCATACAAATAATTAAAACTCAAATAACAATGAAAAAGTTAGTCAACAACTGGCACAACATATCGGTCTTTTTGGCCGGTGTCTTCGCCCTTGCGGCCGTTCTGGTGCCGATTGGTACCGTCACACGTCTGCTTCTCGCCTCCATTGCGGTGCTTTTCCTTCATTTCTTTGAGGAGTTCGGCTGGCCTGGCGGTTTTCCCTTGGTAGGAATGAAGGTGCTGATGAACAGCAGCGAACCCGACTCTACGAAATGGGGTGTAAACAACCTCAGCTCGATGTTTGGCAATTGGGGGTTCCTGCTTCTGGTTTACATCCTTCCGCTTTTCTTGCCGGGTGTGCGTTTCATGACGCTGGCGGCCTTCATGTTTCTCTTTGCCGAAGTGCTTATGCATTTCGTCATCTTCCCTATTCGCCTTAGGTCATACTATAATCCGGGACTCATCACTACTATTGGATTGGGTATTATCGGATGCTGCTATTTCTTTGGAGGAGTGTTTGATGCAAGCCTGTATGTATGGTACGACTGGGTGATAGCTGTAGTGTGGTTTGCAGTGGTTTTCTTTTTCAGCTTCCGCTCACCGCTCTATTGGAAACTCGGTCGCAAACACGGCTATTCTCTCACCCATCAGAGCGCCTTTGGCCCGATGCAGATGTAGCTGATGCGCACGTTTTCGGCTAGCTGAGCTCATAGGGCAAATCGCGTAGTGTTTGCGCTTACCCGAGGCGAGAAAACGATGGTTGCGGAGGGACTAGCGTCTTTGACCAGGCGTACGGAACGGCCATAGCCGCGGTCTTTGTCGTAGGTGCATTCGGCACTGGCGTTGACTAAGCCATCGATGAACAACATGGCGTAGGCCTGACGGGCAGCATTGCAGGTGGAAGCCCAATAGCTGCCGCCTTCGCCAATGGTAGAGAGCCATGTGCCACCACGAAAACCAGCCGCTGGCAGGAACACGGCTCCAGCCTTCTCCATCAGTGACCATTCTTCGGCATTGTATACATTATCGTTAAAGCTGATGGTAAAGTTGTTATGGTTGATATTGGCAATCGGGGTTAAGGTCGCAGGTCGCTCAAATTGGTCGGGCAAAAGGATGATCCCAGCCACACCGCAAACGGTGGCTTCGGCATAGCGGGCACTGTCGACACCATCGACAGTGGAGGAGGCACGACGATTCACAAGGTAGTCCCACTCGTCGCATGTCAGCGTGCGCCACGTGCCCGGCGTACCGTCACCGATGGCGTTATATACGCCCCAGTCGGCATACGCTTCGTTGCCACACAGACTCTCGATGTCGTAGTCGCCATCCTTTTCTGAATAGGGAGCCACATGCCATCCGCTGCTGCCCCAGGTGAAGAGGTCAATCCATCCAGTGTTGGTATCCGACACCAAGGCATTGGCCTGTCCGAGGTAGTCGTATTGATGTTCGGCAAAGCGGAAGGTGCCACTGGCGGTTCCTTCGGCGGTAGTATGGCTGCCAGCGGTGCTGAACTGTAGGTTTCCAGGCGAAAATATCACCTGCCGCCATTCGGCCACACTGAATAAATGCTGTGGTATTTCTATGGGGTTCACTTCTTCGCGTTTGCACCCAGTCAATATTAGGGCGACTAGCATAGTAATAGAGAACAGTGTCTTTTTCATAGTAATATTATTAAACTAATAGAACGTGTTTTTGAATGTGTTAATGTGTTAATGCGATAGTCGGATTACAATCTCCACGTATCTCGCGTATTACACGTATAAATAATACTTGTGATACGCGAGATACGTGGAGAAAACAAATGTGTGAACGTGTTAATGAGTGAATCATTTGACTAACGAATTCAGAAATAGCTGCTTTAGTTTTTTCTTTTCACTTTTTAGTTTAGGCAACTTCTAGGAATTCTCTTTTGAGAGCGCGTCCCTCCGGGACGCTGTTTCTATGTTGCTTATTATCCCCACACTACGTGCGGGGTTATTGAGAGTGTGCCTCTTCGAGGCAATTAATAGAAGTCTCCTTTATTAGTAACCTCCACGATGGCGCTGATCTCACTGCCGATAGAGAGGGCAATAACGAAACCGTCGTCAATGTGGTACATTGTGGGTGTCAGTGTGTCGCCCAACTTGGCGGCGACTCGGTATTCCACGCGGAGCTCTTTTATCTCAAAATCCTCGGGCATCAGTTCCATCGCCATGCGGATGTAATTGGCGTTGTTCACGTGACGGTTGTAGTCGATGTCGGCACGCATCACTTTGATAGGGGCAAAGGCTTCTCCCCCACCCTTGGGCAGGATGATGCGGCGGTCGCGGTAGTTCATCTCCAGTTGCGGCTCGATTAGCAAGGTGCTGGCGACGGCATCGTCCACGCGCTTCAGCTTGCCTGTGGCCTTATCGACGAATGCGCCCATGCTCCATGTGCGGTAGCAAGGACGGCCATCGGCATCATAGATAAAGGTGTTGCGGAAGCCGAACATAGGCTTCATATCATACACCGAGGTGGTCACCATTAGTTCCTCCTTGAAGCTAGGCACACGCAGTACCTCCACCTGACGTGAGGCCAGCAGTTGCGCCATATTCTCGCGAGCAAAGTAGGCCTTCACCTCAGGCTCGCTGTCGATCCACATCTCTGAGCAGTCCTGCATCATCTGCAGCGCGGAATAGAGTTTTAGCCTTCCCTCGCTGTCGCAGGTGCTTGTGGTAACTTTATAATTAAGGGTATACATGTCGAAAATTAAGAATTAAGAATTAAAAATTTAGAATTAAGAATTAAAAATTAAGAATTAATATTGGCTGACTCGTTTAAATTGCTTGATTCATTTGACTTCATCTGAAATAGTACATATTCTCGCAAACCACCAAAGGCCTAACGAAAGCAACAGGAGGCTGCCGACAAGAATAATCAAGCAGACCACATTGGTTTGACCACTGAAATCGATAAATGAAAGGGAGTTGTTGACGACGTGGATAATCATGCACAGAATGATGCTACCCGTGCGCCAGTAGAGCCACCCTAGGATGATTCCGAACACCAACGAAACATTAAAATGCACTCCAACTCCGTGAAGCAGTGCAAAAATGAGAGCGGTGACTAGAATGGCAATCCACGGACGGCATTGTGACTTAAGTAGGCCACCAAGAAGAATGCCCCGAAAACCAATTTCTTCCAATACTGGACAAAAGATGCATCCACAGAGCAAGCCTGCTATACCAGGGAAGAGATGCTTCGCTGTTTCGTTCAACGATTCAAATTCTTTCGGGGAAAGCTGTTCAATATCAATCAAAACAAAAACGGAAACTAGAACCATCACATAAGCAGAAGCAATCAAGATAGCCATGCCGACCGCAGACCAGACTCTACGCTCCCCGATGCGGCCAAACGACAACTCAACATAATGCTTGCCGAGATAAACGACGGTCAGCAGAATGAATCCCGCCAATCTAGTCCAACTCATGATCTCATCGCTCGCGGTGATATCTCCTACGATACTGCCGATAACTGCTACTGCGCAATATAAAAGACACCAAATCAGGAACATCTTTATTGTATTTCCTAAACTCGATTCCATAGTGATTGGTGATTAGTGAATAGTGATTAGTGATTAGATATATAGTGACCTGTGACCAGTGACCTGTGACACGAATGCGCTCGTTTCACTGGTCACAGTTCACTGGTCACTAAAATTTAATTTTTAATTTTAAATTTGATATGCCTTTGCCTTCGCAGGGGCTGATGCCGAGTTTCAGATTGCAACGGAGAAAGGATTTGTCGTAGAAACCGATGAGGTCGTCCGAAGGGTTGAGTGCCATTCCTGTGTTGAGGTCGTTCAGTGCCTTGCGATAGTCCCCTTTGCCCATATAGGCATCAGCACGAGTGGCATAGAGGTGTGCCTTGGTGCACACTTCGTCTTCCTGTCCTCGTAGCTTCAATGCAGCGTTGCAGTCCTCGATTGCCTTATCATATTCTTTGTTGTAGACATACAAGGTGGCACGGTTGTTATAGGCCGACCAGCTGGGCTGTAATGCTATGGACTTCGTATAGTTGGCTATTGCCTCCTCAATGTTTCCTTGACATTGAAACACCAATGCCAGATTGCTGTAATAGACTCCCATCATGGGGTTCAGTTCGATAGCTTTGAGGAAGTAGGGCATCGCCTTGCCTAGTTGGTTGAGGCTACCGTATAGCTCACCGATATTATTGTACGCCTCCGAGCTTTGCGGGTCGATTTGGATAATCTGCTCGTAGAGGGCGATGGCTTCACTGGGGTTTGCGGCTTGAACGGCCTGTTGGTATAGTTCTTGTATTGTCATTTTTTTATTAAAGTAAAAAGTAAAAACTAAAAACTAAAAAGTAGGTTGTCGCACCTTATAGTTTTTACTTTATAGTTTTTACTTTTCTCTAAACGTCATTTTCGCATTATTATTGTTGTCGAGTACAATATTTCTGCGTCAATATCGTTATTCGAAAAAATGTAATAGCATGAATACTCGTACACTGCTCCTAGCCCTGTCTGCCACTCTTTTGCTGATGACAGGATGCCAAAAAGAGGATCGTATTGTCCCCGATACTTCAAATCCTTTTTATGGCATTTATAGCCCATCCGCTCAGATTAAAGAGGTGTCCACCAACAACAAAACACTCCTTGCTACGCAATGGATTGGGAGGAGGTTGATTGCCATAGAATATGCCGACCCATCGAATGGGCCCGACATGATTATAAACCAATACAACTACGACAGTCACAACCGCCTGTCAAGTGTCGACAGCAATATCTTCTGCACCTATAATGGCGATAAACTCCTCTCATCTATCAAAATCATCCGCAGTGATAGAACCCGCACGCTGATGTTCAGATACGACAACAGGCTGATGCCCTATATGGTTGTCGACAGCATACTTTATCGCACTTCTCCCGACATCAACGAATGGTACAGCAACAGCACTGTCTACCACCTCGAATGGGATAAGGGCAACCTGGTCAAAGCCACACCCATTGATGGTAATGGGTTAAGGTATGAATATCAATACGACGACAACCACAATCCTTTCTGCGGGCTGGTGTGGAGCCCTGTTTTGGAGCAGGAAGACCTCCTTCTGCACCCCTCCTTTTTCAGCCGCAACAACATCGTGGAAGTTACAAGATACAATGCCGATGGCAGCATCGACTACTATTGCCACTACGGCTACGAGCTATACAACACTTGGCCACAAGTGATATACAAGCCCGAGGGATTGAACAACAACAGCCCCCAATCATTCAACATCCGCTATCTCTAGTTTTAATTTTTTTATTCTTAACTTTTAATTCTTAATTATATTCATGATTATCACAACCACCCCCACCATCGAAGGACACCAGATTGTTGAATACCACGGTGTCGTATTTGGCGAAGTTATCACCGGTATCAATTTTGTAAAGGATTTCTTTGCAGGCATCCGCAACATCGTCGGCGGACGTTCCAACTCTTATGAGGACGAGCTCAACAAAGCCCGTACCAACGCCATGCGTGAGTTGGAAAATCGTGCTGGACGCCTCGGTGCCAATGCAGTAGTAGGCGTGGACATCGACTACGAAGTCCTCGGCAATAACAATGGTATGCTGATGGTCACCGCATCTGGCACTGCCGTCACCGTCCGCTGAGTTGAGAGTTGAAAACTTATCAAATTGAAAATTGAAAATTGAAAAAAGGCTCCGCCTACCTTCATAGTTCCTACTTCTTACTTCATGAAAAAGGCACTCATAATAGGTGCGGCACTCCTTCTCCTCGCCACCACAGCTTCGGCACAGAACGTAGACACCGCCAATCATTCCGATGAATTGTTTATCGAGTATGAGGAAGATCCTGAATTCCCCGGCGGCCTTGAAGCGTTGCATAAATTCATCGAAGACAACCTGCAATATCCTCAGATAGCTGCCGAGAACTGTATTGGAGGACGGGTATATGTGCAATTCGAGGTTGACACAGACGGCACAGTGCTGAATCCGAAAATACTACGCGACATCGGAGGCGGTTGTGGCGAGGAGGCTCTGCGAATAGTGAGGCTGATGCCCAAATGGAAACCTGGCAGATTCTATGGCAAAGTCGTCAAGACAACATTCAACCTGCCTATTTTCTTCGACAAGAAAAAGCACTGCATCCCTCTAATACATTATGACCCAATAGAACCATAAATCAAAACATAGTGACCAGTGACCTATTTTTGTGACCTGTGACCAGTGACCTGTGATACGAGCGCTATCTTGTCACTGGTCACAGGCACTGGTCACTATATATTGTGTCACTATTCACTGGTCACTAAAATTTCAATTTAGTGCGTGTGCCATGTGATGATACTATTATCGAGGTCTGTGCCGCTTTGCAATTCGGTCTGTACAGCTGTGGGGCAGGTAATGGTGCAGGCACCGGATTCAGAAGCGAGGTTTAAACACATTTTGTTTTTCCCGGAACGATCATCCCATGACCTATTATAAGGATCCCAATCAGATTGATCCGTAAGACCGCCCATATCAAAATTATAAAGATTAAGACTTGTTAGCCTGGTGCAATCCTGGAACATAAACCCCATATCGTTCACATTAGCAGTGTTGAAGCTGGAGAGATCAAGGCTGGTCAAGTTGCTACAACCATTAAACATCCCATACATGTATTTCACCTTCTCGGTGATGAAGTTAGAGAGGTTGAGGCTGGTCAGGTTGCTGCAACCATAGAACATTTCACCCATATTCCTGACATTGAAAGTGTTGAAGTTGGAGAGATTGAGGCTGGTTAGGCTGCTGCAATAACAGAACATTTGGTTCATATATGCCACTCTAGTAGTGTTGAAACTGGAGAGATTGAGGCTGGTTAGGCTGCTGCAATAACAGAACATATGGCTCATATTTTCCACTCTAGTAGTATTGAAACTGGAGAGATTGAGGCTGGTTAGGCTAATGCAACTATCGAACATTGCATCCATACTTACGACATTGGAAGTATTGAAGTTGTAGAGATTTAGGTTGGTTAGGCTGCTGCAATAACAGAACATCCCAGACATATATTTCACATTAGTAGTGTTGAAGTTGGAGAGATTGAGGCTGGTTAGGCTAATGCAACTATCGAACATTACATTCATATTCCTGACAAAGAAAGTGTTGAAATTGGAGAGATCGAGGCTGGTTAGGCTGCTGCAACCATAGAACATTCCAGCCATACTCGTGACATTGGAAGTGTTGAAATTGGAGAGATCGAGGCTGGTCAGGCTGCAACGAGAAAACATTCCAGCCATACTCCTGACATAGGAAGTGTTGAAATTGGAGAGATCGAGGCTGGTTAGGCTGCTGCAACCATAGAACATTCTAGACATATCCGTAACATTGGAAGTGTTGAAATTATCCCCAAAATCAATACTGGTGAGTTTTATCCTCCTCCACATACACGAAAACATATTTTTACAGTCAGCATTGGCATTAATTCTATTGGCTGGAGTAGAAACCACCCATATGGTGCCGTCCATATTGCCATAAATGGGATAAGGAGATTGGGCAGTAGAAAGAGTGGTACCCGATGAGACAGAGGCATTGTTGTATTCAAAACGTATGGCTGTGGCATTATCTGGAATAGCCCTATTGAATGTTGAGCCATCTACAAGTTCGGCAGCGATTTGGGACAATTCATCCACATTGACAGTAACGTTGGTGATAGTGTTGTGAGCCACAGCGGCATCTCCGATGGTTATAGATTTAGCGCCTGTGGGAGTGGTGACGGTAACGGTTACATTGTTTGGGATGGAGAATTCTGGCACTATCACATCAAAGTATTCTGCCCGCAAAGGCTCGACAGTTTTCATCGGCGTGTTGTCTGGCTTGCAGAGGTTAACCGAATGAGAGCCTGTTGTAGTTGTGATGACTATAGCATCCGTGCTGTCGCCCGTGATAGTGGCAGTACCATCTCCGCTGAGATAGGCACCTTCGGCATTGAGGGTAATGCTCGTGATGGGTAGTTGGGCATTGGTAGCGTTGCTTACATACACCCTCACCACTGAGCAGAGGCTGCGAAACCGGAGGATGCTGCCCCTGTCGATAAAGGCACCCATGGGAACGACCACACGCTGATGTGGGCCATCCATCTCAAACACCTGTGCCGCGGGTAAGGTTACGGCAACAGAGCTGCTGCTGTTGAGATTGACATCGCTACTGGTTAGAATACCGACAGGGAAGATAGCACGGTAGCCTGAGGTACTGATTGTCACATCAGGTATTGCGGCAGAGTTCGCCATCGACCTCTTCTGTAACGTGTAATCGGCATCGTTAATTCTTATCTGGTCACCATTATGCCAGTAGGGTGTGTGGTCGTTGATATAGACTTTTGAATTGTTGTTGACATTTTGGACGACCGCCTGGAGGGTGACGACGTCCTGGTCTTTTTGACAGCTGACGACACTGAGGGCTACTAGAGCTGCAAAGAAAGAGAAAATGATAGGATATTTCATAATGTTTATTTTTCTATGTTTAATCATTTGGGTTTAATTCAAAGTTCAAGAAAGGCTTTTCTTCGCGCTTTCACTTTTACAGTCAAAAGAGCCAAAATCCTCCCCGTTCGCCTATATAGACTGAAAAAAACCGTTTTTGTTGCAAAATGATGCGTTAAAATAAAAGTTAATCTTTCTTAACTCAAATTCAAGCAGCCAGTATACCAAGCAATTGCATAATATCAATTAATTCAAATAAGCCATTCGCCCGCATTCAAAATTCAAAATTCGATATTCGAAATCAAATGGGTATTGCCTTATTGTGATAAAAATTGAGAATTGAACCCAATCTCCTCTGGTATCGAACACACTTGACCGACCGAAATTGGCTGCCTGCCACAACCAGCAAACTAAGCAGCCAACAGCAAGATGGTCACTCTTAATTCATGAACCATATCACGCGGTAGCCCTCCCTCTTTAGAGGGGTTAAGGAAGTCTAGTGAACTCACGCCCGAAGTGGCGGGGTATGTATTTCAATCCTCAATTCACTTGGGTTGTTGTTGGCTGAGGCAGTGGAAGCTGCCAAGGCCCCACACAATATCGGTGCTGTCGATGCCGACAATCTCACGGTCGGGGAAACAGGCTTCGAGGATATATGCAGCCTCGTTGTCGGTGATACAACGATATGTGGGGAAGATAACTTTATGGTTTGCCACGTAGAAGTTGGCATAGCTGGCTGGCAGACGCTGGTTGTCGTAGAACACCATGTCGGGCATCGGCAACTCCACGATGGTGGGCTGTTTGCCATTCGCCAGACGGCATTTGTTCAGTGCCTTCAGGTTGTCTTGCAACACCTTGTAGTTCTCGTCCCAAATATCCTCTTCCACGGCGGTGATGATGATGTCCTCGGCAATGAAACGGCTGAGGTCGTCCACATGCCCGTCGGTGTCGTCGCCCATGATTCCATCGCCCAGCCAGATGATATTTTCCACACCGTAATAGTCACGCAGATAGCCTTCTATCTGCCCTTGGTTCAAGTGGGGGTTTCGGTTAGGATTCAACAAGCACGAGGTGGTAGTGAGCAAGTCCCCTACCCCGTTCACGTCGATGCTACCGCCTTCCATCACAATGCCCGGCTCAAACAGTTCCAATGCCTCGTCCTGTTTCTTCAAACAGTTGTAGATATGCACCGGAATCTGTGTGTCCAGCTCATACGGGTACTTGCCGCCCCATGCGTTGTGATTCCAATTCACCATAGCGCGTTTCTTAACATCCTTGCGGTTGAGCAAGAAAGCAGGCCCGTGGTCACGACACCACGCATCGTTGGTCGGGAATTGGTGGAAAAACACCCTCTTCATGTCTGTGCCAATTTCCGACAAGGCATAAGCTACATGGTCTTCCATGCGCTGGTCGTCTACGTTGATATGCACCTCCTCGTCCTCCGCCAACACTTTAATAAACAGATGGTAGGAAGGAAATATCGTCTCTATCTTGCCCGGCCACGAATCCTCGTTGTGCGGGTAGCTGAGCCATGTTGCCTTATGTTCTGCCCATTCGGCGGGCATGTAATATCCTAGTTCTTTGGGAGTCATTCTTAATTGAGAATTGAAAATTGAGAATTGAGAATTAAAAGAGAGGCAGCTACCATTTTTAATTTATAATTCTTAATTTTTAATTTATTCGTCGATGTATCTTTTCAGGATGGGTGCGTAGCTGTCTATGCGGCGGTCGCGGTAGTAGGGCCAGTGGCGGCGGTAGTGGTCGCTCTCGTCCAGGTCCAGTTCCTCGACGTGCAGCGCCTCCTCCAAGTGCGGTGCCTGATACAGCACACGGCCAAAGGCGTTGGTGATGAAACTGCCACCCCAGAACTGCATACCACCCTCCAAACCCGTGCGGTTCACGCTGATAACGGGCACCCCGTTCGCCACCGCATGGCTGCGCTGAATGGTCTGCCAAGCCTCGTACTGCTCGCGGTTGTCGTGTTCGTTCTGTCGCACGTCCCAACCAATAGCCGTGGGGAAAAACAACATCTGCGCCCCCATTAGGCTGGTGATGCGTGCTGCCTCGGGATACCACTGATCCCAACAAATCAGCACGCCCACCGTGGCAAACTTAGTCTTGAACACTTTATATCCCAAGTCGCCTGGTGTGAAATAGAACTTCTCGTAATAGCCAGGGTCGTCGGGTATGTGCATCTTGCGATACTTGCCCAGATACGAGCCGTCCGCGTCAATTACTGCGGTTGTGTTATGATAGAGCCCTTCGGCGCGTTTCTCAAACAGCGAGCACACCAGCACCACGCCTAGTTCCTTTGCCAGTGCCATAAAATGCTGGCAGGTAAGACCTTCGGGTATGGGCTCCGCCAATTGGAAGTTGACATATCGCTCTTCATCACAAAAATAGAGCGACGCAAACAGTTCCTGCAAGCAAATAATCTGTGCGCCCTGCGCTGCCAGTTCGCGCACCTTCTCCGTGTAGCGGACAATATTCAGCTGTTTGTCCTCCACACATTTCATCTGCGCAATACCTACTTTGACTTTCATATAGATAAAAGCTTTAGAGTAATAATTTCAATTTGCAAAAATACAAAAAAACTGCCAAACACAAGAAAAAACACACAAATTAAAATTTTAAAATTAAGAATTAAAGAAGGGCCGCCACTTTTTTGTGACCTGTGAAACGAGCGCGTTCTTATTATTTGTGACCAGTGACCTGTGAAACGAGCGCGTTCTTATTATTTGTGACCAGTGACCTGTGAAACGAGAGCGTTCGTATCACAGGTCACTAAAAGCTGGTCACTAAGTTTTTAATTTAACCCAAATCGGTCATTAGGGTTTATGGCAGATTAGTATTTGTTTCGAGCAGATTGGCCGCATCGCCGACGAAGGCGTAGCGGGCTACGGCGAGACAGGGAAGTGGACAAGATGCCGAATGAAATGCTGATATGGCATAAACAGACCTTAAAAAGCGAGAAAGGATATAAAAGTCGGTCTAATGACCGATTTGGGTTTATCAGTTGCGGACACGCAACTCCGTGGTGCCTTTGGAGTTTTGAAGGGTGGCGGTAACAGAATGGGTTCTGCCGTCGCGGTAATATGAGATATCGACATGGTCGCCAGGGTTGAAGCGCCCCAGTTCCTCCATCATCTCGGCAAAGCTGTTGACTTGCACCCCTGCCACACTCAGCAGCAGGTCGCCGTTACGCAACCCAGCCTTGTCGGCTGCCGAACCGGGCACCACGCGTGCCACAAGGACTCCCTTGACTTCGGAGAGGGACATCCGTGATGCCATCTCGGAGGTCATCTCCAACACGTTCACTCCCAAGTAGGCACGCTGCACGTAGCCATAGCGACGCAGGTCGCCCGACACTTTCTTGACCAGGTTGGAGGGAATGGCAAAGCTGTAGCCTGTGTAATAACCGTCAGCAGAGGCTATGGCAGTGACGATACCGATGAGTTTGGCATCGGCATTGACAAGTGCGCCGCCCGAGTTGCCGGGGTTGACGGCTGCGTCGGTCTGGATAAAGGCTTCGATGGTGCTCTCTTTGCCACGGGTGTTCTCAATAATACCCATGTTTCGGGCTTTGGCGCTGATAATGCCGGCGGTGACGGTGGAGGTAAGATTGAAGGGGTTGCCTATGGCTAGGACTGGCTGCCCTACTCGGGCTTCGTCGCTGTTACCAAATTCGATGGGTTTGAGATTGTCAGCATCTATCTTTATCAGTGCCAAGTCGGTGGCTGGGTCATTGCCTACAAGAGAGGCATTGACCACGCGCTTATCGTTGAGCGTGACGCTTATGCGCTCGGCGTCCTGCACCACGTGATTGTTGGTAACGATGTAGCCATCGTCCGAGATGATCACCCCCGAGCCATAGGCGCTATACTCTTGGCGTTGCACGCCTTGGTTGATGATGAAACCGAAAAATGACTGATACAAGGGCGTGAGGCGAGTCTGTATGGTGCGGATATGCACCACGCCGTCGATGGTTTGGGATGCCACATTGCTGAAGTCGGTGACTGGGAGCGTCTGTGGATAATTGATTTCTTGCTTATTTTCCTGTTTATTTTCCTGCGCACACGAGGTGACTAGTACAGATAGGAATGCAATGCTTAAAAACAGCTTTTTCATCTTTGGGTTGTTTTAAATGTTTAATAGATTTGAAATTAGAGAATAGTAGTGTTGATAGGCATTAGATTTAAGTTGACTTGTTGTTTGTGGATATAAACAAAAATGAATAAAAAATATTGTATGTTTAATATTTTTTGTATCTTTGCAGCATGAAAATCATCATTATTGGCACTGCCCACCCCTACCGTGGTGGACTGGCAGCTTTCAACGAGCGTCTTGCCTTTCAGTTTCAGCGTGAGGGACATGAGGTAGAGATGTATACGTTCACCTTGCAGTACCCCAAGTTCTTGTTTCCCGGAAAGACACAGTATACCGACGCGCCTGCTCCTGCAGGGCTGAAGATAACACGACGCATCAATTCGTGCAATCCCTTGAATTGGTGTGCTGTTGGCAAAGAGATTCGACGCAAGCGTCCCGATGTGGTGGTGTTTGCCTATTGGATGTCCTTCATGGCACCCTGCTTCGGCACAATTGCCCGTGCTATCAAAAAGAATAAGCACACTCGCTGCATAGGACTTGTACACAACATGATACCCCACGAGCCCAACCTGCTGGACAAGTTGTTCCCCGGCTATTTCGTCAAGGCCATGGACGGTTTCACCACCCTGTCGCAATCGGTGTGCCACGACATAGAGCAATTCGACCATAAGGGCAAGCCCAAGAGTTGGGCCCCCCACCCCATCTACGACCACTATGGGGCATTGGTCGACAAGGCCGAAGCTCGTCGCCAGCTGGGTTTGAGCGAGGAAGGCAAGTATGTGCTCTTCTTCGGATTTATCCGCGACTATAAGGGGCTTGACCTCCTCATCGATGCCTTTGGCGACCCCCGCCTCCAAGACTGCGGCGCACGGCTCCTCGTGGCTGGCGAGTTCTACGGCGACCCAGCCCCTTATCTCGAGCGCATCCGCTCGCTCGACATCAACGACATCGTGGTTCTCCACAACGACTATATCCCCGACAACCGCGTAAACCTCTATTTCTGTGCCTGCGACATCGTGGCCCAGCCCTACAAGACTGCCACCCAGAGCGGAGTCACCCAGGTGGCGTTCCATTTCGAGAAACCCATGCTGGTGACCAACGTGGGAGGTCTGCCCGAGATAGTGCCCGACGGCAAGATAGGCTACGTGGTAGAACCCAATGCCCAGAGCATCGCCGACGCCCTGCTGAACTACTATAAAGAACACCGCGAGGAGGCTTTCACCGCCGGCGTGAGGGAAGAGAAAAAGAAGTATGGCTGGGACCGCATGACGGCGGCCGTGCTGAAAGCCTACTCCAAAATAACTAAATAATCAGAATGGTCGGAATAATCAGAACAATCAGACTTATTCAGACCTATTCAGACTTATTCCGACCCATCCGACATCTCCGATAAAAAAAACAAAAACAAACACCAACAATATGAATCTTAAAACATTCCTTTCTACCGCTTTGCTGATGGCGTTGGCGCTTCCCGCTACTGCCCAGCATAAGACCACGCTCTACGACAGCACCAGCGTCGTGATGGAAGAGTCGGGGCTTAGTCATGTAATCAACCACCAACGCATCCGGGCAAACGACTTTGACGGCTGCCGCGACCTTGCCACCCTCAAGGTCGACTACGACCCCCTCTCAGCCTATGTCGAGTTCCGGCAGGTATTGGTACACCACCGCGATGGCAGTGTCGAGGACGTGCTGCTCCGCGTCTACGACTATGTGGCTCCCGCCCGTCTTATCTACTGGGGCGCCAGCCAAAAGATGGTGCAGGTAGGTCATCTCGACCCCGGCGACGAGGTGGAATACACCACCTATCGCAAGGGCTTCACCTATGCCCTGCTGGGCGATAATGAAGATGACCGCTACGTGCCACCCATGCGCGGACACTTCTACGACATCGTCCCCTTCTGGAGCGACTATCCCGTGAACCATAAGGTCTACCGTGTCAGTGTGCTGACTAGCAAGAACCTCCGATTCGAGCTCTACAACTGCATGGCCGACACCGTCTGCACCGTGAAAATCGACTCCACCCTCGAGGGCGACCGCACCGTCTACACCTTCACCAAGAACAACATCCAGCCCCTCAAGCGCGAACCCTCTGCCTTGGCCAACAACGACATCCAGTGCAAGCTGCTCCTCAGCACCAGCCCCGACTGGCAGGCCAAGTCCGTCTGGTTCTACGGCGTCAACGAAGACTACGGCAGCTTTGTCCCCACCCCAGAGGTTCAGGCCAAAGTGAACGAACTTCTCATCCCCGCCCACAGTGAGCAGGACAGCATCAGCATCCTCACCCACTGGGTGGCCGACAACATACGCTATGCCGGCATCAGCATGGGCCCTGGCGAGGGCTACACCCTCCACAATGCCCAGATGAACTACACCGACCGCTGCGGCGTCTGCAAGGACAAGGCTGGCATGCTGGTATGCATGTTGCGCGCTGCCGGGTTCAAGGCTTATGCCGCCATGACCATGGCCCACGAACGTATCGACCGCATCCCCGCCGACCAGTTCAACCACAGCGTCTGTGCTGTACAGCACCGCGACGGCCACTTCGAGATGCTCGACCCCACCTGGGTGCCCAATGTGCGCGAACTCTGGAGCAGCGCCGAGCAGCAGCAGGGCTACTTGATGGGCCTGCCCCAAGGTGCCGACCTCATGTACACTCCCATCTCGGCCCCCGAGAACCACTACCTCCGCATCACGGGCAATAGCACTATCAGCCCCGACGGTACCCTGAGTGGCACCATCACCATCACCGCCGAGGGCCAGAGCGATGCCGCCGTGCGCCGCATCTTCAACTGCCGCACCGCCGAGTGGAAGCGCAACATGGAGGCCGAACTGCTCCGCATCGCCCCCAACGCACGCATCTCCAAGATAACCCATACCGACAACGATCGCTACCTCGAACACCCCGTCACCATCACCTACACCTACACCATCCCCCACTATGCCGTGCTCGATGGCAAGACTCTGGCCTTCACCCCCCTCACCGCCCGCAACTTCTTCAGCCGTGCGATGAGCCACCTCCGTTTCGACCCCACCCCCGAGAGCCGCACACAGCCCTTTGCCGATGCCTGCTCACGTCTGGTGGACATCAAGGAGACCATCACCCTCCCCGACGAATACAAGCAACTCCACTTCCCCTTCATCAACGGGGTGGCCGACCCCGCCGCCAGCTTCGGCTGCCAATACTGGATGGAAGGCAACACCCTCACCTTTGCCGAGAGTGCCCTTCTGGGCAAGCGGGTCTACGACGCTTCCGACTGGCATTGCTTCCGCCAGGTAGTCGCCAACCAAAAGAAACTCGCCAACACACCAGTGATACTTACGAAGTAGAAAGTATGAAATTGAAAATTGAAAGTTGAAAATTTGAATTCGTTAATTCGTTAATCAAAAAGACTAACACATTCACACATTCAAGCATTCACACATTCATATCAACATATCAACAGAACTAAGAAGTTATTTATCGCATAATCATATCACTATTCACTTATGAAAAAGATAATTCTCACACTCATAACTGCTGTGTTTGCCATCACGGCGATGGCACAGACCCAGCCCGATGCCGAATACAATCTTATTCGCCGTAGCTACAAGGTGAACAACGACGGCTCTATGGACATCCGCTACCGCAAAGAAATCAAGCTCCTGCGCAACCGCGCCATCACCGCCTACGCCGACAAGGGCGAGACCTTCATCTCCTACAACCCCGCCTTCGAGACCCTCACCATCAACGAGTGCTACACCCTTATGGCCGATGGCACCAAGGTGACTACTCCTCAGAACGCCTTCATCCTGCAGCTTCCCTCTGAATGCACCGACTGTGGCCGCCTCAACGACATTCGCGAAATGGCCATCGTCCATACCGCCCTCGAGTACAACTGCACCATCGTCCTCGACTACACCCTGCACCGCAATAGCAGCCTGCTGGTCGAGCGCTTCAACCTCAACCAAGACTGTCCCGTCAAGCGCTACGAAATACGCTATGCCGACGGACACACACAGATTGAGCACAACCTCCCCCAGACCGTCAACGACCCCTACATGCCTGCTCGCAAGGGCTACGACGTAGAGTTCCAGCTGGGTGAGAAACCCGTCTACACCACCGAGACCTCACTCCCCGCCGCCACACTCCTGCTCGCCAATCTCAAAAAGAGCAACTCCAAAGACTACATCGTCGCCATCCGCGACTGGGTAGTCGACTACGTGCATCTCAATCCTGTCGACCCCGCACGTGTCAACTACGCCATGACCTCCGCCCACGATGTCTTTGAGAGCAACTGCGGCACTGCCGTCGACAAGACCGGCCTGCTCGCCGCCCTACTCAACGAGGCTGGCTTCAAAGCCTCGATTGTCGACGAAAGCATCAACGTCTTTGGCGACCGTCCGCTCGAAGTGGAAGTAACCCTTGAGGGCAAAACCTACCGTCTCTCTGCCACACAGAAATCGCCCCTTCTCACCGAGGCCGAAAAAGCCGATGCCGCCAATGTCGCCTCTGCCCCCATCTACCTTGAGCGCAAGCTCGACTGGACTCCCGAATCCCTCTCCGACGGCTACGTGCGCATCACCCTACCCAACGAGAAAGAGGGGTTGCACATCGACCCCGCCCTACTTACTCCCAGCCGCAACAGCGACCTGCAGGCCAGCGTCCGCCCCGAATACTACCACTACACCATGGAACTGCCCAAAGGTGCCACCATGTTGGGTGGCGACGTGAACATCGAGTACACCAACGCGGTGGGCAGCATCAACATCATCATCAAGCAAAAGAAAAACCGCCTGCTCATCACTCGCAGCCTACGTCTACGCAAGGCAGTCATCACCAAGTCCGAATATCCCGCCTTCCGGCAGCTGATGCAAGACTGGAACGGACACAAAGAACTCATCTTTAGCCTATAAACGTTTCGTGAGTTTAGTGAACAGATATTTAGTGACTAGTGATCAGATTTTTTGTGACCAGTGATCTGTGACCAGTGACAAGAATGCGCTCGTATCACAGTTCACAATAAAAACACAGTTCGCACGTCACTTTCTACAGCCCCAAGAAAAAAACAACCACAAACAATACGCCGAAGACCGTCCTACCAGTCTTCGGCGTACTAATTAGAAGCCATCCCACTCAACTCTCAAAATACGTGCAAATACGCGATATACGTGGAGCCATCCAAATTTTCAATTTTCACTTTTCAATTTTCAATTTATTTTAACTCTTAGTTCATAGTTCTTACCTCAATAGTTTTTTAGTGACCAGTGATATGAGTGCATTTTTGTGACCTGTGACCTGTGACCTGTTGATATGTTGATATGTGGATATGTGGATACGTTGATATGTTGATTTGTATTGTCTAATCACTATTCACTAATCACTAATCACTTAATTTCGTGTCACTGATCACTGGTCACTAATTTTCACTTTTCACTTTTCAATTTAAAAAGCACCTAGGACTAACACATTAAATGAATTCGTTAATTCGTGATTAGTGATTGGTGATTAGACAAATGAAAGCGGCAGCCAACTTTCAATTTTCAATTTTCACTTTTCAAATTAAAAAGCTCCAAGGACTAACACATTAAATGAATTCGTTAATTCGTGATTAGTGATTGGTGATTAGACAAATGAAAGCGGCAGCCAACTTTCAATATTCAATTTTCACTTTTCAATTTAATAAGTGTCTCATTCCACCACCAGTTTGCGGGTGCTGGTGCCTTCCTTGGTGGTGAGGGTGACGAAGTAGGTGCCCGCGGGCAGGTTGGAGACATCCAGCGTCAGCGTCCGCATCCCTGCCTTCAGCTCTCGGCGCAGCACCTCGCGGCCTTGTGCGTCGGTCACCGACACGCGGCAGTTGGCATGGGACGGCAGGCCGCCCCTCGTCTCCAACAGGCAGTCGCCCGTCGTGGGGTTGGGGGTGAGGGTGAAGAGGGCTTCGGCATCCGCCAAGGTGTCGATGCCCTCAAACTCGTGGCCGAAATAGGCGGTGAAGAGCGTGTCCTGCTCTATCACGAAGCACCGTGGGTTTTCCTGGCTGCCGTCGTTCCATTCATGAAAGATGTATGGGGCTATAGCTCCTGTAGCGGTCAGCGTCACCGTGTCGCCGCTCCAATACTGCCCGCCGCCCCTTACCAAGCCCATCCCCTCTGGCACACAGCGGGTCTGCACCATGTGGCGGGGGGTGCGTTCGAAGTAGGCGGTGAAGTGGGTGTCCTGCGTCAGGTATACGTCGCGCGGGTTGTCGGTGTTGCCGTCGTCCCAATGGCTGAAGCGGTAGCCGTATTCCGGCGTGGCGGTGATGGTCTGAGTCACCCATTTCGACATGCTCCTCGTCGGCCCTGCCGTCCCCATCGCCGAGTCCGCCGACTCCACCTCTATCGTACAAGAGTCTATCATCAGCAGATACGGCCCCCAATAGTCCCAAAAACCTCTTGGATCTACAGGAGTAGAATCCATGACAATCTTATCTCCATTCATATACGCCCAAAATCGAATTTGGGAAGAATCGCAAACGGGATAATACCACTCTCCAGGGATTATTGGCTGAGGACGAAGACAAGCCGGAGCTATAGTGATATGACCATAGGGGTAAGAATTCCAATATTCATAGGGACCGTTAATCCACCACGTAACATTCCATTGAGTGCCCAAAAGATAATACACAGAATCAACCACAACGGGCTGATCAAACTTCAGGTCGTACAGAAACGCGTAATCAAAGCCGTAAGTTAAGGAGTCCGCGCTGAGTGGGATTTTAAGCACTCTGCGTGGTGCCGTATCCCAATGTGTGCTGACAGAGGCCACCACATTCAGCGCACCGAGAGAGTCTCTACAAATAACACTCACTGTGTCGGGATATACAGTATCATTTATTATGGAATCACCTTGTCCATAGAAATCTTTTACCATTACTGTCACACCGACAAAGGCCACAGGCTCATCTACACGATATTCGATAGCCATCCAATAAGGATGGCCGTATGAATTTGGCCCCACTGAATGGCTACCTTCATAGCCTAATTTAAGGCAGCCTTCTAGGTAAGAAAGGCAGGTATCAAACCATCCATTAGGGTAGAAATAATGCGGAAGTTTACCATCTTTTCCACCGATGGTATCGTAGGTCTGGGCACAGACCGTTCCGCATAATGCGGTCAAAAATAGTAATATAATTCTTTTTATCGGTTTCATTGCTCCAAAGGATTTTTTGTTTCGCAACTATTGTTATTTGTGATTGTAGTATGCGTCATGGTATAAGATTTCCATACAAGAGAATACTTTCTTATGGTGGGTTCTATTTATTCACTTTTTGGTCATCCAAACAGACAAAACCCTTTAATCTGTCGGACAACCGTTGTTTAACAATCAGTTTACGGGTGCAAAGATACGACTATTTTTTTATTTGACAATAAGTTATTTACCATATTTTCGACGGGAGGGGTAATCATTTGATATTCTATCTGTTGTATCAAAATCAGATTAGTTTCTTCGCAACCGATGTTTTCTCGTCTCAGCATAGTGCAAACACTGTGTGATTTGCCCTCTGCGCTCGGCTTATCGAAGTGTTCTTAGGGGAAAAAGAAACAACCTCTCCCCGCCTCGCGGTTCTTAACCCCTGCCCCGCACGTCATATGGCAACGTAAAAGGTGAATGTCCTCCCAACTCTTAGTTCTTAGTTCATAGTTCTTACCTCAATAGTTTTTTAGTGACCAGTGATATGAGTGCATTTTTGTGACCTGTGACCTGTTGATATGTGGATATGTGGATACGTTGATATGTTGATTTGTATTGTCTAATCACTATTCACTAATCACTAATCACTTAATTTCGTGTCACTGGTCACTGGTCACTAATTTTCAATTTTCACTTTTCAATTTAATAAGTGTCTCATTCCACTATCAGTCGTTTGGCGATGGTGCCTGCCGGGGTGCGAACCAGTACCACGTAGGCTCCCGCCTGCCAGCCTGTGACGTCAAAGCTTGCCGTAGTCCCGTGGGCGGCTTGATCCAGCACCCGCTCCCCTCTCACGTCGTACACCTCCACTCGCACAATGCCGTATGACGACAACACCGTAGTCCTACCGGCCGCAGGATTGGGCATCAGCTGCACGAAGCGCGACAGGTCGCCCTTCTCATCCGGCACCGATATCCCTTCGTGATGTGTCGTGTCCGGCCTCTCGCAGTGCAGGCGGAAGTACACGGGGCTGCTCCATCCGCTCCTCCGCAACGTGTCGTACTCCCGGCACACCGTCCGCACATACGCCACCATCGGCGTGTCGCTGTAGGCGGTGTCGGTGAACACCCACTTGTTATCCATAAGCGTGACAACTGTCCCGTCATCCGGTCGGGTGCCATCGCGCCCGTACGACAATTCAAACTCCTGATGCAGGCTGTCGTAGTCCCACTGCACCTTCACCGTGTCGGTGTAGTTGCCGCGGGCGAACAAGCCGCTCACCCTCGGGCACGTCGGCGCGTTCGCAAACGACGTGTCCACCACCTCGATGATCGGCAGCACCATCATCCATTGGGCTGTCTGCGTCCAATGCCATTGATAGGGTGTGCAGTTCCCTCCGTGGGACTCATAGGAATATATCTTCCACAGTATAGAGCTGTTGTATGTAGGAACCATGGTCGTCGTATCCCAAAATACAAGCCTATAACAAAAATAACTAGTACCCCTATTAGTATTTCCCAGGAGCATTCTCTGCGTACCGCCGACATAGAACGAGTCATACACTGTCACTGGTTCGTCAAAATACATATCAAAAACACGAAAATGATGAGGTGGTTCAGACACACCGAAAGCCTCTGACCATGTTGTGGGCTTTCCATCTTCGGCATTAACTATCCAGTCGTACCAAGGCCTCCCCGCTGTGTCACAAATCTCCCATTGAATCATTGCCTTGAGCTCGAAGGTGTCATTCAATGCATCGTACAGCAACAAATATTCCGGCGGATCCATCGGACAACCCTGATTAGGTACAGTCATTTCTATTACGGCAGAAATGCCTATCACCCTCATGCCGTCGGGATTATCCGTATAATTATATTGCAATACATCATCCCTACCCATCGTTGTACTTGTGCCTGGAGGAAATAACGGGCCACCCATCTGGTCGTAGCCACGCCGTAGCGGACCAGTAGTATCCCCCAAAAAGCCAACCAGATCAAACTGCCAATACTTCATATACGAGGTATCTCTGAAACTATGCGATTGGGCGGCAACGCCCAACGCCATGACCACACTGATAAATAATAAGACTGTCTTTTTCATATTGCTATTTTTTTATTTATTATTTTTCGCACATTATTTCCTTTACGACCTCTTCTACCTCAAAAAATAGTTCACCATCATAAAAAAGGGGATCATTGATATTCGTCTCCATAAATATGGAATCCCAAGTTGCGGTGGCAGTAATAGCCTTGATCTCATCCTGACTTCCACAACTCATTGGAGCAACAAGATTCTCCCAATAGAGGACAGGACATCCTCTTACGTTGTGGTTCCCTGTTGCCACCCAAGCATCGGTGGCTTCATAGTAATCCGTCGCATGAAGCACCTCTGAGGGAAGATAACGGCCATAATACACCCCCGGCATCAACGCATAAGCAGGAAACTGGTATATCACACTCTCAGGGCCAGCAAGAGTGCCTCCGTCAGAATCGTTCAGTACAATCAGCTGCTGGGATGGTGTAGAATAGCATATATCGCGCATCTTCCAAAGGGAGCTTGACTGACGTGCCAGGGGCAGGTTCAATCCTTGTTGCAGTGCTGCTATGCTGCTGGATATGCTGAATGTCTTCAACGCCAGCCCATCGCCTGGAGCATTAGTATAATGGTATGCCACGGCAAAATCGTCTTCGTTTAACGCGGTCGCCATCACATTCTCGTCCACCTTCAGGTCGGTGAATTCCTGTCCGTATTTGTTGGGATAAGAAGACCAATAGAGGTTGGGGCACGGAAGCCCCCAACTCGCCCCTTGATGATAGATGTAATTATTCTTCGGAAACACACGCAGTACTAAATGCGAGTTAACATTGTGTCGTGCTGCAGCCACCACATAGTTTTGTGTGGCGATAATGTCGCTGTACTCCTCTTCGGCGTACTTGTTATAAATAATACTAGCATACCAACTCCCCATGTGATAGCTTGCCCAGCCGATGCCCACCCGCATGGTTGTCTCGTCGACTATATAATTTTTACCTATAAACGCTATCTGCATACCTTCATAGGGATCTTCGTACAATGCCAGCCTCGTAATGTCGTATATAAGGTTTGTGCAACCTCCGCAATAACAGTCTGGCATTGATGTCGGAATTGTCACCATCCAGTGGTAGTTACCGCCACCCACATAAAAATCGTTGATGTCAAACCATGCCAGCAGCCCACGTTGCAGACCAGTTGGATCCTTATAGTGTCCACCCAAGTATACTTTATCGTTAAGTATACGGAAATCGTTCACCGTCACATCTTTTGGGACGGCTATCCTTCTGACTGAAGATGAATTCTCATCCACCAAAAGAAAGTATTTGTTATATGTCACACTATTGGAGGTATACATTACGCTAATACTTTCATGCCAATATCTTACGATAGTGGTGTCCGATTCATAGGTAGGAATCTCATGAATGGTACTCTGCCCCCAGGCAGATCCTGCTGCCAACAGCAGACAAATGATCCAAAACTTGTTATTTACTAATTGTTTCATAATGTACATTATTAATTATTATTGCTCTGTTTTCTTTCTAGTGCTTGTTGTTATCGGAAAAAGGTTATTTCGGATAACAATTCGTGCAATTACGTATAGCGAAAAAAATTGTTGACTTTTTTAAACAACCTCTTCCCACCTTGCGCCCTCATTTTTTTAGCCCCGCACTCCGGCGCACTATCTCGTGCGGGGCTTTTTGAAATCAGTTTCATGGCTCTCCATTTTTTTTAGTTTGCAAGCGGCACGATTGCTGGTGGCACATTCCTCATTTAATGCCAATACAGGTGTATACTCCTGTTCTTTCATTATATGAAATGGTAACGTGGTATCCCTCCCTTGCCCTTGCTAATGCCCAAGCAGCAGCATCGCTTTCGCTAGTCGTGTTATAGGTGACAATGTCTTTCGTGGCATCAAATTGACACGAACAGTCTCCGTCCCATACTTCAACCTCATACCCCTCTTTGGCAAGGGCCACCAGACGTAAAATCAATGCCTCATACTCGGCATCGCTGTTCATTCGTTCCGTGTAAGTTACGCCATTAAGGGTATAACGTACCGTATACACGGTGCCGTTTTCCACGGCCAACGTTTGATTCTCTAACATCGTTTCTTTTTGGCAGCTGGCGGCAACCATGCCGAACATCGCCACAAGTACTACAGGAAATGTGATTTTTTTCATGATTTCATTTCTTATTTTTTAAATGTTCTACATTATAATTAAATATTGAATTTATCTGTTGCTCCGTTACTATTTCAAAAATCGCAACTTTGCGCCCGTTCCGATGAACGGCTATAATATCATTATTCGTAAGAATTGAGTCCATCGGCTTTGACAAATCATCCTTGGGTGCGAACCACGTTTCTACAGCATTAGTGTCAATTATTGCAAGAACTTCTGGCGGGTAAGGAATTATCCCAAAGCCCTCCTGCAGCCTCGCCCACCCCGAATCGGTGGTCGCCTCAAGCAGGGTCACTCCTACTGTGAGGGTGTCGTTGAGCGGGTAGTTTTTGATATAGGTGGCTCGGATGCCCTTGGTATGTGCATACCGCTTATACACCTCGCTACACTGCCAGTAGGGTACGATGCTGGGCAAATACTTGATGGCAAGCGTGCCCCCCACAATGGCGACGAATATGAGTACACGTATTGGCCATCCTTTTTTCATGATATTCATCATATTATCATCTGGTTTATTGAATTAATGGCTTCAACAGAGTTGCCACCCAAATTGGATGCTATGGCTGCAGGCACCGGCATGACTATTGAGAGGACCACGGCAGCCATGGCTGCCGAAAGTACCGTCCTAACCATCGGTGATAATGCCGTGTGCCTCTTGGGTGGGACTGACTGCGGCAACGGCTGGTTCACCGGCATCCGCCAGTAGAGCTCTAGCAGCTCTTGGTCTGTGGGGAAGGGCATTTGCGGGAGCTGCTTCTCGTGTAGCCGCCACGCCTTACGTAGCCGGCTCATCACCTTACGTTCCTCACGCTTTGTTGTGATATATGGGACAATCCTTTTCATTGTATATTATCTATTTAATAGTTTTCTATTGTTCAATTCGACGTAAGTCGATTTGACTTCCTCAATTGATTTAACTCTCATTGTAACTTTATATTATCCAATTTATTAAAGTCTTATTATATTGGATCGTCATACAGGGTCCCGTCGGCATCAAGCGCTTGAATGTCGAAGTTGTCGCCCAGAGCTTGGTCGAGCCGTACCAATTTTTCCTTGATGTACGACATCCTTCTTGTTACCTTTAAGTAGTTTAGTCCCATAGATTTGGCTACTTTCAGCATGTTCCCATGTTTGAGATATTCCGTTATGAGCATCTGCTCGTCCGTGTCAAGTTGCTGGATAAGGTAGTACATCCTATCTACGAGATGGTCGGAATCATCGTGGTCGGCCACGTTCGAAAGGTCGACGCCATACGCCAACTGCTGATGGTAACGGTATTCGTCGCGTATCAGCGTGTGGGCCTTGCGATAGAGAAGGGTGAAGGCCCATCCCGACTCGCTTGCGATCACATTATCGGGCGGGTTGTCGACATACTCCTGCCACAGATAGGTGGAGAGGTCGCACACCAAGGCATTGAACCCATAGCTGCCGGGCCTACAGTAGATGGCGGCAACGGTGAGTATGGCATCCCTGTGCTTGCGCACAAAAGCGATGGCGGACGTGGAGTTGTCGTTTTCGGTTGTCTTCACACGCATCTATAATTTCTGTTTTTCTGTAATAAAGTAGCCAGACCACACCAAAATTATCATCCAAAAGTGATTATTTAACAATAATTACATATTTTTAACGAGTGAGGTTGTGAAGAGCATGGCTTGTTCAAGAACCGACATAAGGATGAATATATGTGTTATTAAATTGATTGTCATTACTTTAACACCTCTTTTTCACTCCTGTAATCGAATATGATGCGTATAAGATGTGTAAAGGGATAGAAGAAGAGCCATAGGGAGCATGTAAGGGAGCCCTGTCCGACGGCCGAAGGGAGGCCGGCGTGACGAACCGATGTCCGACCGTCGGAAGGGCTACCATATGAGGGTCCCAAGCTGGAACACGAGGAATGCCATGAGCCAGGCTAGCACGATGCTGTGTACGACGGTGAAGAGTGCCCACCCTCGCCCGATCTCCCTGCGCAGGGTGGCGATGGTGGCGACACAGGGGAAATAGAGCAGCACAAAAACTAGGAAGGCGTAGGCCTTGACCGGCGTGAAGAAGGGATTGGCACGCAAGGATTCTTCCAACTGGGTGTCGCTGTTTTGGTGATAGAGGATGCCCATGGTGCTGACGATGGCCTCCTTGGCGGGTAGGCCGGTGAGGATGCAGACATTCATGCGCCAGTCGAAGCCCAACGGACGCATCACGGGTTCCATCCATTGGCCGATGGCAGCAAGGGCGGAATGCTCCTTCTGCACCACGTCTTTCTCGAAAGCAAGCGAGTCAATCATTGCCGACACCTTCAACATATCCTCTGCGGCAACATAGCCGTCTGCATCCACCTGTTGCAACTGTTCAATCTTAGCCTGATAGGGCTGTGTCAACTCCTCATTGCGGGGGAAATAGTAAAGTGCCCAGATGATGATGGATGCCCAAAGGATGACGGTGGAAATCTTCTTGAGGTAGTCTTCGCAACGCTCCCAGATGTGCAGCCATGTGTTGCGCCACACGGGGCGGTGGAAGGCGGGCAACTCGCTGACGTAGTCCTCATCGTCCTGACGGAAATACTTGGTGCGCTTCATGAGCAGGGCAAACAGGATGGAGAGCAGCACGCCCAACAGATAGAGCGACATCATCACCAAGGCCTTATGATTGGGGAAGAAGGCTCCCACGAAAAGCAGATAGACGGGCAGACGCGCCCCACAGCTCATGAAGGGGATCATCAACATGGTGAGGGTACGGTCCTTCTTGTTGTCGATATTGCGGGCGGCCATGATGGCGGGCACGTTGCAGCCAAAGCCCACAAGCATGGGGACGAACGACTTGCCATGCAGGCCGACTTTGTGCATCAGTTTGTCCATCAGGAAGGCCACACGGGCCATATAGCCTGTATCTTCCATGATGGAGATAAAGAAGAAGAGGATGATGATGTTGGGCAGGAAGGAGAGCACCGCCCCTACCCCTTGCACCACACCGTCGGCCAGGAGCGAGGTATACCAGGCATCGGGCATGATGTTGTGCAGGAGGTTGCTGAGCCAGTCAACGCCCTGTTGTATCCAATCCTGCGGGTAGGCTCCGAGGGTGAAGGTGCACTGAAATACCAGATAGAGAATCACTATCAGCAGAGGGAGCCCCAACCACCGATTGGTGAGTATGGCGTCGAGCCGTTCGAGGTGGGTGTGGTCGCTGTGGTGAAGGGTCTCGTTGAGGGCGCCACGAATAAAGCCGTGCCGCGCTTCGTGGATAAGGGTGGCAGGCGACTGGTGGAGGCTTCGCTCTATCTTGCGGCGGTTGCCTTCGGCCGCATAGGCGAGGGCCATATAGTTGGGGGCCTCGTGGAGCATGGCGAGGGTCACCTCGGGCCGTTCGAGCAGGCGGATGGCGAGGTAGCGCTTGGAATAGATGTCGCTGACGTTAGGTATTTTTGCCACTTCGTCGACCAGATTGTCGATGGCCTCTTCAATGTCGGAGCCATAGCCCACATGCACATGACGGCTTGTGTGCTCGCGCTCTTCGTAGGCGGCGACCACACCTTCTACCACCTTCTGCACGCTGGCAGCATCGCAGGCGTTGACGGGGAAAGCCTGCACACCCATCAACCTCCCGAAATGCTCATAGTCAATCGAGTGGTCGGTGGCAAGGAGTTCGTCATAGCGATTGAGGGCAAGCACCAACTTGAGGTGCATGTCGATAAGCTGGGGGGTGAGCACTAGCGACTCGTCCAGGTCGGTGCAATCCACCACCTGCACCACCACGTCGGGGTGCTGTCGCACTATCTCTTCGGGGTCTGGGACCTCGGTCCATTCCATCTGTAAGCCTTCTTGGGAGGCTTGCATGGCCTGTTGGCAAAAGGTGGATTTGCCACTGCCAGAAGAACCTACGACGGCTATTTTAATTGGTTTTCTTTCTTGCATGATGGTGCAAAGATAGCAATTATTCTTATTATATTATATCACTATTTATAGTGATTTTTTTTGTGTGACCAGTGACCTGTGACCAGTGATACGAGTGCTTTTCTTTGTGTGACCTGTGATTTTTTTTGTGAACTGTGACCAGTGAACTGTGATACGAGCGCTTTTCTTTGTGTGACCTGTGATTTTTTTTAGTGACCTGTGACCAGTGACCTGTGTTTTTTTTTTCGCTCTTATGCAACGTATGACTGATTTTTGCCAAATAGTATCCATGTCGCGTCTCTTCGAGACGCAGTTTATTGTTTATTGATTATCACCGCACTGCGCAATATACGATGTTGCTCCCATTCGGTCGCGACACCGTGGAAACAGTGTTGCTCCCATTCGGTCGCGACACCGTACATTGCTTGTACGGTGTTATTAAAATTCAACCTCTCGTATATTTGCATCGTGAAATTATAAGTATCTTTGCAAAATAAAAATGGTGAAGGCAAGGGTGTGGCGACAAGCCAATTCGCCTCAATAGCAGCAAAGCATGCCGTCTCGGAGATAAAGCAGCCACACCCTCTTCT
>JAEEGL010205059.1_pt1 | contig 31457 bp, 16 predicted proteins | sample 9134231 | NCBI WGS metagenome assembly JAEEGL01 (sample SAMN16246548, study PRJNA631951) | gut metagenome | biome: gut microbiome; feature: rumen; material: fiber-attached | host: Bos | place: Iran: Karaj | collected 2018-10 | reverse complement strand
GGTTGTCCGTCGCCCCATGGCGGTTGTCCATCGCCCCATGGCGGTTGTCCGTCGCCCCACGGTGGTTGTCCGTCGCCCCATGGCGGTTGTCCATCGCCCCATGGCGGTTGTCCGTCGCCCCACGGTGGTTGTCCGTCGCCCCATGGCGGTTTGCCGTCGCCCCACGGCGGTTGTCCGTCGCCCCACGGCGGTTGTCCGTCGCCCCACGGCGGTTGTCCGTCGCCCCATGGTGGTTGTCCGTCGCCCCATGGCGGTTTGCCGTCGCCCCATGGCGGTTTGCCGTCGCCCCATGGCGGTTTGCCGTCGCCCCATGGCGGTTGTCCACTATTTTGACGAATCTCTTCGAGCATTGCCCGGCGTCGGGCGCGTCGATCGGATTTGGGGGCATCGACTGTAAACGTCTGTGAAATCGTTTCGTTATCCTTAACTCGGATATTGTCGAAAGTTTTGGAACCCTCGTCGCGATCTGGCTTGATCACGATTGAAAACGCAGTCTGCGGCAATTTGTCGATCGTGAAATTACCTTCTTTATCGGTTTTTACAGTGCGCGGTTTGTCGTCGACCAGCTCTACGGTAGCGACGATGCCAATGCCCGATTCTGTAGAAACGACGCGGCCTTGCAGTACACCGCCTTCGGTCATCTGAATCACCAGATCGCGCACGTCGCCATTTTTGAGCACAAATTCGGGCGACGAAACGATGCGGCTTTTATCGGTTCTCAGCTCCAGATGATAGGTGCCGGCAGGCAGATCACTGAGTTCAAAATCGGGTGAAGCCAGTGATGTCCATGGCGTTGTTTCGACGTCGTTCGGCTTGTCGATAAGCTTCGCAACATAGCGGTATTCGCCGCTTTGAAGCGGTTCGCCGTTTGAGTTGCGCGCATGTGCCTGAATCCTGGCCATCGGTCTGAGCACGACGCGCACGCTCTGACCTGCATTTGCCCGCATCGTCTGGGTGATCACGTGATCGGTCGTGGAGGCTTCGATGAGGTATGGACCGGCTTTGAGGCTGTCGAGCGTGATTATGCCATTGGAAAGCGTGTGTTCATAGACGACCTGGCTGCTCGCAACATCTGTAATTTTGATGAATGTGTTGCTGGGATCGCGGTCTGTGAGGTTTTGAATATCGAGCACGAGTCCCCAGGCGCGGTCGAGCTTAAAGCTGGCTTCCTGGCTGGGGTTGGATCCGACAGCCAGCCGCTGGCGGTAGATATAGTAACCATCGGCTGAAATTTCGATCATCACGCGGGCGGTTTCGATGGGCCGCAGGCGATAATTGCCGCTGTGATCGGTCGAACTGTGTTCGATGATTTGATTGCGGAAGTTTCGCACGGTGACTTCGGCGCCGCCAATGCCCTGCATCGACGAGGCATCGGTGATGCGTCCGTACAGCGTAATGCCATCGCGCATCGGAATTTCGCCAAGTTCAACCGATTCGCCCGGCTGGATGCTTATGTCGTCGAGATGCGCGGTCGTGAAGCCATCGGCAGAAATGACGACAGATGCGGTGCCTGCATAGATGCCACTGATGACGAATTGCCCGTCAGCTCCGGATTCGATCGATTTGAAGCTGTAGTCGGCAGCACCGCTGTTGTCGCTGATAAAATGCAGCCCGATTTCAGCCTGGATGCCGGCATTTCCCGAAACGACGCGGCCATGTACGGATGACGCGGGCCAAAGGTCGATTCGGCCGTTCACATATCGCGTGCCGTCGTGAACCAGTATCTCGCGGCCGGTATCGAGTTTGCCCTGGGATACAAAGCCATCGGCAGTCGCCTGGATGATGTAGTCACCATCCGGCAAATCGAGAGAAAATGTGCCGTTTTTGTTGCATTCGGCCGAAGATGCGACCTCGTCTGTCGATTGCAGCCGTGCGACGACCTGTGCGCCGGCCAGCGGTTTTCCCGTGGTGCCGTCGGTGACGACGCCCGAAAATCCGCCGATTTTGGGGGAAACGTCTGCGGTCGTGGGATCATCGTTTCCGGCATGCAGATAAATCCCGGCAGCTGCGCCAGCTGCTCCCAGACATGCTGCGATGATCAACCACTTTTTCATGAATTCGCCCAGAGAATACGCATTCCACCAGATTCAAATACCGCCGCGCAGATTTGAACAGACTCGGTACGTATAATGACGCGAAAAGATACCAGAATTCAACTGAAAAACGTAGGAACGCACGGCTCTCACAGTTCCTGCAGATCCCACGGAACGCATCGATCCCACAGATCCGACACGCCCCGCAGGGGCGTCACCGCCAGAGCCCCGCAGGGGCGACAGAGTTTAATCGTGGGTGAAACCCACGGAACGTAGGAATGCACGGCTCGGACATACGCCAACGGCGGCGGCCGGCGTATGGGCGCGCCCATAGCCGGCCGCAAATAGCCGTATGGCCGCAGGCCATAGGCGACTAGAGGCGACGTCGTATTGGGCGCAAGCCCAATAGACTCGCCAGCAAAATGAACCATACGAGCATCGGGGCGCTCGCGGGGCGTGATATCGCAGCCGAGCAGTCCTCTTCTTCTTTGCTCGGGCGCTCATTCATACCGTAGGGCGGGCGGGTGAAATAGCCGTCTGCAAAGTGGCATTTCAGGCCGTTGCGCGGATAAATCGATGCGATGGCGCTGAGATCGTCATTTTCGAGCGTGCGCAGGTTCGTTTCGCCGTTGGCCGCATAAACGCTCATCGTCGCGCCGCTGACCGTCGAGTGGGCAAGGCCGAATGTGTGGCCGATTTCGTGCGTGAGCGTGTTTTCGAGATCCACCACTTTTTTGCCGGCTTTTTCGACGATGCCGAATTTGTAGGTCGCCGTGTTCACCTCGATGTCGGCGTCGTATATCTCGCCAGTGACGGCGTTGTGCGTGACCGATGTGAGCGCCATGATGGATTTCGATTCGGTCCATTTGCTGTCGCGGAAGACGATGATGTTCGCGTTGAGCGAGGTGTAGGGGTTATAGCCGACGCGGTCTTCGTTGGTGAATCCCGAGTAGTGGAGCTGCAAAGACGAGCGTTTGGGCTGGTTCCAGGCGTTGATGGACTTTTTGACGACGGTCTGAACGTCGGCGAGTTTCATCTGGTTGGTGCCGTTTTCGTTGAGGTAGTACGAGATGCACGGCGTAATCCAGTGAACGGGCATTGGCGCGTTGCCGTTGCATGAAATTTCTTTGTTGTCGCACGTCATGGTCTGATTCCATGCGAGTGCGTGCGTCGAAACGAGGCATCCCAGACAGGCTGCTGCGAGTAATAACGTGCATTTCATGGCGTTCTCTCCACGGTTGTCTGGATGCGGTCGAGCAGTTCATCGAGCGAGTTCGATTTGGCAAAGTCGGAATCCGGGGTGCCTTCGGTGCGGTGAATCGTGAGATCGTCAAGCTGCCGTGCGACTTTGCGCTGCTTAATGCTTTCGGGCGACGCGATTTGCGGCTCGACAAAAAACGCGCCCTGCAGCAGTCCGAGCAGCATCGGCACATTGTCGAAACGCGGCACTTTCTCGAGAAACACAACGACTTCGGTGCCCACAGCCGGCTGCATTTCGCCGGGCACACTCACGGCAATGTCGCCAATCTTTCCGCCGCGCGTATAAAACACAAACGTTTCGGGGCGGCCGTCGCTGGATTTCAGCCAGTGCTTCACCGAAAGCGAAACGCGCGTCAGAATCATTTTGTCCGACACCTGCACGGGTTCGACCGATTCAATCACGCCGTGAACGATGTAGTCGGACAAGTCGGTGAGCGATTCATCCGAAAGCGAGACGACCGTGGTCGCCTGTGCATGCGACGCCGGAAGCGCAAATAAAGCTGCCAGCGCGATCATAACAAGATAAAGCCATTTCATTTCATCACCTCATTTCATCCGATAAATTCTGAATATTTTGGGGAGGGGGCCAGGCCCCCTGCGGTGCTATTTGCTGCGCAAATACGCACCTACCCCCGATACGGGGCATCCGCCCCGTAACGCCCCGACCCCGGAGCTCCAAAAACGGTCGGCAAATGCCCAAGCCCAAAAACTGGCAATTATCTTTATAGCGCGGTATGAAGCCAATAGGAAGCATGGGGTGATTTTTTTTCCATGCAAGGAGTACGCGAATGAAAGAAAACGTCTGTCTGCGCACGATGATGATGATGGCGATTGCGGGTGCATGTCTGTTTGCCGGATGTGCATCAAATCAGCAGAAAACGACGATGACTGCGGCTGACGAGGCGCGGTATGCCGAGGCCATTGAACGCGAGGATGCCAGCCAGCCCCCCGTGATCGAACCCGGCGAAACGGTGATCGTCAATGCCACCGGTGATGTTTCGGAAGGTGCACTCGCCGAGGATACAGTCGCGGATAAACCGGCAATTTCGCGGTCTTTTAGCGTACCGCGAGCGGAATACGATGCGTTTTTTGCCCAAAGTCCGGCTATCGTGCTGGGGCGCGTCGAACTGGAGCCCATTCAGGATGGCACGACATTGCTCGGCTATCGCATCAAATCGATTCGCAAACCATTTGAAGGCGTCGATTTGCAGCCAAATGACATCATCGTGGGCATCGACGGTGTGATGCCGCGAACGCCTGACGATTACTTCAAGCGCTGGGAAACTGCAAAAGCCTCGAATGCGTGCCGCGTGAACATTCAGCGCGATGTCGACAGGTTCGATTTGGTCTGGCAGGTTGCAGAGCAGCACTAAAGTTTTTTGGTGAGCTTGTCTTTGAGTGACGAGAAAAGCCCCTTGCTTTGCTGCTGCGTTTCTTTGGCTTTGTCGAGCTGCATATCGACATAGCGGATGCTGCGCTGCGTATCGACATCGTTGGGGTTGATCTTGTTGGCTCTGTGGAGGGCATCTTTGGCTGCCGGATAATTCTCGGCGGCCATTTGCAATTTTCCAAAGAAATAATAGGGGTTGAAGAGCAAATCGGTTTCGCCGGCGGCTTTCATCTTTTCGATCACTTTGAGAACCGTGGCGATGCTGTTGTCGCGCACCGTCGGATCGACCAGAAACTCTGCATAGGCTTTGAACGCCTGGTATTCGATGTTTTCGGGTTCTGCCTGCAGCGCCCATTCCATGGCGGTGAGCGCATCACGAGCCAGACCGAGGGCGAGTTTTTTCTTGGCTGTAGCGAAATGCTGCTGTGATGTGGCGTTGTTGGCCGGAATCGAAACCGACGGAACTTTTCGCGCCGACGAAGGCGCGCGCAAAACGACCGATGGTGATCGCACCATTTCGGGCTGTGACGGCTGATCCGAGACGACCGGTTCGACGCTTGATTCCTGCGCGATGCTGTTGGTGCGCTTTGCCAGAACCTCGCTCATCGTCATCACCTGGGCTGAGGGCTTGGGCGTCATCCGATGCATTCTGGATTTGTTCGGATCGACGGCGACCGAGTCCATCGAATGACCAGACGACCTGTTGATAACCGGACGCCGGATGATTCTGTCTTCGTTGTTTGTGGCAGACGAAGCGGATGCAGCGGCAGATCCTGGTGCAGATGAAGATGCTGGCGGCTGGGATTCGAGCAGTGAGCTTCCCGATTTGCCGGGGCGGCTCGAGGAATTGATGGTGCTGAGTCTGGCGCGTCCGACGCCGATGCGGGAACCGGCATTGGCGCGTTCGGCTTTGGCCAGCTTGCTGTATGTGGTGTTCATCAGCATCAGCAGTTCATTGGCCAGTTTGACGAACGAGGGATCGTTGTAGCGGACAAATCGGTCGGAATGATACCGGTTAATCCAGGCGTAATAGGCGTCGTCGAGTGCAGTGATGCCGCATCCCGGCTGGAGTCCGAGAATCTTGTAGCCGTCGTCGGTTTCGAAACTGGCGCGAACACGCAGCAAATCGGCGCGCACCGTATTGATTTGCGAATTGTCGAGCGCTGCATCGCTCAGCTGCGATGAGGCTGCATGATGGGACGACTGGTTGGGATCCGGCACAACCTCGTACTGAATCATAATCGGGGCGCGCACGGGACGATCAAACATGCACAAATCGTCGCTCAGATAGGCGAGATAGATTTCGCGGGCGTTGGCTTCGAGCTGTTCCTGGTCGAATTGCAGACATTCCTGAACCGTGTGCTGCCCGTCATACAACGAAAAAGATGGCTTGAGCTGCTGATGATGTATCTTTTCGAAAAAGTTGGAATAGGCGATGTAGTGCGGCAGATTGCTTTCGAGAATCCGATAGATCGTCTGCAGCGGGAATTGTTCGCGCACGGCAATATGAATCAGATTCCACAAATCGACCGCCGATGAATTGACAGACAGCAGCCGCGTGGCATTAAAGTTAAATTCTCCCGTCGACCAGCATAAAGCACTCAAAATGGCTTGTGATGAGCACGTCGCGAACGGTTCACCGCGTCTGAATTCGAGACGCACGCTGCGCATATCGCTTTGAATTTCCATCACACCGGTGAGTTTGAGCCGCATCATGGTGACCGCGACGCGAATCAGACTGCCGAATTCGATGCGTCCGCTCTGGACATCCTTGACGGCGCGATCAACCGAGATGGATGGGACCGACATGGCGTTGGTCGAGTTTGCGATTTGTCCGCGCGGCTGGGGACCAGGATTGGGTTGATTGGCATTTTGCTGTTCGGCTGTCGCACGCTGGACTCTTTCATTAGAACCGGACGATGCCGCATTGAGAATATCCGAAATGCCCGAAATGCCCGAAATGCTTGATGAACTGGAGATGTCCGTCAGTTTGAAATCGAATCCTTCGGAATCTTCCATGCGTCCCGGACCCATGCCTTCTTTGCGGAAGGTTGCGGATGGCGTCAGCGGCGCATTTGATGACGCAATATGCGTCGAAACCGATCGCTGCATGCCCAGGGGAATCGACGAAACTGCACCAAAACTGCCTGTAATGGCACCCGACTGCTGGATGCCCTGTTCAAATACGGCGCTCTGTCTTGCGCCGTCCAGCGACACATTGATATCGGAACTCTTTGCGGTTTCCTGATACCGCCAGGCATTGGCAGAAGCCGAGAGGCTCGAACTGAATCTTGGATTTTCGAAAAAGAGCTGTGGGGCGCATGTGCGCAGCTGAAGCAGAAACTGATTGGCGTCTCCCTGATAAGATACGAGTTTGATTTGCGGATAGACGCGGGGAATGAGATTGCCGGCTTCGAACGAAGCATCGACGAATATAGCGGGAACACCGAAATATCGAATGGCGCTGGCAACACCCCATAGCGTCAGCGGATTTTCGAGGTCTTCGATGAGAATGCCCGAAGCCACGACGCATCCGTATGAGGGCAGGCTGGCTGGATCCACACTCTGCCAGGTGGCAAAGAAATCCACTTCGCATCCCAGATTGCGCTCAAGCACTGATCTTAAATTGTTTTCTACGATGGCCAGTAATCTCAAAACAGCCCTCACTTTTCGATATTGGATGATAGCTATGTATGGTGATTGTGTGGTTATTATCAGTATTTGGCAGTTTGGACGTGATTTCGGCAAAACCGGATTTCTTTACATGTCCATCAACACTCAGAAACCTAGATTTTATCGATTTCACGCTGAACTTCCAGACGGGCTGCAGGTGACAGCACCTGCGATTTTTCCAGGAATGTGTTCAGCGATTTCTTTGCTTCTTCTTTGTGTCCCATATCGCGGTACATGTAGCCCAGTCGCTCGTAAACCTCGGCGGGTTCGCGCACGCCCTGGATATCGCTCTCGGGCAGTTCGGCAAACCCGCGATCTCGGGCTGCCTCGAAATATTTCACGGCATCGCCGCGCTTGTTCAGTTTCAGCAGGGTCAGACCTTTTACGAAGCACAGTCTGGCATCCATCTTCGCACCATATGCAGCTTCGACTTTGTCGAGGTAATCGATGGCGGCTTTGTGCTGCTGGCTCTCGTACATAAAGATGGCATATCCTGCCATATACTCGACATTTTCGGGTTCAAGCTCGAGCGCCATGTTAAAGTCGCGCTGCGCATCCGGACGGCGGTTCTGGAATTTGACGATCCCTGCGCGATGATAAAATGCCTCGGATGCATCATGCGGTGATACATTCGACTGGGTTTTGTCAGATACGGCGTTCCAGGCATCGATTACCGATGTATAGGCGCGCATGGCATCCTGGGTCTGTCCGGCTTTTTCGAGCGCTTTGCCGTGCCACAGCCTGAACAGGAAATTGGTGTCATCCTGCGTATAGGCACTGTTGAATGCCGTGAGCGATTCTTCGAAACGACCGAGTTCATACAGCGCGCGGCCCTTGTAGAAATGCGCCCATCCATTGGACGAGTCGATTTCAAGCGTGTCGTTAAAGTATTTGAGTGCTGAATCGTAATGTCCCTGGTTGAAGAAAAGCTGTCCGACATAATAGATGTAGTCGGTGTTTTCTTTTTCGCGGTTCATCAACACGAGCATCGTTTCGAGCGCCGAATTGAGATCGCCCATTTTTTCGGTGAGCTGCGCAAACCTGTATTCGTGTTCGGAACGCAGGGCATTGCGCGTTTTGAGCAGTCCGAGGAGCGATTTGGCCAGGGTTGGATCCTGGCGCAGTATCGCATAACGGAACTGCAGATTGAGCAGTTCGGTCGAATCGGGATGCAGCTTGCGTGCGCGCTCGATCAGACGTCCTGCAGCATCTTCCTGACCAAGGTACAACAGGCTTTCGGAAAGGATCACGACATCGCGCGGAGCCGTAATATCTGCGGCATATCCGGTGAGTCTTTTGACGATTTCCTTTTTCTCGTCTGCATCGGCTTCGGCGTAACCCGCCAGATCACTCAGGAACGATCCATACCACACCATCTCTGTGCCGCGTTCAATTTCATCAAATGCGTTATTGGCATTTTCGTAATGTCCGGCTGCGTATTCGATCACGCCTTTGGCTGCCCAGTAGTCTTTGGTGTCGCGCGACTGCTGAATGCCGGTTTCGATGATCTGGCCTATCTGTGTGTACAGCGATTCGTTGATGAGTGCGTCTGGACGAACGATTTCGCGGGGATTGAGCTCGTGCATCAGCACGTTGACATAAGCCTTGCGCATTTCGTTATTCTTGGCATCCAGCTCATTCATCGTGTGCAAAATCGGACGGCATTCGGGTTCACGATTCAGGCGGATGCAAAGTTCTGCGCCGATTCTGGGTGCGGATGGATTGGCCTTGGCAGTCTTGAGAAAATCGGTGAGCATGGGTTCGGCTGTTGCCCAGTCTTCGATTGAACCCGATGCGAGCATCGATACGAGCAATGCTGCATCCCGCTCTTCGGGGGCGGCACTGTCCATCTTTCGCAGCTTGTCTGCCATGTCGCGGGCTGCCTGATTCTTGTCCTGCGCCAGCAATATCTGGGATTTCAGCACGATTGCAGCCGGATTTTTGAGTGATTCGTCGTCTGGATACACGGTTTTGAGTGCGTCGTCGGCTTCGGTAAATTTTCCAAGTGTGGCCAGGGTTTTTGAGCGAATCCAGGTCGCCAGCGGCCATTGTTTTATAAACTCTTCGTTATCCGGCAAAGCAGCCAGAATTTCGTCACCGGCTTTGGTCCAGACTTCATACGACTGGGTTTCGGGCGACCATTTTTGGAACAGACGCGCGGCCTGCAGCAGCTTTTGCAAATCCGTCTGTGTCGTGATGAGCGATTCATGCTTTTTGGCGAGTTCTTCGTTATCGCGGAACAACCCCCAGCCCCACAGGCCGATGGCGCACCATTCGCTGTCGCATGAATCGGCAATCTGAGCTGCCGACTGGTCGATCATTTCGACATCATCGGCAAATGCAGAGGCATAGCGGGTCGATGCCAGCGAAAGCAGCACCAGAATTTTGCCCTGGATATCGTGGCGTTCGGCGGCAGAAACCTCCTCGTCCATCAGTTTGCTGCGAGCCTGCTTATAGAATCGCGTATATCCCGGCAGCTGGTCGGCAGTGACCTGTCCCCATGCCAATACGATTTTTTGAGGGGCGGGAGCTGTAACCGGAGTCTCCGGCTGGTTGGCAGCGTCCGACAAGAAATAATTGTAAAAAGCAACGCCCAGCGACAGCAAAACCACGGCTGCGACGCACACTGCCATGATCACGCGGCTCGAGTTCTTCTTCGCTTTTACAGTGGTTCCCGGCTGGGGTTCAGCAGTCTGGGGCGCACGATCACTGTGGATCGATTTGATATCGAACAGCTGTTCATCCTGTTCGCTCACTTCTTCCTGTGCTTCGACTGGCGCCGGGATACGGCTCGCTTCAAACCGCGAGCTCTCCATATCGATTTGCGACGGCGTATCCAGTGACGATACACCGGCCACATTGCTTACCGAATTCCTGGTTTCGGTTTGCAGCTCGGGACCGCCTTCGCCAAACAGGTTCAGAATATCGCCTTCGGGCAGCTGGCTGGAATCGATGGTCTTGGCTGCTTTCGAAGTACTCGAATCACTGCCGAATAATCCGAGCGGATCATCGGCGATGGGCAGTCCCGAATCGTTGTCGATATCATACGATTCATCGAAAGCGCCCGACGGATGGCGTTTGCCGCGAATCACCGGCTGGCCGGTTTCTTCGAGCTTGAGCTTGGGAACGCCCAGACTCGAATCACTGAGCATATCGCGCATCGCCAGATGTTTTAGGCCAGAATTGGCGTTGCCGCCGACAGGCGGCGTGCGATCTGCTTTGGGCACCGCAAATCCTGCCATATCGGAAGAGAATAGATCTGCGGCCATGCTTGGCTGTTCGGCACCGACTGGCGGTTTTGTCTCGTAATCGCTTACCGGCAGCTTGGTATCGACGCCGGGATGCGGCGTCGCAAATGCATCGTTGAGCTGCGGCGAAGCAAACAGCGACTGATGTCGCGACATGCTGGGGGCATCATTCACTGCGGCCGGTTTGGCTGCGCCAAAGACCTTGGGGCTGGGCAGATCTTTGCCCGACAGCGACGGCACTTTAAAACTCGGCAAATCGTCTGAACCTGCCGCCGGAGCTGGAATTTTAAAACTCGGCAAATCGTCTGAACCCGCTGCTGGCGCAGGAATCTTAAAGCTGGGCAAATCGTCCGAACCCGCTGTCGGCGCAGGAATCTTAAAGCTGGGCAAATCGTCTGAACCCGCCGCAGGCGCAGGAATCTTAAAGCTGGGCAAATCGTCTGAACCCGCCGCAGGCGCAGGAATCTTAAAGCTTGGCAAATCGTCTTCTGCCGCCGGAGCCGGAATCTTAAAGCTTGGCAAATCGTCGAAACCATCGGCTGGTTTATTGTTCAGCGACGGCACTTTCAGACTTGGGAATTCGTCGGTGCCCATGGATGCAGGCGCTTTGAGGCTTGGCAGATCATCGCCCGCCGCTTCGGGTTTCTTGAGACTCGGCAATTTGCTCGCTTTTGTGCCGAGCGACGGAAGCTTCAGGCTGGGCAAATTGTCGGCTTTGCTCTGCATTGCCGGAGCTTTCAGACTTGGCAGTTTTTCGGCGGTATTGGAAGCCGGAATCTTCAGGCTGGGCAAATCGTCCGCATCTGTCGGTGCAATCACGCGGCGCTTCTTTTGCGCAGGTTGATCTTCATCGTCCAGATCCGACAGCATCGAAGGCATTGCGCGGAAGGTGCCCACGCGCTTGACCGATCTGAATCCCGAACGGCTGTGCTCCGACAAATCCTCCGCACCCCCGTTGTCTTCGTCCATCAAATCGTTCATATCCACATGTGGCATCTCGAGCGAATCGAACGAGAGATCGTCCGCAATATCTGCAAACGACGCAGAATCATTTACGCCGGGAAAATCGAGGTCTTCGTCCCCTTTGATGTTGTTTAAATCGTTGATGAGGTTGTCTAAATCGTTCATGCCCGAAGCCTGTATAATGGAATAACTGCATATCTCGCATACAAGTAGGATATACCACTATAAGTTATACTTCATATTTTGCCGCGATACAATCGGGTAATCACAGACATCACATCAATTGGCACATGAAGTTTCTTATTGTGGTTGCCTGCTATGGCATTCGCCATACGCAGGCTGGCATCGTCTATTGCACTGGCGTGCAATACGCCGATGCACACAATGGGGGGCGCGGCAGCACCAAAGTTGGCCGCGCGTATGCAATAGCGCGGCGGCCGGACGTATGCCGTCAGGCATAGGACGGCCTGTGCACAGCAAAAAAAAGCCCCGCACAGGGCGGGGCTGATTTAGGTGAATCGTGAATTACCAGAGATTACCAAGGACATCATAGATAGAACGGACATAGTCGATGTCGCGGATGGCATATTCGAGCAGATACTGATCCATACGCCATTTGTACAATTTGTTCAGGTAGTCCTGATAAACCGGGCTGTCTGGGTTATCCTCAGCATTGGCCGGGAGGTTATGCCATGCTTCTTCGAATGCGCTCCACGAAGTTTCGAGAGCATCAGAGCGATTCTGGGCATATTTGATGAGCTGTGCACCGCCGAATGACGAGACCATACGATTGTTGATGTTGCAGAGACCAGAAGTGGAGCCGCCGCAGTCGAGTTCGTTGGCCTGATAGATGTTGCCGGTGTACGGATCATGGAATTCAACCGTGCGATAGTGATTGGCCGGTGTTACGCTCTCGCCGGAACCCTTGCGATAGATGTGGAACTGATCGTAGAAGGTGGGATCCATGCCGATCGGGCCAGACAGATACATTGCATACAGCGTGGAGTAGACTTTTTCGTTGAGGGATGTGTCGCTTTCAACAACCTTGTTGCCGGCAGCACGCAGGGCATCGAATTCGTCTTCGGTCATACCGGTGAGAGGATCGTAATAGATATGATTGCCAGCTTCGTCTTCGATACCGACTGTGGCGTATGGCGGATAAACGAGGTAACCGGTGCGGACTTCTTCGCCATTGAGCGTCGTCGTGAGATCATTGCCATTATCATCTTTCGTGACGAGGATTGGGCTGAAGGAAGCATAATCTTCGTTGTAAATCGAGTTGGCGAGCTTGATGGCTTCATCGCGGAAATAATCATAAATACCGAATGTGTAAGCGCCCATTTCGCCCGAATCTGCGATGACTCTTGCATAGTTGTCATAGATAGCCAGGAATGCATAGTGTGCGGTGAGCCAGTGAGCAGTTTCGAGGTCATACTGTGAGTAATCGAATCCGGCGTTGACATCGTATTTATGCAGTTTGCGGCGGCCTTCGCCCTGTGGCACGTAGATGACATCGGGGTTTTCAGATCCGCAGAATGCACGTCTGTAGAAGATACTGATATTCTGGGTTTGATCATCTTCGGCCGTCAGACCATAGAGATTACCGTTGTCTTTGCGTACGCAATACTGTCCGTAATTGGGGGTTGAGGCAACCCGGGCCAGGAAGTTGAATGTCGCAGCTGCGGCATTTTGGTTGAGGGTGCTGTTGAGATCACGTTCTTCATCACCAAGGACGTCATTCATCAAACGGTTATCACCAACATACCAGCTCTGGTAGTAGTCGGAAAGCGGCTCGAATGTACGGTCATTGTAGTATGAAGACATTCCGTATGCATCCCAGAATGCGCGGCCGCGAGCGAAGTTCATGAACCAATACTGCGAATCGTAGTTGCGGATTTTGTAGAGTGCCTGCTCCATGTAGTCTGCACCGTGATCCCATGTGTGATTGCTGCGCAGCTGACCGTGGTTGTCGTCTGTTGCAAAGAGGTAGGGGACGCGGATGATGGCTTCGGATGTACCTTTCTTCTCGAGGTATTCGTCGAGGCGGACAAATTTACGGTTATTGAGGAAGTTGTAGCTGAACTTGCTGGGGTCAGCCTGGCATGCATTGGCATCATAGCCATCTTTGTCGCAGTTGGCGCTGTTGTAGGCACCATTTGCGCCGATCATCGGCTGGAAAATGTCGTGATAGTGAACGAGTTCGAGGTAGTTCTGGCCAACGCTCGTCAAATCATCCAGCGTGCTTGTGCCGGTCGTATCGACGTGCTGCAGGGTGAGTCCAGGTACGCGGCCCATGACGGCCACAGCATTGCTGGCCTTGAGGGCTTCGGCTGTGTTGTCTTTCTGAGTGAAGACTTCGATCAGACCTTTCGCGTTGTAGATGCAGTTGTTGCTCTTTTCAGTACCGCCGACCGATGCGCACGTCTTGCCGGTTGCGAACGACGAAACCGGACGACGGCTGGTGCCGCCGCTGTAGATGTACGTGATGGCAGCCAAATCGTAACGGCCGAGACCATAGTTGTCTTCGGTGTAGTTGGGCTGATAATCCATGATGGAGGAATACATACCGCCATAGATATCGCCTTCGAGCTGGGCCTTGGTGTGATTGTACAGTGCATACATTTCGCCGACTGTATTGAACTTTTCTTTGTTGAAGCGATCGTCGGCGCGCAGTTTCCAATAGTGATCGAAGTAATTCATCGAGTCGTAGGTGGCCGAGAAATTGTGGCGCAGCGTCATGCCGTGACCCATTTCGTGCAGCGCGATGGCGCGATGAATTTCAGCGCGGATTTCTTTATAGATATTGTCGTAGTCTGTGCGGCCTTTGTATTTGGCTGCCAGAGATGCATAATCGACATCCTGCATCGCACCAACTTCGTTGAAATCTACACCCAGTGCGTTCATTTGTCTGCGCATTGCATCCTTGAGCTCACGCTCCTGGAAGCTGAGTTCGCTGTACAGCGAACCGTACTGCTTGGCTTCGGCGCTCATCGCATCCAGGCTTGTTGCACCAGTTTTTCTGGCTGCATATTTCATACGGGCATTGTCGAGGTCGGTGGCGAGCAGACCGGAATCGATGATTCTTTGCAGTTTGGCGTCTGCCGCTGCAGAATTGAACTTCTTCAGCGATGCACGTTTCAGGTAACGCTCTGTATTCTTCTGCATGCGTTCCATACGGGCAGTCTTGCTGTTGATCTTGGCATTGCGCAGCCTGTCGGGCATTTTGCTGATGTCGAGCAGTTTGTCACGGACGAGGCGGCCACGCTGAATCGCATAGTCGTTCTGGCGGATGCCGTCGCCGCTGACTTCGCCGTTATAGAACTTGATCTGATCGACCAGATTGGTGGCGATGTTGTTCATGCCTGCCGTATAGACGTGCGACTGGTTCGAGAATACACGGCCGGTGAGCGGATCGGATGTGTGCGGACCATAGCCGAGCAGGCCGTTGTCCTGATTCTGGGGGACGATCCACAGATAGTTCTTGCGGAAATCGCCTTCACGCGGGGTGTAGCCAACGCCCATATCAACGCCGTTATTCATGCGGCAAACGGGATCATCGTCTTTCGCAACAGGCACTTCGCATGGCACAAAGACATGCGGAATGTATTGGGCGGTACCCTTCTTGCTGTCGAGCGCATCGCGCGTGGCTTTCCAGTCGACGGATGTGGCGATGTCAATATTACCGATCTTCGTATTTTCGGGGAACTTGGTGATGTAAGCGGCACGGCGGAATGCGACGTCCCACTCTTCGATCGCCTGACGCGAAGCCTTGGCCATCAAAGGCTCTTTGAGATTGTCGTGGATATAGTAAGGTGCTGTGCGGATTTCACGATCTTCGACCGGAATCACGTTGCCACTGGCATCGTACGATGCTTTCCAGATGTTGTGACGTTCGGCCAGTTCGATGCGGCCGCTGTTCATCACGCGTCCCGTCTTGGGATCGTAGGTGTAGCGCTCGGTGCGGAATACACCGAAACGGTTCATGTCGGCATTCGAATAGTCGAGCGGTTCGTAGTTGTTTGTGGGATCTTTGTCGCCCAAATCTTTCACGAATGAGGTGACGATACGAACTTCCGTTGCAGCAGTGCTGTCATTGTAGCCCCAGCCCATCACGTCATAGGCAAAATCATAGAAACTCGGCTGCGCAATATACATTCCCTGGGTGTCGAAATACACCAGCTCGCCGTCCTGATCATACTCAAAATAGGCACCTCTGAGGGAATCCTTATCGTAGGTATCGGTGTAGCTGTTGCTGTATTTCACATCATACCAATACTTCCACTCCCAGTTGATGACGGGATTGGTGTCCCATTTCACGCGCATGTATTCACGCTCATACCACGGACGATCAGAGGTGTTCTCTTCGATCACATTCGACTGTTCGCCGGTCGCGGCATCATACTGTCTCTGCACGTCGAAATGACTATCGATTTCGTACATCGCCTTCACGGCGCCTTTGTAGTTCTCGTTGTAGACTTCGTCGTAGTGGTCGACATCGATGGTCGTGTCGCCATCAGCTCCAACCAATGCCGGATACGTTCTGTAGGCAATCAGGTATTTCTCTTCGGCTACAAAGCGAATCTTGTCGGTGTCCGCCATCAGGCCTTCGTATCCGGATGTCGCACTGCCTGTGCCCGGTGTTTCCACGATCTTCTGGCTTATCCACCACGAACCATTGGTAAGGTCGGCTTTCCGCACCTTGTTCGGTTCTGTACGATCGATATCACCCACGTCCTGGGCACAACCAGCCGCTACTGTTGCTGCCAAAAGAGCCATCCACAGCGCTTGTTTTTTCATATTACCCCTCATTTCATCCTCCTTGTATTCACCTCATACTTATCTTTCGATCTGCATCAGGGCAATGTGTGGTTTGTGTCTGAAATTTCATTATGTTATGTTCGGTGAACCGGGCTTCGCAGGTTCAACGAATATCCCATTCACACCTACCTACAGAATTGCGATCCTCTTGTCCAGTATTTTTTGCATTTTTTTCGGTTTTATTTTTTCGGAATAATTCCGCTGGAAACAAAATGTCTAGCATTTATAACGGTTTCCGGCGGTTTTTAATACTCAAATCAAAAATTCCGAAATGAAGAAAATTTGCGCATTCGAATCATTGGTGAATTTATCGCAATATTTCGCCTGTTTCGATCATTCCCAAACCGACTATTTCAAAAACAGACGCATTATGTTTGCGTAAATTCCGAATTATATGCAGTCGATTCGGCTTCGTTTGCCAAAAAACGAAACGTACACGCCCATTTTCTGGTCTTTGGCGGTCGTTCGGTGTGGGTGAATGTCGTATGCATCATGCGATATTCGGCTGCAGGCAACGGGTCGCACTGCAGGGGCGGCCCTGCCTGGCCGCCCGCATTGCGCAACCCCCCGGAATCGTCTAATCGTCAAACAGCGCCGACACCAGTATCCTCCACAGTTTGCGGGGCAATATCCCAGATTCCAGCTGGTTGGCGTTCAGGCGCATCATGTAGCCGTCGTCGGTTGCAGTGACGACTCGCGTATCTTCGGGCAGGCGCTCGACGTATTCGTTTTCGGCTTCGCTGAGCTCACCGTGGCAAATCACAAAATGCTTTGCCGTGGGTTCCAGAGATGCCAGCGCATTGAAGTTATTGCAAAGCGTGATGCATCCGCCGCTGATGGCCGGTTTCTCGTAAACTGCCCAGCATGTGTACGACGAAATGCTTTGTCCGAGGTGTTCCTGTGCCCATTTGTTTTGCGGCTTTACGACCGACATCGACATGGCGCTGCTCGCCGGAATATGCTGCAGCGCATTGGCACACGACATCATCGCCTGTGCACCCAGAAATGAGATGTGGACCGGCTGCGCCGATGCGCTTGGGGGCTCGCGCAAACCGGTGTCGTCATCGTCGACAAAAAACGGCGGAATCGTAAACGATGCCAAAAAATCCTCGGATGGTGAAAGCAATGCCTGGAGCTGTTCGAGTTCGTCCGGTCCCAGAATATGGGCGCATCCCGCACCATAAAGGCCGAGCAGATTGATGGCGCGATCGCAGTGTCGGGCGTACATCACGCTGTAGATGGGGGCGATGATGGCGCATCTGTTCAGCAGACCAATTGCTGTTTCGTCGAGAATGAGCGAGGTCATGACGAGAAAACTGTCGGGTGCTCCGACGAGATAATCGAGCAGTGCGGCAACTTTGTGATACGATAGAATCGACGACTGGCCAATCGCATTGCGGATGGCAGCTGATTCAGCCCCGTCGCGGCTCGCAATTACAATCTGATGATGTGACATAGCTTCTGATTTCTCCGTTCACACTAATCTTTGGTTCTGTACGGCGATTGTGGTGATGTTCTCTGGTTTTACCCGTGGTTGCACAGACAGCACGTCGCCGTACATCGCCTTTATTTTTGTTCGTATCCGATGGCCATATTGAAGATGAGATAGTCTTTGTCGGTGAGCTGCAGCCCCGAAACCATTGCCTCGTCGCGGTTGCGCTGCATGCGGATAACCGTGGCCAGACCGGCTGCGGCGCAGTACAGGTGGATATTCTGAGCCACGACGCCGGTATCAATGCCGCGAATCGTCGCAAAATCGATTGCCTTTGCCGGATCATCTGCATTATCGCCTGCAAAGTTCGACGTGATCAGCAGTTCCATCGGGGCGACCTTTAATGGCCGCAAATCGGCTTCACTCAGGCGTACCAGCTTGTGCGCGGTATGATCGTATTTGTATGCGCCTTTTTCGAACAGTGCATAAATCGTCGCGCTCTGCTTGTTCATGGCCGATGGGGCTGTGCGTTTGCCATCGGGGCGGTTCACGCCATAGGCCGACCACAGCAGGTTTGAAACATCCTGCAGTCTGAGGGCTTTTTCGGCATCATAGGTGCGCACGCTGCGGCGTTCTTCGAGTGCTTTGGTGAGCGTCACATCAATTGCAACCGGCTTGGGCAATGCGATTTCTTCGGCACCTGCGGTGATGGGCGTTTCGTCTGCAGCAGGCTTTGCAGCTTCGGGGGCTGCGGCAGCTTCGGGGGCTGCGGCTTCTTCGGGCACGCTGCAGGCAAGCGGTTCTGCGGCGACCGGACATTTACACGGTTTCTGGCATGCCGTAAGTCCAAACAAAATAACGCCGGCCATACATATCAAAATGCGTTTCATATTTTTCCTTTGGTTTTGACGGATAATCGTTCATCGCGCCGATTTGGGAAATCTGTGATGGGCGCATGCAAAAAAAAGGCGGTCGAACGACCGCCAATTCACTAACCGGCTTTGCCTGGCTTCCATTCGCAGTAGCCTTCTGTCCATTTGCCGGTTTGGGGATCCTGTTTCGGGGGCACCCACTGTCTGTCTTCAGAGCAGGTTCCTGTCTCGGATTTGATTGGTTCCCATGATTTGCATCCCATCATGGCACATGCTGTACATACCAGTACGAACAAAACACCAGCAATGCGTTTGCTCATTGTTATTCCTCCATATTCGTTATCACACATGTCGTCTTTGCGACCTGACCTTAGCGCTCACTTCACTGCCGCTCAAGAAAGCGTTACTTATATGATCTGCGTTATTTTGTCTTTTTTATCAAGGTAAATATGAACGCAGATGCGATTAATTAAGATTTGGGGCGGTTCCCGCGTCTTGGTGAACGTCTTCCGCCGGCGCTGTGACCGTCTCTGCGATCGCCGCGATCATCGTTTCGCCGGGGCCTGTCTCTGCGATCGCCGCGTCCTCTGGCATCACGGCGATCGTCATGTCGGCCGCCGCGCCTGTCGTCGCGGTATCTTCTGCCGCCGTCGCGGCTGTCGTCGCTGTCGTCTGCGCGCGGCGCGCTGCCCATCGGGCAGGCATCTCCCATATCGCGCAATGCGCATGCCCAGTGCAATGGGGCGCGCATGGCGTCGACAAACGATGCCTGATCATCGATCTGCTGCGCGAACAATGTCGCGCAATGTCCCATATCTTCGAGCAAATCGAAAACACCGGAACCCGCGCATGCTGGTACGCCGAGCACCTGCTGGGCTTCGATGCTGAGTTCGTTGTCGATGCGGCGGCGGTAAACGGCGATCGTGTCAACACCGTCAAATCCCTGACCATTCGAATCGCGGATGCTGTACACGCGATCCTTCAGACCTTCGCCGCGGTTATAGACATCGCGCGCAATCACGATGCCGCCGCGCTCGTGGAAATAATCCAGAACTTCTTCGGGTTCGGGGCATTCGCCCAGACAGCGCCAGTCTTCGGCAACATAGGCATCGTCGAGGGCTGCCGGAAAGGCCACGACCCGGCCTGCCGCCGTATTGAGCTCAACACCGTGAAGCACCAGAAAATCTGCCATCCTGCCGGCTTCGAAATAATCACGTGCACGCCGTGATGAGGCGCGATCTGTGATCACAATGCCATCCAGACGAGCACATTTCCCGGCTTCTATCAAAGACGCGATGCCAAACGGTGCACTCTCCGTTGCATCCGAATACACAAAAACATCAATTAACATCCATATCTCCTGTAGTGGAACATGTATGCGCCCAGGCATACCGATGCCGCATGGCGGCCCAGAAAAGTCTGCTCGCTTTTATCATAATATTTTGCGATCGCGAAACACAAATCACCGGGTTGGCCGCGGGCGCGCCCGATATTGCTGCAATCCGCCATGTCCGGCGGGGCGTTGGAACTAGCGCATCAGCCAGCCGAACAGCTTCATGGCGCGCGACGAATAAGGCGGATAGCGCAGAGGCACATCGATGCCCGCCGACTGCAGCAGTTCCGAACGCTGGTGGCTGAAATTGAGAAATCCCTGGTATCCGTGCGATGCGCCGTGACCGCTGTTGCCGACGCCGCCGAACGGCATGTGGATGTTGGTGAGGTGCATGAGCGCGTCGTTGAGCGCAAATCCGCCGCAGATGAGCTTCTTGAACGCTTTGAAATCGGCTTTGTCGCTGCTGAACAGATAGCATGCCAGCGGCGTCGGATGCTGCGCGATGATGTCGAGCGCCATTTGCGCTGTTGAAAGATCCTTGCTGCCCCCCGCAATCTGCGCATGGGTTTTGGCAATGGGCAGAATGGGCAGAATCGGACCGAAGATTTCTTCCTGCATAAGCGGATGATCCATCCCGACACGGATAATCGTGGGTTCGATGGTTCGCGATTCGTCGTCGCATTTGCCGCCGCACAGAATGGTTTGTTCGGGCATTTCGGCGCCTTCGGCTGGATGCAGCAGTCCCTTCAGGCGGTTGTAGTGCCGGTCGTTTATCAGATGCCCCATGCGCTCGAAATTCTCCCCGAATTGTTTGCTGATTTCGGCTTTCAGTCTGGCCGCAAAATCGTCGCACAAATCGTCTTCAATCAGCACGTAATCGGGGGCGACACAGGTTTGTCCGGCATTGACGAACTTTGCAAAAGCCAGGCGCTTTGCGGCGATATCGAGATTTTTGCAATGCGTGATCACGACCGGCGATTTGCCGCCGAGCTCGAGCACGGTCGGCGTGAGATGTTCTGCGGCTGCGCGCGCAATAAACTTCGCCACCCGGGTACTGCCGGTAAAGAAGATGGTATCGAATTTTTCGGTGAGCAATTCGGTCGTCTCATCGGGGCCGCCCTGCACCACGGCAATCGACCGCTTGTCAAGATACTGCGGCAGTTTCTGTTCAAACCATGCTGCAGTCGCCGGGGCGAGTTCCGACGGCTTTATCACTGCGGCATTGCCTGCGGCGATCGATGCAATCAGCGGTGAAATCATCAGCTGGAACGGATAATTCCACGGGCTGATGATGAGCGAAATCCCTCGCGGCTGCGGCTGAATATGGCTCGATGCCGGAAACAGAAAAATCGGTGTGCGCTTTTTGCGCCCGCTGGCCCACGCTTTGACGTGCTTTCGCGCATGCCGTGCCTCGTGCAGCATAATGCCGATTTCGGTGAGCCACGCTTCTTCGGCTGTTTTGCCAAGGTCCTGGTGCAATGCCTGCTCAATCGATTCGCGCTCGGCTTCGAGCATGTGAATCATCGCGTCGAGCTGAGTCTGCCGCCAGCTGATGCTGAAGGTTTCGCCAGTCGCAAAAAACTCGCGCAGTGCCTGGATTTGTGTCGAAAATTTGGTCATATCTTTATCTCTGGTATCGCTCTGAATGCAGTTCGTTTATAATCGGCGCGCGTATCTGGCACAGATAGCGCGACGCGCCCGCGCATTTGCCGCATGGCAAAAAGCGGGCGGAACATATCACATATCATGACATTTTGTTGGAGGATATTATGCGGGTTTCGGTGATTTTGAGCGGGTGCGGCGTGCGCGATGGCAGCGAGATTCATGAGGCGGTGCTGCTGCTGCTGGCGCTGGATCAGGCGGGGCATCAGGTCGCGATTTTTGCGCCCGACAAGGCTCAGGCAGATGTGGTGAATCACGCAACGGGCCGGCAGATGGCCGAAAGCCGCAATGTGCTCGTCGAAGCGGCACGGATTGCGCGCGGCAGTATTCGCCCGCTGGATGAACTCGACGTGAAAGCCTGCGACGCGGTGGTGCTGCCCGGCGGCATGGGCGCGGTGAAGAATCTGTGCGATTTCGCCCGCAATGGCATCGATTGCGCGGTTGACCCGGCCGTCGAAGCAAAACTGCGCGATGCGCACAAATGCGGTAAAATCCTCGGGTTCATGTGCATTGCACCCGTGATTGCCGCCCGCCTGTTCGGCGACGCCCACGTGCGCGTGACCATCGGCGACGACGCTGGTACGGCGCGTCAGGTCGAGGCAGCTGGCGCGGTTCACGAACGTCACGCCGCCGGCGAGTGCTGCATCGACGCAAGCCTTCGAATCGTGACCACACCCGCATATATGAACGCTCGCTCGATTTCCGATGTCTACGATTCGGCCCGCGCTCTGGTCGCCGCCATCGGGTCGCTGAAAAATTAGACGCCGTGCGCGCTGTGTGTTGACTATTCTTTGATTTTTTCTGCAATTTGGGAAATAAATATTATTTCCCGGGCGGCGGGCTATCGTGCACAAGGCACGATACGCCCCGCCGATGTGCCTATCGCCCCTGCGGGGCAATACGGCACATCATCATGTGCTGCGGGCAGCCCATAATCTGAAGCAGCACACCAAAACAACGCGCATAACCGACTGGAGATAGCTTTATGCCAGGGTATCTGATTAAAGCCGCGAATTTTGTTGCCGAGATTAAGAATGACGATGAGTTGAAGCAGCTGGCGCAAGTCGATACGATTAAAAAAGATACCCTTGTTCGCGTGTTGCCGGGAGACACCTGGGTCAAGGCCAAAACTTTGCCGATTTTGCGCAAGGTCTGGGGCCTGGATATTGCCGTTGTGCCGCCGCCGGTGCCCGGATCGGTCAACCGGATGACGTCGATGCCGCCGCGCCTCGAAACCGCGATCGACTACAGACCCGATTTCTTTACGCGTGACGACGATGATGCAGACCATGCGGCTGATTCTGATGACGACAATGAATCCGATACCGACGCTACCCGCAGCAGAGCGCCGTCGATGGTCGCTTCGGGCGATCATTCGCAGCCCTCATCGGTGCCGACTCACGATGCTTCGGGCGCCGGATTTCAGGCGATTGCTTCGAATGTGAGCGCGACCGCAGACGTCGATTCCACCTCTCTGCCCGTGCCAAATCTGCAGGAATCCACCGCATGGATGGACAGCGGATTCGACGACGAAGAGCCGGGGGACAAGACCGTTTGCACCAGACCGCCAAAACCGCCCCTTCCGCCGATTCCGCAGCAGGAATCCCGCGATCCCTCCACCCAGAACCTCGACGATGTCGCGGTCGAAATCAGCGAAGAACCGGATAATGTCGAGGATGTCGCCGATATCGCTGTCGCTGAAGACGCCAATAATAATGATACAAACGATGACGATGACGACACGGCAAATATCAATGATGTGGTCGTACCCGAAGGCGATGGCGTCGAAGTCAATTTGGATGGCGTCGAGAATGATCCCGATTATCAGGATATTTCAAAGCTGAACCTGCAAATCGTGCAGGATGACGAAAAACCCGAAAGTATCCAGGAACTCGATGAACTGCAGGCCGATGATGCTCTGGGGGAAGAACCAAAAGCCATGTCTGAAAGTGCACAGGCCTTTGGTGAAATCGCCGATGATCTTTCGGGCATTTTCAGGGGCATTTCGATTTCGGACGAGGAAGATCCGACCAATCTGAATGATATGTCGGATGTTTCGGGCATCATGTTCGACCGCATGTATGCTGAGCTTTATAAGGAAAACGACGAAGCTGAGCCCGACGAAGTTACGCGCATTATCGCGGAATACGATCGGCCGGTTGCTGTGCCGAATCAGCCGGCAGATGTGCAGATCGCTTCTGATGTGTCATTTGCCGTAGACGCACAGAAAGCCGAGAGCAGAACCGTTAAGGATGCGCCGGCGGCATCCGCATCTGCACCTGTTTCGCCTGCGCCGCAGGAAATCAAAGCGCAAAAGCCGGCTGTGCCGGAGAATGCACCGAATGCAGCCCCAAAATCTGCGGCATCCGCCTCTGATGTTCCCAAAAGCGGAAAGCCCGGTGCCGGTGCGCAGCAGCCGTCTGATTACGTGTTCCGTCCGATTCCTGGCGCACCGGATCCCGTGATCGTCACATCCGACGGTGATGATGATTTGGACGACGATCAGACAACTACGCGGAATCGTTTCGATTTCGACAATTACCAGACGGTTCCCAAGCAAACGCTTCGCGGGCTTGCAACGGTTCCAAAGCCTTCATCCCGCCGCAGCGAACCATTAGACGATGATGAAGATATCTGGAGCGGTGTGCCCGTCGAACCGCAGTATCCATCCGGTGCGCGCAGCAGCACGCTCGACTGGACGCGCACAAAAGTGCGCTCGCGCCGCAAACCAAAGAACGATTCCGCCTATGCCCCGCAGGAAGACGATTCTCCAACAAACCGTGTGAAGTCTCTGCGCCGGAATCCTGCGCCCGATTTTGCCGATGATATGGCGGATATGCCCGAAGAATTGCGGGCGGCCCGGGCGGCTGTCGAAGCGGCAAAACAGGCGGTTTCGCAGAATGGTGAACTCAGTTCCACGATTCTCAAACGCGCGGCATTGCTCGTCGATGCGCTCGAAGTGGCGCACGCCAGCGGCGTTTATCAGGTGATAGAAGACAAAGATCTTCATGATGACGATTCGACGACTGCCACGGGTATCGCCGGTTTCCACAATCTTGCAAACGGTGACCGGGGTTGGTTGAACAATGCCAAATCCCGCAAAAAACAACGCGATCTGCTCGACGAGGACGAAATCGAAAGCATTCCCGACGATTACCTCGACGAAAGCCCCTCTGAAAAATTCCAGGTGCGCAGCCGTCAGGAACTCGCCCGGCTCGTGCAGAAAGATATCGCGGCCGAAAAACAGTCGGGAAGATCTCAGCGCAGCCGAATGGATGATGACCAGGGGCGCGACAATTACCTCGACGAAAGTCCGTCTGAAAGATTCCAGGTGCGCAGCCGAAAGGAACTCGAACAGATAATGCGCCGCGAAATTCAGCGCGACCGTCGTCTGTGCGTGCGATCGCCCGAAGATGACGAAGAATCCAGCTCAGATCGATTCAAAATTCGCGGCGGCAGCATGGTGCGCCGCATGATGGCCGAAGAAGCGCGCGCTGTGCGCGCAGACAGCCAGGAAATTCCGGCACCCGATTTGTCGACCACTTCAAATGCCGATATGCGCCGCATGTTCCAGCAGGCCGATGAACTCCATCTCGTGCTCGCCCACGAAATCCGCGAAAAAGAATCCAGTGTCGCCAAAGATTTGGATGTCGATGAAAACCCCGATTCTCCCTATCACAGCGCTCAGATTCCGGGGGCCGAAAGCCAGCCGCTTCCCGCTGCCGATATCACAGACGATTTGCCCGTGCGAAATGAGCATGTCGTCGCAGTTTCAAAACCCAAAGAAGCACCGGTGACCGTGATCACCACAACCGATGCGCTCGACCGCACCCTCGTGCCCAGATCTGAAGACGATGCATTCTTTAAGGATAAGCTGGAACCGGGGGAGCAGTTGATCGCACAGTTTGATACGCTGTATCTCACGTCCAGACGGCTGTGGAATATCAGAGGCCGCAAATACGTGTCGTCCTACGAATCTTACGATATTCAGGACGTTCAGTGCGTCGCGCTCAAAGAAGAACGCAAATGGGGACTGATGACTGTGCTCGTGGTTTTGACACTGATTGCTGGCGTTTTGTATGTGTTCTATCCGCGCATTGGCTTCCTGTCTGTCGTTCCGCGTATCGGCGTATTGGGCGTCGCGATTTACGGCGTCATCATGTGTCTGGTATGCCCTGTCGTTTTCTTCAGAACGACGATTCAAATCGGTTTGCAGGGCGGTATGCAGGTGCGCAGCGATATCAGTGTGACGCGGAAAAACCGTGTGGATGCCACGACTTTCCTCAATCATGTGGATGCCACGCGTCTTACGCGGCGCCGTCAGCTGGGCATTTAAAATGTGGGTATATTCGATTTCAGATACAGAATTTGAGCTGGATTTGCGGTGGACTTTTGAATCCGTGACCAATTATCTGGATGTGCTGACGCGAATTCTGGCGCTGTCGGAGGTGAGTGTACCCTATACGCCCAAGCGGATTCTGGGGCGTCTGGCGCCCTATCATCTGGCTGGCCGCATGATGGTGCTGTTCGATTTTGCAAAAGGTCAGAAAGCCATCGACCGGCGGTATGTCGAAGAAGTGATGTGCGATTACGCCCGCATGATGACTTTGAATGTGCTCGCATATACCCAGGAACTCGCCAAAGACGACGATGATGACGATGACGACGATGATGCGGCAGATAGTGGTGCAAATGCATTCGAACGTGCCTATGACGTGATCGCCTCACTGCAGTCACATGCATGCCCCGTGATTATGATGGGTGCTTATGCCCGCGCAAAAATGAACGAGGGTCGGGCGATTAGTGAGATCGAGCTGCGGGCTTTAACCGGCCTTGATGCTGAATCTGCGCCACGAAAAGGTATCACGCAGCAGGCAAATGCGCTGTTTGATGGTGAATCCGTGAAACGCTATCTGGCTTTGGGTTCCGGTGACGACGAATAGTGGATTATGGCAAAAGAAATCCTGCATAACGACTGGGCTCCGCTGCTGCAAGGCGCATTCGAGACCGAATCGTACAAACAGCTTCGGGCGTTTTTGATCAACGAATACCGCACGCGCAAAATACATCCCGGGATGTATGATATTTTTAATGCGCTGCACTGGACGCCATATCACAATGTAAAAGTTGTGATACTCGGTCAGGATCCATACCACGGCGACAATCAGGCGCATGGTCTGAGTTTTTCGGTGCTCCGTCCGACACCGCCGCCGCCTTCGCTGGTCAATATCTATAAGGAATTGCACGACGATCTGGGCATCCAGCCGCCGACGCACGGCGATCTCACAGCCTGGGCATTGCAGGGGGTTTTGCTGCTCAACACAGTGCTCACGGTGCGCCATGCGCAGGCCAATTCTCATCAGGGCAAAGGGTGGGAAGCATTTACCGATGCCGTGATTCGCTGCGTGAATGATAAAACCGATCCCGTCGTCTTTGTCTTGTGGGGGCGCAACGCCAAATCAAAGATGAATCTGATTACCAATCCGATCCATCTGGTGCTTACGGCGCCGCATCCATCGCCGCTTTCTGCATACAGCGGTTTTTTCGGTTCACGGCCATTTTCAAAGATCAATAATTTTCTGCAGGCACATGGCCGAACGCCGATCGACTGGCGTATCCCCGAGGAACCTGTGGAAATTACGTCGCATAAAGAATAGCTGCATTGAACCAGCGTGGATATCTCTGCTGCATTAAGATTTTTTGCGAATGGCTTTGAGCTTATCGCATGTGCTCCTGAAACCAGGCGTACACTGGATCTCCACCATAAGCCATAAGCCAGCTGTATCCACGCACTTACACCAGATCCAAGAAAATTCATTTTTTTTTGCCGATTTGTTTTCGATTGCCACATATATAGGGGTATGGACCACATACCAACCGTGGAGGAGAAAATGAAGAAGCTGAATATTGATCTGTTGAATCGTATCCATACCGAATGGCAGCCCGAACACCGCAATCATGCGGATGATCCGCAGTTTTTATATATTGGGAGCAGCCAGATTTTTGATTTATACATCACGCGGCCCGATAAAATGCTCAGGCAGCGCATTCGGGCATTTCTGCGTCTGATGCCCAATGCCGTGATCATGGTTGCTTCGGATGATCGCCCCGATTTTATCGATGTCTGTATGCAGTCGGTTTTGGATGAATCGCCGGTTTGGGCGCGTGATATCCACTGGAAATCGGCTGCAGATTTCTGGGAAGCCGGGCGCTCCGATTCCATGGCCGAGTTCTCGTTTGAACTCGACAAAAAGTATGGCAGACGGCGCCTGGAACGTCGGTTCGTCGCAGATTTCAAAACGCAGTATCGCAATCTTGCCGCAGCCTGGACCGGATTGGTGACAGATACCGAAGCTGTCCGACTGGAGCTCTCGCTGACCTCGCTGCTGAGACTGCTCTTTATCGCCTTTATATCTTCGCGATATATTCTCGATAACCGGCTTACTTTTGTTCAGGAAGAAGCGGCTCGCGCCTATTTGAACAAGCGATCGATCTATCGGGACTTTTTGCAGCCGCTGTTTTTTGAGACGCTGAATCGTCCGGTTTCGCAGAGAACCGCGCGTTCGCTGGCCCTTGGAAATATTCCGTTTCTGAATGGCGGGCTGTTTATGCCGACGTCTCTGGAGTCCGACAATCCCGATATGTTTGCTCCCAATGCATGCTGGCTGAAAATTATCGAAGTATTGCTGGATAAATATACATACAGCAGCGAATTTGACGATCCCGAATCAGATAAGCTCGACCCGATGATGCTTGGGCATATCTTTGAATCGCTGATGTCCGATCAAAAGCGTCATATCACCGGCAGTTTCTATACGCCTATGCCTTATGCCAAAAAGATTGCGCAGGATACGGTCTTTCGATGGCTTGGTGAAAACTATCTGACTGAAGCACAGATAAAGGCTTTGCGCAAATCCGGCGATGTCTGCGCGATCGACAGGGATACCGCCAGAATCGTGGAACAGGCGCTTTCAAAATTGACGATTCTCGATCCATCCGCCGGCAGCGGTGCATTTTTGCAAAGCGCCCATCAGTGCCTGTTCAGGCTCAGATCAGCGCTGATGGAATATCTGGGAAAATCGTTTCATCCGGGGACTCTGGCCAAAGAAATACTCGTTCAGAACCTGTATGGCGTCGATATCATTCCCGAAGCCAATCACCTGTGTGAACTGAGGCTGTGGCTCGAAATCATTCAGCATTACCGGATTGGAGAGCCGATTCCGACGCTCCCGAATCTCGACGTCAATATTCGCTGCGGTGATTCGCTCGTCGATATCAGCCAGTTGCGGCAAGTGCTGGCGATTCCTTTGCCCCAGTCCGAGCAGCGACAGAAGTGCGAACAACTCAAACAACGCTACCGTTTGTCGAGCGGATGCGAAAAAAAACGATTGGCTGGCGAGATCGAACACGAAATCCGGCAGATGTCAGACCAGATATTGAATGCCATAGATGAGGAGAATCGCCGCAATATTGCATCCGGGCAAATCGTATCCAAACAGCTGTTCGATTGTATTTCTGATTGTACTGCTGCGCATCGCGATACGGCTTCTGAGTGTGCTGCTGCGCAGCTTCATAAAATGCATCTGTGGCGTACCCATCAGGGCATTGGACCGGGGTTCAGCTATGATATTCATTTTGGCGATATCATCGAAAAGGGCGGCTTTGATATCGTTATCGGCAATCCGCCATGGTTTTCGCTGCACAGGATGCCGGTGGAATCGCGCAGGCTGCTGCAGACTTTGTATAAAACAGCCCGCGGGGTGAAAGGCACAAAGTCACAATCAATGGATATCAGTGCGGTTTTTGTTGAAAAATCGCTGCAGTGCGTCCGACCCAAAGGCATTGTATCCATGCTTGTACCAAATAAACTATTCTATGCGCCTTCGTATATCAGATTCAGAAACTATGCGAATGAACATGCAGAACTCCTTGAGATCAATGATTTATCCGGCCAAAGAGATATGTTTGATGCGTCGACCTATCCAGCGTCGCTGATATTGAAAAAGCCGTTCGGAGCATCCAGACGTGCGCCGATTAAATGGCCGTCTGAGCCATCCGATAAAGGGCCGTCTGCATTCAGACGAATCCGCTTCAGAATGCGGGATCGATTCGTCGTGAAACGCGGCATTTGCACTGGTGCGAATCATTTATATATAGGAAAGGTGATTGAACAGAAACCGGATGTATCTTTTGTTCAGTTCGGAAACGGCGAAATCGCAGGGATTGAAACCGGATTGCTCCATCCCGTGATTCGTGGTTCAGCGCTCAAAGCTTACAGTTATACAGAATCCGAAACTATCGTATTTACGCATGATACAAGATTTCCCGAACGAGCAGCCGAATCGCTGCCAGCGCATGCACTGAGGTGGTTTGATGGCCATGCAGACGCTTTGAACAGACGCCGCAATGCACGGAAATCGAGTGTCTATGGGCTTTGCGGATGCAGTTCACATCTCAAATCGCCCAAAGTTGTGTGGCGCGATATATCCGAAAAACTGGAGGCATGTTTTGTACATGATCCGGAATGTATTCCCATCAATACGATCTACTATATTCCCGTCGATGATGAGAATACCGGTTATTTGCTGGCTGCTTATCTGAATTCGACGATGGTGCGCGACTGGTGCTATGCCCGCGCTGCACATGCGCAAAATGGTTACCGGCGATATTTCGCCTGGGTCGTCGAAGACCTGCCGTATCTGATGCATGCGCCGGATGAATCGCAAAATCAAATACTGGTGCAGATTGTTGAACTATCGAAATTGTGCCATTTGCCGGATTGCGGGGATCGCGAGGATTTGCAGATGCAAATCGATCGATGCTTCGAACGGTATCTGGCGCAGTACCGGTCTGAGCATCTCGAAACGATTGGAAAACAGCGAATGCTGGAAATCGGTTAGTGGATTGGATGCAGCTGCCAAGTGTGTGGGGCTGCATTGAATACCAGATGTTGCTGTTAAAAGATTCTTTGGAAAACGCAATATCCACACTCTAATAACAGAATACAGAACTATGGTGGGGCGTATGAGCAGCGTGTTTATTAACCCATTTACAGATTTTGGATTTAAACGGATTTTTGGTCAGGAGGACCACAAGCGCAGTTTGATTGGATTTCTGAATGCGCTGTTTGAGGGAGAACTGATTGTGAAGGATTTGGTTTATCGCGACAAGGAGCAGCCAGGTGAGACGCAGCATAATCGTACAGTTATTTACGATATTTACTGTACTTTGGACGATGGCAGCCACGTGATCGTCGAGATGCAGAATAAAAAGGAGGTGAATTTTGATGCGCGTGCGCTATACTATGCTTCAAGGTCAATTGTCGCTCAGGGGGAAAAGGGCGATATTTGGCAGTACAATTATGCGCCGGTCATTGGTGTGTATTTTCTCAATTATCATCAGCAGGAACTTGGGCTGGCATTTCGATCCGATTTTAAAATTGCGAAAACAAAAGAGGTTTTGGCACACACATCGGTTTCTCCCCGGGCGACTGATGCCAAAACACAGGTGAAGGCGGAAAATGTCCCATTTGAAGGCATACTTCGTATGGTTTTCCTGCAAATGCCAGAATTCACCAAGACTGAAGCAGAATGCACTACTGATCTCGATAAATGGGCTTATATCATGAATCATATGGAAACCCTCATCGATATTCCCTGGGCCGCCCAGGATGAACTTTACGCGGAACTCGCCAAGGTGAGCAATGTTGCGGCTTTGTCGCCGCAGGAACGAGCCGTCTATGATGAGAATTTAAAGCAGTTCCGCGATAACCT
>JAEEGL014182502.1_pt1 | contig 31460 bp, 31 predicted proteins | sample 9134231 | NCBI WGS metagenome assembly JAEEGL01 (sample SAMN16246548, study PRJNA631951) | gut metagenome | biome: gut microbiome; feature: rumen; material: fiber-attached | host: Bos | place: Iran: Karaj | collected 2018-10 | reverse complement strand
CCCGGTTTAGCCTACATATCGACTAAACAGCTCCAGAACCATCTAAACATAGCTCCCTTACTAATTTCCACCAACCATTAGCTCTCTATAAATTCTTCTATGTTCTCTTTCTTTCAACACTTTAAATAAATTATAACACAATCTTTTTTTTAATCAAGTTTTTTCCCAAAAAGATTATAGCTATCAGCATCAGTTATTTTAACATTTACTACTTCTCCAACCTTAAGCTTAGTATCACTTTCAATAAATAAATAACCATCTACATCATCAGGAGCAAATGCAAAGCTTCTAGCAATATAATAATATCCTTCAAACTCTTCTACGATAGCCTTATGAATTTCTCCAACTCTTTCTAACCCCTTATCTAGAGATATAGTTTCTTGAATATGCATAATTTCATTTAATCTACGCTTAGCTGTATTCTTATTAACCTGAGGCATATCATAGCCCTTAGTATCTTCTTCCCTTGAATAAGTAAAGCCACCTAATCTATCAAATCTAATGTCCTTTACAAACTTCTTTAATATCTCAAAATCACTTTCCTCTTCATAAGGAAAACCTACCATTACTGTAGTACGAATAACGGCGTTAGGAATGGCTTTTCTAATTCTTTCAACTAACTTATATAACCCCTCATTTGTATCACGCCTATTCATTAATTTAAGCATCTTATCTGATGCATGTTGAACAGGTATATCAAAGTACGGAACTATTACCTTACTATCTTTAATACATTCAATTAATTCATCAGTTACATCAGAAGGATATAGATATAAGCATCTAACAAATTCCAAGTTTGGAATAGCCTCAATTCTCTTAAGTAGCTTCACAATATTAGTATTACCTAAGTCAGTACCATATCTAGTAGTATCTTGACTGATTAATACTAATTCCTTTACACCCTTATTAACTAGAGATACTGCTTCTTCATAGATATCATCTTCTAGTCTAGATCTATAATTACCTCTAATTAAAGGTATAGCACAATAGCTACATCTATTATTACATCCATCACTTATTCTTAAATAAGCTAAGTGCTTTGGAGTAGTTAGGATTCTATTTTTTTCTTTAAAATCTTTAACATTTTCATCTAAGAAATCTTTTAGTATCTCTTTTATTTTTGGATAATCTTTTATTCTAATAAATAGATCCACTTCAGGTAATGATTTCTTTAAATCTTCATAGTAACGCTCTACTAAGCAACCAGTTACAATTGTTTTTTTCTTATAATCTAATACCTCAAGTATAGTATCAATAGATTCCTTTTTAGCACTTTCGATAAACCCACATGTATTAACAATAATGATATCGGCTTCATCCATATCATTAGTTATATCACTTCTTTTAAAAAGCCCTAAAATCATTTCTGAATCTACTTGATTTTTCGCACAACCAAGTGATATTAATCCTACTTTCATATCTAACACTTCCTTTAATATAAGGCTTATTTAAGCCATTTATTTATGATAAGATTCGTTATTATTTATCTTAAATGAACGGTATATTTGTTCAAGTAAGATAAGCTTCATTAATTTATGAGGGAAAGTAAATTTAGAAAAACATAATCTATAATCAGCCTTATTTATTACCTCATTATCTAAACCTAAGGATCCACCAATAATAAAGTTAATAGTTGATGAAACCAAAGTGATTTCATCCATCTTTTTTGCAAACTCTACGCTATCAAGTTCCTTACCCTTTAAATCTAAAACAATTGTATAAGAGTTATTAGGAATCTTAGCTAGTATTCTTTCTCCTTCTTTTTTCTTAACGGTTTTTTCATCTAAATCATTAGATTCATCCGCTACAGTAATAAGCTCAATATTAGAATACTTACTTATTCTTTTTTTATATTCTTCTATTCCATCAATAAAATAAGATTCTTTAATTTTTCCAACCGAAATAATATTAATTTTCATAATTACACCTCGATTATTCTAGAAGGATAATCTTGCTCCGCATAATCAATAGCTATTTTAGTTAAATCTATTGAAAAGGTCTCAAATACCCTATTTGTCGTTTCTTTAAGTATATCTAAATCGTTACATTCTTGCGATCTATGAATGAAGATTATATTAGTTGTATTCTTATCAATTAAGTAGCTTAAAGCTACCGCACTATCCTCATTAGATAAGTGTCCTCTATCCCCTAAAACTCTATTCTTTAAATTTTGTGGTCTAGGACTAGCCATCTCCATTAATGGATCATAGTTTGCTTCAAATAAGTAACAGTTTGCATTTCTTAAAATATCTCTATAATCTTCACTAACATAACCTGTATCAGCAATATAAACTATCTTTTTATCATATTCTTCTATTATTAAGCCAAAGCATTCTCTAGCATCATGTGATAAAGGAACAATAGTAATAGTCATATCATTAATTTTAACTTTGTCAAAAGCATTAATAAATTCATGTGGAAAATCTTTAATATCGTTATAGAAGTTTGGTGTTAATTCATAAAATGATACATTGGAAATATAATATTTGGCATTTGTGTTCTTTATTACCCCAGCCATAAACTTAATATGGTCAGTATGCTCATGAGTAATAAATAAGGCATCTGGTTTAATATTAATATTCTTTTCATTTAAAGTAAGCTTTACTTTTTTAAATGATATTCCAGCATCAATAAAGATATTTGCACTTACACCTTCTATATATGTACAATTACCTTTTGACCCACTTCCTATAACTACAATTTTCATAAAAATCACCTCTTTTATTTTATCATAATAACACCTTTTAGAGAAGATGAGAAATATATAAAATTAATTTATATATTGCATATAACAAAAAAAAATGGTATTATAGATTATGCTATGGTTTTACCATAGAATAGATAAAATAATAGACATAATGAGGAGTGACTTACAATGGAAAACAAAAAGGTATTAGGCAAGATTATTCCTGCGGTATTAGTTCTTGTTTTAGCCCTACTACTTATTATTACAATTTCTTCTTGTTCAAAAGGGAAGAAAACTCCAGTAGGTGCAATTGAAGATAAGAAAGACTACCTAAAGATTGATATTGCCGATGACGAAACTTACACTGTTTCCAAACTTGAATTCTACAATAAACTTAGATATGTCGGTTATGATGTATTTGAAGATGCTTTATATGAAGCTGCTTTAAATGATATCGTTACTGAAATTAAAAAGGATATTGAAGATAATAGTGCTGACTTAACTCAAGCTAAGTATTACAAGAGATTTAAGTACATTATTGATAAGCAAGTTTACCAAACAGCTGATGAGGAAGAAATTGCCGAATTTGAAGATGATGAAAAAGAAAGAAATCAAAAAATCTATCTTAACAATCTAAAGCAAATTGGCTATGACGTAGATGATACAACAAACATCTACCAAAAGGCTTCACTTGAATTTCAAGTTATTACTCTTGCTAAAAGAGAATATGCTAGAAGCGTACTATTAAAAGATATCGATGATGAAGATAGTGAAAATAAAGTAACTACTAAGAAAATCGAAGACTTCTTCGATAAGAAAATTCAAAATAGAAACGACTTCAGTGCATTATTAGTTCTTTTCTCTTCACAAACAGAAATTGAAGAAGCATTAAGACAATTAAACTTAAAGTTCATTGGTAGCAAGCTTTATAGAGTATTTGCTAAGGATGCAGAATATGAAGATGATGCAAATAGAACATTTGCTGAATATGAAGAATACTACAAAGACTTCGATACTAAAGAAGGCGTAGCTGCTTTAGATGATAACGAAGTATTATTCGAATTATGTAGAGTTTATAATTATGTATATTCTTATAGAACTCCATTAACATTTGTTATTGGTGGTAAAGATTATCTTGATTCTACAGAATATCCATTTGATCCACTAATTGATTCTTATACTGAAGCTGATTATGAAGTAATCAAAAACTTTGATATCAATGATATGGTAACTATGTTAGTAGCTCAAGATACTGGTGATTTAAAAACATCTCCAAGATTAAATTATGATTATGCTACAATTCATGAAATTGATTCAACACTTCAAACAGCAATGTATACAAAATACTTATTCGATAGTGAAAAGGTAGAAAGATACAATACTCCTTCTGCTACATTCGCTAGAGGTAACTATTTAGCATTCAAATTAATTGATGCTGATGAAATAACTTATAAAGCCGTTAAAGCTTTAGTTGAATTAGAGGATGCTGTTGAAGCTAACGCTGATGAAAAATCAATGAATTCATATATCGCCGTTATTAAAGAACATTTCACAGATAGACTAAAAGGTTTAGGAATCTATGATGATAATGATAAAGTTAAAGCATGGGCATTAGATTATGCTAAAAATATTGTTGCATTTGGTATCACAGGTGCTAAAGCAATTTTAGATAGTACTTCTGATAGAGAAAATGAAGATTCAATTTGGTCAAAAGTATTTGAAGATATGCTTACTGATAGCTATATCGAAGAAAAATTAAAAGAATACTTAGATGAAGATTGTAAGATTTCTATCTATGATTCCTTATTTGAAGTACAATTCGATCAAAATAATGATTTCTACAAAGCTGGAAACAAGAAATCAAAAACTGATGTATTAAAGGTTAAAGCTAATGATAAAGAAGTAAGTATTACTGCTGAAGAAATGTTTAAGAGAATTGAGACTAAGTATGGTGCTACTGTTTCAGCTAGCTTATTATTCAACCAAATTCTAAAAGAAAAGTATTATGACAAAATCACTGATACTAAGAAGAAAGAATTTGAAAAAGAATATGAACAAATTCTAACAGTATTTGCTCAAGGCCAATCTACTCAATATGGATACAATCCATCAATTGGTCAAAAAGCATTCATTAACTTATATTTCCAAGCTGATAATAAAAATGATGCAATCTTCAACATGTGGGTTGCTAAAGAATTACAAAACGAATTAATTTATAATAACCCAACAGTTATTAATGAAAATATTTTAAATTACTTCACAACATTAACAGAAATCGAAATGAATAATTATGTTCATTTAGAATACAACATCTTATATGTTTATACAGATGATGATGAAAATGGTGAAGCTGATGACTGGTCAAAGGTTGAAGATACTGATCCAAGAAAGCAAGAAGTTATGGAATTAGCTAGTGAATTAATTAATATTATTAATGAAAGAGCTATGAGAGAATACTCAAATAGTGATAGAGCAGGTGCTTACAACTCACTAAACTCTAAGTATAAAGCTTCTTCTAGAGTTTCTAATATCGGTCATGCTGGAAATGGTGATCCAGTTCCTACAGACGGATTTAAGACTACTGCTGAACAAGATGCTTACTACTTTGCTAAATATAAAGCTAAAGGCTTATTCATTTCTGAAGATGTCGATGTAGCTTTAAAGGCTCTAACTGATTTAGATGATAAAGATGATAATTATGTATCACAACTCCAAAGAATTTATAGCTTAATGTTAAGCGAATATAAGAGTGATTTAGATACAGATGTTATTATTGCTAGACAATTAGAAGCTGATGATGATTATGCTAATTTAGATACAGTATCAAAAGATACAGTATTCACTTTCGAAAAGGGCTTCGGTTCATTCTTCGTTTATAAGACAACAAAAGCTAATGTCTTCACATTTGAAGAAAAAGATAACGCTGATACTTCTACTGGAGGTAAGGTATATCCTTATTCTATAGATGTTGATGATCCATTCCCAGTTGATGAAGACAATAAGCCAATTGATAATACAGGCACAGAAAAATCTTTATATAACACTAATGAATTAGTTTCAATTAACCAATTAATTGTCTACATTAGAGAATATAAAGATGGTGTTGAATCATTATCTAAGGATGTATTAAATGCCTTTACTGATTACTATGAAACAGATATCATGAAGACTTATACATCAGATGCCTTCAGATATTATATTGAATTAACATTAATTGATCAATATATTGCTGATGGAAAAATCACTATGGATGCTGATTTAAAAGAAAAGCTAGATACACTTGTAGCTTGTAACCAAGCATCACTATTCGATTATAAAGAAAACGACTTTACTAATAAGTGGTTTGAATTATTCAAATAATAAGTTAACTCCAATTAAAATATAAAAGAGCTAGAATCCTAGCTCTTTTCTTTTTATTTAAACAAAAGAAAAACACATTTAAAATGTGTTATTCTTCATTCTTTATTGGCTTATATAATCTTGTCTTATTTAATACAGATACTCCTTGAGAGAATTCTCCTTCACTATAAGTATCTAAGTTCTCACCTACAACTGTAAGCTTAGAATCCATATCATCAATCATATTAACAATAATTGCTTCAGGTAGCATAGGACGCTTTGGTGAACCAAATTCAGGAATACCATGATGTGATAACACAATGTGTTCAAGTAACATTACTTCTTCTCCTGTAATACAATTGATATTTGCGGCACGTTCAATTGCTAAAACACCCATTACAACATGTCCTATTAATAAACCACTAGTTGTATATTGACTCTTTATAGCTCCACTAAATTCATAAATCTTAGCTATATCATGTAAGATGATACCTGCAAATACTAAATCAGTATTTAAATAATCATAAATCTTACATAATGCTTCTGCATTAAGTAACATTCTATATGTATGATATAATAATCCATTTATATAGGCATGATGGAATTTAGTTGCAGCTGGATAAATAATGAACTTATCCTTATTATTATAATATAAATATTGCGCAATAGTTTTAATATTATTATTCTTAATATGATTTAAGGTATCTTCAATTTTACCAATAGCTTCTTTAGGATTAAATGGAGCTACTTGATAAAATTTAGGAAGAATATCTAAAAGTCTTGTTGAATCATATATATCAAATAAATTATCAAATGAATCTAATACTAATTGTTCCTTGTCATGATAAACTCTTGTTGTTGCTTTAAATAAATATAATTCCCCAACACCAAGCTCACAATTTTGTTCTTCTGTTGTTTTAAAGTTAATACTTTCTTTGCTTTCTAACTTAACTGTAACATTAGAGAATCCATCTCCAGTATTAAAACTTTCAACTATTCCTATATATTCCATTTTTTAGCCTCCTTAATTAACTCATCAAAACTATTTTCAACATTCTCTTCTAATACTAGCTTAGCTAAATAGTTAAGACAATCATTTCTCTTATTCTTAATTATAAATGATATATCATTACCATTTATATTTAAATCTTTTAATGTTTTAATTTTTAGATTTTCATATCTACTTATATCTATTTTTAAGTAATCAAGAGTATACTTACTTGCTTTAAAACCATTTATGAATAAATCATAATCGTTAAAGCCCTTTTTAATCATTTTAGACGCTTTTTTAAGACTTGCAATATCATTCTTTGAAAATTGCCAAAAATCGCTAATTTCTTCGTTTTCTACTAAGCTATCAAGCACTATATCTATAAATGATTTATCATAATTTTTAACACTTGGCATATTATGAAATAATTTATTATAACCTAATTCATAAAATAGCTTCCAAGCTTTACTTCTATACTTACCATTTGATATTTTATCAAATTCTATTCTTATTCTTTCTACACTTACATTTTTAAGTAAATCCTTATTATCTTTCATTGATTTTAAGGTATCACTCTCTATATCAAAGCCTAATTTAGAAACAAAGGATATTGCACGTAACATTCTTAAAGCATCCTCATTAAATCTATCATTTGGATTACCTATAGTTTTAATTACCTTTTTATCTAAATCAGCCTTACCATCTAAATAATCAATGATTTTCTTATCCTTATCCATAAGGATAGAATTAATCGTAAAATCTCTTCTTTTAATATCATCAGTGATATTTTTAGAATACATTATACTGTTAGGATGTCTACTATCATTATAGCTTCCATCAAATCTAAATGTAGTATGTTCAAAGGTATAACCATTATACATGATTAAAACAGTTCCATACTTTATTCCTGTAGGGACTATTTTAAATAGTTTTTCAACTTCTTCTGGTGTTGCGCTACTTGTTAGATCGATATCACCAGAGTCAATATTAAGCAAATAATCTCTAACAAAACCACCAACAATGTAGGCGTCATAATTATGATTATTTAATATTTTTAATACTTCTAGTGCGCTAGATAAATAATTCATTATAACACCCCCTATAATTATAACAAACTATAAGTTTTTTTGCAATTATGATATAATTATCATGGTGGTTATATGAAAATAGTTAAGGATGAAGTAATTAACGAAATAATTATTGAAAAATCAAGATTCATTACTTACTTAAAAAGAGTAGATAGCATAAATGAAGCTGATGAATATTTATCGCAAATAAAAAAGAAGCATTATGATGCTACACATCACTGTTTTGCCCTTATTATTGATGGATCTCAAAGAAGTAATGATAATGGTGAACCTAGTGGTACTGCTGGAGTTCCTATTTTAGAAGTATTAAAGAAAAATGATATCAATAATACTATATGTGTTGTTGTAAGATACTTTGGTGGAGTTAAGCTTGGTGCTGGAGGCTTAGTTAGAGCATATTCTTCTAGCTGTAGCGAAGCTCTAAAAAAAGCAACATTCCTAACAAAGAAAAGTTTTAAACGCTATGAACTAATTATAGATTATCCTACATATAACCAAATAATATATCTAATTAAAAGTGATATTATTAAAAATGAATTTGTGCATAATATTACTTTAATAGTAGATATAGATGATGATAAAAAAATAGATAAAATAAAGGACATTTCCCAAGGAAATGCCCAAATAAAATATCTAGAAACTATATATAAAGATGTTTCAATATAAGGCTTTTTAAAGCCTTTTTTTTTATGTCCATAAAGAAAATATTAATTCAATGGATTTAGTTGCTAGAAAAGCAAGTATCATAGAGAAGAATATATAAGCTAAATATATTTCAGTTATATGACCTTGTTTAAATTTCTTTTCTAATTCCATTGCTCTTAGGATAAAGAAAAATATAGGAATGAATAGTAAGAATACTATAACAAATACATATTTTTCCACTATAATCTACCAGCCTTTGATGCTCTTATATTTTTTCTTAAGTCTTGTTCTAATTTTGTGTAATCTAGGTTGCTTCTTTTAATAACTTCAATTCTTTCTTTTCTAACACGTTCTAATTCGGCTTTGGCTTTTTCATATGTTTCACCGTTATAAGCTTCTTGAGCTAATACTGTTGCATTATTATTAGAGAATTCAACTAAACCATTTACTATTACATAGTAATAATCAATATTAGCTTCTCTAACAATTTTAACATAGCCGCTCGATATAACACTAATTACTGGTGTATGATCTTTAAGTACGGCAAATTCACCTTCATCATTTTTAATAACGAAATATTCTATTTCATCATTATATAGAACGCCTTTATGAGTAGAAATAACAAATTTCATTAAATTTCTACACCCATTTCTTTAGCCTTAGCGATTACATCATCAATAGTACCAACTAGTCTAAAGGCATCTTCTGGTAAATTATCATATTTTCCTTCTAATATTTCTTTAAATCCTCTAATTGTTTCTTTAATAGGTACATAGCTACCCTTAATACCTGTGAATTGTTCAGCTACAGAGAAGCTTTGTGATAAGAATAATCTAATTCTTCTAGCTCTAGCTACAAGTAGTTTATCCTCTTCACTTAATTCATCCATACCTAAAATAGCTATGATATCTAAAAGTTCATTATATCTTTGAATAGTTCTTTGAACTTGTGTAGCAACATTATAATGCTCTTCACCTACTATTTCAGGAGCTAATGCTCTAGAAGTTGATGCAAGTGGGTCAACCGCAGGATAAATACCTTCTTCAGCGATTTTTCTTGATAGGTTAGTAGTTGCATCCAAATGAGCAAATGTTGTTGCTGGAGCTGGGTCTGTGTAGTCATCTGCTGGAACATATACAGCTTGAATAGATGTAATAGATCCACTCTTTGTAGATGTGATTCTCTCTTGTAATTGACCCATTTCTGTAGCAAGGGTAGGTTGATAACCTACGGCTGATGGCATTCTACCAAGTAGTGTAGAAACCTCACTTCCTGCCTGAGTGAATCTAAAGATATTATCAATAAAGAATAATACATCTTGATGTTCTTCATCTCTAAAGTGTTCAGCCATTGTTAAGCCTGATAGGGCAACACGCATTCTTGCTCCTGGTGCCTCATTCATTTGACCAAATACCATGGCTGTTTTATTGATAACTCCACTTTCCTTCATTTCATAATATAAGTCATTACCTTCTCTAGTTCTTTCACCTACACCAGCAAATACTGATATACCACCATGCTCTTGAGCTACATTATGAATTAATTCTTGGATTAATACTGTTTTACCTACACCGGCACCACCAAATAGACCGATTTTACCACCTTTGATATATGGAGCTAGTAAATCTACTACTTTAATACCAGTTTCAAGTATTTCAACATTACCACTTAATTCTTCTAGTGTTGGTGCTAGTCTATGAATAGGCATTCTCTTAGAATCCTCTAGAGGTAGTCCATCAACTGGTTCACCTAAAACATTAAATACTCTACCTAAAGTAACCTTACCAACAGGTACAGTAATAGGACTTTCTGTATCAACTACATCCATTCCTCTTTTTAGTCCATCAGTTGAATCCATAGATATACATCTAACAACTCCATCACCTATATGTAGGGCAACTTCTAAAACTAATCTTCCGTTTTCCTTTTCAATAACAAGGGCATTATTTATTTTAGGCAATTTATCGAATTTAACATCGACAATTGCGCCCATTACTTGGACAATTTTTCCTTTATTCATGGGATTATCTCCTTCCTAAACAGCCTTAGCTCCACTAACGATATCAATAATATCATTAGTAATAGCTTGTTGACGTGCTCTATTGTATAATAGTTGTAATTTTTCAATTACTTCATTCGCATTATCAGTTGCTGTTTTCATTGCGGTCATTCTTGAAGCATGTTCACTTGCTTTCGCGTCAATAATAATTCCATATACAACATTTTCAATATACATTGGAATTAATTTTCTTAAAACATGTGTACCTTCAAATTCATAATTTAATCTTCCTTTTGAAACAATATTCTTTTCACCTAAAGGTAGTAATGTTTCAAAATGAACTTCTTGTTTTAAGGTATTAATATATTTGTTATAACAAACAACTACCTTATCTACTTCTTTATTTAAGTATTTAATTATTATTTCATGTGCTAATCCTTGGATTTCATGGAATTCTACTTCATCTCTTACATATAGAAGTCCATCCTCCATCATATTATAGCCTTTATTTCTACAATAATAATATCCTTTTTTACCAATAGATGCGATTATATAATCGGTTTTAATTTCGGCTACCTCTTTATTAATAGCTTTATAAATATTACTGTTATATGAACCAGCTAAACCTCTATCAGATGTAATAATTAAATATATTACCTTTTTAACCTCTCTACCATGGATTAAATCATCCTTTTCATCTAAGTGTCCAGCAATAGATCTAATACAATCCATGATTCTATCTAAATAGTCAATATATTCCTTATATTGCTTCTCGGCTCTTCTTAATTTTGATGTAGATACCATATTCATAGCACTAGTTATTTGAGCTGTCTTTTGAGTCGCAATTTTTCTTGTTTTTATCTCTCTTAAGGATTCCATTATTTATTCTTTTTGAATTCCTTAATGAACTCATCCATTTCTTCAGGTAGAGTTCCTTCTTTTTCGATATGACTAGTGATTTTCTTACCTAATTCACTAGTTTTTAAGTATTTATATAATTGCTTCTCAAATTCTTTTATATCTTCAAATTTAACATCATCTAAATATCCCTTTGTTAAAGCAAATATGATTGCTACTTCTTCACTAACAGTAAGTGTTTCATGTAATCCTTGCTTTAATACTTCAACTGTCTTTCTACCTCTATCTAGCTTAGCTTTTGTTTGAGCATCCAAATCAGATCCAAATTGAGTAAATGCTTCTAGCTCTCTAAAGCTAGCTAAGTCTAGTCTAAGTGTACCACTAACCTTTTTGATAGCTTTAGTTTGGGCAGCACCACCAACTCTTGAAACAGATAAACCAGCATTTATCGCAGGTCTAACACCTGAATAGAACAAATCAGACTCTAAGAATATTTGTCCATCAGTTATAGAAATAACATTTGTTGGAATATATGCTGAAATATCTCCAGCTTGTGTTTCAATGATAGGTAAGGCTGTAATACTTCCTCCACCTAATTCATCATTAAGTTTAGCTGCACGTTCAAGTAATCTTGAATGAAGATAGAATACATCACCTGGGAAGGCTTCTCTTCCTGGTGGTCTATGAAGTAATAGAGATAGCTCTCTATAAGCTACAGCATGCTTTGATAAATCGTCATAAATAATTAGGACGTGCTTACCGCTATACATAAACTCTTCAGCCATAGATACACCTGAATAAGGTGCAAGGTATTGTAATGAACCTGGTTTTGAAGCTGAAGCTGAAACAATAATAGCATAATCCATAGCATTATGTCTATTTAATTCTTCATATACACTTGCTACTGTAGATTCCTTTTGACCGATAGCTACATAAATACATATTTCATTTTTACCCTTTTGATTAATAATGGTATCAATGGCAATACTTGTTTTACCAGTTTGTCTATCACCAATTATTAACTCTCTTTGGCCTCTACCAATTGGAACTAAGGCATCAAGTACTTTAATACCTGTTTGAAGTGGTTCACATACACTTTTTCTAGCCATAACACCACTTGCTTTTTGTTCAATTGGTCTAAATTTATCAGCTTTTATTTCGCCCTTTCCATCAATAGGTCTACCTAGTGGATCTATTACTCTACCTATAAATTGTTCACCTACAGGTATTTCAAGTATTCTTCCACTACATTTAACTATATCTCCTTCTTTAATCTTAAGATAATCACCAAATAAAATAGCTCCTACAGTATCTTTTTCTAGGTTTAATACTAAACCATATACATCGTTAGGAAACTCTAATAATTCGCCTTGTAGCGCATTATCTAAGCCATAAATTTGACAAATACCATCACCTACAGATATAACCTTACCTGTATTTTCAAACTTAACATCATCTTTATATGCATTAATTTGTTCTTTGATTAAAGAAGATATCTCATTAACATCTATTTTTGCCATAGGTACCTCCTAAATGCTTAAACGCATATTGTTGATTCTTGATTCTAGTGTATAATCAATTGTTTTATTATTATAAACAATTTTTATACCGATATAAGATGTATCAACAATTTCATTTAATTCTATTTCTTTCTTTAATTCTTTTTCTAAGAATTTAATTATTTCTTTTTTCTCTTTTTCACTTAATTTATTACTTGAATAACAATCGCAAGATGCGATATTATTAGCTTCATTATAAAGCTTAACAAATTCAGTATAAATCTCTTTTAGATTATTAAATCTATCGTTATCGATTACAACGTATAAAAAGCATTTAAAATCTTTAGATAAGCTTTTAAATGTCTTATCTATGATATTATGCTTTTCTAGCTTACTAATTCCTGGACTTTTAAGTAGTGGGCTAAGTTCATCATAAAAGTTCATAAGAAGCTTAAACTCCTCTAAGCATACTTTAGTATCACTATGAGTTTCATAAAGAGATTTTGCATATTCTACACCTATCATTATTTACCAACTTCCTCAATAAAATCAGTAACGATATTAGCATATTCTTTCTTATCGATTTCCTTTTTAACTATTTTTTCAGCGACTAAGAAAGCAATATCAGTAATAGCATTTTTGATATTCTCTTTATTCTTTTCTTCTTCTTGTTTTAACTCTTCTTCTAATAAGCCCATTCTTCTTTTGGCTTCTTCCTTAGCAGAAAGAATAATTTTATCCTTTTCTTCTTTACCTTCAAGTTCGGCTTTTTCAATTATTTCTCTAGCCATTTCTTTAGCTTTTTCATATTCCGCAGCTAGTAAAGATTCCTTTTCAAGAGCTAAAGCCTTTAATTCTTCAGCATCTTTAATATTCTTTTCAATGTTTTCTTGTCTCTTTTCAAGAATATTCATTATTCTTTTCCAAATGAAGATACGGATGAATATAAATAATAAAATTGTGGCAATAATTTGCATTACTACTTGTGTAGCCTCTCCAAGTACTGCCTCATAAGACCATTCATCTGTGCCAAAAATACCTAAGAAGCTAAGTCCACTAGTAATAAAATCTGAAATTTTTTGTAAGACTGCTTCCATAAATTAACACTCCTATGCTGCTTTAGATAATAACATGAATGCAATGATTAAGGCATAAATACCAGTTGTTTCAGCAACTGCTTGACCAACGATCATTGTAACTAAAATCTTACCGAATGCTTCTGGTTGTCTACCAACTGCTTGAGTTGCGTAACCTGCAGCTAAACCTTGACCAACACCTTGACCAAAACCAGCTACTACAGCGATACCAGCACCAAGACAAGCTAAGCCTCCTTGGAAGTATGCATTATATTCAAATATTAAAGTAAATAAAGTTGTAAGTAATTCCATTTTTTTATCCTCCTAAATTATTTATTCAACTATTAATTCTTCTTCGTCTACCTTCTGTCCTATAAAGACACAAGATAATAATGTAAATACTACTGCTTGGATTGCTCCAAAGAATAGATCAAATATCATATGGAAGAAAGGCATGATAACAAGTGCTGCCCATCCCCACGGTTGTTGCGAAATCATTCCATAAATCAGTATTGACATAACTGCTCCACTCATTATATTACCAAACAATCTCAGAGAAATTGAGAATGGTAACATAAATGCTGTTAATACATTTTCTGGAGCAAGGAATGGAATATATGGTGGTAAAGGATCCGTGTAACTCTTCAAATACTTAAGAGTACCCAAACTCCTAAATCCTGTATAGTGTACCATAAAGAATGTTATGATACCCAAACCTAAGGTGACATTCCAACTAGATGTTGGCGCATCTATAGCCCATATACCTGAAGTATTTGCTACTATCAAGTATATGAATATAGCTAAGAAATACGGTGCATATCCCCTCCACCTTTTTCCTATTGTCAGTTTACATAAGGAATTTATTAATTTTACAGCCTCTTCAAATATTAACTGAAGCTTACTTGGCTTACTATTTGGATCTTTCTTCTTTAAGAAATGACCAAATATAACCGTAAAAATAATAAGTATTCCAATTATAATTAGTGAATTCCTGATTTGTGGACTCCATGCATATTTTAAATACACATCAAAGTTAAACCAGAACAAATATTACACCTTCTTTCCTTTCATAATTAAGGCATAGCAGACTAAAACAGCCTTTACGACCATTATACCCACTAGTGTAGTCCATAAATAATTTGCTCCATCTGTTACATAAACAAAAGCAAATATAATGGCATACAATAAGTAACGAATAAAATAGTTTATGGTCATTGCTCTTTTTAAGTGCTCTATTTTTGTCGTATTTACGGTATATAACATCATAGTTAAACCGAATAGTCCTGCAACTACACCTAAGATGTAATCAAAGCACCATTTCTTATTGATAAAGAAAAATACAACAGCACCTATAATAGAAAATAACCAAATAAAAGGCATCGAATGAATATGAATTTTTTCTCTAATTTCTTCTCTTTCAAACGAATTATTCTCCATCTTCTACTCCTACCATTTTTATTACTTGTATGATAAACGCAATTAATCCTATTAATACACCTACTATGGCTAGTATTCCTTTAAGTAGTCCATCTGGATCAATTTTATAACCTATAAAATAACCCAAAACACCAAGTATTAATAACTGGAAAACAAACTGCGTTATTAATGCATATACTTTTAAATTTTTCATTATTTTTCAATATCCATTATTTTATCTACTCTTCTTTGGTGACGCCCACCTTCAAATTCTGTAGATAACCAAATATTAGTAATCTCTTTTGCTAATTCAAAGTTAGTGTATTTAGCACCTAAAGCTAAAACATTTGTATCATTGTGTCTTCTTGTTAAGCTAGCTGCATCAGTATTACCTACAAGTGCACAACGTACTCCATCTACCTTATTAGCAACAATAGACATGCCTATACCAGTAGTACAAATAACTATTCCCTTATCTACTGTTTTATTAGCTACTGCTTCTGCTGCAAGTCTACCAAAATCAGGATAATCACAAGAATCTAAGCTATTAGTACCAAAGTCTATAACCTCATAATTGTTTTCAGTAAGCCATTTTTTTAAGTTTTCTTTTAGTTCAAAACCACCATGGTCACACGCAATTGATATTTTCATAATAAAACACCTCTATCTTATTATAACAAAAAAAGACTATTCTTTAAATAAAGAATAATCTTTTGAAAACATTTACACATTTTTAATTATAAGTTGTGAAACTATAAGAAGTAAACAAAAAGTAAGTAAAGTGTATATATTTATGACAGATTTTTGAAATAATGACAAAAAATTAAAAAAGAGTTAGAAATCTAACCCTCTTTAATATTTAAAAATTCTTTTATTTCTTCTAACCTTTTTAACCCTTCTGCTCTACCTAAATCATAGACCTTTTGAATCTTTTTTCTGCTTTTCTCCATAGTACCTATTTTTAGTTTCTTTGGAGGTCTAATAACAAGACTTATTCCTTTAGCTTCTCTTTCATCTATTAATTCCATTTGTTTATTATATGCAATATGTCTAACTAACACTTTTTCCTTTACTTTAGGCATTTTCTTTAAGAAATGCTTAAGTAAAATTCTGTGTTTTATAAGCTTTTTTCTGAATCCCTTTGGCTTTGTTAAAATGATGATATTTCGGTTATACCCTAAACTTTCCAAAAATTCAAAAGGTATAGAATTATCTATTCCTCCATCTAAATATTTATTACCATCAATTTCTACAGGGGTAGATACAATAGGAATAGATGCGCTTGCTCTAAACCATAGCATGTCTACTTCATCACCCTTATCGCATTCATGAAATTCACAAACACCTGTTTCTATATTGGTAGCTCCAACATAAAACTTCATAGGATTATTTCTATATGTTTCTCTATCAAATATATCTAGCTCATTAGGAAGTATTCTATAACAAAAATCAGCCCCATAAATATCTCCTGTTTTTCTTAAAGACCAAAAGCTATGATATCTTTTATCCTTTGCATATTTTAAATTATATCTTAAAGGTCTACCTATTTGTTTTGATTTGATGTTACAGCCTAGTACTGCTCCTGCTGATATCCCTACAGCAGCGTCAAACTCTATTTCATTTTCCATTAAAACATCCATAACACCACAGCTAAATATACCTTTAAGAGCTCCACCTTCTAAAACTAAACCCTTTTTTATATCACTCATAACATCACCCATCTATATTATATCATAAAAAAAGAGTTAGACTTTAATCTAACTCCAATTTTTTAGAAATTCTTTTTAACTGCACCAATGAAGCCTAATTCTTTAATATCTTCAATTGCTTGATTCAAGAATTGTGTTGCTCCACTAATTGTATCAATCTTAACGAAATCAGGATCTGCGCCTAAATCGATATTATCATCAATTACGAAATAAGCAAGAATTAATAACGTACGCTTAGCAAGTTCTTTGTTACCAAAGATAACTGGTAATAAAGCATTCTTTAGATATTTCTTATATCTGGGTCCATTATCGATTTCGAAATATGGATTTTCATATCTTTCATATAGGTTATCTGAATAGAATTCAAGCTCGATATCAACTAAATCAACTGTAGGACCAGCTTCATAAATGATATAGTCCTTAACAAATTGTTCGATATCTCTAAATGCTTTACTAACTGTAGGTTCTTTTGTAGCGATTAAGGCAAGACGAGCTCCACCTCTTAATCTATCACTTCTTTCGATATATGGAGTGATATCATCTGTAAATTCGATATCTGTAGCAGCTTCTGCAGGGAATACCTTATCAAGTCCTAGAGAACCTTCAATAATCCATGTATAGAAATGCTCAGTTCTAATAGCTGCATAATCTTCATAATCGCCATCAACTAAATCAGCCTTTTCAACATCTTCAGGAGTAGCTTCTTCAATAATTCTATCAATTAAACATTTAGCATAAGTATTTGAATAAATAATCCAGTTGATGTAGTCATTTGGAAGTCTACATGCTCTAGCTAATTTAACTAATTGATCTTTAAATTCATTAGCATCTGTATATCCTTTATCCGCAGGTATGAAGTGGAAACCTTTAGTGATATCTCCACTAAATGCTTCATATCTAGCCTTTAAGAAGGCAAGTAATTTACCTATAAATGATTTAGGTTCTTTTAAGTTAGTATCTGTTTCATCGAAAATAACTTCTTCATCATGTGTATTTAAAAATGCGAATTCAAGTGTTTCTAATCTAGCTAGCTTTAAGAATGAATTGAAATCTTTATATGGATCTACTACACCATTTAAAGATTCAATGATGGAATTATCTTCAAATGGTTCTCCATCAAGTAAGCCTTGTCTAAGAATAGTATACATATAATCTTGCTCAGCTAAACTACTATAATCAACATTTGGATTACCTATAACAGCAATAACACCTGCATCTAAAACTCCATCACCATTCATTGAGTTAACTGCAGTAAGTGCTGTACCCTTTACATATCTGTTTAATCCAAATAAAACAATCTTTGTCTTTCTTTCATTTTTTGGATAAAAATCCTTGTTAAGTCTACTCATACATATTCCTCCTTATTTATATCGCATCAAATAAAACTTGTATTTTTATAATAAATATTATACTTACTTTATTAATAAAAGTCAATATATTTGCTATATATAAAAAATAGCGCCAAAAATACTAAAAAATCGTATTATAGCGCTATTTTCCTTTATCATTTACTATTTAATTACTTTTAAAATATCATCAAGAGTTATTTCGCCTTCTCTAATAACTTTTAATCCGTTAGTCATATCAATAATTGTTGAAGGTGTATTTGAATATTTGATATTAGTTGGATCACTATAAATATAGTCAATTTTACCATCAAATTTCTTTAAGATTTCATCATAATTATTCATTGGCTTTTCGCCACTTAAATTAACACTTGTAGTAGCTAAAGGACCATTTTCAAGTAATAATTTTAAAGCAATTGGATGCTTTGGAATTCTAACCGCTACTGTATTATCAATAGCATAATTATGAACATTCTTATCCTTAGCTTCTAGTATTAAAGTTAAGCCTCCAGGTAAGAATTTATTGATTATTTTTTTTGCATCACAACTAACTATGGCAAGCTCTTCTATTTGTTCTAAGTTAGCACATAGTACGGCAAAACGCTTTGAACAATCCCTGTTCTTAAGCTCCATAATTCGCTCTTGACCTAAATCATCTAAAACCTTAGCACCTAAGCCATAAACTGTATCTGTAGGGAAAGCTATAAGCTCATTATCATCAATTACCTTATTAATGATAATAGTCATTCTATCTTTTCCAAAGATATCCTTTATTTGTCTAACCTCACTATTTGGAAAATACTTTAAGGCAAGTTCTTTAATTTCTTTATTCTTATCAAAGCCATGTTCAAAGGCAATGATATTACGGCCCTTTAAGTATGCTTTAGCTTCGCTTAAGATTATACGATAGAATTTAAGTCCATCTTCTCCACCAAATAAAGCAACCCATGGTTCATTATCTTTAACTAAATCTTGTATTTCCTCGTTTGTTGGAATGTAAGGTGGATTACTTACTAATATATCAAACTTTTTTCCCTTTAAAGGCTTTAGCATATCACCTTCTAAGAAGCTTACATCAGCGCCTAGCTTCTTAGCATTAGCCATAGCTTTTAAAACAGCCTCATGTGATATATCAGTTAAGGTAACATTCATTCTAGGCTCTTCTAGCTTTAGTGTTATACCAATACAACCAGAACCACATCCAATATCTACTACATCAACCTTATTATCCATAAATTCATCATATGTAAGTATGATATTTTCTACTAATTCTTCTGTTTCTGGTCTAGGAATTAATACTGTATTATCTACATCAAATTCATAGCCATAAAACTCTTGAATACCTGTAATATGTTGAACCGGAACATTCTTATAGAAATATAAGTTAATGGCTTCATTAAAGGATTTTAAAACTTCATCAGTTACTTCTAAATCCATATTCGCATAAAGCTTTGCTCCATCCATTTTAGATGCATATAGTAGTAGAATTAATACGGCTGATTCTTCTTTATTAAGTTTATTAGCTTCTTCTTTTTTTTGGTTAAATAATTCTTTATAAGTCATATTATTCCTCCTTATGAAAAAAAGGAAATACTATTCCTCTTCTCCACTAAGCTTCTTTTGTTGTTCAGCTGCAATTAAATTATCAATAACTAAATCTAACTTACCTTCAATAATCGCATCTAAACGTTGAATAGTAAAGTTAATTCTATGATCTGTTACTCTATTTTGAGGATAGTTATAAGTTCTAATCTTTTCACTTCTATCTCCTCTACCAATTAATGATTGTCTAATTATACCTTCCTTTTCAGCCTTTTCTTGGCACATTCTATCATAGATCTTCGCAGTTAATAATTTTAAAGCTGTAGCTTTATTTTCATGTTGAGATCTATGAATTTGACAAGCTATATAATCGCCTGTAGGTAAATATGTAAGTCTAACTGCTGAATAAGTTGTATTTACACCTTGTCCACCTGGACCAGATGCACAGAATGTATCTACTCTTAAATCTTTTTCATCAATCTTAAAGTCAATATCTTCTGTTTCAGGCATTACTAATACTGTTGCTGTAGATGTTTGAATTCTACCAGCTGATTCAGTTACTGGAACTCTTTGTACTCTATGAGCACCTGATTCAAACTTCAAAAATGAATATACTGATTCACCTGAAACAGTAAACTCTATTTGAGAGTAACCTCCAGCTGCACATTCTTCAGCATTAATAACTTCTAATTTCCAGCCCTTTGATTCAACATATTTAGAATACATTCTAAATAAGTCACCTGCGAAGATATTTGCTTCATCACCACCTGCAGCACCTCTAATTTCTACTATTACGTTCTTTTCATCATTAGGGTCTTTAGGTAATAACATAATTGTTAATTCTTCTTCATATTTAGCTATTTTAGCTTTTGTTTCTTCAAGCTCCATTTCAGCCATTTCTTTAATTTCAGGATCACTATCCTTAGCCATTTCTTTTAAATCGTTAATAGAATCTAAGGCTTTCTTATAATCCCTAAACATCATAACTGGCTTTTCAATTTGTTTTTGTTGCTTGCTTAATTCTGTTAATTTTTTGATGTCACATACAACAGATGGATCCATTAAAAGCTCGTTTATTTCTTCATATCTTTTTTCCATCATTTCTAATCTATCTGTTATCATAATAATACTGCTCCTTTATTATTGTTCACTATTTGGATTTTCGTTATCCGCAACATTAGAGAATTTAGAGTATTGCTTTTCAAATAATAGTGGAATATCAACACCATTTTCTCCTTCACGGTTTTTAGCTATACTTAATGTGATTACATCACTATTTTCATCTTGCTTATTTAAGAATAGGATAATATCAGCATCTTGTTCGATAGCTCCTGATTCTCTTAAATCGGCCATAGTAATCTTATTATCTTTTCTTTGTTCAACACCACGCGATAATTGAGATAGGGCTAAAACTGGACATTTTAACTCACGTGCGAGTAACTTTAGACCTCTAGAAATACTTGCAACTTCCTCTTGTCTATTTCTTTGAGCGCTACCCTTTTTATCACTAGAACCATCAATTAATTGTAGGTAGTCAACAACTATTAAGCTTAAGCCATGCTTTTGGTAAAGCTTTCTACACATTGTCTTAATATCTGATACTGTAACATATGATTCATCCGAAAAATGAATATTTACATTATTCATTAAAGCAATTTGTGTTTCTAGCTTAGAAAACTCTTGGCTAGTCATTCTACCACTTTTAATTTTCTTACTATCAATTGTTGCGGCATTCGCTAAAAGTCTTGTTGTTACCATTTCAACAGCCATTTCCAAGCTAAAAAAAGCAACATGACTATCTGGATTTCTATCCGCGATATTCTTTGCTATATTTAAGGCAAAGGCTGACTTTCCTCCACCAGGACGAGCCGCAAGAATGATTAGTTGTTCTGGTTGAAAGCCTTGAGTATAACCATCAAGCTTTGTAAAACCAGTCTTTAAACCAACTACATCATTAAAGTCCATTCTTGTAAGCATATCTCTAGTCTTATTTAAAATTTGATTTGACACATCACTTAATTGGGAGAAGGTTGCTGTTCTTCTGTTTTTGATTAAATCAGCTAACTGATTTTCGGCATAATCAACACATTCAACAAAGTCATGAACCTCTTCACCATTACGTGTCATTTCTACGATATTATTACATGAAACTAAAAGCCTACGCTTTAAATAGTTATTATGAACTAATTCAGCATAGTCTTGTAAGTTTGCACTTGATGGGAAAGCATCAACAAGCTTTAATAAATAACTCCTACCGCCCCATAAATCTGGAGATGTAGTGCTTGACTCTAAGTGACTGCATACAGTCGCGAAGTCATAACGCATGCCCATCTTTTCTAATTCTATCATAGCTTGATAAATCATTCTATTCCTATTATCATAAAATTCATCTTTCCCCGAAACTAAAACATCTTTTACAATGTAAGTTAAGGCTTCGTTATCAACGAATATACCACCTAATACTGCTTGTTCGGCTTCAAGGCTAAATGGATCTTTTTTGTTACTTTCTTTAGCCATACTATCCCCACTTTAACTAATCTTTCTTTTCTACAACGTGTACTTCAATCTTTGCTTCAATATCCTTATGTAATTTAACTTCAGCCTCATAAATACCTAGAGAGTTAATATCAGTTTGGAATTCAATTTTTCTCTTATCAATATGGATACCATAAGCCTTTTCAAATTCTTCAGCAATTTGTTTAGTAGTAACACTACCAAATAATTTACCATCATCACCAATCTTAATGTAAACATTAACTGGCTTATTGTTAATTTCATCTTTTAATTTATTTAAAATTTGTAATTGATGAGCAGCTTCTTCAGCCTCTTTTTCTTTATCTTCTTTTAATTTCTTTAAGTTATCAGCAGTTGCAGCAATAGCCTTTCCTTGTCCAATTAGGAAGTTTGCATAACCATCAGCAACTTCAACAACATCATCCTTTTTACCTTTACCTTTAACTTCTTCTTTTAGAATAATCTTCATACTCTCTTCACCTTCCTGCAATTCTTCTTTTTCTAATATAGAATATAGTTGTTTATAAGCATCATCAACACTGGCATTTTGTAGTTGGGCAGCACTGGCATTTAAGTGTCCACCTCCACCCATTTCTTCCATGATGATTTGTACATTAACACCTTCATAGCTTCTAGCAGATATACCTACTAGATTTTCTTCAAGTTGACCTATAGCAAAACTTGCACTTACGCCATCAATTTCAAGTAATCTATCAGCAACTTGTGCTAGTAAAACTCTATCCATTGTTTGAGCTTCTTTAATTCTAACAACAGCATACTTTTCAAATAAAATTTCAGCTTGAGTTTCAATTTCAGCGATTTCTTTTCTTCTTTCGATAGCTTCTCTTAAGAATGTCTTAGCCTTAATCATATCAGCACCATATTCTTTAAGTTGGGAAGCAACGTCAAATGTTCTAGAACCTGTTCTAAATGTGAAATTGTTAGTATCAACAATAATACCCGCAAGCATTAATGTTGCTTCAAAAGCACTAATTTCAATCTTTCTATTAATGAATGGAATCATTTCAGTTACTAACTCTGTAGAACTTGATGCATATGGTTCTACATAATTGAATATTGGATCTTCATAAGTAACCTCACCACGTCTATGGTGATCAATTACAGCAAGCTTCTTAGCTTTCTTTAATACATCAGCATTCATAACAATCTTTGGAGATTGTGTATCTACTACAATTAATAATGTATTATCATCCATTAAATCTAAAGCTTCTTTAGGTGTAACAAAATACTTTGTTAAAGCTACATGCTCTTTAGCTGTTAAATCAAGTAACTTTTGAACTGTTTTATCACACTTACTTCTATCAATAACAACTCTAACATCATTTCTAATAGATTGACAAATCTTTAGTAAAACTAAAGCACCACCATATGAGTCTGTATCTGTATTTGTATGACCCATAATAATGATATTACCAGCTTTTTCAATATGCTCAGCTAATGTTTGAGCCATAACTCTAACTAATACCTTACTACTCTTTTCAAGTGCATTTGTCTTAGCGCCAAAGTATTGAATCTTTTCATCTTGAATGTTTACTACTACTTGGTCACCACCACGCTTTTCCGCAAGTTCAATTGCGTTTTGTGCATAAGTACCAAGTTCTTCATATTTAACATCCCAACAAGCAATACCCATACTTGCTGTAACTCTAAGTTCATTTTCTTCTGATATTTCTCTTATTCTATTTAAAATATCAAATCTAGATTTAATCATATTTTGTAATTGACCATAGTCAAGTACGATAATTGATCTATCATCACTATATGATTTTAAATAACCACCAGCATTAGTAATCCAGTCAGATATTTCACCTAAATATCTACCTCTAAGTTCTGATCTTTGTTGTACATCAAGTTCAGCTAAAGATTGTTCCATATTATCCAAATAGATTATACCTAAAGCTGTAGTTCTTTCTTTATATTTATTTTTAATCTTTTCACGCTCAGTTACATCAAAGAAATATAGTAAGGAATCTTCTTTTCTATACATTACATCATAAGTCTTATCGTAAATAGTAACCATGATGTTATTAACATTATCCTTTACTTGATTATATAGCTCAGTATGAATACTTTGAAGAGGACGTTCCATTAATTTGCTTTGGAAAATTTGTTTAGCATATTGGTTTGCCCATTTAATTTCTAGTTGATCATCACATAATACGATACCAACAGGAAGCTCGTTAAACGCAACGTCACCGGCCTTCTTAACGTGGTAAGATGTATTATTCCATACTTCAAGTTTTGTCTCTAACCATTTAATTTTCTTCCTTTGTGCATTGGAAACATAAGAAAGAATAATTGCTGTTATCGCAGCTAAACCAACCGCAGACGCAACTAAATAAATGATTATTTGAACTAATTTTTCATTATTATAGCTTGACCAGTCAAGTGGATATAAAACAGCCATCAAGACTAGACCTACAACAATTATAAACATTACTAGAATTTTTTTCATAGAATCACCCTCATAAAATAATTATATCAATAATTATTACTTTTTACAATAAATTAAATAATAATTTAATTTCCTTATTTGCGTTTTCATATTGCTTAAAAGTTAATTTTTTATTATAATTATCTTTGAAAAATAAAAGGAGGATTTACTATGAATGCCGTATTATCAGTAATAGGAAAGGACCAAGTTGGTATTTTAGCTTTAGTATCTAACGAATGTGCTAAATATAATGTTAATATTGTAGATGTTAGCCAAACAGTTATGCAAGATACATTTGCCATGATCATGATGGTTGAATTAGATAAGATGAATATTAAACTTGATGAATTTCAAGATATAATGCAAAAATGTGGAGAGGAAAGAGGTCTTCAAATACATGTAATGCATGAAGATATCTTTAATTCTATGCATAGAATTTAGGTGTTAGTATGATTAATAATAAGGAAATATTTGAAACAATAAAAATGATTCAAGATGAAAATCTTGATATTAGAACTATCACTATGGGTATATCTTTACTAGATTGTGCTGATAGCGATATAGATAAATCTTGTGAAAAAATCTATAACAAAATTTATAGATTAGCTAAAAACTTAGTTTCTGTTGGTGAAGAAATATCTAAAAAATATGGTATTCCTATTATCAATAAAAGAATAAGTGTTACTCCTATATCTATGTTAGTGGCTGTAAGTGGTGGAAATCCCGTTAAATACGCCAAAACACTAGATAAGGTAGCTGAAGATATTAATGTTAATTTTATCGGTGGATATAGTGCTTTAGTCCAAAAAGGATTTGCTAAAGGAGATTTAGAATTAATAGAATCTATTCCTGAAGCTTTAACAGTAACAAAAAGAGTATGCTCTAGTGTTAATGTTGGTTCTACAAAAGCAGGTATCAATATGGATGCCGTTAAAATGATGGGTAAAATAGTAAAACAATGTGCAGAAAACACTAAAGATGATAATTGTGTTGCCGCATCTAAACTTGTAGTATTCTGTAATGCTGTAGAGGATAACCCATTTATGGCAGGTGCCTTCCATGGTGTAGGTGAGGCAGATGCTGTAATTAATGTTGGTGTATCTGGTCCTGGTGTAGTTAGAAGCGCCATTAAAAATGCTCCTGATACAGCTGATTTAACTGAAATAGCTGAAATTATCAAAAAAACTGCCTTCAAAATCACAAGAATGGGTCAATTAGTAGGTCATGAAGCTAGCCAAATGCTAAATGTACCATTTGGTATTGTAGACTTATCACTTGCTCCAACTCCTGCTGTTGGTGATAGTGTTGCCCATATATTAGAAGAAATAGGCTTAGAACAATGCGGAGCATGCGGTACTACTGCTTGTCTTGCTATGCTTAACGATGCCGTTAAGAAAGGTGGAGTTATGGCTTCTTCTCGTGTAGGTGGACTTTCTGGTGCTTTCATTCCAGTAACTGAAGATGCTGGTATGATAGATGCAGCTAGAAGCAAAGCCTTATCTATTGAAAAATTAGAAGCAATGACTGCTGTATGTTCAGTAGGCTTAGATATGATCGTAATTCCTGGAGATACACCATCTGATGTAATTAGTGGTATTATTGCTGATGAAGCAGCAATTGGTATGGTTAACTTTAAGACTACTGCTTGTAGATTAATTCCAGCAATAGGCTTAAAGGAAGGTGAAGAATTAGTATTTGGTGGATTATTTGGCGAAGGCCCAATAATGAAAGTAAATACTAAATCACCATCAAAATTCATTAACCGTGGTGGTCAAATCCCAGCACCAATCCAAAGCTTAAAGAATTAGACTATTGAAATTTTTAAAAATGTGGTATAATAATTGTGGTAATGGAGTATTGTTTGGATTAAAACTATTACAAAAAAGGAAAAGGATAGAGTTTGCGGCTCTATCCTTTTTTTGCATTGGAGACGATAAAGATTAATCGCTTAATTAAGACTTTTTACAAAAAAGAGAGTGAACAAACTCACTCTCATAGATTTTAAATTTCTCATTTATAAAGCTGAGATTCACTCGAATCGATTTTTCTCATTTATACGCCTGAGATTCAGCAATTTCTATCCATTTATAAGGCTGAGATTTACCCGATTTTATTACCAGTAATATTATACCATATTATAATCAATAAAACAAATATGGTAATTCTTATATAATTATTCAAATGCTACGATAAAGCTATATACATCTTGTGCTCCAGATACATAATTAACTTCAACATATTTGTTGTTATTTATAATATCATTACAAGTATCTTCTATATCTTTTTCTAATACATCTTTTCCATATATAACATTTATCATTTCTTTATTGTTTTTACTTATTTCATAATTGATTAATTCTTTTAAGCAATCAAATTTATTAGTAGATTTTGCTACGATTTTTTTATCTACGATAGCTATAAAATCATCCTTTTTAATTTCTACATCATCAATAACAGCATCTCTAATAGAATATGTTACTTCTCCAGTTATAACATTAGCTACTGCTTCTTTCATTGAATCGATAAAATCAGGATCATCATAGTTAGCCATAGCCATAGCACTTAAGCCCTCACATATAGTTTTACTTTCAACTATCATAACATTACTCTTATCATAAATATCTTTAGCTTGCTTAGCTGATAAAATGATATTTGAGTTATTAGGCAAAACAATAATTGTTTTAGCATTAACTAAATCAAATGCTCTTAAGAAATCTTCAGTTGATGGATTCATTGTTTGACCTCCATCAATGATATAATCAGCTCCAGCATTTATAAATAAATCTCTTAAGCCATCCCCGTTACATACACTAACAATCGCAAAATCCTTCATTTCACCATTTAAGCTTGAAACATATTTATCGCGCTCAAACTTATAATCTAGAATATAATCACCTAAATTAATATTGCTATCAAAGTATTTAAGCATACCTTCAATAATATAAACTAAACCAGCTCCACCTGAATCTATTACATTAGCCTTTTTTAAGCATTCCATCATATTAATAGTATCCTTTAAAGTAATATTAGCTTCATCTAAAAACACTTTAAAGAATTCTTTAATAGTTGTACTATCATTAACAATAGATTTTGCCTTATTAGAGGCTTTTCTTACAACTGTAAGTATTGTTCCTTCTACAGGATTAACAACCATTTTATAAGCTTTTTCAGTACCACTTATAAAAGCATTAGCCAAATCAATAGCATTAGCTTTTTCTTTATCCTTTAAGTAATCTGCAACACCTCTAAATATCTGAGATAGAATAACACCAGAATTACCTCTAGCTCCAAATAACATACCTCTTGATATTTTCTTGCTCATAATACCTATATTATTATCACTAAACTCAGATACTTCACTTATACCATGACCTATAGTCATAGACATGTTATCACCTGTATCGCCATCAGGAATAGGAAAAACATTTAGGTTATTGACAACTATTCTATTTTTTTCTAGATTAGTTGCTCCACTAATCATTAAATTCTTATATAAATTACCATCCAAATATAATAAATTATCCATTATTCTTCACCAACTATTGTTACTTCTTTTCCATAGAAGAATATAGCTACAGTACCAGGGCCTGTTGTTGAACCAATAATAGGTCCTAAATAATCTATTCTAACTTCTTTTGGATGTAAATCATTAATAATATGTTCTTGTAAGAATTCAGCATCTTCTATACAATCAGCATGTACAACAAAGACTATTTGATTTTCTGGGTCAACAATATTTTCTTTAGTATATTCAACTAAATCAAGTAAGGATTGTCTTCTACCCTTAGATTTCTTCCATGCATAGTTATTACCCTTAGCATCACTAATGATAATAGGCTTAACACCAAATAAATTACCAAAGAAAGCTTTACCAGCTTTAATTCTACCTGCTCTCTTTAAATAATCTAGAGTTGCTACTGTACAGAATTGATTGTAACATAATTTTTCTTTTTCAATTATCTCTACTATTTCACTTAATTCTTTTCCTTCTTTTCTTAAATCACTTGCTCTCATAGCCATTAAAGCTTGACCCTTACAAGAATTAAGTGGATCTATTATTTCTATTTTTCTATCTGGAAACTTTTCAAGTAACATTTCTCTAGCATTTCTACCTACATTAACACTTCCTGATAATGCTCCTGAACATGATATATATAATATATCCATACCAAGCTCTAAGAACTTAGTCCATTTTTCAATAAATACTTCTAGTGGTACTAAAGTAGTTGTGATTTTAATACCATCTCTCATCCAATCATAAAACTCTTTAGGACTATATATGTCCCAATCTAGAGTTGCTTTCTTTTCTTCCCCTTTTAAAACAATATTCATGTTTACATATTCAATATCATATTCTCTTCTTAAATCAGTGAACATATCTGATGTTGAATCAACAAAAATCGCAAATTTATTCATATTTGATTCCTCCTACAATATCTATATTATCATAGATAATATTTTTACTTAATAAACAAAAATAAACAAATGTCGCTTAAAATACACTTGTTTAATAATGTTTATATGTTAAAATAGACTTAGGTGATTAAAATGAGTGATTTAAGAGTTATAAAAACAAAAGCTTTAATAAAAGGAGCTTTTATTGAATTAGTTGAAGCTAAAGGCTTTGATAATGTAACAGTTAAAGATATTTGTAATAAAGCTATGATTAATAGAAATACCTTCTACCTTCATTACTTAGATAAAATAGATTTACTTACTAAACTAGCTAATGAAGTATTTGTAGAACAAGAATCAACAATTAATCTAACAGGTGATATTATTAATACAGATAATAAAGAACGTATTATTAAAGCTTTAACAAACATTCTAAATGTCATAAATAGAGAAATAGAATTCTATAGAGTTATATTACTTGATTCTAATATGAGTGGTTACATTTCACATTTTGAATCACATTTAAGACATGACTTTATAACAAAGCTTAATTTAGATTACGAAAAAAATAAAATAGAACTTGATTATATATTTTATGGTATAAGTGGAGTAATAAAGAAATGGGTTATTAAAGACTATTCAACAATAGATGAATTGTCTTTAAAACTATGTGATTTATTACTATCTAATCATATTTTCTTGCAAAAAGAAAAGGCTTAATTAAGCCTTATATGCATTCTTATAGCCTCTTAATATTCCATAACCTATAATATAACAACTTAGTAAGCCAGTTAAGAATAATAAGAATATATTCCACCATTCTTTATATTGGATTTGTAATACTACACATCCAGCAATAGCTACACCACAAATAATAAAGAAGAATATATTACTTATCATATTATTCCTGGCTATTTTTGCTTCATCGTTTGTGTTTTTATTTTTATATAGAATTACTCCACAAGGAATACCTAATATAATTTCTGATATATAAAATATTAAATGTAATGCTAAATACATAATAATCACCTTCCAAATTATTATACCATATAATTTATGAAAAGAAATTATTTTATTACTTTTTCTTCTGAGACAACCTCATAATCATTTAAGCTTGTTTCATATAACATACCCTTAAGCTTATCTAAAGCATCTATAACAGATTTAGCTTTAACAACAAAAACTTTTTTTATTGTTCTTGTTACTTCTATTTTAAATTCAACATCAGGTCCATCTATATCATCGATACAATCGATGTTATAAACACTAACTGTTTGTTTTGCTATTTCAAGCATTTCTTGACGCTTAAATTCATTCCAAAACTCAATTAAACCAAATCTATAAATCATATCCATAAATTTAGAACACGAACTACATTCTATTTCATTTAAGAATTCTTCTTTAATTTCAGTACTATCAATAGTATCAACAAATTTGACCATTATTCTTTCAGCACCTATTGCTTTACAATTAGGTAGTAAAATATAATCATCATTATTGTTAGCAATTTCTGTATAGAAATTTTTTGTTCTATCAGCATAAAAATCACTATCTGATTTACTACTAATAGTGATAACTGTACCATTTCTTTTATTTAAATAAACTTCTACATTCTCCTCTAACTTCATGAATGCATTAACAACATCTGATAACTTTAACACAAATATACCCCCTACACAAAAAATAATAACGAATTTATTTACTTATATTTTACTATATTATATAAATTATGTCTATAAAAAAAAGAAAGCCAAACGCCTCGATACTGTTTGAATAAAACGGACAAGAATTAAAAAGACACACTAAGGGCTAACGACCTATATTCAATTGGCGTTAGCTCTTTTATTTGTTCTTGTAATCTTTCATTATTGTAATAATATATGAAATTATCTATTACTTTTT
>JAEEGL010611868.1_pt1 | contig 31460 bp, 6 predicted proteins | sample 9134231 | NCBI WGS metagenome assembly JAEEGL01 (sample SAMN16246548, study PRJNA631951) | gut metagenome | biome: gut microbiome; feature: rumen; material: fiber-attached | host: Bos | place: Iran: Karaj | collected 2018-10 | reverse complement strand
TGGAAAGACCGGTTACATTACCCTTCATCCTGCTGGCAATCTCTATATTGTTCAGGGCATTCATAACTACCTGATCGATAGAAACAAAGTCCCCTACACTTCTCTTCTGTGTGATCTTAAAGACATCCTTTTCAACGTCATTAAGAATGCCTTCAATGTTCTCCTGATTGGTATAACAGGTGTTTATCGTATCTTCGCTTACCTTGATAAGCTTTCTAAGAGTAGATTTCTCTGAAACGATCTGGGCATAGTACTTTACGTTCGCTGCCGTAGGAACGGAAGAAGCAAGTTCCGCGATGAATTCAGCACTGCTTACCTGTGGCGGAACATTCTTTTCCCTGAGCCTGTTCTGCAAAGTAACTCCGTCTACAGCACTGCCTTCTCTGTTGAGCTCAACCATTGTCTCGAACAGTGTTCCCAGCTGTCTGTTATAAAAATCCTCAGGATTTATGATCTCAGCCGCCACCTCTATGGCGTCTTTATCTATCAGCATGGCTCCAACCACCGATTGCTCGGCTTCAAGACTGTTGGGAGCCACCCTCTTTAAGAGTTGTTCTTCAGGCATATTACTGTTCCTTTACGCTGACTTTAAGTGTTGCTGTTACCTGAGGGTGAAGCTTCACAGGTATCTCATAGGTTCCAAAAGCCTTGATTGGTTCAGGCATCTGAAGCTTTTTCTTATCGATTTCGAAGCCAAACTGCTGCTTTACTGCTGTGACAATTTCTTTAGAAGAAACCGAGCCGAATACTCTTCCGCCCTCGCCGGCCTTCATAGTAAGCTGAACTGTCTCCTTTGCGATCTTTTCACCAAAAGCCTTAGCCTCGTCCAACTGCTGCTGTGCAACAATAGCGTCTCTCTTCTGCTGATTCTTGAGCTCATTTTTATTCTTGTCGGTTGCCTCTACGCCAAGCTTCTGAGGAATAACATAGTTCTTGGCATAGCCGTCGCTAACCTTTACGATTTCACCTTTTTTTCCTAGTGTTTTTACATCCTGTAACAAAATAACCTGCATCTTAATCCAATTCTCCTTCTTCTGTCATTTTATCCAAAGTCTGCTTAACTTTTTCAATGGCTTCGCCCACCGACATGCCCTCGAACTGGCAGCCGGCGCTGCTCATATGTCCACCTCCGCCAAGCTTCTCCATGATTACCTGAACGTTGACCTCATCGATTGATCTGGCACTCACATAAATCTGACCCATGTATTCAGTGCATAAAAAGCTGGCTCTTACGCCCTTGATATTAAGAAGCTCGTTAGCAGCCTGCGCAGCCACGATGGTCGGGCTCTGAAGCCCCTCTGTTGAAAGCACGGACAAAGCAAATTTGCCCTTGTAAATCTCAGCCTGGCTGACTGCGTCAGCCTTGGCCTTGTATTCTATAGCATCCTCTCTGAAGAGCTTTCTGACTCTCGTTACGTCAGCACCGCTTCTTCTTAAGAATGCTGCAGCTTCAAAGGTACGGACACCGGTCTTGTTCATAAAGTTGTTGGTGTCAACCATCATTCCGGAATACATACTGTCAGCTTCTTCATTGGTAATCTTCACATTTTCACCAATGTACTGCAGGATCTCTGAAACCATCTCGCAGGCGGAGGAAGCATACGGCTCTACGTAGGAAAGTGTAGCATTCTCTATGACCTCTGTGCCCTGTCTGTGGTGGTCCAGAACAACTATAGTCTTGCAGAAACGAAGCAGCTCAGGACACTCAGTAATACTGGGCTTATTAACATCAACCACAACCAGAACAGTGTTGTTTCCTGCCATATCAATAGCCTGCTGGTTGTTTATGATCATATCGTTGTCATAATCCGGATTGTTCTTAAAAAGATCAACCAGTGGCTGCATGGAGGTTGTAATATCATTAAGGACAATGTGGCACTTTCTGTCCAGTGTCCTTGCTATTCTGTAGATACCAACGGAAGAACCGAAGCTGTCCACATCGCCGATTCTGTGGCCCATAACAATGACATTATCCTTACTGGAAATGATCTCCTTGAGGGCGTGCGCCTTAACTCTTGCCTTAACCCTGGTACTCTTTTCCATCTGCTGGCTCTTACCGCCGTAGTAGGCGATGTTGTCAGCACTCTTTACAACAGCCTGATCTCCGCCTCGTCCCAGCGCCAGATCGATGGCATTTCTTGCAAATTCGTAGTTCTGGGCATAGGACAAACCATCCAGTCCCATTCCGATACTAAGAGTTACAGCCATTTCATTTCCGATGTTGACGGTCTTAACATCCTCGAGAATATCAAACTTCTGCTCCCGAAGCATCTCGCAGGACTTTTTGGGCATTACCACGAAGTACTTATCCTTCTCAAGCCTCTTGGCAATACCGTTGCAGGAAGCAATGTACTTGTTTATCTTTCTGTCGATAAGGGCTGTCAAAAGAGATCTTCTAACCTCCTCGACGCTGTCCAGAGCCTCTTCATAGTTATCCAGGTAGATAAGTCCTGCTGCCAGTGACTGGTTGTCAACCTCCTGGATTGCAAGCTTAAGAGCTGTCTCATCAAAAAGATAAATAGCTATAAGACTTCCTTCATAGCCCTCTGCATCGATAATATCGCTGTTTACAGCCATCTCATAAAGAGAGATTCTCTTCATCTTCATGGTGTAATTGCAGTTGTCATATTCCAGATCGTAGGAAACCTCATCGAAATCCTGAGGGAATTTGTCAGGTGTTATGCTGGGAAAAAGAGAGGTGATGCCTTTTCTGTAGCCTTTATCCTGATGTACGATCTTTTCAAAAGCCGCGTTGGTCCAGACCACTTTTCCCGTATCATCAAGAACTGCATGAGCCAGATCAAGCTCTCTTAAGAGCCTCTTCTGAATCTGTCCGTACTGAGTAGCGAAGCTCACCAGCTCATTCATGATTATTGGCTTGTTGTACAGATTAAGGTACAAAACCGCTATGAAATACAGGCCTGTAAAGGCAAGTAAAATAAGTCCCGCAGTGAAATTGACGGTAAACACCGCAGCATTTACCAGAATAAGCAGAATCCCCAGATATGTAAAAATACGAAGATAAGTTTTAAGCTTTCCCTTTAACCTTACTCGTGATTTATTTGGCATTACTTATGTCCTCTTCCCCAATTAGATGGATTCTTAGTTATGTCTTTTGCAAAAAGCGCATAGCTACCCAAGAATACTCACTAAAAGTTATTATAACACAAAACTCCGTGATAGAAGAATTATCTACCACGGAGTTTGTTTTATAAATTATGGATATGAATTATGGTACAAGAACACCGTTCTCATCGAAGGTGTAGCTCCTGCCCCACTTCTTGATGGTCTCATTTACTGCAAGAACACCATCACCCTTAGCGTAGTACTTGTTGTCGCCATCGGTGATCCATCCGGACTTAACAAGATGTCCGTTGTCCTTGAAGAAGTACATCTTCTCACCAATCTTTGTAAGGCCGGTCTGCATTACGCCCTTCTCGTCTAAGTAGTATGTTGTAAGCCACTTTGTCATGAAGCCTGTAACCATCTTTCCGTCGCTGCCAAAGTAATACTTCTGTCCATCAATCTCAACGAAGCTGCTCTTTACCATGCTGCCTGTCTTTAAGTTGAAGAAGAATGTCTCGCCTTCGATTACCTGACGGCCTGTAAGCTTCTCGCCATCCTCTGTTACATAATAGGTTGATCCCCACTTTGTAACAAGCTTAGCATTCTTTACTTCAGGCTGTTCAGGCTCCTCTGAAGCCTCAGCTGTAAGAACGATCTCAGCTCTGTCACGGACTCTCAGGCATACTCCATCAGGATTGCAGTAGCATAGTCCTACAGCACTTACTGTGTTTCCAACCTTTACGTCCTCAGCAACTGTATCATTTCCGTCAGAAGCAAGGATATATCCGTCGATGAATACTCTAGCCTCAACACCTGACTCATCCTCTACGAAGAAGTAGTCAACGCCTGATGTATTTGTAACAACTCTTGTTACCTTACCCTCTACCTGAAGAAGTGATCCACCAACTGCAGCATAGTCAGTTGCTTCCTTAGTTGTAACCTTCTTAGGATCGTAAACCTTCTTTTCCTCGTCAAGGATCTTGTAGCTGTAGATCTGGATCTCAAGGTCTCCCTGATATCCGTCAACATAACCTGTAAGTCTGATTTTTGTACCAAGCTCGATGCCAAGATCAGCGATAGGGAATACTGTTGTTCCGGCTGTGTCATCCTGAATGTAGATTGTGTCGAAGAACTTGTTGCCTTCAACAGCTGTACCTGCTGTTACATAACCCTCTACTGTGAAGATGTCGCCAGGGTTACCCTGTCTCATCTGAGCGATTGTGCTTACAGGAACCTGCTTCTGATTCTTTGCAAGGTAGTTAAGAAGGATGTTTCTGTTAGCGTAGAACTCCTGTCCGCCGTAATCAAGATCTGTCTTTACTTCGAAGTCTGAAAGGAATACTGTGCCAGCTACAAGAAGCTCACCGCCACCAACAAGATCTTCTCTTGCAAGAGCTACAATGTTGCCCTTTCCGCAATCTACGAAGTTTGAATCAAACTGCTTTGTGTCTGAACCATAAGTTGAAGCATGTCCGTAAACAACAGGCTCTGCCTTGCCCTGTGCCATAGCATCTGCATCTACAAGAACTGAGCATCCGCTGTATGCACTGTAGGTCTGTGTATCTGTAACTCCCTTTACAAGGTAGCTGTCTCTGTTGAACTCTGTGAAGTATAATCTGTAGTTCTGTCCGCCGTTCTTCTCGTCATCCATGAGCTCATCGGAATTGAGCTTTGTTGTAGCTCCGATTGCCTCAAGGAGCTTGTTGATCTCTGTTGAAGACTGGCCGTCCTTTGTATCGCTGTAGTCTGCAATACCGCATACGATAAGGTTACCGCCATTTGCTACATATTCCTTTACAACCTCGATGAAAGAATCCTCAAAGTGTGTAGGATCGTATGCTGTTCCGTTGTAGTTACCCTTCTTCTTTGCAGGAGCTGAAACAACGAATACCTTTGCATCCTTAAGAGTATCTGCTGTGATCTCTTCTGTAACTACGTCAACCTTTACATACTCGTATGCTGCGATATCTGCGAAGTTACCAACGTTTCCACCATAGTAACCTGATACATAATCGTTGTGATGTGAACCATCAACTACTACATGAGTAACCATCTCAGGTGAGATGTAAGTAACATCAATCTGTGCTGTGTACTTCTTAGCGACGCCGTTAAGGTAACCAAGAAGTGTAACCTCGATAGGCTTCTTTCCAACTTCATTGCAGGTGTAGCTGAAGGTCTCCGAAATCTCTCCTCTTGAAGGGATCTTGTCATAACCCTGTGTAAGATCAGTTGTGTGAACAACCTCACCTGCTACAGTGTAAACAATAGATGAAACCTCAAAATCTGAGTTCTCGTTGTTGTAGAAGTTAGCACTGATATCAAGTGCCTCACCTGCTACTGCAAGAGAAGAACCAACTGAAAGGCTGCCTACACCGATTGCCTCAACATCTGCGATCCAGATAGGTGCTGTAACAGCGATATCGCCGTCAGCCTGTGTGATCTTGATGTAGTAGTAGGACTTGTCAGGTGTAAGAGTGAACTCTGTAACAGCAGATGACTCCTCAACCTGCTTTGATGCTACTGAAAGACCGTTGTTTGAGATAACCTCAAGAGTCATCATTCCGGAATCAGTAACGTCGCTTGTCTTAACCTTGATGTTAACCTCTGAAGGAACCTCGTCACATACAGAACCCATATCGAGGCCGTTCAGTGTGTAGTAAATATGAAGATCGTTATCTTCTGTTGCATATACTCTCATGTTGCGGAGAGCGTCATAGATGTTTTCTTCTGTAAGAGAATCTGCAAGTACTACTGTTCTACCCGTATTTGCATCTCCCCATCTGCCCTTGTGGTTATCCTGGTTGTTTGCAGGAGCTACATGCCAGCCCTTATCAAGAGCTCTTGTGTAGTACTCGTATGAAGGGAAGTAACCTGCACTTCCGATAGCACCTTCACCGTTACCAACCTCGATAAGTGAGATCTGCTGATCGTTTGCCTTGCTGTAGTAAGCAAAATCATAGAAATCACCAAAGGTTGTTCCGGGATGGTTGAACATGCTGATTGACTCAGGAACTGATACGATCTGTGCGTAGTAGTTCTGAAGAGCAACTCTGCTCTGGCTCTCGTAACCGGTCATGTTACGGCTCATGAAACCTGCTGTATTGAAGGTGTTAATGTGTCCGGGAGCTCCGCCTGACCATGTCATCTCGTAGCCGAAGAGACCTACGAAAGAGTCAGATGTATACTTCTTTGCAAGCTCGTGGCCCTCTGTCCACTCTGCACTTGCTGAACCGTCTGTGATTGTAACCTTTGTATCGTTGTCATATGAATTGGAGTGATCTGTTACTGCAAGGAAGTCGAGGTTGTCAACTTCGTTAGCTGCATGGTTAAATGCCTCATCTGCAGTACCTGCACCATCTGAATAAGATGTGTGTGAGTGGATCTGTCCAAAGTAAATGTTGTATTCCTCGTTAAGTCTCTCTGTGAAATCGAAGGTAGCTACGTTAGACTCTAACATTCCCTCGCAGGTAGCCTTAGCCATGATCTGAAGAGGAAGCTCTGTAACCTTGATCTGCTCTGCATACTCGGTCCAGTTCTCACCCTTATCTGTTGAATAGAAGATCTTAGCGCCTTCTGTCTGGCATCTGAGAGCTACGTTTGTGCCAAGTCTTACTGCACCGCCGTTAGGAGAAGCCTTAACAGTACCAACCTGAGCAACGTTATAAATATATGTAGTCTTAACTGAATCAGCCCTGCCCTCTGCCTTTGCATAAGCAACTACAATAGCCTTTCTTACAGCATCAAGCTCTGAAGCTGTAACGAAATCAGCATCCTCAAGTGTAGGCTTGTTCTCAGGATCATAGGTCTGCTCCTCACCGCCGTTTACTGTGAAGTAAATTGTAGCGTTCTTGGTAGCTGACTCCATTGTAAGGGCTGTGCCCATACGAACCTCACCTGCTTCAGGTGAAACCTTTACATAACCAACTGTATCGCCGGCAATAACAGGGCTTCCTGAAACCTTAATGTTCTGGAATCTGTTTACGCCTGTTCCTGCAACTGTTTTTCCGTTTATAGATGTATCGCTTGTAGGGCTCATTCTGATATAGAGCTTCTCAACATGCATTACATCCTTAGGAAGAGCAACTTTGTACTCTGCGTTCTTATCTGAAATAACGATCTTATCGCCAAAATCTGTGAAGTTCTCGCCATCCACACTGTAAGAAGCCTGCCAGTCCTTAGCACCTGTCTTGGAGCCTCTCATTGTGAAAGAAAGAGTGTAAAGGCCGTAGCCCTTTCCTGCGAGAGCAAGCTGATAATAACCGCCTGTCTTCATTCCAACTGATCCGGAAATGCTAACCTCTGTACCATTGTTCTTGTAGGTGTATACAGGTGTAGCTGCCTTTCCGTCAATAACAGCTGTGAGCTCGTTAGCTGTGTCCTTGCAGTCGTTAGCAGTCTCAAGGTCAGCGTAAACAACCATATCGCCTGCATGTCCTGTAAGATTTGTTCCTGCAAAAGAAACAAACTCAGCAGTGATTGACTCATCAACTGTTACTGTTCCGTCATCCTCTTCTTCCTGCTCAGGATCAACAAGCTCTACATAGGGATGCTGATCATCTGTGATAGGAATAAGCTCGATTCCGTTATAATCGCAAACAACAGCTGTTAAATTAACTGTGTCGCCTACCTTGTAGTCCTCTGTGAAGTAGTTTGCGATATTCTTGTCGTAAACAAGAGCTGTTGTGCTGTCGATACCAACAGTTGCCTTACCTGCTGTAAGGTTGAGCTCTGTGATCTTTACGCCCTTAACAACAACCTTTTTGCACTCGTAGTCGTTGTAGTTAGTTACGAAGTTCTTAAACTGTGCAGGCTTGATAACATTGAAGCCATAATCTACAGTATTGTCTGCATCAACCTCAACGATGGTTGCTGATGCAAGCTCTGCAAGTCCCTTATAGTCCTTTCTGGAACCTGTAGCTGTTACAAGATTGCCAACCTTAAGGGTTGAATCTGCTTTTTTAAGGTAAAGACAAATAGCACCTGTCTCGTCCTCAACATATACATTAGCGCCTGAGATGTAGTTAATAACGCCCTTTACAGTAAACTCTGTGTTTGCTGCGCCTGCTACTGCCTCAGCAATAGATGTGATAGTAACTACTGCCTCTTCTTCAGCGGCTTCTGCCGGAGCCTCGCCGGCTTCCTCTGAAGGAGTCTCTGCTGCAGCATCTGATGTGGACTCCTCTGCAGCATCTGCTACTGTCTCGTCAACAGTTTCTTTTGCTGTTTCCTCAGCTTCTTCTGTTACAGTCTCTGCTGAAGATCCCTCTTCTGAAGCACTGTCAGAAGTCTCGGCCTCTGATGCAGCATCTGTGCTCTCAGAAGTCAGTTCCATGGTTTCGCTTGTTTCAGTAGCTTCAGCTGCAAACGCAACAGAAGTATTAGCTGAAAAAGCTGTTGATACTGACACAAATCCTGCAAGAAGCAGTGCCAGTATGCGTTTCCTGTTTTTCATACACTCCCACCTTTCTTCTATCCCTTGTATCTTTTACTTCTTTTCAATCCTTGCGGACAAAAAAGCAACTATTGGTACAGTAAGGACTATTCCTATGCTGCCTGCCAGTCCCTGAATAACCTCTCTCGCTATCAGATCAGTGCTAAGAAGCTGAATCGGTGCAATGTTGTAAAAATACACCAGCAAAAGAAGTGTAAAGGAAGAACCGGCGAAAGCCAGTATAAGTGTGTTAGCCATGGTTCCCATCGCGTCCCGTCCAATGTTCATCCCCGAACGGAACAGCTCCATGGCTGAGAGCTCCCGATTGACTTCATGAAGTTCATGAACCGCCGAAGCAATGCTCATGGCCACATCCATGACGGCCCCCAAAGCCGCAATCAGAATCCCTGTAGTAAAAAGACCTTTGATTTTCATCCCATGGTCTGTACCAATCAATAAAAGTTCCTCAGCCTCGGTGGTCTGAAAGCCTGTTATATGGGCAAAATGCCCTGCCACAATGGCAAACACAGACGCTATAAGGACACCGGATAAAGTGCCGAGGGCGGCAGCAACTGTCTTTTTGTTGATGCCATCAATCAAAACAAAAGTAAAAACTGTGGTGTAAAAAACGATGAATACTGTAACAAGTATCGAAGGAAATCCGTATTCCAAAAGCGGAAACAGAATTCCGATAATGCTGACAAAAGTTATAACAAGAGCAATAAACGACATAGCCCCCTTGCCTCTTCCTATAATCAGAAGGCTAAGGACAAATACAAGAAGCATTACCAGAATGATAAATCCTCTTTCATAACTGTAAATAAAAACGCTGAGCCCATCTCCCTGGGGATCAAGTCTGACAATGACGTTAGTCCCCTCCTGAGCATTAATATTGTATAAAGCGCTCAAATAATTGGTGGTCTGAAACTGCTTACCCTTCTGGGTACCGGACAAAACTTTTACGATGACCTCCTGAGAGCCTCTAAGAATCCCTTCCGTCTTGTCATCCTTCTGGGTGTTGTCCTGCATTACCGTAACCACTCTGGCCTTTGCAAATTCTGAGGCCGAACTGTTATCTTCTTTTTCTATGAGAAAAAAATGGATGAGAAAATAGGCCAGAATAAATAGCGCAGTAAGTAAAACCACAGCTATTACGCGCGGCCTGTTCCACGTAGAACGTAAAGATGTCTCCCCATTACTCCCCTTATTATTTTTCATACCCGTAATCCCAATCTAACTCTCCGGACAAAAATACGATCATTTTGCCCGCCAGAGAATTAAATTTTAACAGAAAACATTTATTAATTCCACACTAAACATCTAGTATTATGTTACAAACTTGTTAGGTGAAAACGCCAAAAATAAAGCCGGCGGATGCAGGTCGAAAAACCGTGCATCCGCCGGGAAACTACTTTAAATTTTCAGGGTCTTTTCAGTAACCTTATCAGCCCTCTTCTTCCTCTTCTTTTTTCTTTCCTGTGATAAGAAGTGTAATAGCTACTGCTGCGGCTACAAGCATTGCAAATGCTCTGCTTGCTGTATTAGTCTCGTCGTCAGTCTTACCTCTTCTTGCTCCTAGAACTGCCTGCTGTTCAGGTGCTTCACGTCTTGCTCCGAGAACTCCCTGGCCGCCTGCTGGAGGTGCTGCAGGTGTATAAGGTGTTGTGTCGCCCGGATCTGTAGGTCCTGGAGTAGGTGTAGGAGTAGGAGTAGGAGTCGGTGTAGGTGCAGGACCAGGAGTAGGTGAAGGTGCTGCAGTTACTGTCAGCGTTCCAAGCTTCTCGTCAATCTCATAGTTACCGGGCTCTGCTGTTCCCCATGTGATATCGTAGGTGTTGAAGCTTGTTCCTACCAATGTCTGTGCTCCGGTTGCCCTAACCTCTGCTGTCTCACCATTTACGAGGCCTGTAAGTGTTGCTTCCTCGTTTGTAAGTGCTGTTCCGTCGTATCTCTTGCTTGCAGATCCTGTTTCAACTACGAGTGGAACCTTCTCAATTGTAAGTTTTCCAAGGCTGCCGTCCTCATACTTGAACTGGCCGGTTACATCGTTGCCGCCTGCGTCTACAACCTTCATTGCACTTGCATCGATGGTGAATGCGTATTCTCCTGCATTCTTTTCTCTTGTTGCTACTTTGATGCCTGTTACCTTAAATGATGCATCGCCGATTGTTACTGTATTTTCTGTGTTGCCATCCATGGATGCTCCGGCTTTAAGTCCGAAGAGATTCTGGAAGAACTCTGTCAAAGGTTCTACGATATCTGTCTCAATTATCTCGATGATTGACTGTTCACCAAATCCATCAAGCCTGTAATCGAAGTTCTCATAATACTCGCCGATGTAAGGAACTGTTACGTCTTCGACGCTTGCTTTGATGATGAATGGATCTGAACCTCTGTCCTCAATTGTAAGTGTTCCGATTTCTTCTGCTATCTCATAGTTGTCAGCCTTTGCTGTTCCCCATGTGATGCTGTAGGTGTTATCTGTTGTGCCAACGTTTGTGATGGTTCCGGTTGCCTCTACTTCTGCTGTCTCATTCTTTACAAGTCCCTTGAGAGATGCGCCTGCTGTAAGAGGTGTTCCGTCGTATTTCTTCTTTGCAGACTTGGTGATTACTGTAAGCTTAGCCTTTGTTACTTCAAGTTTTCCGTCTTCCTTAGTGATGTTCAGGAAGTTAGCTGTCTTGTCCTCACCAGCTGCATCTTTGATCACGATCGCACCGGTTATAACGTTTGCTGATGTTCCTACATCCTTCTGGCTGCCTTCTGCCTTAGCCTCTACCTTGAAGCCTGCAGGAAGTCCCTTAGTAGTAATTTCTTCTTTTCCTGTGCCGTCAGCTGTAAGAGCTATTCCATCGTAAACCTTTGTTGCTGAAGGAGCTATTACAATTATCTGCTCGGCATTAGGTGTTACTTCAAGTTCTCCAAGAACTTCTGTGATCTTGTAGTTGTCAGGATTTGTTCCCATCCAGTCGATGCTGTAGGTATTGTTGCTCTTACCTACTTCAGTCTGACTTCCGGTTCCCTTAACCTGTGCTGTGTCGTTTCCTACAAGACCTTCGAGCTCTGCTCTTTCCTCTGTAAGAGGAGTTCCATCGTACTGCTTGCTAGCTCCCTTGGTTGTTACTATAAGAGTAGCAGGTGTAACTGTAAGTGTTCCGTCTACAGTAGCGATGTTTGTGAAGTTCGCTGTCTTATCTGCTCCGGTTGCATCCTGGATGCTGTAAGAATCAACTACGTTTGCTGACTCTCCGACTTCTGTCTGAGAACCTGCTGCTGTTGCTACGTAGGTGAAGCCTTCAGGAAGTCCTGATGCTTTAACCTTGTTGTCTCCCTTGCCATCCTCTGTAAGTGCTGTTCCATCATAAACCTTTGTTGCTGAAGGAGCAGTAAATACTACGTCTGCATCGGAGGTTGTAATTGTAAGTGTTCCAAGGACATCAGTTACTGTGTAGTTATCCTTGTTAGCCTTGGTCCATGTAATTTCGTAGGTGTTGTCCTTTGAGCCAACCTCTGTGATGCTTCCAGTTGTCTTAAGGTCTACGTCCTCACCTTCTACAAGACCTGTTTTTGTTATCTCTTCGCAGGTAAGCGGTGTTCCGTCGTAAGCCTTGGAATCTGAACCTGTGGTGATTGTTACGGCTGCCTTTGTTACTGTAAGTGTTCCATCATTCAGAGTTACATTTACGAAGTTATCAGTCTTGTTCTCATTGCCGTCCTTAGTTCTGATCTCGTAATCTGCCTTTACAACGTTTGCACTTTCGCCTGCATTGGTCTGTGAACCTTCTGCCAGTGCTACAACCTTGAAGCCTTCAGGAAGTCCTGTTACCATTATCGTCTTATCGCCGCTTCCGTCTGCTGTAAGTGCTGTTCCGTCGTAAACCTTGCTGTCAGAAGGAGCTGTGATTGTGATAGCCTTGTTGCTTGTTGTGATCTCAAGAGTTCCAAGCTTCTCAGTTACTTTATAGTTTCCGGGCTTAGCATTATCCCAAGCTATACTGTAGTCATTGGTTACGCTTCCGACCTCTGTGATGGTTCCTGTTGCACTGAGTGTTACGCTCTCGCCTTCTACAAGACCTTCGATATTTGCTTCGTCCTTAGTAAGAGGCTTTCCGTCGTATTCTTTGCTGTCAGAACCTGTTGTTATTGTTACTTCTTTAGCTGTTACTTCAAGGGTTCCGGATACCTTGTTGATATTTGTGAAGTTTGCTGTCTTATCTTCACCTGCTTCGTTTTTGATTACATATCCGGGAGCCACATCATTTGAACTTGTTCCTACGTCTGTCTGGGATCCATTTGCCTCTGCCACTGCTGTGAATCCACTTGGAAGTCCGCTTGCTGTTACAGTAGTATCAACCAGGGCCTTTCCATCATATACCTTGGATGCGCTTGCTGCTGTAAGTGTTACTTCCTTGCCATTCTCAGTGATGGTAAGAGTTCCAAGAGCCTCAGATACTGTGTAGTTGCCCTCTTTAGCCTTTGTCCAGTCGATTGAATAGGTATTTGTGCTGCTTCCTACTTCTGTCTGTGAACCTGTTGCCTTAAGCTCTACTGCTTCGCCCTCTGCAAGACCTGTGATACCAGCTTCGTCCTTTGTAAGAGCTGTTCCGTCGTATGCCTTGCTGTCAGAGCCTGTTGTAATGGTTACAGGTGCAGGTGTTACAGTAAGTGTTCCGTCTGTAGTTCCGATATTCTCGAAGTTAGCTGTCTTATCTGCTCCGCTGGCATCAAAGATCTTATATGTTGCAACTACGTTTGCACTTGAGCCGGCATCTTTCTGAGAACCAGTTGCTGTTCCGTCTACTGTGAAGCCTTCAGGAAGTCCGGTTGCTGTAAGCTTCTTTTCTCCTGTGCCGTCTGCTGTAAGATCTGTTCCGTCATATACCTTGTTGTCGGATGGAGCTATGATCACTACCTCTTTATCTGAAGTTGTGATGGTAAGTGTTCCAAGGGCCTCGGATACTGTGTAGTTATCCGGATCAGCCTTTGTCCACTTGATGGAGTAAGTATTATCGCTGCTGCCTACTTCTGTCTGTGAACCTGTTGCCTTAAGCTCTACTTCTTCTCCCTCTGCAAGGCCTTCGATATTTGCTTCGTCCTTTGTAAGAGGTGTTCCGTCGTATGCTTTGCTGTCGGAGCCTGTTGAAATGGTTACAGGTGCAGGTGTTACAGTAAGCTTTCCGTCTACACGCTGTACGTTTGTGAACTTATCTGTCTTATCATTGTCGTTCTGATCGTAGATCACGTAACCCTCATCCACAACGTTAGCTGATTCTCCGACCTTGGTCTGGCTTCCGCTTGCTGTAGCTTTTACTGTAAATCCTGCAGGAAGTCCTGTAGGTGTAACAGTTGCGTCCTCGAGAGCCTTGCCGTCGTATGGCTTGTCAGCTGTTGCTGCTGTGAGTTTTACAAGTGATGAATGCTCAGTAATGGTAAGTGTTCCAAGTTCTTCAGCTACTTTGTAGTTGTCGGGATTTGCTGTTCCCCACTCAAGCTTGTAAGTATTTTCTGTGCTTCCTACCTCTGTGATGGTTCCTGTTGCAGTTACTGTTGCAGTCTCGTTATTTACAAGTCCTGAAATAGATGCTTCTGCTTTTGTAAGAGGAGTTCCATCATATTCCTTGCTGGCTGTACCTGTTGTGATGGTTACAGTTGCGGGAGTAACCTTCAGTGTTCCGGCTACAGGATCAACATTTGTAAAGAATTCTGTCCTGTCTTTGCCGTCCTTATCAAAGAACTGGTAACCTTCCTTGACTACGTTAGCATGTGAGCCAACTGCTGTCTGGCTTCCTTCAGCTTCTGCCAATGCGGTAAATCCGTTAGGAAGTCCGGATGCTGTTACTGTAGGATTCTCAAGTGCTGTTCCGTCGTAGATCTTTTCTCCTGATGCTGCTGTAAGAGTTACCTTCTGTGTGTTCTTTGTTATTGTAAGTTTTCCGATAGTCTTTTCAAGGATGTAGTTATCAGGATTTACATCGCTCCAGTCGATGCTCTCTGTGTTGTATACAAATCCGACCTCTGTAATGGTTCCTGTACCAACTACTGTTACCTTCTTCTGCTCTGCTGCAATAAGTCCGGTGATGCTTGCTGTGCTGTTTGTAAGAGGTGTTCCGTCGTATTCCTTATTATCTTCAGCTGTTATGACTGTTGCTTTGAGCTTATGAACTGTAAGTGTTCCGGGGATGGTGGCAATAATGCTGAAGCTCTTTGTCATATCGTTGCCGGCTGCATCCTGGATCTGATAAGAAGAGATAACGTTGGCGGTTGAGCCTGCGTCTGTGATGGTGCCATCGCAGTAACCAACTACCTTATATCCTTCAGGAAGCTTCTCGCTTCCGCCGATCACTATTACGTTGCAGGTAAGTGGTGTTCCGTCGTAATCTTTCTCTGCATCGTCTGCTCTGAGTGTGATCTGTGCTGCAGATACGGTAAGTGTTCCCAGAGTCTCTGATGTTACTTCGTAGTTACCTTCTAAAGCTGTATCCCAGACGATCTGGTAGGTATTTGTGCTGTCGCCTACTTCTGTCTGTGTTCCTGTTACATCGAGTGTTGCTTTCTCATTATTTACAAGACCTGTAAGAGAAGCTCCATCCTTCTTTGTAAGAGGAGTGCTGTCATAAGGCTTTGCTGCTGAAAGTGTAACTACTGTAAGAGGAGCCTTGGTAACTTCCAGCTCTCCGTCTACAAACTCGCGATTTGTAAAGTTAGCTGTCTTGTCCTCTCCATTCTTATCATAGATTGTGTAGCTATCTACAACGTTAGCTTCAGTTCCGACATTAGTGATGGTTCCGGCTGCTGTTGCTACTGCTGTAAAGCCTGCAGGAAGTCCGGCCACATCTACCTTCTTATCTGCTGCTGTTCCATCTGCTGTAAGAGGTGTTCCATCATATACCTTTTTATCGCTGGGTGCTGTAAATGTGATCTTGGTGTTTTCATTCACTGTAACTTCAAGTGTTCCAAGTTCGTAAGTAACCTTGTAGTTACTTTCTTTTGCGCTTCCCCAGCTGATCTCGTAGGTATTATCGCTGCTGCCAACCTCTGTCTGAGAACCTGTATTTGTTACCTTGATCTGTGTTGCATCTACATCAGCTTTTCCTGTTACTGTATTCTCCGGATTCTTAAGAGCTGTTCCGTCGTATTCCTTGGTGCCTCCCTTGGTTACGATGTGGAGCTCTCTAACTGTTACAACCAGCTCACCCTGATTAACTGTTTCTACTTTGTAATCAGATTCCTGTGCTGATCCGTCAAATACAAGGCTGTAGGTGTTGTCTGAACGTCCTACGTCAGTCTGTGTTCCTGTAGTCTCAAAGCTGTAAGTCTCGTTTCCTACTATGCCTTCTACTGATCCAGCCTTTGTAAGAGCTGTTCCGTCGTATACCTTTGTATCGCCGGGTGCATTTACTGTAATAGGCTTAGGAGTGATCTTGATGTAGCCATCTGTCTTTTGGATATTAAGCTTATCAGTTACATCAACGCCCTGCTTGTTCTTGATCACAAGAACGTCTGCAGTTGCATTTACAACATTGCCCTCTACACCCTCAAAGGTTCCTTGGCAATCCTCCACGTGGGTTGCTGCTGCTGTTGACTCTGCTTTTTCTAAAGTATAGCCTTCAGGAAGGGGTGATACAGTAACTGTTGCGCCGTGGGCAGATCCGTCATAGACGAATTCTCCGCCGACTGTGACTACTGTGATAGCCTCAGCGTACTCTGTAACTATCAGCTTTCCTATTGTATCGTCTACTGTGTAGTCTGATTCTGTTGCTGTTGCTGTTTCGTCGTTGAAGTCAAGTGAATATGTATTTTCTGTTTCACCTACCTCAGTAATTGTTCCTGTTGTCTCAAAGACTACTGTCTCACCATTTACAAGACCTGATATGCTGCCTTCTGCTGTAAGAGGTTCGCCATCGTAAACCTTCTCCGCATTAGGAGTTGAAATTGTTATTGTTGCAGGATTTATCTGGATGTATCCGTCGTTGTAAACGATGGTGAGCTCTGAAGTAACGTCCTCGCCGTCATCATTTATGATAACCAGATTGTCCGCTGTTGCAATTACAACTTTGCCCTCAACACCTTCCAGGGTCTCTGTGCAATCCTCTACATGAGTAGCTGATGCGCTTGACTCTGCTTTATCTAATGTGTAGCCAGCAGGAAGGTCTGATACAGTAACTGTTGCCCCGTGAGCCTGACCATCGTAGGTGTATACACCACCAACTGTGGTTACGATGATATCCTCTGCATACTGTGTTACTGTAAGGGTTCCAATGGTCTCCTTGATAACCTTGTAGTTTCCTTCAGCAGCTGTTGTATCTTCATTTCCCCAGTCAAAGCTGTATGCATTATCTGAACTTCCTACTGCTGTCTGAGTTCCTGAAATAGTTACATATACAACTTCTCCGCCGATAAGGGTAACTGCCTTGGCTTCATTATTGTGATCATCAGGAATTGTTGTCTCCTGAGTTTCTGTGTCATTCTCTGCCTTGAAAGTTGCACCCTTTGTAAGAGGTGTTCCATCGTATACCTTGTTGCCCAGAATTGTCTCAACACTTATGCTTGCAGGAGTAATAACGATGGTACCATCTACTTTGGTGATATTCAGTCTGTCTGTTACATCTTCACCATTTGCATTGAGGATTTCAAGTTCATCACAGGTTGCAGGTACTGCCTCAGCTGTAACATTAGTTGCTTTTGCTAAGGAATTCTTCTTTGTAACTGTGTAGCCCTTGTCAGGAAGTCCTTCAACTTCTACTGTTGCTCCGTGTTCCTGAGCATCGTATACGAAAGTTCCGCCTGTGGTGGTTACTGTTACGCTGCCTGCATACTCTTTTACTGTAAGAGTTCCGATATTTTCAGGATCGCCTGTTACCTCGTAGTTTGATGCTTTTACAGTGCCCCAATCAATACTGTAGGTATTGTTGTGCTCGTGCTCTGTATTTTCATTAACCTCTGTCTGGCTTCCGGTTACTGTAAAGGTTACCTTTTCAGCATCGTCTCCAACAAATCCTGTGAGAGATCCGGGAGCTGTAAGAGGCTCGCCATCGTAGTACTTCCAATCGCTCTCTGTGGATACTGAAAGCGCCTTAGGAGTGATCTTAAGTTCGTTACCGGGCTGTGCAGGATCAACCTTATAGGTTATCTTGCTGCTGTCATAGCCGGAAACGGTACCTGTAAACTTGTTTGGATTAAATGTTATTGTAGCAGAATCCTCAACATTGGTTCCTGTTATCTCTGTTGTTCCGTCGTAGCTGAAATTGCCGGCTGCTACGGTTACTGTTTCGCCATACTCATTTACAGCCGTTACTGTAAATCCATCAACAGAATGTACATTTCCGTCGTACTCAGCTTCTACTACAGAGCCCTTTACAGTTACTGTAAGTGCTACTGCTTCATAGAGAACCTTGATAACATTGTTCTCTTTCTGGATTGTGTAGGATGAAGGAACCTGAACGCCGCCCTTATAGCCATCACCTAAACTTTGAGTGAAATAGCCGTAATTAAGCTGACCGGGATCTTCACCGGGTTCAAGAACAACACTATCACCAATGCCTATCGGCCCAAGGTTCTCAGCCTTAGCTATATAGTGAAGTGTATCAGTGTTATTTGTGATCTCACCCTTGTAGTACTCTACTGTGTAGTATGCTGTCTGGCGCTCCCATACTGCGTAAAGTACGTTAGGAAGCTTCGGAAGATTATTGGCTGCTATTAATTGACCTGCTTCTATTTGCTCTACAGTTATCCAAGGCTCTTGTGCATCAGCGCTCTTTGCCCAGCCTTTGAAGTCGTATCCGTCGCGGCTAAATTCAAGAGCTTCGATAGTTTTGGGCAGGAAACCTTCATTCTTATTATATGTGAAGGTCTGTGCTACTCCGCTTCCTCCGTTAGGATCGTATTTAATTGTTGTAGTCTCGGTTGATGTTCCGTTTCCACCGGTCTTTTCGTAAAGTGCTACCAGTGTTACTGCGTTAAAGGTTACTGCGTCTTCACCTTCGCCTTCTGTAATAGATCTGATAATATCGGAAGTGATCTCAAAGCAGTTATTTGGATAATAAACCTTTCCTTCTCCGTTGATCTGCCATCCGATGAAAGTGTAGCCTTCCGCAGGTTTAGCAGGAGGTCCAACAACTACAGTAGAGCTTGTTGAATAGCTGTAGTTATCTGTAGGAGCCGAAACTCCGTTTTCGCCCTTGTCGTATCTGATCTTTACAACGCCGGGGAATCTCCATTTTGCGATAAGCTTAATCTCTGTCTTCTCGCCTGTAGGCTGTCCGAATGCATAAGGCTTACCTGTATCCTTGTCGAACCATCCAACAAGTTCCCAACCAGGACGCTCTACTGACTGGTTGATCGAAGGCTGAACTTCCTCGAACTGTTGTGCATCTTCATTGTATCTTAAGTAGAACTCAGATGCTTCGCCTTCTTTGATGTAAGCATCACTAGCACCGGGGTCAAGTGTTACATGGTATACAAGCGGAGCCCAGTATGCATAGAGCACCTTGTTAGCTGCCGGCATTGTGGTATTCCATTTAAACTTTGTCTGGCCCTTGGTATCCTCGTACCAGCCCATGAATACGAATCCGTCATGTCCAAGCTTTGAAGGAGTCGGTGCACTGCTTTCATAAGCTGCGAGAGGCTGCTGATAAGGGATTGCATCAAAGCCTGTTGCTGCTACTTTAGTCTCGCCGTCATAGAACTCAATATCATAGTTCTTTCGCTCAAAGTAGATCTTTATCTGTGCAGGGCCTGAAGGAATGCTTGTTGTATCTGCAACTGCGGCAGTTGGCCCAACCCAGTTAGTAGGATTCTCAGCATTACTAGTTGTTGTATAATATTCTATTGCCTCAAAACCAGTGTACTTATTTGTAACTGTAAAAGAAGCAGCTGTTGATCTGTTGGCCTTAGCCTGGAAAGTGTAGTTATCACTTCCTAAGTCCTGGGTATAGAACCATACTTTACCTATGTTATCGGCGCTTACGCGGTAATGTGTAAGTCTTGGGCCAGCAGTAGTCTGATCAACGCCATCCCAATCGTCACCAAAGATAAAATCTGTCATCAATGACATAGTGGTTCCCCAGCCGTTTGACCGTGTATTCCACCTATAACTATTTGAAAGCTCAGGCCAGGAACACTGATTAAATGCCAATGTCTGTCCATATAATCCCGTGTATGGTCCAATGTAGTTGCCGCCACCGGAATAAAGGAATCTTAATGTCATAAGCTTACGATCGAAATAGATATTTACAACCGTATCACCTTTAATTCCAATCTTTGTTGTCTGATTGCCGTCTCCATCAACTATTGTGTATTTCCTGTCTGCACTATACTTGAATCCGGTCGATGGGCTATTTGTATAACTGTTGATGATTGACATTGGAACATCTGTATCCGGAGTACCGGTCATAGTAATACTTCTTGCATAATCGTAGTTTTTCTGAGCACCGGTCCATCCCTTATTATCTGTTATCTTCTGTTCCCAGATAATGATTGTATAATTAACGCTTGTTGCTGCCTTCCAGCGTCCATAAAGTGTAATATCCTCAAGGAGCTCATGTCCCCAGTCAAACTCTCTTCCGCCGGTTTTCTGTGTATACCATGCAAGGAAGGTATAGCCTTTTCTGAAAGGAGCCGGAGGCTCTACTGTAGTTTTTCCTTCCTCAACGTAAATAGGTGCTGTATAGGTTGCGCCACTTCCGTTCTTATCAAAGGTGATCCAGTGAGCCATAGCAGCTACAGCATACAGATGCTGCTCATTTGGATTAGATGCATCAATCTGCTCTACAGTATGGTTATCATCATCTGCTAAAGACCATCCGATGAAAGCCTGCTCACGCTTTGGTGGATCAACTGTAGGCATTTGAGACTTGGTAACGATAGTATTCTTGCCTTCGCCGCCTTCTACGCTAAGTACCTGAACTATTTCTCTGTCAACGCCGTCGCCTTTTTCTCCAAGGCCATAGAAGGTTACGTAGTAGGTTGTTACGATATCTGCGAATACATCAATTGTTTCCTGAGAATTAATATCTTCTACAACCTGTGGAAGAGTGATCTTAACTACTTCCTCTCCATTCATGTAATACCAGCCCTTGAACTCCTGATCAGTTGTAAGCTCAGGGATTCCGGGGTCATGAAGTGTATCACCGGCTATTACAGTCTGTGTGTTGAAAAGAGTAGTCTTTGATTTATCTGTATAGAAATTATAAGTACGGATTGCATGTTCATCGGGGTCGTCATCGTCAGAATGCTCTCCGCCGTCAGCAACGATAAAGATTGAGAACTGGCCAACATCAAAGCTTACGCTGTCGGCGTTACCTTCTGAATCTGTGCTTACAGAAGCACCGATTTCCTCAACGTCGTCGCCATGATCATGAAGCACTGTAAGGTTTTCAACCTCGATAGCTTCATCAAGTGCCAGACTTACATGTACATATTTAGAATCAGCGGGCTGTATCTCTGATCCGTCGTAAACGAAGGAAATGTCAACACCCTTAGCTGACTTAACTTCTTTTCCAAGTGTATTTTCTGCAGTTCCGATAGCTTCTTCATCAGAGATAGGTGAAATTACAATATCTGTTCCTTTAGGGAAAACACCTACTTCTGCGCTAACTGTAACAACAAGTCCGCCTGCACGTACACCGTCAACGCCAATAGCGGGCATCTTATCTGCTATATCTTCTTCTGCTATGAAATGAGCTGTGAAAACGCTGTCCTCTTCAATTCCTGAAGGAATGAACTGCGCTTCTGAGCAAACCTGATTACCTTCCTCATCTGTCCAGTCAACAAATGTGTAGGTATCGTTCCAAGCTATTGCAACAGATCCTTCGAACTCAGCTTCTTTATCATTAACGTCAACTGTCTCTTTCTTTAAGGTAACAGTTCCGCCCTTTGAAGCCTTGTACATTACTGTTACAAGCTTTTCTTCAGCTTCCTCAGCTTCTTCTGAAGAAGCTTCGCTTGAGCTGTCTGTTGAAGCTTCTGCATCTGTATCATCTGCTTCTTCAGCTTCCTCTGCTTCTTCTGAGCTTTCTGCTGATGCTTCGTCTGAAGCTTCATCTGCAGTTTCATCTGTCTCTGAAGTTTCTTCAGTCTCTGCAGTTTCTTCAGTCTCTGCAGGTTCTTCGGTTTTTTCTCCTTCTGTAGGAGCTTCTCCGCTCTCATCGCCTGCTGCAGGAGCTTCCGGTATATTAAAATCTCCGCCTTCACCTTCATTATTATCATCGGTGATAGCCGGAGTCTCAGATTCCTCAGCTCCTTCGCCAGCCGCATCGTCTGCGGACTCACTATTTTCCTCAGCATACTCAGTTTCTTCTGAAGGAGTCTCATCCTGAGTCTCAACTGCCTCAGAACTGCCTTCATCCTCGGAAACAGACTCTACAACGTCGGACCAGGTAGTTAAATCGCCCTGTTCCTCAGTAGAAGATTCCTCTCCTGCGTATGCTACAGCACTTGCAAAGTCGCTACCAAAGGTAGTGGTCACAAGAGCTATGGACAACAAAAACGCCAGTAACTTATTACTCTTTTTTAACATAATTCAGATCCCCCTCTAGAATCAAAAATTTTGTTACGGTGTCATTAGTTATTAGCTTGCGAAGCTGCTATTAAATTATTAGTTACGTTTGGGTAAAAAACTATGATGTTATGAAATAGAACTCTTCCAACCTTCCCCCTGTTGTTCCTGTCCTTTTTTCATAATGTCATCCATCATTCTGATCATCTCCAGAGCACTTCTGAATCGTTTGGACTTATTCCCCTCAGCCCATATCAGCTGCCCTTGGTACGTACCGTTTTGGCTATGATCTATTTTAATGATGAAAGTCCCCTTTTCACTTCCCCTTTTTCTTACTGATTCATTATCAGAGTTACTCTTTTTCATAGCATATATCCCTTTCATATTGATATTTTAGAAAAAGAGCTATCATAATAAACATCATATTCTGCAAGTTTTTTGTGATAATTTCATAATTTATAAGAACTTTATTTCAATTAATTATAAATCAATAATTTATTCATAATTCTAAAAAAAGTTTAAAATAAGTGCAATAAAAGGCGATGTCCCGAAGGACACCGCCTTAATTGTTAGGAATTATCAGCCTTCTTCCTCTTCCTTCTTTCTTCCAGTGAAGAAAAGTGAAATTGCTACGGCTGCTGCCACAAGAATTGCAAAGCCTCTTGCCGCAGTATTTGTCTCATCCTCTGTCTTTCCGCGTCTTGCGCCGAGAACTGCCTGTCCGCCGTTCTCCTCACGTCTTGCTCCAAGTACTCCCGGGCTCGGAGTTGCCGGTGTTACAGGAAGTCCGGGTGTAGGATCTGTAGGAGGTGTAGGTGGTACCGGGTCTGGCTCCGGTGGTGTAGGAGGATCAGGTATAACCTTTGTCACGATACTGTAAACAACGATATCTGACTCAGGAACGATGATTGTTTCATCTGCTGCCTTTGCCTTAAGAATTATGAGTTCTTTTGCTCTCTCAAGTGCTCTCTCGAAGGCTGAAGGCTTGCTCTCATCATTAACCTCTTCTACTTCCCATGCACTGAATACGTAATCCTTGATTGTAGGTCTTGTAGGAGGAGTAAGTTCTGTTCCGGCCTTATAAGATCCGTTGTAGCCCTTAAGCTCTTCCACAAGCTCATCCCAGTTAGCAGGAGGTGTTACACCCTCTGCAAGTCTGTACTCATAAGTTACGTCGTATAATACAGGTTCAAAGAGACCTATGAACTCTACGTTCTTTTCAGGCATTTCGAACTTTCCATCCTGGATGTCAAGCTCTTCCTTGCTTACCCATCCGCTGAACGCATATCCGTCAGCTGAAAGGTCTGCTTCAACAGTTATTGTTTCGCCTGCCATATGAAGTGTAAGCTCAGGAACCTTTACGTTGTCAGGAATATTCTCGCCAACAAGTGTGTACTTAACCTCATACTTAGGAACTGTATCAAAGCTTCCGGAAATCACAACGTCTGCTGCAGGCATCTCAAAGCCTGTAACTTCCTTTTCACCTTCTGTCTTTACTACGAAATCAATTGTTCTTGATGTTCCGTTGAGTTCGTAGTTTCCGTACCATCCATAGAAGTAGTACTCAGCTAAATCAGGTACATCCGCACGAGTTACCCATTCACCAAAGGTGTATTCCTTGTCCGCCGGAAGTGTTGGAGCTGTCTCAGGAACAATCTTACCTGTGTATGTATAGTGAACATTGAACTTCATTCTGTTGTAGTAAAGCTTGATGAGAAGGCTTCCATCTGCCTGTACTTCAGGCTCCTTAAGTTCTGCTGTTCCGGCGAAGAACTCACTCTTAAAGAATTCAAATCCGGTAACAGGAAGCTTAAGCGCTGCGATCTGCTCGTCTGTAAGAGGCTTGCCTGTTGTGCCGTCGTTCTTTGTGGCACTCATTGTCTCGTCGATCACATAAGCTGCAGGATCTTCTAAGGTCTGGAAGTAATACTCAACCTTGTACTCAACATCATCACGTGGTTCAAAGTGTCCCTGAAGTGTAACGTTCTTTTCAGGCATCTCGAAGGTTGTTCCTGAAATAGTAACATCCTTGCTTTCCCATCCGACGAATCTGTAGCCTTTTGCTTCAGGCTTATCTGCTACTGTTACTGTTACGCCAGCCTTGTAAGACTGTGTATCAGGAGCCTCAACGCCTTCAGGAATGATGTCGCCTGTGATCTTATAAACTACATCGTACTTAGGTATTGCCTTAAAGGTTCCGATGATAATTACATCTGCCATCGGCATATCAAAGCCTGTTGCGTCATCCTTTGTTGTCCAAGCGATCTCAACTGTATTTCCGTCAAGCTCGTAGCTTCCCTTCCAGCCGTCGAAGGTGTACTCAGCAACTTTAGGAATGTCTGCGCGTGTTACCCACTGGCCATATCTGTAGGTTGCATCAGCCGGAAGCTCAGGGGCTCCCTCAGGCTCGTTGATATAAATGTAAGTTACTGTAAAGCTCTTTCTGTTGTAGTAAAGCTTAACTACAAGACTGCCATCTGCCTGTACTACAGGCTTCTCGATAGCATCTGTTCCTGCGAAGTACTCGGTCTTGTTGTAGTCAAAACCATCTACAGGTACTTCAAGTGCTTTAAGCTGAGCTGCTGTGAGAGGCTGATTTGTTGTGCCATCATCCTTGACATCAGTCATGTCATCGTTGATCTCATAAGCATTAGGATCTTCTGCTGACTGGAAGTAGTACTTTACTGTGTATTTAATGTTCGTAAGTGCCTCGAAGTATCCGGTGATATTCACGTTCTTAGCAGGCATCTTGAAGGATTCGCCAAGAGCATCTTCAAGGTCAGATGTTGTCCATCCAACGAATTTGTAGCCTGTTGCCTGAGGCTTTTCAGCTACTGTTACATTCTCGCCTTCCTTATAAGAAACAGTTCCGGGAACTGTAACTCCCTCAGGATGGATGTCGCCTGTGATCTCATAAGAAACATCATATCTAGGAATCTTATCAAATCTTCCGCTGATGATCACATCTGCCATAGGCATATCAAAGCCTGTTACTTCCTGATCATCAACATACTTGATTATCCAGGTAATTGTCTGCTCGCCATCAAGCTCATATTTTCCATTCCAGCCATCGAAGGTGTAATCCTCAACCTCAGGCTTAACAGCAAGGTTTACCCACTGACCATATCTGTAGGTACCACCTTCCGGAAGAGCAGGTGCGTCTTCAGGTTCGTTTTCGTAAACATAAGTTACTGTAAAGGTCAGTCTGTTGTAGTAAAGCTTAACTACAAGACTTCCGTCTGCCTGTACTATAGGAGTTTCAAGCTGCTTCTTTCCAGCGTAGAACTCGTTCTTGTTGTACTCAAATCCTGTTACAGGTACTCTGAGCACTGACAGCTGATCCTCGGTGAGAGGCTGATTTGTTGTGCCGTCATTCTTTGTATCTGTCATATCCTCGTTTATTGCATAAACTGAAGGATCTTCAGCATCCTGGAAGTAATACTTTACAGTGTACTCAATATTTGTGAGTGCAACGAACTTTCCGGTGATCTCAACATCTGCCATTGGCATCTCAAAGCCTGTTACTTCCTGATCTGCTACAGGTTTTGTATCCCAACCGATCTTCTTTTCTGCGCCGTCAAGTGTGTACTTTCCGTTCCAGCCATCGAAGCTGTAGCCTGTAACTAAAGGAACTGCAGCACGTGTTACCCACTGGCCAAATCTGTAAGTTTCCTGCTTAGGAAGCTCAGGTGCTCCATCAGGAACATCATCAATATAGTTATAGGTTACTGTGAAGACCTTTCTGTCGTAGTAGAGCTTAACAACAAGACTTCCATCTGCCTTAACTATAGGCTCATCAGTTGCTGCTGTACCGTAAGCATAGGTAGTTGTCTTGTATTCAAATCCTGTAACACCAACCTGGAGTGCTATCAGCTGAGCTTCTGTAAGAGGCTGATTTGTTACGCCGTCATTCTTAGTGTCGTTCATATCCTTGTTAAGTACGTACTCATCCGGATTCTCAGCATCCTGGAAGTAATACTCTACGTTGTACTTAACATCATCACGAGCTGTGAAGTAACCTGTGAGAAGAACCGGCTTTGCAGGCATCTTGAAGGTCTTTCCAACTTCACCTTCGAGATCTTCACTATTCCAGCCGTGGAATATGTAGCCCAGTACCTCAAACTTGTCGGCAACCTTTACAGTCTCGCCTTCCTTATAATCTGCTGTTTTAGGCTCAACTACTCCTTCAGGAATAATGTTGCCAACGATGTCATAGGTTACATCATATCTTGGGATAGGAACAAATCTACCCTTTATTGTTACATCAGCAAGAGGCATGTAGAAGCCTTCCTCTTCCTGTCCGCTTATGACTTCCTTGATCCACTTAATGACCTTATCTACAAAGTTGCCTGATTCTTCGGGCTCCTCAAGCTTGTAATTTCCTTGCCAGCCATCGAAGGTGTACTCAGCAACTTCAGGTGTTGCAGCAAGTTTAACCCACTGACCATATCTGTAGGTTGCCTGATTAGGAACAGCCGGTGCCTTGTCAGGAATCTCACCCTCATACGCATAAGTTACTGTGAAGGTCTTTCTGTTGTAATAAAGCTTTACAACAAGGGTTCCATCACCCTGAACAATAGGATCATCAAGCTTCTTCGAACCTGCGTAGTACTCGTTTCCGCCAACCTTATACTCAAAGCCTGTTACTGATGTTACAAGTGCTGAAAGCTGATCTGCTGTAAGAGGCTGACCACTTGTTCCGTTGTACATTGGTGTTGTCATGTCAGCGTTTTTTTCATATTCGCCGGCCTTATCAGCACGCTCAAAGTAATATTCAACGGTGTACATTACATCTGTATCAGCTTCAAAATATCCGCCAAGAACTACATTGTTACCAGGCATCTTGAAGCTTGTTACTGTTGTTTCTCCGGGGTTAAGCTCATAGCCCTCTACAGGGAACCAACCAACGAAGGTATAGCCTGCAAGAACCGGTTTATCAGCTACATTTACATCATCATCAAACTTATAAGTAACTGCCTTCGGACACTCAGGAGCCTTATCAGGTGCTTCTACTGTGTAAATATATGATACTTCATAGCTTAATCTGTCATAGTAAAGCTTAACAATAAGTGTTCCATCGCCCTGAACTACAGGATTATCAAGCTTTGTCTCTCCGGCATAATACTGGTTTGCTCCGTCCTTGTACTCGAAGCCCTCAACCGGTATAACAAGATCAGCCAGCTGCTCTGTTGTAAGAGTAGATCCTGCTGTTGCTTTTCTTGTCGTGTCAGTCATATTTACATTGATCTCATAGACTGAATCATCATCAAGTGACTGGAAGTAGTACTCAACAGTGTACTTAACAGGCTGTGCCTCGAAATGTCCCTTGAGGATTACATCTTTGCCGGGCATTGTAAAGGTAGATGAAATCTCGCCCGCTACATCATTGCTGTACCAGCCAACAAACTTGTATCCGGCAGGTTCTGTAACAGTCTTAACTGTAACAGGCATGCCTTCTTCGTATACATTGTCGTCCACAGGAGGTACAAGATCTCCGGGAACATCGCCCTCAAACTCGTAGGTTACTGTATAAGTAGGAACATCTGCCCATACTGCATAAAGAGTATTGTCATTAGGTAGCTTCTCATTGATACCTACTTTATCGCCAACATTAAATACAACCTTTGTCAGGTCATCGCTTGTTGCCCAGCCCTGGAATACATGTCCGACATACTGGAATTTCTGGTCATCAAGAACCATATCTGCGTTGATCTGGAGCTTTGAATAAGTAACTGTTGTCTTGTCATCAGAAACTATTACAGAATTAGCCTCATCTGATGAAAGTGATGTTGTACCACCCTGTCCCTTGAAGATGATCTTGGTAAGAATGATATCTGACTCGGAATTCTTCTTGTATTCTGCACGAAGTCTTACAGTGTAGATGTATTTAGGATTTCCTTCGTCATCAACGCCGTTATCGGTGCGTCTTGAATTCTTCTTGTATATAGGGAACTCAGCGCCTGCTTTGTAATGCTGCTGTGTATCAACAAATTTGCCGGTTGTCTCGTCCCAGGTCTGAAGAACCCAGTATGCAAAATGCTTCTCTGCAGGAGGAGTTACTGTGTTGTTAAGAGCTATTGAAGTTGTGTTATCAGCATAAAGAGTGCTGTCAACAACCTTACTTACATCAACCGCATCAGGATCCTCAGAAGTATCTGCAGTGTTGTACTCAAGAGTGATTCCATTAGCTCCGATGAGCTTGTTACGCCACTTAGCATAAAGATCGAGCTTTCTGGAGATCCAGTATCTGTTCTCGTTCTTATCCTTGTTTACGTTTTCCTTGCCCTTTATAGGGTTACCATACTTATCAGTCTCTGTGCACTCAGTCTGGTTATACTCGGTGGTTACCGTTGTGTCATTAAGCTCATAAGCATCGATATTGAAAGGAATTGTGCAGGCTGAATCATAGTACCAGCCAATGAGTTCATACTCATCTCTTTCGCACTTATCAATACCGCCAACCTTTTCGTTGTAGTCAACACGGAAGCTTGTCTCCTGGTTTGAATATCCCCATTCAAAAGACTCATCGGTTGTGTTGGTATGAACGAATACTCTGTACTGCTTTAATACCCACTTAGCGTAAAGAGTGATGCTTCCTTTGCCCATCTTCTCGTTCTCGAAAATGAACTCGTGGGTACACTTATCATCTGTATACCATCCGCCAAATACATAGCCTTCAACAGCTGCAGGCTTATAGTATTTATTTCCGTTCTTGCCATAAGCAGCAAGATTTGTATCATAAATTACGTTCTTCTCTTCATAGAGCTGTCCTCTGTTTACAGCATCCTGCTCAACATTCTCGCTGTTTACATAGGTACCATCCATGTAGTTAATGCTGTTAGATATTCTCTGATAGTAGAAGTTGATTGATCTGTATTGGCCCTTGCCCTGAACAACAACTCTTCTTGGGCGAAGTGCTGCAGGAACTTCAGCTTTCTCTTCATAGAAACCGGTGTAGGAAGGAGCATGCTGTCCGCTTGTCTCAGCCTGTGATCTGGCCTCAACATTCTCTACGAAGTAATATTTCTTGCCCTCTACTGTTACAGGGTTGCTATAGGTAACGTCCTCAAGGCACTCAAAGTAGATTCCATAGGTATAGTAGTATGGTCCGCTTTCAGCAAAACGAGCGTACAGATAATTGCCATCCTCGCTGTCAAGATCGCCAAGGATCTGCTCATCCATAGTGCTGATGACACCCTTTACAGTGTCTAGTCCACCGCCGTTTCCGCCATAAGCCTTGGCTGTATGCATCATGAACCAGCTTATAAGGTTCTGACCGGCAGCTGTCTCAGTGTCTGTAAATGCGGTATATGAAGGCCACAAATCACTGATTGTCTCGCCATATCTGGCAGTTACAGGAATGTAATAAAGTGTGTGTCCTTCAGAATTCTTTTCACTTGTTGCTCTTGAGTCATGTGCTTCCACGAATCCATTAGCAGATGACCAGACATTGATACCATGTGAAACCTGGTAACGGTTCGTTCTCTTTTTAGCATAGTAGAACTTTACTGTATAAGTAATTCTGTCGTAGTATACGTTGACAATGGTATTTCCCTCAGGGGTGATTTTCTTGTTCTGATCAAATCTTACAGCCTTAAAGCCGTTGTAAGCCTCTCCATTGTACTTAACGCCGTTGATAACTGCCTTAGCTGCAGCGCCTTCTCCCTGAATTGAAACAGTATTAACAAAATCTCCTACTGTTCCTTCAAGTCCTGTAACAGTCTCTGCATAGTCGTACTTTCCAACTGTAAGTGACTCTCTCCAAATGATTACTGTATATTTTGCCTTTGGAACAGGCGTCCACTTAGCATAGAGGTTTGTTCTCTCGGAGATTGTTCCTCCAAATACAAACTTCTCGCCTGTAGGCTCCTCTCCAAACTTGCTTGGTTCGCCTGTATACCAGCCATCAAAAATATATCCGAATCTTGTAGGCTCAGCAGGTTCTACTGTTGTGTCACCATTCTTAACAAACTGAGGAGATGTATAGCTTGCTCCAACGCCGTTCTCGTTAAAGCTGAGCCAGTATCCGTTAGGATTGTAAACCTTAAGGAATACATCACCTGAAACATTAACCATCGTTCCGTTTACATAAGGAGGCTCGGAACCGTCAACTGCGCTGATCTTGCTTGCGCTGTCTCCAACAGGCTTCCAGCCAAGGAATGCAGAATCCTGATCCTTGGGAACGTATGGCATATTTATCTTGTAAACAGCAACTGTCTGGCCCTGTTCACACTCGATAGTCTCACTTCCGACTGAAACATTTTCACCAACTTCATCAAGATATGTGATGGTGTACATGCTCTCATATTTTGCACGAACCAAAACTTCCTGATCCTCTGTGATGTCATTTATAGGAGTGTCAAAAGCAACCTGATCACCGAAGCCCTCATCTGTCCAGATGAACCATCCCTCAAATGCACGGTTCTGATGGAAAGGAGTTCCAACATCCTCAAGCTCCTCGCCGTTTGCGATTATCTGGTTGTCAACCTTTTCTCCGGCCGCGTTAAAGAACTCATATTTCACATAAGAGCCGTCTGCGTTTATATCTTCGAATCTATAGGTGCGTCTTGGAACAATTACTTCGTCAGGCTTTTCAATTTCGATGATTACATAGATTGAGAACTGATCTGAAACGAATTCTACGCTCTCGTCAGTAACAGGTGTAGTGTCGACAATCTCTGTGTTTCCTTCGTTATCAACATGGACAACCTGTGCGTCATCAGAAGTAGCAATAACCTTTGATGTAAGTCTTACGCTGATAGCTGTTGCCGGCTCGATCTCTTCGTCCTTATAGAAAAAGGCGATATCAACAGCCGCTACATTCTTGGTCTCCTGACCCTCAGAAAGCTCGTTCTCAGCTGCGCTTCTTGCGCTCTCAAGAATATCTTCATCATAAACAGAGGTTACTCTGATCTCTGTTCCCTCAGGGAATGCACCTTCAGGAGCTTCGATGTTGACCTCGATGCCATTTGCCTCTACGTTGAAAGAAGTAGCAGGCATGTTGAGTTCTTCCTCTTCCTTAGCTTCCTTGGAAGAGCTTGCACTAGCTGCAGCCTCTTCGTCCTCTGAGCTTGCAAGACTTGATGCGTCTGCACCTGCATCAGTGCTGACATCCTCACTTGCTCCGTCAACAGCCTCAGAGCTCTCTGTTGAAGCCTCAGAGCTCTCTGTTGAAGCCTCAGCAGCAGGATCAGCATCAGTAGAAGCTGCCTGTGAAGCATCCTCTGATGCCCCCTCTGACTCATCAACATTAGCATCTGTTGCAGCAGCGTCATCAGCGTTCTCGCCGCCTTCTTCGGGCGCTGCTTCATCTTCAGGAGCATAATCCTCGGATCCCTGCTGGTCTCCGGCGTTTTCTCCTTCCTGATTTGCCGCTTCTCCATGCGCGTCTTCAGAGTTTTCGCTCTGCTCAGTTCCGGTAGGCTCGAATTCAACGCCCTCCTGAACAAACTGTTCAGAGGCCTCATC
>JAEEGL010083819.1_pt1 | contig 31460 bp, 18 predicted proteins | sample 9134231 | NCBI WGS metagenome assembly JAEEGL01 (sample SAMN16246548, study PRJNA631951) | gut metagenome | biome: gut microbiome; feature: rumen; material: fiber-attached | host: Bos | place: Iran: Karaj | collected 2018-10 | reverse complement strand
GAGATTGAGTTGCTCAGCTCGGTGTTTCTGCCGTAGTAGAGCGACGACATCTGCGGGAATTCTGCGAGTACCGTGGCGGTCAGGGCAGTGCGGGCTATTTTGTCCTCCTGAGCGAAGACGATGATCAGCATTACGTTGCCGTCCTCTGTCGTGCGTATGAACATGTTGCGCAGGAAACCATGGTTCTCCCTGATGTTGTAGAATTCGAGATCGTGGTCGAGCGCATATTTCTTGATATAAAGGCGGATGGCGTTTGAAGGCTCTTTCTGGAGATGGCACTGCTTGATGTCCAGGACCTTGTCGAAGAAGCGGCCTACGTGGAAGCCGAGTCCTGCAAGGTCTTTCCAGTCCATTCCTTCCGGGTTCTCGTCGTTGTATATCCACCTTTTGCTGGAGAAGGAATACTCCAGCTTGTTGCGGTAGTATTCGGTCTTGTCGGAGCCGATGATAGGGGATATCTCCGGAACATCGAGATGGCCTATGCGCACAAGCTGGTCATAGACCTGCTGCTGCTTGGCTTCGAGCTGCAGCTTGTAGGGAAGCGGCTGCCATTTGCATCCTCCGCATATTCCGAAGTGAGAGCAGAACGGTTCGAGCCGGTCCGGGGATGGCTTCACAATCTCTGTGATGAAGCCTTCCATATAGTTTTTCTTTTTCTTGAAGACTTTCACGTTGACGACGTCACCCGGCACGGCGAACTGTACGAAGAGTACTGCGCCATCTACGTGGGCCAGGGCCTTTCCTTCTGCTGCAACTGCTTCAATGACAACGTTTTCGAGAGTTATATCCTGTTTCTTTTTAGACATATTCCTTTTATGATGTATTGGAGTGCAAAGTTAGGTAACTCTTGCGTCAAAACAAATTTTTGTGTAAGTTTGTAATTGCACTTTTTGCATACCTAATTGCCTTGATTTAATGAATAAAACTCTATATCCGCTTCTGCTGGCGGTTCTGAATATATTTATCTCGGTCTTCTCTGCAGATGCTGCCGACAATGGTGGAGAGTATGTCTTCAGGAGGGTCGGATACTCCGACGGGTTGTCTCATAGTGCCGTCCTTTCTCTTTTCCAGGACAATACGGATCTTGTGTGGATGGGGACGTACGATGGCCTGGACTGCTATGACGGTTCCTCGATGCATGTCTACAGGTCTGATTTCTCTTCCGGAGGTTCTCTGACCAATAATATAATCTATTCCATCTGCCAGGCGGACGGGGACAATCTCTGGGTAAATACTTTCCAGTCTCTCAACCGTCTCTCGAAAGGCTCGGGAGAGATCACCAAGGCATTCTCTTTCAAGGGTGAGGCATATATCTCTTCGAACAGCAAGGGCAATACCTGGCTTGTCTGCAGGGATTCCCTGTATTATTTCAATACGGTCAAGGATGATTTCATCCTGGTCGACGACTCTTTTATCCATGGCGAAGATCCGGAGCACAGGTTTTTCGTGAATGAAGACGGCGAGATGATGTATTTCGGCCGGGATGACGGAAAAGTGAGGATATATTCCGTTTCATCCTGGACTTCTGCTCCGTCTTCCGTGACTGTCAAGTATAAGGAGGAGAATTTCCATCCGAAACCTATCTCCGATATCTTCTACCAGACCGGAATGATGTGTTTCGTGGATCAGGACAAGGACCTTTATATGTATGATACCGCCAGGAACACTAAAGTATATATAAGGAACATTTCCGACCTTATCGAAGAGTATGGGTCTATCGGAGGTATCGTGCCTTTTTATGAGGACTTCCTTATAGGATTCAATGCCAACGGCCTTTTCCGGCTGAAGGCGTTCAGCAAGTATGAGGCAGAACCGGTCGACAGGAACCTGAGGATTTTCTGTCTATATCATGATCTTCGTCAGGGTGTCATTTGGATCGGGTCCGACGGTCAGGGCGCTCTGATGTACGAGAAGAAGTATTCTATCGCTGACAATATCATCCTGTCTTCTGTCTCCGCTAATCTTTCCCGGCCGGTCAGGGCTATACTTACTGATTCCAGAGGCGGAATGTGGGTAGGCACAAAGGGGGACGGAATAGTCTATTTCCCTGATTACAAGAAGGGAACGGCCGGAGGGGAGGTGATTACTCCCTCGGGACGCAGGAGCGTTATCGGTTATTCGAGGGAATCTACGGAATTCAAGGTCTATGCGATAAAGGAGAGCAGGTTCCGCGATGGTGTCTGGATCGGGGCCGGCAAAGAAGGCCTGTTGTTCTGTCCATATGGAGGCACTCCTGTAAGAATCGCATTTCCTGCAGGAGTCTATGCGCCTGATGAGGTCCACGACATTTATGAGAAGGATAAGAACACTCTTTATATCTCCTGCGCCGGAATGGGTATCCACAAGCTGACTCTTTCCGGGAACAAGGTGGTTAATGACTTGAATTATTCTTTCTATTTCGAGGGACGAGAGATAGGACTTTTCTATGCCATGAAGGCTGTCGGGGATTCGCTGCTGTATGCCGGCAGCCGTGGAGACGGAATAGTCAGGCTAGATATGAGGACGAATGAATATAGCGTGATATCTATGCGTTATCTCTATAATGAGGCGATAGACGACATTCTGAGTCTCTGTCCTGCATCCGACGGAAGCCTATATGTCGGTACAGTCTCGGGAATGTTGCGTCTGTATAACTCCGGAGATGATGTGCGCGCTGAATTCATAGGAAAGAAGAACGGTCTTATCAATGATATGATCCATGGAATCCTCGAAGACAATGACGGCATGCTCTGGCTCGGTACGGACAGGGGACTTGTCAAGTACAACCCTTCCAACGGCCTTGCACAGACTTATCTCTTTACCGCCGGCCTGGAATTCGGGGAATTCAGTGACGACGCGTATTACAAGGATCCGAGGACCGGAAAACTCTATCTTGGCGGTAACAGAGGGCTCATAAGTCTGGCCCCTCATACTCCGGAGATGGTGCAATATTACAGCAATATTCAGCTGAGAAATCTCGAGGTAGCCCATGAGGAGGTAAGGTTTTCGGACTATACCGACGGCGACGGAAACCTTGTCCTGAAAGGAAGTCCGGTATCTTTCGCGGTCACGTTCGCCGTGCCTGATTACAGGGCATCCGGACTTGTGGAGTATTCGGCTTTCCTCGAGGGATATGACAAGGAATGGTCTGTATATGCCCTCGACAACAAAGTGTCCTATACTGACGTTCCTGCCGGCACTTATACCTTGCGTCTCCGCTATAAGAAGGATGTATATGATACTCTTCCGGAAGAGTTCAGTATAAAGGTCCGTATACGCAGGGGCTTCTTCAGGTCTCCGTTCTTCCTGATTCTAATTGGCCTGGCTTTCCTGGGCCTTCTCGGATACAGTGTATTCTCTTACCGCAATGACAGACGCAAGATTCAGGCGGCAAGGGATTCTGACAAAGCCATGGCCGATTTCAGGAAGAGACTTTCGATTGCATATGCCGATACTTTCGACAATGCATCCGTTGAAAGAAGCACTATCAAGGAACTTTCCGATTCCGTGACCAGTCTGCTTGCCGCAAGGGGAGCGCAGACCGAGGGAATCAGTTTCATTGGCCCGGAAGTTCCGTTCCCGGTCTATACGAATTATATGAAGCGCCTGCTGCTTGTCATCTATGACCATATTCTTTCGTCAGGAGGCTCAGCCGACCTTTCCTGCGAAATAGAAGACAAGTCTCTGCACATGGTCGTTTCTGCTGAAAAGAAACTGCTGGAGCCTCTGTACAGGGCCGTTTCAGGTGGTTCTGCACATAATCTTTCTTCAAGATTCTGCGAGGACAGTACGACTCAGCTGGATTTTCTCTGCATAGCTGCTCGGCAGGGGATTCCGGAGAGAATAGACTTCGACGGAAAGAAGCTTGTTTTCGTATTCAATCCGGCCATCCAGCGTAATAGCGGGGCGGCTGAAAGGGACAGACTTCTTCTGCTGGAGAGCAGGACTGAGATGTACTGGCTTCTTTCTGACCTTCTTTCTTCAGATTATGAAGTCGTATATGCATCGGATCCGGCATCTGCCCTCAAGTCGCTGAAGCATTCGGATGCGAATCTGATAGTAGTCGACGCCCATCTTGGAATCAGTGACGAAAATGCATTCAGGGATACTCTGTCCAAGAACAGGACAACGATTTCAGATATCCCGTTCGTCGTGATTCTTGGAAATGACAAGCCGGGCCATAATCTTGGTACAGAGCTTGTCTCATGGTCCGACAGCTATGTATTCGTCCCTGAAGGAATGCCTCTTGTCAAGGACGTGATATCGCGCGCTGTCGACGGAAAGAAGGATTTCCGGCGCATCAAGATGGAAGAGCTCGGCAGTCTGGCCGATGACATAGTATGTACGAACGAAGAAGATATGGCCTTTGTCCGCAAGACAATCCAGGTACTTTCCGAGAATATCGCCCGCGAGGATCTCGGGACTGCTCTTGTCGCCGACAGGATGGCAATGACTCCGCGCTCGTTCTACAGACGTTTCCGCAGCATATCGCATATTACTCCAGGGACCTTGATCAAGATTTACCGTCTGGAGATGGCATCGCGCCTGCTTCTGGACGATTCGAAACAGATCCAGGATGTGATTGCGGAGGTGGGAATATCGAGCCGGTCATACTTTTATAAGGAGTTCACCGCCCGCTTCGGAATGACCCCCGGAAACTGGAAAAGTTCCCATGGGCTGAGTGCTGAACCGATGTCTTCTAAATGACCAGCTGATAGAGTAAACTTCTGACATAGAATTAATTGCCTTGTGCTCAATTTTGATAGGGTGTCCTCTTTACGGACACCCTTTTTATTTTGTCGCGCATGAGGAAATGATTGTAATTATATCTTCTTTTCTTTGTTATGCATGAAAGTGCAACATAAAGCTAATGTAACCAAAACACCCATTTATGGAATTATCTAAAATTAAACTTCTTGCCGGTAAGATCTGGCTGGCAGTTGTGATTTTCATCACCACCGGGATAATGATGTCTGCACAGACAAGGAATGTCTCCGGTCGTGTATCTGATGACAAGGGTGAAATGCTTGCAGGAATTGCGGTGTACGAGAAAGGTACCACAAACGGTACCCTTACCGATGACAACGGTCAGTACTCCCTTACTCTTAAGAGCACGAACCCTATTCTTGTATTCTCAGCCCTTGGTTTCGAGGAGCAGGAGATCGAAGTCGGCAAACAGACCCTTATCGACGTTGCCCTCGTTACCGTAGTAAGTGAACTCGACGAGAGCGTTGTCGTAGGTTATGGTACCCAGAGAAAGATCTCCGTTGTCGGATCTCAGTCATCCCTCAAGTCAGACCAGATAAAGATGCCTTCGGCAAGTCTTTCATCTGTTGTCGCCGGACGACTCGCAGGCGTTGTCTCTGTCCAGAGGACAGGCGAGCCTGGTCACGATGAGACCGACATCTGGATCCGTGGTATTTCGACCTTTACGAATCAGCCTTCCCGACCTCTCGTGCTTGTCGATGGTGTTGAGCGTAGCTTCAACAATATCGACCCTGAGGATATCGAGAGTTTCACTGTCCTCAAAGATGCATCTGCAACTGCTGTCTACGGTGTACGTGGCGCCAACGGTGTCATCATCATCAAGACTAAGCCGGGTAGGGTAGGCAAGCCTAAGTTTACTGTCGATTATTACGAGAGTATCACCAGACTCACCAGAATCCCTAAGCTTGCGAACGCATATGAGTATATGGACGCAGCAAACGAGGCTTACCTGAATAGCCGTGGTGCGCTTCTCTTCACTCCTCAGTATATCGAGGCTACCAAGAAGGCTGACGGAATCATCCCTAACGATGATCCTAAGGCCTATAACAGCTATCTTTATCCTAATGTCAACTGGATCGACGAGCTTTTCAGACCATTGGGACATAACCGTCGTGCGCAGATCAGCGTAAGAGGTGGCGTGCCTAACGCTACATATTATGTGTCTCTCACATATTATAATGAGACAGGTCTTACTCGTAACGCCAAGATGGAGAACTACAACGCCAACATGCGTTATGACAGGTATAACTATACTGCCAACCTGAATCTCCGTCCTACAGAGACTACTACCATCGATCTCGGATTCAGCGGATATCTCTCCGAGGGCAACTATCCTCAGCAGAGTACCTCCAGCCTCTTCGGAGCATGCTTCCAGATCAACCCTGTATATCTTCCTAAGGAGATGCCTGACGGCTCCATCCCTGGAATCTCATCCATGGGTGACCTCCGTAACCCTCTCGCAGACCTTACAAAGAGAGGCTACAGGAACGAGATCAACAACCAGCTCAATTCCAATATCAGAATCGCCCAGGATCTCGGATTCTTCGACTGGAGCAAAGGTCTTTCCGCCAACGCCCTCCTCGCTTTCGACGTAAACAACTGGCGTCAGAACAAATACGAGAAACGTGACGATACCTACTACTTCTCAGGATCGAAGAACACTGAGACAGGTCTCTGGAACAATGATGTATTCACCGATGACGAGTGGGCTATCACCCGTACATATACCGGTAGCCGCGAGCTTGGCTATGGCAGGGACCAGACCATGGACCGCAACGTCTATTTCGAGGCCTCCCTCAATTATGACAGGACCTTCGGCAAGCACGGAGTCACCGGACTTCTTCTCTACAACCAGAATGTCTATGCCGCAGGTCACCCTGACAGCCTTATCGAGTCGCTCAACTACAAGCAGCAGGGCCTTGCCGCAAGAGCGACATATGCTTACGACGACCGTTATTTCGCAGAAGTCAATGCCGGTTACAACGGTTCCGAGAACTTCGACCCTAAGCGCAGGTTCGGTTTCTTCCCGGCAGCCGGTCTCGGATGGGCTGTTTCAAATGAACCGTTCTGGAAACCTCTCAAGGACGTATGGTCATTCTTCAAGATCCGCTATACCATCGGTCAGGTAGGATCCGACTCCGCAGCAGGACGCCGTTTCATGTATCAGGACGAGATGGGCAGCGCAGACGGTACCCGTTTCGGTACTTCAAACAGCCCTAAAGACGGTTGGGGATACAAGAAATATGGTTCCAACGTGGGCTGGTCAACATCCCTCAAGCAGAACCTCGGTTTCGACTTCAAGTTCTTCAAGGACGAACTCTCGCTCACAGTAGAGCTCTTCAAGGAGCACCGTACCGGAATCTTCCTCCAGCGTGCTACTATTCCTGACTACTGCGGTTTCATCGAGATGCCTTATGCCAACCTCGGTATCGTGGACAACAAGGGTATCGACATGAACATCGAATACAACAAGCAGCTTGCTACCAAGACCTTCCTTACCCTCAGGGGCAACCTCACCTGGAACGAGGACCGCATCATCGAGGATGATCAGCCGGAACCTGCATATCCATGGCTCGAGACCCGCGGAACCAACGTCCTTGCACGCTGGGGATGGATCGCTGAAGGCCTCTTCACAAGCGATGACGAGATCATCGACCATGCAAGACAGTTCGGCGAGGAATATCCTGGACAGATCTCACGTCCTGGTGATATCAAGTATAAGGATCTCAATGGTGACGGCGTAGTCGATGATTATGACAAGTGCGTAATCGGCCAGGGCGACGTTCCGAAGCTTTATTACGGCTTTGGCGCAGACCTCCAGGTAGGCCAGTTCTCATTCGGCGTGATCTTCTCCGGAAATGCCTTCGCTGACCGCTGTCTCTCCGGTGACGGTATCCATCCGTTCTCTGACCAGGCCGGTCTTTCCAACCTGTTCAGCAACATTACCGACAGATGGTCTGCAGAAAATCCTGAGAACACCAACGTATTCTACCCTCGTCTCCACTACGGAAAGACAGACAACCTCAATAACACCAAGGAAAGCACCTGGTGGCAGAAGGACGTAAGTTTCCTCCGCCTGAAGCAGGCTACCATCACATACGACCTTCCTGGAAGAATTGTCGACAAGACCTTCCTCGATGCCGCAAGCGTATACATCACAGGAACCAACCTTCTGACCTTCTCTAAATTTAAGATCTGGGATCCTGAGCTCAACACCAACAACGGATGTTCATATCCTAACGCGATGACGATCTCAGTAGGTCTCAATGTCAAATTCTAAAACCGGATGTCATTATGAAAACATTATATAAAATTGCAGCTGCGGTCATGATCATGGCGTCTGTTTCGTCCTGCAACGACTTTTTCCCGACGATTCCGGGTACGCAGTACAATCTGGAAGACACCTTCTCAGACCGTAACAAGACAGAGGAGTTCCTCAACAACGTCTATAGTTATGTTCCTGACGAGACCTGCGAACGCTGGCCTACCTATTATGCCGGCGGTATCTGGACAGGCGGTTCAATTGAAGGCGATATCACCTGGAGCGGTGATGGCGAAGAAGCTACCAGCTGGTCTCTCGGCTCGGTATACGCTTCTACCAACTGGATCGGATACTGGTATAATGAATACTACAAGGGTATTGCAAAGGCCAGCACATTCATCAGCAATGTAGATAAATGCGTCGAAGCCAGCGCTTCTGACCGTAAGTACTGGAAAGCCCAGGCAAGAGCTCTCCGTGCCTACTATTACTTCAACATCTTCCGTTGCTACGGTCCTGTGACTATCATCGGTGAAGAAGCCATGGCTCTCGATACTCCTCTTGATGACCTTCTCAAGGAAAGGAATACAGTCGACGAGAATATCGATTTCATCGTGTCCGAGCTTGACAAGGCTGCCGAGGATCTTCCTGCAAAGTACGGCGATGCCAACCTCGGCCGTATAGACAGGGGTACCTGCAAGGCTCTCAAGGCTAAAGCCCTTCTTTATGCCGCCAGCCCTCTTTTCAACTGCAACCCTGACTATGCCGAGATCAGGAACCTCGACGGTACCCAGATTTTCCCTCAGGACAAGAGCCAGGAGCAGGCAAAGTGGGAAAGGGCAAGAGATGCATATAAGGAATTCCTCGACGAGTTCGACGGTAAGGTCTACTCACTCCAGATCGTGAGGACTCCTGCAGGAAATATCGACCATTATGAGTCATATCGTCAGGCAGCGTCTATCTCTGATTATACCCGCAACACAGAGCAGATATTCATCAGGCTTTCCGACCACGACCTTATCCAGTACCAGCTCACCCCTTACCACAGGGATTGCCAGGACGAAAGCATCCGCGGCGGTCTCGGTTTCGGAACCACCCAGGAGATGGTCGACATGTATTTTACAGACAAGGGCCTCCGTATCTGCGAAGATCCTGACTATGACGAGTACACAGGTGTTCCTGATCCTTCCCACTATGGCTGGGACGAGGACTACAATGATCCGTTCAACCCTGAAAGAAACCTCTTCAAGGCTAATACCGACAAGACCCTCAAGCAGTGGGCACACCGTGAACCACGTTTCTATGTATGCGTGACCTTCAACGGTTCTACATGGCTCAACACTTCAACCAATGATGGCGAGGTGACCACAGAGCTTACCGTAAACGGTAACTCAGGCTTCAACGCAGCCAACTGGGATGCCCCTTATACCGGCTACGGCGAACGCAGGATGGCTCCTATGAATGGTGACGAGCAGGGTGCTCACTGCGCAGTCCTTCTCCGCCTCGGCGACATGTATCTCGGATATGCAGAGTGCCTCAGCGCCTGCGGTCAGTATGACGAGGCCATGAAGTATGTCAATCTCATCCGTGCGAGAGCAGGTGTGCCTGGATATGGCAATGGCGGTGGTACGGATGCCAACGGCATGAACTATATCTCTTATCCTGTCAGCCGTGATGAAGTCGACAAGCGAATCCGTCGCGAGAGACTCGTGGAGCTTTCATTCGAGTGGAATCACTTCTTCGATGTACGTCGCTGGAAAGTGGCTGACATGGCTGTCGGTGATGACTGGATCTATCCTTCTTACCACAGAGGCGGCGAAGGCGGTCCTATCCACGCCATGGATTTCATGGCCGATGCTCCTGATTTCTTCAAGAAAGTCGAATTCGAGACCAGAGTCTGCTCAAAACAGCACTTCCTTATGCCGATTCCGGATGCAGAAATGAGAAGGAATCCTAAGATGGTGCAGAACTACGGCTGGACTTCTGAAGCAACTGAAAGATAATTTAAAGCTAACACAAATCATGAGGAATATATTGGTATCAGCTTCTCTGGCAATGGCAGGATTCCTGGTTTCCGCACAACCATCCCGTTTCGTCGATCCGTTCATCGGAACCGACGGAATGGGGCATACATTCCCTGGGGCATGCGTGCCTTTCGGAGGTATCCAGTTGAGTCCTGATACCGATATCGTTCCCCATAACATCGCTGGCAAATACCAGCAGAGAACCTATGACTATTGCGCCGGATACAGACATTCCGACAGCACTATCGTAGGCTTCTCCCACAGGCATCTCAGTGGAACAGGTCATTCAGACCTCGGGGATATACTGATCATGCCTACTACCGGTCCCGTACAGCTGACTCCGGGAACGGCTGATCACCCTGAAGACGGATACAGGTCCCGTTTTTCGCATGATACCGAAGTCGCAAGACCAGGTCTCTATGAGGTTACTCTCGCGGATTACGGGATCAGGGCCCGCCTTTCAGCAACAAAAAGGGTCGGCGTACACGAATACACTTATCCATCCTACCAAAAACAGAATATTATTCTGGACCTGACACACAGCATTTACGGATACGACGGCAAAGTTTGCCGTGCAACCTTGAGAGTCGAGAATGACACTCTGGTTACCGGCTTCCGTCTCACAGACGGATGGGCCCGTACCAACTACACTTATTTTGCAATTTCATTCTCCAAGCCGATCCGCGATTATGGTTACGAGGACAAGAAACCTTCTGCCTACAGCGGATTCTGGAGACGTTTCGACATTGGCCATAATTTCCCCGATATGGCCGGCCGGGACGTAGCGGCATGGTTCTCTTTCGACGAAGGAGAACCGCTCACGGTAAAAGTAGCGATTTCGGCAGTCGACGCTGCAGGCGCAATCCGGAATCTCGAGGCTGAAGCTGCAGGCTCATTCGACGAGATCGCCTCCATGGCGGCTCAGGAATGGGACAAGGCTCTCGGCAGATTCGAGGTGGAAGGCACCGAAAGCGAAAAGACGATGTTCTATACCTCCGTGTACCATACCCTGATCAATCCGTCAGTCTATATGGATGTCGACGGTAAGTACAGGGGAGTGGACGGAAACATCCATCAGGCCGAAGGATTCACCAACTACACAGTATTTTCACTCTGGGATACCTACAGGGCCGAGCATCCTTTCCTGGGTCTTCTATGGCCCGAGGAGAACTCGGATATGATAAAGTCAATGGTCGAGCACTGGAAGCAGAATGCCGTCGGCATGCTCCCGGTCTGGAGCCTCATGGGCAACGAAAACTGGTGCATGAGCGGTTATCATGCCGTACCGGTACTCGCCGACGCTATCGTCAAAGGAACATATAAAGGCTCGGCCGAAGAGGCGCTCGCGGCCATGACCGCGACCTCGAAGGTCAGGATCTACGAAGGTCTCGGCTTTTATATGGACCATGGATTCGTGCCGCTCGATGAAAGCGGGACTGCGGCTTCGACGACTCTGGAATACAGCTATGACGACTGGACTATCCATGCCGCCGCGCTGAAGGCCGGAGCTTCGGAGATAGCCGATGAATACGGTCGCAGGGCCATGAACTATGCCAATGTATATGATCCTTCAATCGGTTATGCGCGTCCGAGATATTCCGACGGTTCTTTCAAGAAAGATTTCGATATCGACCAGACTTACGGGGAAGGTTTCATCGAAGGAAATTCGCGTAATTTCTCTTTCCATGTTCCCCAGGACGTCAAAGGTGTCATGGACCTGATGGGCGGCGAAAAGGCTTTCCTTGGAAAACTTGAGAATCTGTTTGCGATGGACCTTGACCCGAAATATTACGAGGATAACGAGGATATCGAAAAAGAATGTCTGGTCGGCGGATATGTACATGGCAACGAACCGAGCCACCATGTGCCATATCTTTTCGCCTGGACATCCAAGCCGTGGCTTACCCAGTACTGGGTTCGCGAAATCATGAACAAAATGTATAGAGAGGGGATTGACGGTCTCGGCGGCAATGATGATTGCGGCCAGATGAGCGCCTGGTATCTGTTCTCGGCTATGGGATTCTATCCTGTATGCCCAGGAACGGACCAGTATGTGCTCGGCGCCCCTTATCTTCCTTACATCAGAATAACCCTTCCTGGTGGCAATACACTTGAGATCAAGGCGAAAGGCGTCAGCGATACCAACCGGTATGTAAGAAAAATAAGAATTAACGGAAAAACTCTGGACAGGAGATACGTCACCCATAAGGAGATCCTTGAAGGCGGCGTATGGGAGTTCGAAATGGGCTCCAGACCTTCCAGAAACAATAGGCTTGAAAAGCCATATTCAATGTCAGACAACAACTAATAACATAATATGAAGAGATATATCATTATCCCGCTTTGTATCATAGCTGCGGCCACTGCGGCCTGCGGACAGAAAAATTCCGGAAAGACATCCGGAGACTGGTCAGACTATAATATCGGAAACGTAATATTCGAAGACAAGGCTAAGGGCACCGAGGGTTCCGCGATCTATGCCGGAATCATAAAGGACCCTGTAGCCTATATTTCGGAACAGGCCAGGGACGTGCTTGCAACCCTTTATTACTCTCCTGAAGACAGCATCCCTCCTGTCGAGAACATCTATTATACCCTTGAGGACGTAGAAGGAATCTCCGCCAAGGGAGACGAGGGTAATGATGCCTTCGTTTTCTACAGCACAAGGCATATCGAGCATAGTTTTGCTGATGCCGATACCGCCAAGGTCCTCTTCGAGACCCGCGGCGTCCTGCTACACGAACTCACCCATGTATATCAGCTTTCGCCTCAGGGAATCGGAAACTATGATGACAACCGTGTATTCTGGTGCTTCACCGAGGGAATGGCTGATGCCGTACGTGTCGCAAACGGAGGTTTTACCCCTGACGACAGGCCTAGAGGCGGCAGCTATATGGACGGATACCGTATTACCGGATTCTTCCTTGTATGGCTCAGGGACAATAAGGACCCTGACTTCCTAAGGAAGTTCAACGCCAGCACTCTGGAAGTGATTCCTTGGTCATTCAATGGAGCTATCAAGCATATACTTGGAGAAAATGCCGATATCGATGATCTCTGGCATGAGTATCAGGTCGCTGTAGGGGACATCAAACTCTAATGCAATGAGAACATACAGACTGACAATGGCAGTATTAGGGCTTCTGGCCGGCATCGCTCCGATGACGGCTCAGAAGCTTACTGATTATGTAAAGCCACTTGTTGGAACAGATGGATATGGGAATGTATATCCCGGTGCCCAGATTCCGTTCGGAGGTATCCAGATCAGTCCTGATACCGATGACAATTTCTATGATGCGGCTTCCGGATACAAGTATTCCCACAATACGATCCAGGGATTCAGCCTTACCCATCTGAGCGGTACAGGCATCCCTGATCTCGGAGATTTCCTGTTCATCCCCGGTACGGGGGAACTGAAACCAGCCTCTGCCTACAGTCATGACAAGGAAGTGGCGACGCCGGATTATTACAGCGTCGTGCTGGATGATTATGGTGTAAAGGCAGAGATGACCTCGGGTCTGCGAAGCGGAATATTCCGTTTTACATATCCGGAGTCCGATTCGGCCTTCATCGCCGTCGATATGGACCATACGCTTTACCAGAAATGTGTCTGGTCAAGTCTTCGCGTGGAGAACGACTCGACGATAACCGGATATAAGCTGGTAGACGGCTGGGGACCGGAAAGGCATGTATATTTCGCGGCCACATTCTCCTGCGGCCTGAAGGGAATGCTATTCTATGAGGACGGAAAGCCCGTAATCTATGATACGATGCGCTTCCGCAGCACAGGTGAAGCCTGGGGCAGGAACCTGTCCGCCAGAATCGGCCTGAAGACCACGGAAGGCGAGCAGGTTACAGTACGCGTGGCGGTTTCCGGCGTAAGCCTGGAAGGTGCCCTGAAGAATCTCGCAGAGACTGAAGGGGAGACCTTCGACAGCCTTCATGAAAAAGGACTGGCTCTCTGGGAAGACGAACTCTCCAGATATGAGCTCAAGGCTGACCGCAAGACAATGGAGACCTTCTATACTTCTGCATACCATGCGGCGCTCCATCCATTCGTTTTCGAGGATGCGGACGGCAGGTACAGGGGACTCGACAAGAATATCGCCACATCTGACGGGTTCACGAACTATACTGTATTCTCGCTTTGGGATACCTACAGGGCCTTCCATCCATGGATGAACCTGGTGCATCAGGACATCAACGCGGATATCGCGACTTCAATGCTCGCGCATTATGACAAGAGTGTCGAGAAGATGCTTCCGATATGGTCCTTCTATGCCAACGAAACCTGGTGCATGATCGGTTATCATGCGGTTTCGGTACTTGCAGACATGATTGTCAAGGATGTCAAGGGATTCGACAGGGAAAAGGCATTCGAAGCCATGAAGACCACGGCGATGAACCGAAATTATGACAAGCTTGAGGAATACCGCAATCTCGGTTATGTGCCTTTTGATACAGAATCCGAGTCGGTCTCCAAGACTCTTGAATATGCTTATGATGACTTCTGCATAGCTCAGGCAGCGAAAGCTCTTGGATATCAGGAGGATTACGCATACTATCTGCAAAGGTCCCTCTCATACAGGAACCTGATCGATCCGGAGACCGGATTCATGAGAGGAAGGGATTCGAAAGGGGAGTGGAGAACTCCGTTCTCACCTCTCGATTATCAGGGACCGGGCTCAGTCAACGGCTGGGGCGACATCACGGAAGGATTTACCGTACAGTATACCTGGTATGTCCCTCACGATATGCAGGGTTATATGGACATCGCCGGTGAGAAGAAACTTCTTTCCAGGCTCGACAGCCTGTTTACATACGAGCTTCCTGAGGACATTCCTGGCGCTCATGATATCCAGGGCAGGATTGGTGCATACTGGCACGGCAATGAGCCATGTCACCATGTCCCTTATATCTACAATTATTTCAGGCAGCCGTGGAAGTGCCAGAAGAGGATCCGCGAGATAGCCGACAGATTCTATGGAAATACTCCTGACGCTCTCAGCGGCAACGATGATTGCGGCCAGATGAGCGCCTGGTATATGTTCAACTGTCTCGGAATCTATCCCGTCGCTCCATCGAGCAATGTCTATAATATCGGTTCTCCATGCGTCGAAGCCCTTACCGTCACTATGACCGGCGGCAAGAAAATACGCATGACTGCGAAGAACTGGTCTCCTGAAAATGTTTATGTAAAACAGCTGAAGGTCAACGGCAAGATCTGCGACAAGTCCTGGATTACCTGGGATGACATCAAGGATGGCGCCGAACTGGAGTTCGTAATGAGCCGCAAGCCGGCATACCGCCGCGCCGTTTCAGCCCAGGCAGTTCCGCCTTCTGTCTCAACCCTTGAAAACTGATGAATTATTGATTTGAATATGAAATACTCTTACTTAATACCGGCAGTCCTCGTTTCTGCCATGTTTATGTTCTCTTCCTGCGAAAAGGATTCGAAGGACCCGGACACACCTACAGTCTATACTTATGCTTCAGTAGCCTCTGAAAACGAGAATATCCCTTGCGGCGGAGTCATCTCTACCCAGTATTCCGATTCACCTTACGGATCAGACATTAGCAAGGTAGTGGATAACGATCCGGCGACCTCGTTCGTCACTTCCCACAAAGAATTCTTCATTCTCTGGAGCGGCAAGAGGTCATTCGCCCTCAAGTCTTATTCCATCATGTCTTCCGCCGGCGACGGTACAGTCCCGGAATCGTGGGTCCTTTCCGGCTCCAATGACAACAAGTCCTGGGTCCAGATCGACAAGAAGAGCGGACAGGTCTTCGGCGGCGCGAACACCCGCAAGGAATACAGGACTCTGTCTACAACCTCATATAAGTATTATAGATTCGTATTCACGACTACTTCTGCCAACACTGCAATCGCCGAGATTGTGCTGGCTGACGGAGGTGTCGCCAATATCGACGATCTGATGTATCTTTCCCACGGCAACACTCTGAGCTCCAAAACGCCGATGGGCGAGTTCTGCGAGAATCGCCACAAGACAACCGAAGACGATATCGCATGGCTTGCCGATCCGAACAACGAGCCTTCAGTCATCGGAGGAGACGGGTCTCTTGAATGGCAGGATTATGATGTCACTCTTTACCCGTTCGGCAGTCCTGTGCCGGCTGATGTCAACCAGCAAGCAATCGGAGACTGCTGCGCCCTTGCCGTATTCGGTTCTATGGCATACGTTTTCCCTGATTTCATAAAGGATATCATTAAAAACAATGGAGACGGCACATTTACAGTCAAGACATACGATCCTCAGGGAAAAAGTGTAGATGTAACTGTTTCTTCAAGATTTCTGAACGGCGGAGTTACCGGCAAGAATGACGTCAGGACATGGTCGGCGGTTCTTGAGAAAGTCGTGATGAAGTGGAATTCTGTTTACCATACCGTCGGTTCTCTCGAAGGTATCCCTATCGAGTTCACTTCTCCTATTTTCACCGGAAACGGAGAGAGTTTCGCCTTCGATTATGGCGTCCTTGATTACGCCCAGATGGAAAGAGTGGTTACAGTCATGCTCAATAAAGGCTGGATAGTAGCCGGAGGTTTCCACGTGTCTGACCAGATTATCGGAGACGGTCCGCTCAAGACTGTTACCGCTCATGCCTTCTCTTTCATTCTCGATGACCACACTTCTGCCAAATATGGAGCCAGAAACCCATGGGGATACTCGAACGGATCTCCTGACTATCCGGATCCATACGATGGAGTTGCTCCTATCGTCGATGACGGAAGGACTCAGCCGCTTATCGATCTTAGAATCTGCAACCCTGGATCCGCCCTTGACTTTAAGCAGAAATATCTGCTCCCTTATACACCACCATCATTTTAAGACCTACTTTTTAATAACACTATAATAATCAATCATTAATCTATGAAACGGTCTTATCTTTATCCGGTTGCTGTCATTTCGGCAATAATGCTGGTCTCATCCTGCTCGAAGGATGATTCTGAAACTCTGGAATCTGTTGAATATCCGGAGGAAGTCTATACGAAAGCAGGACCTTCCGCCTCAATCCCGGATGGTAACTCAAACATGCCATGCGGCGGTACTATCTCAACTAATCATAGCGAATACAATGGCCATACAATCGGGAAACTGGTTGACAACAGCAGGTCGTCATATTTCGCTACGAAAAACTACACGTATAATGTAATCTGGAGCAGCGATGAGGCATTCTCGCTCAAATCCTACATTATCTATTCTTCCGATTCCGATCTCAAGGTTCCTGAGAACTGGGTTCTCTCCGCTTCTGCCGATAATGTAAGCTGGGTCGAGATTGACTCCCGTTCCGGAGTGAACTATACCGGACGCAAGGAAAGGAAAGAGTTCTATATCGACGACGATTACAACCATAACTTTTACCGGTACTATAAGTTCGAATTCCAGTCGTCCAACAGAAAAACTGCCATTGCCGAGCTCAAATTGAGAGAGATGGCCATGGCGCCTTCTGGAGAGGAGAACATCGACGACCTCATGGGGCTCATCAGGGACAATACCTACAGCAGCGAGACTCCTATGGGACAGTTCTGCGAGGGACGTCACAGGACAACAAATTCGGATAGAAACTGGCTCGCCAATCCGTCCAAAGAACCTACCACAGTCATCGAGAACGGAGACAGCAGATGGCGTACCAAGAATGTCACCCTTTATCCTTTCGGGACTCCGCTTCCGGCTGATGTCAACCAGGGTGGAATAGGGGACTGCAGCGCCCTTGCCGTCTTTGCTTCCATGGCTTATCTTTATCCTAATTTCATTGAAGATATCATCACCAACAACGGAAACGGCTCTTATACAGTCAAGATGTACGATCCTGAAGGACAGGAAGTTGATGTGACCGTTTCTTCTAAATTCCTGAATAGTTGCGCCAAAGGCAAGAATGAGGTCATCTGCTGGACTTCGGTTCTCGAAAAAGCTATCATGAAATGGAACAGCATATACCATTGCAATGACATGCTCGACGGAATTGCTACCGAGCATACTTCTCCGCTCTTTGTCGGCAACGGTGAAAGCTTTGCTTTCGATTCAGGTGTGCTCAACTATAACGAGATGGACAGGGCGGTGAGAGTCCTTCTCAACAGGGGCTGGCTTGTCATCGGCGGCTTCAGCGAGGAAGACGTAGTAATCGGCAACGGACCGTACAGGACTGTCAGCGCCCATGCATTCACTTTCGTTTTCGATTCCGGCACTTCTGCGTCTTACGGAATGAGAAATCCGTGGGGACGTTCCCATGGAGTCGATGAGCCGGATCCACGCGACGGAGTCGCTCCGATAGTGAATGACGGTAGGACTCAGCCTCTTATCGATATCAGGACCTGCAATCCGGGAGCTGCCTTAGCTTATAAGCAGTCTTATCTGCTTCCATATACGCCACCGGTGTGGTGATAATTATTTAACACATTAATAATCAGTTATGAAATGCTACATTAAAATCGCCTTGACGGCGGTATTTTGCCTGACATTAGGTGGATGTGGCCTGACAAATCCTTACGAGAAATGGCTTGACGAATGTCAGGAGAATCCAGACCGGATCCGTCCTTCTGAAGTGAAGTCAGTTCTCTGCACAGTCGGGACCTGGAAAACCGATTACGAAGGAACAGATGTCTACTTCCAGTTCAGCAGTGACGGTTCTGTCAGCTCTGATTCAGAGATCCAGAAACTTGCCACGCATTCGACATTCAATGTAATGTCCGTTTCTTCCAAGGTCGTTTCTCTTACGATCATAGGAGGAGGGCACCTTGCTTATGTCGACAGTAATGCCGAAGAGACTTACTTCGTTGATGAATACTCCGAAACATCAATTACTGTCAAAGGAAAAGAGGGCGGTGAGACTCTTGTGCTCGTTCCTGCTCCGGCAGAGGAATTCGAGGCAATCAATGCATCAAAGGAGGCCCTTCTTGCGACCATGGCTGCAGCCAACCTGTTTGCTGAGGCAGGTTACGGTACCTCGTCAGTCAGCAACGGGGACGGGTTCGTCTGCAGGTTTGCCATTACCCCTGAGAAGTGTTCCATCCGGTTCGATATCATTGAGGGCGGCAAACTGTCCCACAAGACTAATTCCATTGCCGTAGATGATGCTGGCAATCTCAAGCTCGGGGCACCTCTCACAATCGGCGAAAGCACCATTACCGGGCTTGCGCTCAAAGGCTCTAATGTGAAGCTGGAAGGAGCTGAAGAGCTTAAAGTAGCACGTAATAATGTATCGAGAGCGTATTTCCTCAGCGGAGATTACGAAACCCATAAAATCAATTTCATTGATGGAGTAGGTGATGCTGTCAAATATGTCGTCGATGAAATCATGCCTCATGACGAGTGGGAATTTATCGAATTCAACGAACGCGAGACAAGGCCTATTGTCTTCTGTCCCCGTGAAGGACATGAAAAGGATCGTTACTGGTATGTATTTTTCGACAGTTTCAGCGAAGAAAATGGTCCTGTGGTTTCGAGCGAATTCAACGATATCATCTATATGCAGGAATCCGAGGGAACAATGCCATTCGGAGACTGGGGGTTTGATATCTCCAAAGATGTCGAGAAAGACTATCCTAAGTTCTTTAAGGGATATTACGACAAAGACGGTCTTATCCTTGTATACCTGCCGGAAGGCGAAGAGTCTTACCTCTGGCTTCTGAGTCCTACGACAGACTATTGGGTTAAGGCTTATCACTTAGACGAAGACGAATAATATTCGTCATCATGTTGTGTTTATCGCGGGCCGGATTATTCCGGTCCGTTTTTTTATCCAATAAACTTTTTTTTGGATTCTTTGTATTTGCGGGAGACGGGGAGTTCTTTGTCTCCCGTAATTACTGTTTCCGGGGAGCAGGGGCGGGTTTCGGCAATATTGACGAGAAATGCTCTGTGGATGCGCAGGAACTGCTCTCCAAGTATGTTTTCCCATTGGGAAATTCCGGTCCTGTTACGGTACTCCTGTCCGTCTCTAGTGATGATTCTGACTTCCTTGTCGCGTGATTCTATGTATAAGATATCGCTCTTCAGGACAGTGACCTTATTGTAATCCGAAGTAAAGGTTATTTTCTGCGTGCCTTGCGGAAGCTTTGCATCAAGATATTTCTGCAATCTGTATTCCCCGTATGCTAAGACACTGAGAATCAGTGCAATAAATACAGGATTAATCAGCAGGGGAGAGAGGATATCCTTAAAGACCATATAATCGTCTCCCGGCTGATCCATATACAGGAATACAGTATGCAGCACAATAATAAGGAAAAGGGCCATCGAAAATACTCCCAGTATAATGAAAATGCTGTTTCTTGCACGGGCAGGGGAGGCTTCCCTGTTATTTTTTGTCAGGAAGAAACCCAGCGCGATCGAGCAAAGCAGAAATATCATGCCTATCATTATGCCTTTCCAGAGTTCATAATCAAGGCTGACAAGCAGAAAAGCTGTCGCAAGAATTGCGGCAATCCAATAGGTTACTATGATCAGTTTTTTCTTCATGACTACTGTACAAAAATAGCTTTTTTTTACCGGAATACGCAACAGAACGGCTTCAAAACCCTTATTTCGGGGGATTTGACAGGGGAAACGGGGTATTCGACGATACGTTTTCCCTGGGACTTGCCTATCTTTGCATCAAGGAATTCCGAAACATTTTATCCAAATTTTTAAAATCAATGACCATGACACTAGTATCTGTTTTCACTCTGTTTGTCGCAGGTGGCGCATTATTCATGTGCATCCTCACGTTGTTACTTGTAGCCCTTTTCTTTGCTGCCTGGAAAGCTCCTGCATGGGTAAAGGAAATCGGTAAGATAGCATATATATTCGGTATCTTCTCATTTTTGATCTCATGCGCCCAGGCCGCTGCAGACATTCAAATGTGCGATGTTAATTTGGAGCAGTGCGTACTTGCCGGCGGACTAAAAGTTGCTCTGATCTGTCCGATCTATGGCTGCATCATTTACATGATCTCTCTGATAATCAGAATCGTTCAGAAACCGAGAGCATAATCCTAATCTGACTGATAACTAAATATTCCTGCTGTCATCGGTTTAATGACAGCAGGAATCCTCATTTTCATTAAGTAGGGTACTGAAATTTACATTCTACTTAACATAATATAAATTGTGTAACAATAGGCACGAGGAGGGGATTAGAGCACAATCAGCGGCTTTATGGCCTTTGCCCAGAACATATACCCCTTGTCAGTCGGATGTGTAAAATCATAGAACAATTCCTTCGGGAGGATTCCATTTTCTCCCAGGAATTCGTCCCAGACCTTTACGAAATACAGATCATTCTCATTGGCAAATTTCTCCAGTTGTTCGTCGATCTTGATTACAGCCTTTCTTCTCTCGCTGTCCGGAGATTCGTTTCTCGGGAATACGGCCATCAGAATGATCCTTGTGTCAGGCAATTTGCTTCTGATGCGCAAATAAACTTCCCTGACGCCCTCAGCAATCTCTTCAGGAGTATTATTGCGCGCATTTTTAGTATTCGACGTATTGTTGGTTCCTATGTTCAGGATCACGGTAGACGGATGAAGTCCGTCCAGTTCGCCATGATCCAGACGCCAGAGGACATTCTGGGTCCTGTCCCAGCCGAAGCCGATATTCAGCACACGGCTGTCGCCGAATGCATAAGCCCATGATTCCGGTCCTGCCGGCGGGATAATCCGGCCGTCCTTAGCGATATCATCAGGCTTTCCGCCCCAGAAATGAGTGATGGAGTCGCCGATAAGCACGATCTGCGGCTTCAGCGAGTCTTTTATGGCCATGATACGGTCGTGGCGCTGGAACCAGTCATATCTGTCGTTTTCGAGCTTTGAGACAGGCTCTACGGCAGTATTTTCAGGAAGGCTGTCCCTGTGGTCACGATCCCCCAGGACGCTGGAAACCAGCGGTTCCATGGCCCTGAACCATGCTTCTGAGCCCTCGTATGACGGATGCAGCCAGTCATAGAACATGTCTTCGCGAAGAGAACCGTCAATGTTCAGAAAAACATGGTTCACATCGCAGAAATAGACATTCTTGTCGTCCGCATATGTACGTACGATATCGGAGACCTTATTTAGGATAAGCCTGTGGGATGCAGGTGCCTGCTCTTTATAATTACCTGGAAAACAACGCAATAATATCACTTTTGTCTCTGGCCATGCAGTTCTGACGCGATCCAGCAAGGCTTTTGTGCCTTCTGCCACTTCCCTAGCGGTGCATCTGTACCTGTAATGCGTTTCATTCACGTTATTCGTGCCTATTCCGATTATGCAAAGCTTCGGAGACTGGGTTGTAAGATCGAAATCGTCCAGATCCCAGAGCAGATTCTCGGTACGGTAGCCGCTGGTGGCAAGGTTCACTGCATTCCTGTCGCCGAAGTATTTCTCCCAGATCGGCTGATAATCAGGTCTTTCCATGTTGTTCATTATGGAATTCCCGAGGAATACGACATCATATTTATTCTTCTGGAGAAGTTCTGCCTTCGCAGCGTGACGTTTCTTTTTAGGTCCTTCTGTCGGAATAACTGCCGGGTTGGCCTTTTTTTCCGCAGTCTGGAGGCTTCTGATGGCGATTGCAATACTGTCGCAACTGCTTATCAGCATTGCGTTGCCGTCCCAGCCTTTCCAGGTCTTGTAATACAGGAGTGCGGCCTGTCTCTCCCCTTCCGGCATCCTCTCGTCGAGTACCATGACCAGGTTATGACCTTCCGGATAATATGGCGGCAAAGCCTCAGGAAAAGCCGAACTCTTTGCTTTCTTTCCGAGTCCGACTGGATTGACCATGATCACGTTTTCGGGCAGATTCTCCCGATACTCGATGTCCAGGGCCAGCTGGCGGGCCCCCTCCCCTTCTCCTTTAAGCGTGACCGGGCTCTGGGCATGGGCAACTGCTCCCGCACAGAAAGCGGCGAAAATTGTAAGTGTCAGTGTTTTGTTCATCATATATGTGTAGTGTTTCTAGAAATTCAAAGACATTTTCAGTGCGGCGGCAAGAGATAGCTTGTCACTCTTGTCGAGATGATCCTCATCGACGACGACATCGTCATAATTGTTATAGACCTCAGGATGGGAAAATCCCCCGATCAGAGTAAAGGTCATGTCCATGGAGACTCCGCATCCGACATAAAACCGGCGTCCAAATCCGGCTTCGGCGAGATTCGAGCACATCGACTTGCCGGACGGACAGAAACCTGCGCCCCCGCCTGCAGTCAGCAGCCACCCGCTTATACGGGGATTCCTGCCGGTAAAATACTTCATCTTGAGTTCTACGGGGATGATTCTGACTTTTGCGGTCAGTCCCTGATATCCGGAATATAACCCGAGATTGAACCTTCGTGAAAGATTCAAACCCACAAAGCCCATTACAGAACCATTCAGATGGCTCTCGAAAGTCTTGAAAGACTTCCCTGCCCTGAAATCCTCCAAGGTCCTGTAATTGTAATCGTACAAAGCGAAGAAACTGTCAGAGATACCCCATTCAAGCCCGAAACTCAGCCTGTCACTGACAGTCTGGGCATTAAGGGAAACAGCCTGCAGAAAGGCTATTGCTATACTTGAAATAAGATAACGCAACTTCATTAGAATCTGTATCTTACGCTTAATTCTGGATAAAAAGTACGGTATAAACCATTTCTGTAAAAATTCATCTTGCAGCCTGAATTGGAGAACTCAGTCATATGGCAGCCGATATCGGCCCCGAAACGGGCGGCAATGACTATCGGCGATTCTCTGAACGCAAAGTCGAATCCCACTTCGCCAGTCATGGCAGCCAGAAGTCCCATTTTCGTATGGCGGTCCCTCAGGACTCCGAGACTTATTCCCGGGCTGAAGACAAGACGCACATCCAGGTTCTCAGACGCATCCCAATGCTTCAATATATTGTCCTGAAGATAGGAAAACCTTATTCCAGGGACGTTTTCGCGGGCCGTGACAATCCCTTCAAGATCCGCGACAAGCCTTATTTCTCCTGCCGTATCTTCATTGTAAGGAATGACGACCGTAAGCCCGGAATGCTTGGGCGAGAACAGTCCTCCGACCTCCGCCCTTTTGCCATAAATGGATATAAAACCCTGAGCCTGAGCGGAAAACGAAAAGAGTATTCCAGTCATGGCCGCAAGAAATATAACAGCGGTTTTGCTCATCGGTCCGGGAGGTTTTAGTACCTGATACAAATTTAGAAAAAATAACTTATCTTTGTAAGAATAAATGACAATAAATACTTACTAAAACCAAACCCTATTATGGCAGTAACTATTAAAGAGGTCCTCGATAAAAAGAGCCTGAAGGAATTCATCGAATTCCCAAACCGTCTTTATAAAGGGAATACAGCCTATGTACCTAAAATCTATATCGACGAGAAAGCTACCCTCTCCGATTCCAATCCGGTGATGGACTTCTGCGAAAGAGCCCTCTACCTGGCATACAAGGACGGAGAAGTCGTCGGAAGAGTCGCTGCCATAATAAACAGGATCGCCAACGAGAGATGGAACCATAAAGAAGTCCGCTTCGGCTGGATTGATTTCATCGACGACAAGGAAGTATCCCGCGCTCTAGTGGAGAAGGTTGCGGAATTCGGAAAGACAAGGGGCATGGAAAAGATCGCAGGCCCTCTTGGATTCATAGATTTCGACCCTGAAGGAATGCTTGTTGACGGTTACGACGAGCTCTGCACCCTCTTCCTTCTCTACAACTATCCATATTACAAAGACCATTTCGAGGCCATGGGCTTCACCAAGGAAGTGGACTGGATAGAACTCAAGATATTTATCCCCGAGCAGCTTCCGGCCAAGATTTCCCGTGTTGCGGATATCTGCCGCGAGCGTTACGGAATGCATATTAGAAAGATTTCGAAGAAAGAAGTCAGGGACGGAGGATACGCCAAGAAGATATTCGACCTTGTCAACGAGGCCTATGGTGACCTCTACAACTATACACCGCTTCCTGACAAGACTGTCGGGCAGCTTCTGAATAACTACCTCGGCTTCCTGGATCTCAAATACGTGACTCTTATCGAGGACCAGAACGGAGATGTCGCCGCCCTTGCCGTGACGATGCCTTCCATCACGAAGGCTCTCCAGAAATGCGGAGGAAAGCTCTTCCCGTTCGGCTGGTACCATATCCTCAAGTCCATGTACTTCAAGCACGAAGAGGCTATAGAGCTGCTTCTGGTTGCAGTAAAGCCTGAGCACAAGAACAAAGGCCTCATGGCGATGATCTTCGACGATCTTATCCCGAGATATATCAAGGGCGGCTTCAAGTACGGCGAAAGCAACGCCGAACTCGAGTCCAACCTTGCGATGCAGACCCAGTGGGGAATGTTCGAAAACAAGCAGACAAAGCGCCGCAGAATATATGTCAGAGATCTCTAGCAGAGTCCTCGCTCCCCTTCCCGAGAGGATGAGACCGCATACTCTCGACCAGTATGTCGGTCAGACCCATCTTGTAGGAAAAGGAGCCGTACTCCGCAACATGATCGACAGCGGCAATCTATCTTCATTCATACTCTGGGGCCCTCCGGGAGTCGGCAAGACGACTCTCGCGCGTATCGTGGCAGGAACTCTCGACCGGGAATTCTATACTCTCTCCGCAGTCAGCGCGGGAGTCAAGGACGTCCGCGAAGTGATCGACAAAGCCAAGGCTGACCGCACGTCGGTCTTCGGCACCGGCAAAGGCTCCCCTATCCTGTTCATCGACGAGATCCACCGCTTCAGCAAATCCCAGCAGGACGCGCTTCTCGGAGCGGTCGAGGACGGCACTGTCGTCCTGATCGGCGCGACGACCGAGAATCCTTCGTTTGAGGTCATAAACCCGCTGCTCTCCCGCTGCCAGGTCTATGTCCTCCGGTCCCTCGGCCCCGACGACCTGCGCCAGCTGCTCGAACGGGCGCTGAGCGAAGACGAGCTGCTCTCGAAGATGGATATCCAGGTCCATGAGACCGACGCTCTCTTCCGGTTCTCCGGCGGAGACGCCAGAAAGCTTCTGAACATACTTGAGATCGTCGTGGACGCAAGTCCGAAGGATAAACCTATAATTATCGACAACAAGACTGTCACCACATTCCTTCAGGAAAATACCGCCAGATACGACAAAGGCGGAGAGATGCACTACGACATCATCTCTGCCTTCATAAAGAGCGTCCGCGGGTCCGATCCGAACGCGGCCGTGTATTATCTTGCGAGGATGCTCGACGGCGGAGAGGATCCCCTGTTCATAGCCAGAAGGCTTTGCATACTGGCATCCGAGGACGTCGGACTGGCCAATCCAAATGCGATGCTACTTGCGGACGCCTGCTTCAGGATATGTTCTAATATCGGAATGCCTGAAGCCAGGATCCCTCTATCTGAGACTGCAATCTACCTTGCTTCTTCGCCTAAGAGCAATTCAGCCTATATGGCTATTGCCAAAGGACTTGATATCGCCTCCAAGACCCAGACTGCCTCCGTCCCTCTGTATCTGAGGAATGCCCCTACAAAGCTTATGGAAGAGCTCGGCTACGCCGACGGATACAAATATGCCCATGATTTCCCGGGACATTTCGTGGATCAGGAATTCCTTCCTGAAGGGCTTGAGGGCACCGTGTTCTATACGCCGGAGAACAACCGTCAGGAGTCCGCATTGCGCTCCTATCTGGAAGCCTGCTGGCCTAAGTACTACGGCACCCTCAGCAACAAGAAAGATCAATAATAGATCGGATTTCTGTCTACTACTCCTTCGAAAACCACCACAGGATAGTCGTATGCAGAGCCCGCTCCTATGAACCCTAGTCCCCCTTCGACATTCGACGGTATTTCGACAGGCTCTGTCAGAGGATTGTATTCGAAATCTGAAGGAAAGAATGAATTGAATGCACGAAGGTAATCATAATACTCTTTACCTATCGATACCAGTCTTACAAGGATAATACTCTTCTTTGTGACTGATTCAGCCGGATATTCCCAATAAACTGCCCTGCTGTCCAGAAACGAATACTTGTAACTCGAAGCGAACCGGACAGTGACATTACAATCAGAATCTTTAAAGAAACGGTCGCTGAATACTTTGGTCACGTTATATGGCATCATATCGGCGAACAGGTCATCCGTAGCGCTGCTTTCAGTCTGATATCCGTCGTTGAGCACAGGGTCATTGCCGATGTCGTAACCAATTGAAGAACCGATGACTACAGTAGTATCCGGAAGATTCAGCCCTTCGTCATATCTGAATGTGAATTCATTCCTTTCCATCAGATACAGAAGGAAGTAATCATTGCCGCCGACGCGGTCCGACAAAGTCATGTCGAGATCATATTCCCCTTCCTTATCCTTCAAATCCTTGACTTCAGCAGATTTGACAGAAGCCGTCTCCGGCATGTCGACTTCTGCACGGCAGCTCATCCCCTTGCAGTATGCTTCCACAAGGACATGGTCCCCCGGCTTGAGATCCATGTCGAAAACGAAATCAAGCTGGTCACGGCCTGAATATGGAGTTCTGACTCCGGCGATTCTTTTTCCGCCGTTCACCGTGCAGTAGATTTCGCCTTCATTGACAGGGCGAACTTTCTGCAGGTCACTCAGGCACATGCTGATTGTATGACGGCTTTCCCCGGTATGGATGAGCCCGTTGAGTATGATCTTGGTCGAACTGTCGGAGGGAGTATAGTCGATCGTCCCCTCGCATGAAGCCAATCCTGCGATTGCCGCAATTATATATAATATCTTTTTCATCTTTAGAACTTATATGAATATGAAACCGAAGGAAGGATCGGAAGAATTGTCATCTTCTTTATCACGAGTTCTCCTTTATTGTTTGTCTTGCTGAACACGAAGTTAGGGTTCATCTGATTATATGCGTTATATACGCTGAATGTCCATACCGACTCGTGATTCTTGCGAATCCGGTGCAGATTGAGGCTGAGATTCAGCCTATGGCTGACAGGAAGACGGAAATTGTTTCTTTCAGAGATATAATCGCTGTTGTATAATATCATACCCTCCCCATTATAATAACCTACTGTAGTCCGTCTTTCCGGAATAGTCGCAAGATTGCCCGAAGCTATGCTCCAGGTAGCGCTCAAATCCACTTTCTTCGAAATATCGTAGTTAAGGCTGATATTGAAGTTGTGCCTGCGGTCATATTTATAAGGGAAACGCTTGCCCTGGTTGATTGTGCCATCGCTGAAAAGACGGTCGCTCTTTGCAAGCGTGTAAGCAATCCATCCCGTAACCTTGCCGGCAGTCTTCTGCGCGAAGAACTCAAGTCCCATGGCACGGCCGGTGCCCATCGATACCTTGTCCTCCCAGCCGCCGCTGCTTCCGAGCACGATTATGCCGCTCTTGTATTCCAGGACGTTCTTCATGGCCTTCCAGTATCCTTCGACGGAGAATTCCCAGCCCTTGATTGCGTCATAGTAGATACCTGCGGAATACTGATCCGAATAGACAGGTTCGATGTTCTTGGTTATAGGTACCCAGAGGTCTATCGGAAGGGACAGCTGGGCTGAAGAAAGAAGATGGGTGTACTGCGCCATCCTGGCATAGCCGGCCTTGAATGAGATGCCGTTGTCCAGACGATACCTGGCGGACATTCGCGGCTGGAAAGAGAGATAGCTCTTGCCTTGGGTCAGGAACCATGAGACATGGATTCCCGGATTGACGGAAAGATGCTCTCCGAGACTGATGTCATCTTCAGCATACACGGACAGGTCGTGGCCATGATATCTTTTGCGGTCTGTGATATTGTATGTCGTGTCTGTCTGTATTTCCCCATCATATACATCCTTCTCGACAGAAGATACCCTTTCAGGAATATATGTATGGAAAGTATATTCTGCGCCGAATTTCACCATGTGGGCCGGATCCGGGGTCCAGTCGAAGTCCGTGCGGGCCGAATAATCCTTGATCCCTGACCTGTAGTCAATAGAATAGAACTCTTCGGATGTAGAGCTGCTGCTATGGTGATTCCATGTCGATTCCGAATCAAGGAACATCCGGTACTGATTCCAGGCGACGGTAGTATTGGAGAACAGTGTGTTGCTGAATATATGGTTCCATCTAAGGGAAGCGACGCTGTTGCCCCATTTGAGGTCCGTCTTGTCAAGTCCGTTGTACTCCCCTTCATCGTCTTTGAAATCTGATTTCAAGACGTCCCTTCCATGGTAGATACCGAGATATAGCCTGTCCAGGTCTGAGATTCTCCAGGTCAGCTTTCCATTCAGGTCAAAGAAGAAATAATTCCCGTATTCGTCTTTCCCGAGCTTCCGGATGAGCGGATCGAAAAGGAAAGAATGGAGCACCCTGCCGCTGACAGAGTAACTGAGCTTGTCCTTGATGATAGGGCCCTCCAGATGCAGCTTGTCGCTGAGGAGGCCGATGCCGACGTTTCCGTGGGTTTCCTTCATGTTTCCGTCGTTGGTGCGGATATCAATGATGCTGGATATCCTGCCTCCGTAGCGGGCCGGGAAGGCACCTTTGTACAGAGTAACCTTCTTTACTGCTTCCGGCTGGAATACCGAGAAAAGACCGAGCATGTGGTCGACATTATAGATAGGGACTCCGTCCAGAAGGATAAGGTTTTCGTCCGGGCCGCCGCCTCTGACGTACAGACCGGTGAAACCTTCGTTTCCTCCCTGGACTCCGGGCATGAGCTGGATGGCTTTCAGTACATCAGCTTCGCCGAAGACTACAGGAACGTTCTGGATATGCTCCAGAGGCACGTCCAGAGCGCCGATGTATGTCGACTGTATTCCGGACTCTTTCTGGGCTACTACGACTGCTTTATCAAGCTCAGAAGCCGGTTCCAGGATCACATTTACCGTAGTATCCCTGCCGGCGCGTACCCTGATGGCCTTTTCGGCATACCCGACATAGGAGTAGGTCAGTTCTACCTCGTCCTTTCCTTGATATTCCTGCTTCTTGAGAGTAAGGGAATAAAAACCGAAGCTGTTGGTTACGGCACCTGTCTGGCGTCCTTCGTTTTTGTAGATTACTCCGGCACCAATCAAAGTCTCTCCGGAAGATGCATCCGTGATATGTCCGCTGACGGACATCCTCTCCTGTGCCGAGGAAACAAGCGCGCACATGAGTGCGAAGCCAGTTATCAGAATTGTTTTTTTCATTAAATAAAGTGTTGTTGACAGTTGATGCTTAGAACGGGTATCCGACTCCGAAATGGATGGCGTTTCCGCCTTCCTTGAACCAAGTCTTCGGGCCGCACCAGCGGTGGCCTTCAGGTCTGGAAGGATCCCGAGTCACAAAACCCATGTCTACGCGCAATAGAATGAAATTAAGATCAATACGTATTCCAAGTCCCCAGTCGGCGGCAATCGCCTTATGGAAATCTCTTATTCTGAATAATGCCAGTTCGTTCTCAGTATAGTTGCTGATGGACCAGATGTTACCGGCATCTACAAACAAAGCGCCGGCCAGCTTCCAGAACACCGGGAAACGGTATTCGATATTTGCCTCTATCTTCATGTCTCCAGTCTGGCTCGGAATGACGAAGATGCTGTTGCCGTCATCCTTTGCGAGTCCCGGACCGACATTCCTTGCCTGCCATCCACGCATGCTGTTGGCTCCACCGCTATAGAAATGCTGCTCGAAAGGCAGCGCGGAAGAGTTGCCGTATGCATAGCCGGCACCGATCAGGAATCTGGTGGCGATTCCGTAGCTGTCGTTCTTTCCGAACTTCCATGTCCTTCCGAGAGTAAGCTCTCCACGTACATACTGAGCATAAGGATTTCCGAGAATCAGTCCCCTGCCGACACTGTCCCTATGCATATATGGCTTGAATGCGCTCAGGAGGTTACCAGAGGTTCCGAACTGGAACCTGACATAATGGTATGAGTGCTGTGGATTTACAGAAGCGTCCGTCGTATAGTACAAGGTACCTCCGAGACCAAGATTAGAGTGCTCCTCATATGAGTAGTACATGAACGGATTGGTCATCAGCCTTTTCCGGAACTCGGGAGTCATATTGGAAATCTGCACTATACTCAGCTGGACCGGATAAAACTGATAGAAGAAAGTCCCTCTCGAACCGTTATATCCGAAAGATGTGGAAAGGATGCTTCTGCGGTATTCAGGACGGTCCTGATAATTGAAAGAAACGTTTATTTCCGTCTTAGGAAGCACTCCCTTGAAAAGCCTGTCCGGAAGCAGCAGGAATTTCGGGAATATGATTCCGGCGGACACGCCGAATTCGGTGGAACGTATGTCGCTGCCAGGCTTGAACTGGAAGTTTCCCATGAATCCGAGATTGAGCTGCTCTCCTCCGTGGAAAAGGTTCCTGTTGAAGAAAGATAGATCCGGGGATATTCCGAGAAGGCCGATGGCGTTGGAAGAACCCTCAAGGTTGAGCTTTATTCCCCTCATCTTTGCCGGGGATATGCTGATGTCGCAGTCGACGGTGTTGTCCTCGTTTCCGGAAAGCTCGACCTTCACGGTGCTGAGTACGTTCAGGGACGAAAGACTGGTATATGT
>JAEEGL013381372.1_pt1 | contig 31462 bp, 23 predicted proteins | sample 9134231 | NCBI WGS metagenome assembly JAEEGL01 (sample SAMN16246548, study PRJNA631951) | gut metagenome | biome: gut microbiome; feature: rumen; material: fiber-attached | host: Bos | place: Iran: Karaj | collected 2018-10 | reverse complement strand
CAGGGTTCAGGCAAACCATGAAGTCAATCTGTACGGCCTCACTGCCACCGCTGGTCACGATGATGTCGTCAACACGCAGGTCGATGTTATAGCGCTTGTAGTAACCTACCAGTTTCTCTACGTAGCTGGGGATGCCCTGCGAGGGGCTGTATTCCAACACCTTACGGTCCACGTGCTTGATTGCTTCCAGGCCTTCCTCGGGGGTGTGGATGTCGGGCTGACCGATGTTCAGATGATACACTTTGATACCGCGTTTTTTAGCTTCAGCGGCAAACGGAGCAAGCTTACGGATGGGCGATGCCGGCATCTTCACGCTGCGTTCTGAAAGTTTAGGCATAATAAATTGGTTCTAAATTTATTGTTAATGATATAAAAGTCTTAATTGTCGGCAAAGGTACACAAAAACCATAATTCCCCCAAAATTTTTCGGAAACATCCTCCAAAAACATGAAACGATTGCCTGGCAGATAAAAAAACGCAACGCGTGGAATCAGCCATGATGGGCGGTTCCACACGTTGTCGTGTAGCAGTGATTATTCCTTAGTGAGAGGCTAACTCATCGCCAGAGGGATCAGTCTTCGTCCTTCTTCTCGCAGTTGCACTTGCAGTTGCAGTCGATGATCTTCCAGATTAATGCAGCCAAAGCTCCGCCGACAAAGGGACCAACAATGAATACCCAAAGGTCTGACAGGGCTTGTCCTCCCTCGAACAAGGCCGGACCGATTGAGCGGGCGGGGTTCACCGAAGTGCCAGTGAAGTGGATACCCACCAGATGAATCAGAATGAGTGACAGACCGATGGCCAGACCGGCAAAGTTGTTAGTGGCACCATTGGTCTTGGCAGTGGCACCGAGCACTACGAGCACAAAGAGCATCGTGAGCACGATCTCAACCAGCAGACCGTTGGTCACGCCAAAAGCACAAGCGTTGGCGCCTGTCTTGGTGGTGATAATTGCCTCGGCGGGAGCAGTGCCTACAATGCCTGCCAAAACAGCAGCAGCAAGGATGGCTCCAATTACTTGGAAAACGATGTACATTCCGCAGTCCTTGGCGGTCATGCGGCCGCTCAGGAAACAACCCAGCGAGATGGCGGGGTTGATGTGGCAACCACTGATGCCACCGATGGTGTAAGCCATAGCAACAACAGCCAAACCAAATGCAAAGGCAGTGCCGACAATCGATGCAGTATCAGCACCGCAACCCAAAGCAACAGCTGCGCCGCAACCCAGGAACGTCAGTACAAATGTACCTACTAATTCTGCTAAATACTTCTTCATAATAAAAGGATGATTTATGTTTAGTTAAACAAGTTAATTACATAACACCAGTCATATTTGGAAAGTGCAAACTTAGAAATTTTTAATGTAAAACGCAAGAATTTTTTATGAAATCATCGTATATTTGCAAATTAATTAGTCGAAATAATAACTGTAAAGGCAGATAGAAAATGAACGTATCAATAGTAGGTACAGGATATGTGGGTTTGGTGAGCGGCACCTGTTTTGCCGACCTGGGTGTTAACGTGACATGTGTGGACCGTGACAGCCAGAAGATTAACCGCCTTGTCTATGGCGCGATACCCATCTATGAGCCGGGACTGGACAACATGATCAACCGCAATGTCAATGACAAGCGTCTGACGTTCTCCAGCGATTATAAACAGGGCTTTGTTGACCAGGATTTCGTCTTCTGTGCTGTTGACACGACGGCCAGCGAGGACGGCTCGACCGATTTGGGCCCCATCCTGGATATCGCCAGGGATTTCGGCAGCTTCATCAACCGCTACAGCGTGTTTGTCATCAAGTCAACGGTACCCGTCGGTACGGCTCAGCATGTGACAAAGATCATAGCCGAGACGCTGCAGGAGCGCGGTGCTGCTGATGTCAAGTTTGATGTGGCAAGCAATCCCGATTTCCTGACCGAGGGAAACGGCATCAAGGACTTCATGAAGCCCGACCGCATTGTCATCGGCACCGAGACCGCCTCGGCGCGTCAAGCGATGGAACGGTTGTACCGCACCATCCTCATGCACAATAACCGCCTTGTCATCTATACCGACACCCGCACGGCCGAGATGATTAAGTATGCCGCCACCTCGATGCTCGCCACTCGCGTGAGCTTCATGAACGAGATTGCCAACCTGTGTGAGATCGTGGGAGCCGACATCAATATCGTGCGTCACGGCGTTGGAACCGACAGCCGCATTGGCCCCAAATACATTTTCCCGGGTTGCGGTTACGGAGGCACGTTGTTCCCCCAGGACATCAACGACCTCATCAAAATTGGCAGTGAGCACAACTACGATATGGAAATCCTCAAGGCGGTAGAGAATGTCAACAACCGTCAAAAACGCATTCTTTTCAAGAAACTTGCCAACCATTTCAAGGGAGAACTGTCGGGCAAGACGATTGCCCTGTGGGGACTGAGTTTCAAACCCGAGACCGATGACATGAGTTCCGCCCCCTCGATTGAGACCATCAACCTGCTCATGGATGCCGGATGCCATGTGCGTGTCTATGATCCCGTAGCGATGAATGCCACCAAGCGCCGTTGGAGCAATGTCTATTGCGGCCTGGACATGTATGACGCCGTCAAGGGTGCCGATGCCGTGCTGCTGCTCACCGAGTGGCGACAGTTCCGCATTCCCGCATGGCATGATGTCAAGAAGCTGATGAAAACACCAGTCATTATCGACGGCCGCAACGTGTATGACGGTAACGAGCTTGAGGAACTGGGCTTCACCTACTACTGCATCGGGCGCTAGGCGCTCTAGATATCGTAGATCATCTAGAAAAATTGGGTAATAACAAGAAAACCGCCTTGTTGGGCGGTTTCTTGTTATTAGTACTCATAGCTGGTATCGAGGACCGTGAACTCGGTCCGTCGGTTGATTTGGTCGGCGGCTTCCTGATCCTCCTTGCTCAGCGTCTTGATGAATTCCTGGGTGAGCGTCACGCCTTCTTCAAATTGCGGATACTGGCTGTGAATGCGCTTGGTGACCGTCTTGGGACGTGACTCGCCATAGCCTGCAGGTTTGAGGCGTTCGCGCGGGATGCCGTTGGCGATGAGGTAGTCCACAACGCTTTGGGCGCGGCGCTGTGACAGGCCCTGGTTATACTTTTCGCTACCCACACGGTCGGTGTGTGAAGCCATCTCGATGACAATGTTGGGATGGTCTTTCAGGAGCATGACCATGCTGTCGAGCGCTAGTTTAGACTCGTCGCGCAACACGGCCTTGTCGAAGTCATAGAAGATGTTCTCTACCACTTGGGCCTTAAACATCGCGGCCAGGATAAAGTCCACGTTGTACTCGGCATCTTCCTCGGCACTGTCGCTCTCGAACTCCTGTCGAGCGTTGAGATAGCCGTCGGCGCTGGCCATCATGGCATACTTGACACCTCGCTGCAGGTCAAAACGGAATGAGCCGTCGGGTTTGGATGCGGTCTTCTGATTGCTGCCGTCGTCACCCACGATGCGGATGGTGGCATTGGGCACTGGCTCGTCGTCCTTGTCCACCACATAGCCTGAAATCCAAATCTGGAGGTCGGGCTTGATGAAACTGAAGATGTGGTCATATCCACGGGCATCGCCGCGGCTGCTGGAGAAGAAACCGCTCTCGCTCTTGCCGAAGGTGATGCCGAAGTCGTCGGCCGACGAGTTCATGGGAACACCCATATTCTCAATCACCCACTTGTCCATGGCGGTGCGGTCGTTCTCATCACGGGGTTGTAATGTGGCGACAAAGAGGTCCAGCCCGCCCATGCCGGGATGACCGTCACTGGAGAAATAGAGCAGGCTGTCGGTGCGCATGTTGGGGAAGCGCTCGTCGCCCTTGGTGTTGATTTGCGGGCCCAGGTTCTCAAGGGTTCCGTGCTTGTCCTTGAGGTTGATGCGCCAGATGTCGGTGCCGCCCTGTCCTCCTGGCATGTCGCTGGCAAAGTACAGCCACTGCCCATCGGGACTGACGAACGGGTCAGAGTAGTTGCTCAAGGTGTCTTCGGTAATCACAAACTTTTGGGGAGCGTTCCATTTGGCCTCGCTGCGGGTGCTGGTATAAATCTCCACGGTAGTGGGCCAGTCCTGGCGCACGGCGCGTGCCAGATACATCGTTGACCCGTCGGGCGAGAAGGCCGCCATGCCCTCGTCATGCTCGGTGTTCAATCCACCGTCAACAATCTCGGGGCGCGTCAGGTTTCCCTTCTCGTCTCTCTTGAAGAAGAAAATGTCGCCCTTCTTGGTTCCGGTGATTTCGCTGCGCAGTTCACCTGTAGCGTTCTCGCGTGTTGATGTGAAGTAGATGTACTCCAGGTTTTTGTCAAGATACATCGGGCAATAGTCAGCCCTGCGTGAATTGAACATTTTGGCCTGCTTGACAATGTAGCGTGAGCCTTCTTCTTTCCATTGCGGGGCAAGTTCACAGCCGCGGATGCCCACCTGGGCCTCCCAGCTGTCGGGGAACATATCCAAATAGCTGTTGTAGCTGTTGATGGCGGCGGCATACAAGCCCTCTTGTTGCTGGGCCTGGCCCAGTCTGAGCATGACGGTCGAGTCCTCATACTCATACCTGATGGCATTCTGGAAGGCAGCTGTTGCCCTGTTGCCCTGATTGAGCTTCAGGTGGCACATGCCGAGCTGGAAGGCCAACTCGCCGCGCAGCCAAGCGTCCTCCTTGCGGTTATAGCGGTTGTAGAGCTTGCGGTATATGGTGGCGGCGTCAAAGTATTCACCCCTGTCGTAGGCCTCGTCGGCTTCCTTGAGCTTGGGCCCTCCGCAACTGGCGAGCGACAGCACTACCGAAACCAGCATCAACCCTACTGTGATATATACTATCCGTTTCATTGAAAATTGAGATTCACACACTTTGTCTGTAACTTTAAAAACGTTAAAGCGGTTCCTTTTATTGTGTTCTCCCAACAGTTCTCGGGCAGCGGTCTAGTCGCTATAGGTCCTGGTGATGGTCATCTGGCGCTTGCCGTCGAGTGAAACGACCACGCTGGTATATCGCCCGTGAGTGTCGATTTGGTAATCAAATGTGCGCTCATGCACTACATCAGTGCCCTTGAGTTCCTTGATGGCGATGAGGAATTTCTTGCCTGTCGCTGTGTCAAAGTCATAGAAATAACGGTATGCCTTGCCGCCTGTTTCCTCACGCACTACATATCCATCCTGATAGAGCAGGGTGCGCTTGTCGCCCTTGGCAGGGGTGATGACGAGTTTGGCAAGGTGTCCCTGCTCGTTGTAGGTATAGTCCTGGCGCTGGCCGTTGCTGGCCTTGATGCACTCGCGGCGGCCATGTTCCCCATAGATGGGGAAATAGTCGGTGGTGCGGTTCTTGCTCTTGCTCTGCTTGATGCTGAAACCCAATACTTCGTCATAGGAGTAAGTGTAGTTTACCTCGGTTTTGCCTCTAGACCCCTGAATGACCGAGCGCGTGAGCAGACCTTGGTTATTGAAAATGAACACGTTGTCGCGCTTGGTCCCGTTGGCCATGACGACCTGCTCGTCCACGCGACCTGTGCATCCGTTGAAGCCCAGGTCCAGGTGCTCGATGCGGTAACTGTGGGTGGGATTATTCACCAGGTTCCGGTAGAACATTTTGATGCCGGCATCGGCATTGTGGGTGGTATCCATGTAATTGGTGAGTGCCTCAAGGGAAACGCCCTCACTGCACAATGCACCGCGGGTTGCTGTCTCTTTCTGGTCTTGTGCGTTCAGTGCCCCTGCCATTGCGATGACGGCAGCGACCAGCAGTAAAAATCTCTTAACCATAACTATCGTCTGTTTAATTTCCTTGCACAAAGGTAACTAAAAACTTCAATCTCGCCAAAAAATCCCACATTTCACACCTTTCATGTCGCATGGTTGGTGTTTTTTGTCTATCTTCGCAGTTTAATAATTGACTATAATACCTAAATAAATAACAAATACATTTTTTATGAAAGACGAAGAAATTATTGTTGAACAACAGCAAGACGAAATGTCTTTGCCCGAGAACGCTGCGCGCGAGCTCAAGCCGGGGGAGAAATATGTCCCCATCTTGAAGCCCGACAAGACGTATCCCGAGATCACGCCCTACAGCGTCTCGCTGGGTTTGATTATGGCGGTCATCTTCAGTGCCGCGACAGCCTATCTGGGCCTTAAGGTGGGCCAGGTGTTCGAGGCTGCCATCCCCATCGCTATCATTGCCGCGGGCATTGGTGCTGCGACCAAGCGCAAGAACTCGCTGGGCGAAAATGTCATCATCCAGTCAATCGGTGCCGCATCGGGCATCGTGGTAGCGGGTGCCATCTTTACCCTGCCTGCTCTCTACATCCTGCAGGCCAAGTACCCCGACATCACGGTGAACTTCCTGGAAGTATTCCTCAGTTCACTGTTGGGTGGCTGCTTGGGAATTTTGTTCTTTATCCCCTTCCGCAAGTACTTTGTGAGCGACATGCACGGCAAGTTCCCGTTCCCCGAGGCCACCGCGACCACCCAGGTGCTCGTCAGCGGGCAGAAGGGCGGTGACCAGGCGCGCCCGTTGCTCATTGCCGGCCTTGTCGGCGGTCTGTACGACTTCCTGCTCTCGACTTTCAAGTGGTGGAGCGAGGTGCTCACCACGGCGACTGTGCCGGCCCTGCAGCATGTGACCAATAACCTCAAGATGATTTTCAAGATCAACACAGGCGCCGCCGTGCTTGGTTTGGGTTACATCATCGGCTTGCCCTACGCATTTATCATCTTTGCCGGTAGTGCCTTTATCTGGTGGATTATCGTTCCTCTAATGGGTTCATTGGACCCTGCATTGGCCAGCCAACCCGCTGACTACATCTTTGCCAACGGAGCCCGCTACATCGGAATCGGCGGTATCGCCATGAGCGGTATCATTGGTATTATCAAGTCGTGGGGCGTTATCAAGAACGCTGCAGGTCTTGCCGGTCAGGCCTTCAAAGGCCAAGACCAGAGCCAGCAAGTGGAGCGTCACCAGCGCGACATCTCGATGAAGGTGGTTGTGTTCGCTCTGTTGGCAGCCTTGTTGGTTACCTTCGTATTCTTCTATATTGGTGTCATCCACAACCTGCTCCAGACCATTGTAGCCTTTATCGTCGTGCTTGTCATCGCCTTCCTGTTTACCACCGTGGCAGCCAATGCGATTGCTATTGTGGGCAGTAATCCTGTATCGGGTATGACTCTGATGACCCTCATCGTGGCCAGCGTGATCTTTGTCGCCATCGGCCTCGAGGGTTCCAAGGGTATCGTTGCCGCCATGGTCATCGGTGGCGTGGTCTGCACGGCCTTGTCGATGGCTGGTGGATTGGTTACCGATATGAAAATCGGTTATTGGATCGGCACCACGCCCGCCAAGCAGCAGACGTGGAAATTTGTCGGCACCCTTGTGTCGGCGGCCACTGTTGGCGGTGTGATGATTATCTTGAATGAGGCCTATGGTTTTACCGGCCCTGATGCCATGGTAGCCCCTCAGGCCAATGCGATGGCTGCCGTCATCGATCCCTTGATGATGGGTGGTGAGACACCTTGGTTACTCTATATCGTGGGTGCCATTCTGGCCCTGCTGCTCAACTGGCTGAAGGTGCCTGCATTGCCTTTCTCGCTGGGTATGTTCATCCCCTTGCAATTGAATGCCCCGCTGCTTGTCGGTGCCATCGTCGGTTGGTTTGTCGGCAACCGCAGCAAGAATGAGGAAGTTAACAACGCTCGCAAGGAGCGCGGCACGCTGCTTGCCAGCGGTTTCATCGCCGGTGGTGCACTCATGGGTGTTGTGAGCGCAGCTTTGGTGTTCTTGAGCCAGAAGTTCAAATTCAACCTTGCTATGCCGCTGAAGGAGCCATATGGTGACATTCTTGCCATCGTGATGTACATCGCCCTGATCCTCTTCCTTGCCGTTTCCTGTTTGCGCGCCAAGAAAGAGAGTAATTAGTTTCTAGTCCTTAGTCCTTAGTCCCTAGTTTCTAGTCCCTAGTTTGGGGTTGGGGACTGGAATGAAAAGGCAAAATATTGCCGCCAGTGTGGGAATCCCCTGCACTGGCGGCATTTATTTCCACTAAGGTCATATAATCACACGCGAATTACGCTGATCAACACTGATTTTTTGATAATTCAATCTGTTGAATCAGCGTTTTGTATATCACTGTCCGCTAAATGGCTTGTTAGGATTGGCGAGGCGCTAAATGAGATTTTTTTTTGGATAATTCTTGCACAGAATTAAAAACGGTATTATCTTTGCACCCGCGTTTGAGAGAAAACGCGACAAATGGTGGACGTAGCTCAGCTGGTTAGAGCGTCGGATTGTGGTTCCGAAGGTCGTGGGTTCGAGCCCCATCTTCCACCCTCTAAATAAGAAATCCCTGCAGCGCTAAAGCGCGGCGGGGATTCTTTTTTTCTGGAACTAACTAAACAAATAGGACTAAGCCCGAATGTCGTTAGTGAGGTGATGAAATAAAAAACGCGGATTGCGCTGATTATCACGGATTCTTTGTTAATTAAATCAGTGTTAATCAGCGCAATTTGAGTATTTGATCTTTGAAGGCGATAGACCAAATACTATGACAGTGATGATATTTAAGCCTAGAGGCCAAGGATGGCTTTGACCATCGGGGTGATGTCGATGGTATTGGGACCGCTGTAGGCTACAGGAGTGACGGCGGTGTCCAGCACCAGGTCAAAGTTACCCTGTTGGCCAGCCTGGCGGATGGCAGCCTGAATCTTGTCGGTGATGGGTTGGAGAAGGACCGTCCGGCTGGCAGCAATGTCGTCGGCGGCACGACGTTCAAACTCGCGCATCTTCTTGTCGCTTTCCTGCAGTTCCTGCACACGGCGCTCCTTGATGGTCTCGGGCATCGTGGCATCGGCAGCTACCGTTTGATAGTCTGCATATTTCTTGTCAAATTCTTCTTGCAGCAATAAGTACTCGGAGTGGTAACGGTCGCTCAGTGTCTTGAGTTGAGCCTCGGCCGCGGCCTTCTCGGGCATGATGTCAAAAATCTGCTGGGAGTTTACAATGCCTATTCTGGCTTGAGCCATGAGCATGAGCGGCAACAGAGCCACTGCAATCATCAATAATCTCTTCATTGCGTTCAATTGTTTTGGTTAGTGATAATAGTGCAAAGGTACTAGATTTTTCCCAAACCTACAACTCCGCGACAGTTATTACACCCATTGCAAATCATCAACATCCAGGGTGAGCCCTCCATGTCTTGCTCACTCGTGGCAGGTGTTTTCTCTATTAATAATAATAAAAAAGCCGCCGATGTGGGAATTTCCCACATCGGCGGCAATATCTTGCCTTTTCTTTCTACCCCCAGCTAGGGAATAGAAACTAAAGACTGATTACTTGATGCCCAACTTGGCTTTTACCTTGGCGCTCACGTCCTCGGCATCGTTGCCGTTATAGAGGATAGCACCGGCAGCCTGGTCAAAGATGAAGGTGTAGCCGCCCTCGGCACCAACGGCCTGGATAGCGTTCTGCAGCTTCTGAGTGATGGGGGCAAGCAGTGTCTCCTGCTGGCGCTGCAAATCCTGGGCAGCGGTCTGCTGGAAGTTCTGAATCTTTACATAGTCATCCTGCAGCTCCTGGTTGTGGCGGTCCTTAATGGCCTGGGGAGTGGTGGCATCCTTGTCGGCAGCCTCATAGTCGGCCATCTTCTTCTGGAACGCGTCCTGCAGGTTCTTGAATTCGGTCTCATACTTGTCGCTCACCTGCTTGAGGGTGTTCTCGGCCGTTACCTTGTCGGGCATGACGTTGAAGATCTCGTTGGTGTTGATGTAACCGAACTTCTGAGCTTGTGCACACAGGCACATGGTGGTAGCCGCGATGGCTAAGATCATAAATCTTTTAAACATGTCTAAAAATGATTTTCGTTATTATATATAATACTTTTTCTTAATAATACACACAAATTAGCTAAAGCCTTATTTGTAGCCCATCTTCTCGAGAATCTCGTTGCTCACGTCGATGCGGGGCGAGGCAAAGATGATGCTCTGACTGCTGGCGCGGTCGAAGATGACCTGGAAGCCACGCTCTTCGCACACCTTCTTGCAGGCATCATAGATGTCGTCCTGGATGGGCTTGATGAGCGACTGGCGCTTCTTGAAGAGCTCACCCTGAGGGCCAAAGTACTTGTACTGCAACTGCTGGGCCTCTTTCTCCTTCTCGGTGATTTCGGCCTCTTTCTTCTTCTTCTGGTCGTCGGTCAGGAAGACCATGTCGGCCTGATAGTTCTTGTACATGTTGTCGGCCTCTTTCTTGAGTTCATCGACCTCGCGCTGCCAGCGCTGGGACACTTGGTTCAACTGTTCGTTGGCCATCTCATAGGCGGGGATGTTCTTGAGCACATACTCCATGTCCACGAGGGCGAACTTCTGCGCGTTGGCGGCCATGAAGCCGGCAACAAGCGCTACTGCGATTAATGCTATACGTTTCATTTCTATATCTGTTTTTGGTTTAAAATTCGACTTTTAGACTGCGGTTACCCGAAATCGTTTATTTGGTATTGCCACAAAATTAACTTAACAATGTTAAATCCATTAGAATTCCTGACCAAGTATGAAGTGGAAGTTGCTGCCACCCTTTTGGCCATAGACGGTATCGAAACCATAACCCCAGTCAATACCCATCATACCAATCATGGGCAGGAAGATGCGGGCACCCACACCTGCCGAACGCTTGATATTGAACGGGTTGAAGTCCTTGACGCTGGTCCATGCGTTACCACCCTCGACAAACAGAATCGGGTAGATGGTGGCACTCTGCGAGAGCATCAGCGGGAAGTGCAGCTCCAGGGCAAAGCGGTCATAAGCATAACCCTCGCTGCCGTAGGGCGTGAACGCACCGTTTTCATATCCGCGCAGGGCGATGGTCTCGGTCGCATAGGTATAGGAGCCTGTCATGCCGTCGCCACCCACATAGAAGGTCTCGAAGGGCGACTTGAGCCATTTGTTCCAACTGCCCAGCAGACCGATGTCAGCACGCGTCATCAACACCAGTGTCCATCGACCGTCGGGGTCGGTGAGCGGAGTGTAGGTGCGGGCCTGGAACTTGAGTTTCCAGTACTCAATCCACTTGTAGAGCTGCTTCTTGGACTCCTCGGTGTTGCTCTTGCTAAGCGCTTCCCAGTTCTTCTTGCCGAACAGGCTTGCCGGCGGTGTGGCGTTGAAGCTCAACGTGAATGAGCTGCCCTTGCGGGTATAGAGCGGGTTGTCGATACTGTTGCGCGACAAGGTCAATCCCAGCACAAATGAGTTGGACACACCATTCTTCATATAGTAAAGGTATTCCCAGCTCTTGAGGCTGTACCACTGGTAACTCAAGCTTGCCATGAAGGTGAAGTAGTCATCGGGCCACTTGAGTCGCTTACCGAAGCCCACGGTCGCGCCTGCCATCTGCAGGTACTTGTTGGGGTCGTAGGCGTTCTCGTAGTAGTTGTAGCCACTATACATACCATTGGGGTACATACCGTTATAATACATCGAATTGGCGTAGGTGTACATCGCGTTCTGGTACATCTGGCTGTAGTAGGACGAGTTGATACCCGTCTGGCGGCTATAGAATGCCGATATCGACAGTGAGTTGGGACGCTTGCCGCCGAACCACGGGTCGAGGAACGACACGCTGTAGGCCTGATAGTACTTGGCGTTGGTCTGTGCACTGATGGTAAAGGTCTGGCCCTCGCCCTGAGGGATGAGTCCCTTGTAGGACGACGGATGCAGCAGGTTCTGTATCGAGAAGTTGGTGAACTTGAGCGATGCCTTGAGGATGACACCCGTCTGTCCCCAACCTGCGCTCAGCTCCACTTGGTCGTTGGCCTTGCTCTCCAGGTTAAGGATGATGTCGACGGTGCCGTTGTCGGGGTTGGGCTCGGGGCGGATGTCCATCTTTTCGGGGTCGAAGTGTCCCGTCTGGGCAATCTCGCGCGCCGAGCGCATGAGGTCGTTCTTGGAGAAGAGGTCGCCGGGGCGCACACGCAGCTCGCGGCGCACGACTTTCTCATAGAGACGGTCGTTACCGTTGATGACCACCTTGTTGATGCGAGCCTGCTTGCCTTCATACATGCGCATCTCCAGATTGATGCTGTCGCCCTCGATCTTGCTCTCGATGGGGATGAGCTGGTAGAAGAGGTATCCGTTGTTGAGATAGAGGTTGGAAACGGCGTCGTCGTCCTCCTGCGTGCGCTTGTTGAGCAGCTTCTGGTTATAGACGTCGCCTTTCTTGATGCCCAGCACATCGTCGAGCAGTGCCGACGGGAAGACGGTGTTGCCCACCCAAGAGATGTCGGAGATGTAGTAACGCTTGCCCTCGTTAACAGTGAGATAAACGTCAACGCTCTTCTCGTCAAAGGGTACAACGCTGTCTTTCACGATAATGGCATCGCGATAGCCTTTCTCGTTATACTTGTCGATAATCAGTTGCTTGTCGGCCTCATAGTCACTCTGGACAAACTTCTTTTGAGAGAAAATCTTCCACAGGTTGGTCTTCTCGTTGGTCTTTTTCATCGTGCGCTTGAGCTTTGAGTCGCTCAGCACCTCGTTACCGTCGATATAAATCTTGTGGACTTTGATTTTCTCGTGTTTGTCGACGTTGATGTTGACGATGACTTCGTTCTGCTTGCTCAGGTCGGGCACCTGTACCACCTCGCAGGTAGCCTGTCCGAATCCCTTGCTTGCATAGTATTTCTCGACGATGATCTTGATGCGGTCGGCGATATTGGGCGTCATTTGGCTGCCTGGCTGGAAGCTCAACCGCTCAATGAGGTCTTTTTTCTCGCCGCTCTTCATGCCGTTGTAGTTGATCTGTGACACGCGAGGCTGCTGCCGCAGGTTGAACACAAGCCATGCCTGGCCCTTGCAGGTTTTCTCGACCAGAATCTGTACCTTGGAGAACAAGCCTTGGCGCCAGAAGCGCTTTGCTGCCGTCTTGAGGTCCTCGCCGGGAATGTCGATGCGCTGTCCGACAGCCAGGCCGGAATAGCCGATGATGATGTTCTCGTCGTAGTTATCGACGCCCTGCACGCGGATGCCGGCGATCTCATACTGTGAAGGTGTTCCCGTGAAAATTACTTTGGGATTGTAGATGGTATCTCCCACAGTAAAGGTTTCTTGGGCGTTCACTGTAGCGGGCAATAGCAGTGGCAATGCCAGCAGCGTCAGTAACAGATGCTTGATATTTAATGATTTATTCTTCATTTTCTTGACTAACCTGTTCGCTCGTTTTACCATAGCGGCGCTCGCGCTCCTGGAAGTCGGCAATTGCCTCGACAAAGTCTTCCTTGGTGAAATCGGGCCAATATTTAGAGGTGAAGTAAAGTTCGCTATAGGCTATCTGCCAAAGCAGGTAGTTGCTGATGCGCAGATCTCCTCCTGTCCTGATGAGCAGGTCAGGATCGGGTATGTCGTGTGTAGCGAGGTGTGCTGCAAATTTGTCGTCATCAATGTCGTCAGGATTCAGCTTGCCTTGGGCCGCCTCTTTGGCGATCTGTCGGCAGGCATTGACGATTTCCCATCGTGACGAGTAGCTCAGTGCCAGGCACAGCACCAATCCGGTGCAATGGCTGGTGTCTTGCATACACTTGCGCAAGCGTGTGGCGGCAAACTCGGGCATGCGGTCCATGTCGCCAATCGTCGTCAGGCGCACGTTATTCTTAATGAGGTCGGGTGTCTGTTGCTCGATGCTCACCACGATGAGGTTCATCAAGGCGTCAACCTCGTCTTGGGGCCTGTTCCAGTTCTCGGTCGAGAAGGTGTATAATGTCAAGTATTTTACACCTGTCTCGCTGGCAATCTCGGTGACTTGCCTCACGGTAGCCACTCCGTTTTCATGTCCGAAGCTGCGTTCGTGCCCGTGCTGCTTGGCCCATCGTCCGTTGCCGTCCATGATGATGGCAACGTGGCACGGGATGCGTGTCGGGTCAAGTTGCTGTATTTTGTCGCTAAGTGATGACATGGCGATAAATTATTCTATATAGTTACACTTGATGCAACGCTTGCCGAACTCATAGGTCACGGTGAATGTGGCAAAGGAGTACCAATCGGTATTCTTGGCAAACGAATGCTTGATATCGAACAAGTCGCTGTATCCGTCGATGCGGTCGCTGAATTCCTTGCGCATGGTGAACTCGAAGGACGCGTTGACCCTGTCTTTGTATTTGTACTTCACGCCAATGCCAAACGGAATGGTAAATGACGCCTGGTTGTGGCCGTCGCACATGGCAAATACAAAGCCCACACCTGCCACCATATAGGGCGAAATGGGTTTCAGCTTCTTGTAAGCGGGGCCGCGCCCAAAGTTCAGGAAGTTGAACTCGGCGGTCAGACCCAAATCAATCAGACTTGATGAGAAGGTGTAGTTGGCACCGTCGGGGTACCAGGACTCGTCTTGCTCGCTGTCGCCACGAATGTTGGCATAGTTGAGGTTGGCCTTGAATGCCCATCGCGTGTTGTGGTTATACCTGAAAAGGCCACCGATGGTGAAGCTGGGGTGCTTGAACAGGACGCCGTTATTGGCCTCGCCCAGGTAGCCCGTCATACCCAGCATGGGTCCCACCTCATACTTGTATTGCTGTGCTGTCGCTGTGAACGAAGCAAGTAATGCGATGAGTATTGCTATGAACAATGATTTCTTCATGTAGCTTTAATAAACCGGAGTATTGGTCAAGCGGTTATACACTCCACGCCAAACGTAGGGCAGGAGAGCGTCCTGGTCGTTATATCCTCCAAACAGGTAAATGAACGGGCACTCCCATGAGGTGACCGGAACCACCACTCGACGAGGCGCATTGGCGGGGCTGGAGGGTGTCAGCGTCTCGAAATTGACAAATGCCTGTGCTCCATAGAACTTGGGCATATATCCTGCCTGACAAATGGTCGAGTCACCCTTGGTCCATGTGATGCCTTGGGTGTTGGACAGGTAAATGTTGCTGTTGAGGGTGCCGTCGGCCAATTTGCCGCCCATGACATACCATGTGGCTTGGCGTCCATAGCGGCGGGTGCCGTTAAGCGTCTTGTAAGTATAGTAGGAGAACAGGGTGGCATCGGTCAATGCGGGCAGTGAACTGGAATGGCTGTTGTTGATTTTTCCCCATCGGTTGCCGTCATATCCCCAAACATCGCGCAATGCATGACCATTACTGTCAATGCCTCCCACAACCATTGCCTGCTGGGAAAAAGTCCATTTGTTGTCGGTCACAATCATGCCCGACGAATTGCTGACGGGGAAGTTGTCTTCGACACGAGCGGCAGTAAAGCCATCGCTGTGCGGATACTCGTCGTGGTAGTAGCCGTCATCGCCTTTAACGATGCCCAGCGCCCTGTCTTCATAGCAGCCCAGGATGCTGTGCCACTTCACGCCGCATGCTGCCCATTCCAGGCCGTCGGGTGAGGTGTAGAGCATGCCGTCGGTGTCAAGCATGTAGAGTGCATCGTCGGTAGCTGCCATGGTGGGAATTTGGGGTGTGAAAGGCAGGTTGACCAGCTGCTTGTCCCATGTCCCCTGGTTGGGTGATGATGCGGTCAGCAAGTAGCTCTCATAGCCATTGTAATTCATGATGCGATAGAGGTCGCCTTGCTTCACCGCCTTCAGGCCGATGGCACTGTGGCGGTAGCCGGGAAGGTCACGCCTCCATGATTTAGGCCAAATGAGCGTGTCGGGGTTCTCCTTGTGAACGAGCACCTTGATTTCATATTCCTTGGTCTGGGATTCGTCTGCCGAGACTACGGTCAGTGTGGTCTTGCCAGTGAAGTCCAGGCTCTTGGTCATTGCGGTAGTATAGTTGATAGTCGTGTCGGCTTGCTCGGTAGCACCGCTGATGGTGAAGATTGCCGATTTCACGGTATTGAGGAATGATACAGTCACTTTCAGTTCGGTGATGTCGGTTCCCTTGGGCAGGGAGTCGGCATTATAAATCAGTCCGTTGTCATAGTCAACCGTGAAGTGTACCGAGTCAAGGTTTGCAAGCACTTCGGCATCGGCCTGCAGGCCAAAGGCCGTGACAAGTGTTGTCATTTGGCTCTCGCTGTAGCTATAGGTGGAGTCATCGTTGTCCTTGTCCTTGTTGCAAGACACTAACGCAGGCAGGGACACGAGCATCATTGCCAGCGTCATCAAGATGTAGAACGGAGTCTTATTTGTCATTATCGTCTTTGTTGTCCTTTTTATAACAAACGGCAAAATTACACAAAAATTTCGGTCCCAAACCGATTTTTGCATATAATAATGTCATGGAGCCGCTTTTTCAGGGTGTAAAGATACAGTTATGCGAGCAAATGATAGGTGCCCTTTAAATATAATAAACGCGAAAAGGCGGTTTTTTACACCTTTTTAACGCACCTACCGTTGTGGAGAGGCAAAAAGGGACTTTTGTCGCCCGCTGGATTTGTATGTAGAAATGCCGTTACAGCAAAGCGCCGGAACTGGTCGTCCCGGCGCTCTGTGTTGTAAGAATTGCGAGAAATTAAACTCTTTTTTTAGGATTTACTGCTCCTTAGGCTCGGCGTCTTGTGGTTGAGGCTGAAGCTTACTCCGGAGCTTGAAGCTGATGGGCAGGGTGTACCACACTGATACGGCTTCGCCGTCCTGGCGGCCAGGCTCAAACTTGGGCAAGGTTTTGACCACGCGAACGGCCTCGGCATCAAGTTCCTCACTGATCGGGCGGACGACCTTGACTTCTCCCACCTCACCGGTCTTCTCAATAATAAACTGAACAACGACACGGCCTTCAATATCTTTCTTTGCGGCCTCGGGCGGATATTTGATGTTCTCCTGCAGGTATCTCATCAGTGCAACCTCGCCACCCGGGAATCGGGGCATCTGCTCGACAGATTTATAGACCTTATTATCGGACTGGGGTTCAGTCTCTTGGGGAGCCTGGTCATTGGCTTTCACATCATTAGCCAGAGGAGCGGCCTCAGCCTTGGCAAGCTCGGGCGACTGTATTTCTGACTGGACAGCGCGGTCCTGCTGAACACCCGCCGTCATTACTGCTGCTACACTCTTGTTGTTGGCAAAGGCCAACAGCGCCAATGCGATCACGGGCACCACAGCCAGCGCACGCAATTTGTTCCATCGGCTGCTTTTGTTCATCGACATCATACGGATTCTTTTTTTAAGAGATTGATAATTGAAGTTATTCGCCATCGAGAATAGCTTGTCCCCGACGGACTTTCTAATCAGCAGCAACTGGTACTGCTTGGCATTAATGCCTTGGTTAAGGACGGCCTCATCGGCCTCAAACTCATGCACTTGACGCAACTCACGGCCCAGGAGCCATGCGGCAGGGTTCCACCACTGGAACAACGTTACCACACTCATGAACAATACATCCCAGGAATGCCGCAGCCCGATGTGGGCCTGCTCATGGGTAAGGATCTCGTGCGGGTTGTCGCGATAGTCCTGCTCGCTGATCACGATGTGCTTGAAGTAACTGAACGGCGACTGGTCACCGGGAACAATATGCAACGTGATGCCGTCAGGCAGCGACTCGCGACGGCCCTGTTTCAACAGGCGGTGCAGGCTCCACTGGCTATGCAATAGCCACGCTAACGCCATCGCTACCCCAATGAAATAGGTCAGTGTGGCGAAATCCATGACACTCCACGACAAGGATGTCTGCTGGGCTGCAGCGGCACCATCAGGCGTCACAAGCAAGCCCTCGAGCACCACCATCGGCTTGGTTACCTGAACGGTGGTATCCAGCGAGAGGCGTATCCACGGCAGCACCAGTGCGAGAACCATGACCGTCAGCAGCGCCACGCGATTGAACCGGTGGAAAGTCTCACGGCTGAGCAGCAGTTTCCACAGCAGGTAAAACGCGATGAGGCACAGGCCCACTTTGATTTGATAGATGAGTAACATAGTGAGAGAGGGGGTTATTGTTGGTTGTTTTCTTCCACTTCACGGATGAGTTCCTTCAGGTCCTCGATGCTGACCTTTTCACTCTTGACAAGGGACGATACGGCGCTCAGGTAGGACTTACCGAAGAACTTATTGACCACGTTGGTCAACGAGCCGCCGCGGTACTCCTCACGGCTGATGCGGGCAAAATACTGGAAGCAGCGGGCGGTGATGGCCTTGTGGCCCAGGAAACCTTTCTCCTCCAGTATCTTCATCAATGTAGCCAGAGTATTCACATGGGGGCGGGGCTCGTCATAGCAGGCTTGCAACTCGCGCACGAGCATGGGGCCATGGTCCCACATCCGCTCCATGATTTCCTCTTCTTTTTGAGTTAACTGTTTCATTTTTCAAGCCTTTTTTGAGTTTTACGACGCAAATTAACTAAATTATTTAGTTATAAAACAAATTATTTTAGTTAATAAAACTAAAAATATTAGTTTAATAAAGGAAGTGGATAGTGTAATCTCATGTTTTTGAGGCGATTGTTGTTGAAGAAAAATGGTCTTACTGGTTGGGACAAAGGTAAACGATGGTATTGCCGTCAAGAGAGTAACCGGCCACCTGTTTGCCGTTGATGTGTGGGGCGGTGACGCCTTGGCCGACGTTGCGTGGGCTCGTTTCGATGCGGGCCTCGTCCCACATTCCGGCGTCGATGAGTTCTTGCAGCACAACGGCGCCACCTTCAACCATGACGCTGGTAATGCCACGCCGGTACAGGTCGGTGAGCCAGGATTGGGGACGGGTAGTGTCCAGTTTGACATATTCGACAGGACCACACACTTCGTTTTTCACGTCATTATAGACGATGGTTGGTAAGCCGTCGGTGAGCAGTTTCAGGTCGCTGGGAATCGACAAGTGTTGCGACAGTACCACACGCAGTGGTGATTTTCCCGGCCACTGGCGAGTGGTGAGGGACGGGTTGTCGATGCGGGCTGTTGCGGCTCCCACAACAATGGCGTCGCAGAGCGAACGCTGACGGTGCATGAGGCACATTGTCACAGGGGTGGACATGTGCAGCGGGTTTTCGCCGGCATCAGGTGGCAGGGCGATGAAACCGTCTGCAGTCTGTGCCCACTTGAGCTGAATCCAAGGGCGCCCAGTCGTGTGAGCCGTCATGAAGCGGCGGTTCAACTCGCGACATTCCTGTTCCAGCACTCCCACGACGACCTCAACGCCCGCTTCGCGCAGCATTTTTACTCCCCGTCCCGATACCTCGGGAAAGGGATCCAACGTGCCCACTACTACACGGGGGATTCCGCGCTCGATGATGAGACGGGCACAGGGAGGCGTCTTGCCGTAGTGTGAACAGGGCTCCAGGGTGACATATATGGTGCTGTCGGTCAATAGACTAGTGTCGGTGACGCTGGCCACGGCATTGACCTCGGCATGGCCCTCGCCGCACTTGCGGTGCCAGCCCTCGCCGATGATGGTGCCGTCAGGGCCGACAATGACTGCGCCCACCATGGGGTTGGGCGAAGTGTGTCCCGCTCCCTGGCGTGCCAACTGCAACGCCCGGCACATATATTTCTCGTCTATGACCATTTTTCTAAAGTATTAGGGTCCCTAAGGTCCTTAGGGACGTTAAAGCCTTTAAGTTTGTTAGACGGCTTTGGCTGCTGCAAAGCGTGTCTTGCCAAAGCTGTCCTCGATGATGCGCACCTCGTCGAAGCCATGGTCCTCGAGTAGGCGTTTCATTTCGTTGCCAAAGCGCTGATTGATTTCAAGATACAGGCGGCCGCTGCGATTCAGGGATTTTGCAGCATAAGGAGCTATCGCCTTGTAGAACATCAACGGCTCATTGTCGGGGACAAACAATGCCTGTCCCGGTTCATAATCCTTGACATTGCGTTCCATCGCCTCGCGCTCGCTCCAGCAGATGTAGGGCGGGTTGGAAACGATGATGTCGTAGGTACCTGGCGGTTGGGGCGCGAGCATGTCACACTCAAAGAAACGCATTTTGACCTTGAGTGCAGCGGCATTGTGTCGTGCCACTTCCAAAGCATCACGCGAAATATCAAACGCATCGACTTGCGGGAACTTTAGTGCACGGGCCAGTGAAATGGCAATGCAGCCGCTGCCTGTTCCCATGTCGAGCACACGCAGGTCACTGCCAGGGTTCTCATCAACGATGAGATCCACCAGTTGCTCGGTCTCGGGCCGTGGAATGAGCACAGCGGGTGTCACTTTGAACTTGTGGCCGTGGAACAGAGCCTCGCCCACGATGTACTGCAACGGCTCATGCCGTTGCAACCGCATGATGATATCGGTGATGCGTTCTTGGGCGAAGTCTGGCAATTCGCTGCCCTGTCGCATTGCCACGTCAACGGGGTCATAATTGAAGACATCTTCGCAAATGATGCGTATCATTGCCTGTACTTCCTGGGGCTCGGCCACGCTGGCCAACCCGCTCCTGAGTTGTTCTATTGCTTCCTTAAGTATCATGATGCAAAATTAAGAAAAAAAGTGTTTTCGTCAAAAAAAAGGTAATTGTTTTGGAATCTTGGATTTTTTTCACTTATTTTGTAAGTTGTTTAACCTTTTGGCCTATGAATGAAAACCAAGAGAATAAGCAAGGCTTCTGGTCGCAGGTCTTTCACCTGTATTATGACGGTTTTCGTGAGATGACCGTTGGCAAGACCTTGTGGCTCATTATTGCCATTAAGTTGTTTATCTTTTTTGTCATCATCAAACTCTTGTTTTTCCCAAACTTCTTGAGCACCAAGTGCGATAGTGAGGAGGAGAAGACCGAGTATGTCCGCCAGCAACTTGTGGACCGATAATCTGGTATAAGGTGATAATTACATACTAACAACATACAACTTAAAATAAATAATTATGGAAGAATTAATCAATGTTGTTGACTGGTCGCGGGCGCAATTTGCTCTCACGGCTATCTACCATTGGCTGTTCGTGCCGCTCACGCTAGGCTTGGGTGTCATTGTCGCCATCATGGAGACAATCTACCTGAAGACCAAGAGCGAGAAATGGCTTGCGACAACCAAATTTTGGATGACGATTTTCGGGGTGAATTTCGCCATCGGTGTTGCGACCGGCCTCATCTTGGAGTTTGAGTTCGGTACCAACTGGTCCAACTACAGCTGGTTTGTAGGCGACATCTTCGGCGCTCCGTTGGCTGTTGAGGGCATCCTTGCCTTCTTCATGGAATCGACTTTTATTGCTGTGATGTTCTTCGGGTGGAAGAAGGTCAGTCCCAAGTTCCATCTTGCTGCCACCTGGCTCACTGCTATTGGTGCCAGCCTGTCGGCGCTGTGGATTCTTGTGGCCAACGCATGGATGCAGTATCCAACAGGCTGCGAGTTCAATCCCGCTACTATGCGCAACGAGATGACGAGTTTCGCTGCTGTTGCGCTCTCACCCATGGCTATAAGCAAGTTTTTCCACACTGTGTTGAGTGCATGGGCCCTGGGTGGTGTGTTTGTTTGCGGCGTGTGCGGATGGATGATGCTCAAAAAGCGCAATCTGGATCACTGCTGGCGTAGCCTTAAAGTGGGCGCCTGGGTGGGTGTTATCGGCATTGTGCTGACGATGATTACCGGTGATACCAGCGCTGTGACCGTGGCCAAATACCAGCCCATGAAGCTCGCGGCTATGGAAGGTCTTTACAAGGGTGATCAGGGAGGTCAGTCGATTGTGGCTTTCGGTATCCTTAATCCCTCCAAGCAGGCCTTCGACGAGCAAGATCCTTATTTGTTCCACATCAGCATCCCTTATGGTCTATCCTTCCTGGCTACTCACGATTTCAAGGCATTTGTGCCTGGTATTGAAGACATCATTAACGGTGTGTCATTTGATAAGGATGGCAACCAGGTGAACACGGTTTCCTATGCCGACCGCATGGAACGTGGCCGCCAAGTACAGGAGTTGCTGTCGCAGTATAGCGCGGCAATGAACAGCGGTAACACCGTGATGCAGGACAGCCTCAAGACGCTCATCAATACCGACTTCAAACACTTTGGCTATGCCTATCTTGATGCTTCCGAGGAGGCGGTTCCCAATGTGCCATTGACGTTCTATACCTTCCACTTCATGGTGACTGTGGGCGGTTATCTGTTGTTGTTCTTGCTGTTGGCATTGTTCTTCGTCTATCGCCCCAATATCCTGAACAAGGCCAAGTGGGCCAAGTGGTGGCATATCCTTGCCATTATTACCGTTCCGCTCACTTACCTGTGCAGCGCCAGCGGCTGGATTGTCGCTGAGGTGGGCCGCCAGCCGTGGACCATCCAGGACCTGATGCCTAACAAGGTGGCCATCAGTGACCTGAGTGCAGGATATGTGCAAATCACTTTCTGGATCTTTGCCGTGGTGTTTACCGCCTTGCTGATTGCCGACATCGGCATCATCTGCAAGCAGATTTCCAAGAAATCACAGACCAACTTAGACACTGTTAACGATTAATGAAAGGAGGAACCAAGTCATGACAACATATCATCTGTTACAGAATTATTGGTGGCTCGTCATGTCGGTGCTGGGGGCACTGCTGGTGTTCCTGCTCATGGTGCAGGGCGGACAGTCCATGCTCATCCACTATGGCAAGCCCGACAAGCGCGCATTGCTCATTAACTCGATGGGCCGCAAGTGGGAATTGACTTATACCACGCTCGTCACCTTTGGTGGCGCATTCTTCGCTTCGTTCCCGCTGTTCTATAGCACGAGTTTTGGCGGAGCCTATTGGCTGTGGATGCTCATCCTGTTCAGCTTTGTCATCCAGGCCATCAGCTATGAATACCGCTCCAAACCCGGCAATATCTACGGCTCACGTTTCTATGACACTCTGTTGCTGATCAACGGCATTGTTGGTCCCGTTTTGTTGGGTGTGGCTGTGGCAACGATGTTCTTTGGTGCCGAGTTCACGGTAACCAAGAGTAATATCCTCAATGTGCAGGGCGCTACTATTTCGCAATGGGGCGCAGGCCATGGCCTTGAGGCGATTGCCAATTGGAAATGCCTGTTGTTTGGAGTAATGGTGTTCTTCTTGGCCCGCACTTTGGCATCGCTCTATTTCATCAACAACATCAATGATGATGAGGTCAATGCCAGCCAGCGTCACCTGTTGCTGGTAAATGCCGGCGTATTTGTCCCCCTGTTCATTGCTGTGGTTGTAGTCATTCTTACCTCCCCTGGTGTGGGTTGTGACGATGGCGGCAATGCCCAGTGGGTAGCCTATAAGTATTTGAAGAATTTCGTTGCGATGTGGTGGGCGCTGATTATCCTGCTATTGGGTGTGGTGATGGTGCTCTATGGCATCGGCAAGACACTGATGAAGGGTAACTACAAGCAGGGCATCTGGCCTGCAGGCATCGGCACCGTGCTGGTGGTGATGACGCTCTTCTGGGTTGTGGGCTACAACAATACTGCTTATCTGCCTTCGCTGCTCGACGTGCAGAGTTCGCTCACGCTGCGCAACAGTTCGTCAAGTGAGTTCACCCTCACTGTGATGAGCATCGTCAGCATTCTCGTGCCCTTCGTGCTGGCCTACATCGCCTACTGCTGGTACAAGATGGACCGCCGCAAACTCACCAGCGACGAACTCGATTCCACCGACCACAAGTATTAACCTGGACTTTAAGCATAATCATTTAGTGGCATCCACTATGCAGTGGATGCCACTAATAGTTTTGTTTGATTTCTCCAAGGGCTTCTCAGGTATTCGCGACACCCAGACCCTCCATCAATACAAATATTAAGATGATTCTTTAATACGAAAATCAGTGTTTCATCACGTCCTCATAACGTGCCCATTCAAATTCTTGAAATTCAGTCGATTTAAGTTCTTGGCCTTCGGGAGATGCAAGCCAATCCGTCCCTTCCTTTGACGCCATCCATTCCTTTCCCTGTTTCGTACCTAACCATTCCAGTCCTTCTTCTGACATCAGCCAGCCTGGAGTCGATAGTTTCTCCCGCAAGTATTCTTCTTCCATCCAATGCTCTGACTCGGCCTGGACGGAGTATTTTTTATTCTCCACACGCAGTTTCATGACCCGCAACGATTGGCCATTTACTACCGTGTCAATAAAGGCATCGACAATGATGCGTCTGTCAACTTTGTTGCCACAATTATCGTCCATGTCATTCTTCAACAAGATGGTATCACCTTTCATTTCCCATGTCATGTCAGAGAGACCCAAGATGGCGGTATTTCCTTGTTGGCCTGTACCATCCTCATTAAAGACATATTCATTGTACATGTGGTCCACCCAATGACCAACCACTTTGTCACGTGTAGAATGCGAACATGATACACAAAGCACCGTGACTAATGTAATTACTAAAAACTTCTTCATAGTTAAATATTCTAAGATTATAAAAGATAACAGGTGCAAATATAATTCTTTTTTGCTAATATGCTGGTGTTTCTTGCTTTTATTCTTTTCATCGCATCAGTTTTTTGGTGTTTCATTCTTCTGAACTGTTTTCGCCATTGTTGTAAATGTTGCCCGAATTGTTTACCTTTGCAGCCTAAAAAAACACAACAAAGAATCATGAATGTAAAGATTAACGATATCGTACGCTTCCTCAATGACGTGGGGGGCGGACGCGTGACAAGAATAGATGGCAAGACAGTCTATGTGGAGGACGAGGACGGTTTTGAGCGCCCAGTATTAGAGCGCGAGCTGGTGATTGTTGGACAGGCAGGCAGCAAGGCATCGGCCTATGAGCGCCCATTAGACATCCGCACCCGACAAGTCGAGCCTGACAAGCCTGCTTCCAAACCCGCACCTGCACCTGAACCTGTCCTGCCCGTTGAGGAAACACCCGAGGGCGAGGTGCTGAATGTCGTGTTAGGCTTTGAGGCGCGTGAGATCAAGCACTTGAACACCACCACGTTCTATGCTTCGCTGGTCAATGACTCTAACTATTTCCTGTATTTCACCTACATGACACGCGGTGACGGCGAGGGCGAGTGGAAAACCCGCTATCACGGAATCGTTGAGCCCAACATCATGGTGCAGCTCGAGGAGTTCGGGCATGACGACCTGAACGACATGACGCACATCGCTGTGCAGTATGTCGCCTTCAAGCAGGGCAAGGGCTTTAAATTGAAGAATCCAGCTCTTGTCGAGCAACGCCTTGATGTGACTAAGTTCTACAAGCTGCACTGCTTCCACGAGAATCCGTACTTTGACGTGCCTGTCATTGCAGTGGAAATCGTGACCAACGACCGCCCGGCGCGCCAAATGCATATCGACAGTGGCGAACTCGAGCGTGCCATGAAGGAGAAAAAACGCATGGATCGCCCCCAGCGCAAGCCAGTGCAAAAGAAGGTGGATAACAACGGCATCATTGTTCAGGACCTGCACATTTCTTACCTGATGGATAACCTGAACGGCATGACTCCAGGCGCCATTCTCGAGTACCAGATGGACAAGTTCCGCGAGGTCATGGACGCCAACTTGAAGAAACACGGCCAGCGTATCGTCTTCATCCACGGCAAGGGCGAGGGCAAACTGCGCCAGCACCTGCTCGACGAACTCAAGCGCCGCTACCCCCGTTGCTCAGCCCAGGACGCCAGCTTCCGCGAGTACGGCTTCGGTGCCACCCAAGTCACCATCCACTGAATCCCCTTATGGTCAAACAACCGTAACAATATTGCCACTTTAAGCAGCAATTTTTTGGAGATAAGAGTTGTTGCAGTCTCATAGTTTTGTTGCAGCAGAGGTCTTTTGAATAGCAAAGAGGGTACACCAGAATTTTGGCGTACCCTCTAATATAGCATTAGATATCACCTGCAAGTGTAATCATAATCTTGGATAAGTCTCCATAGATGCTCTGCCATTATAATGCCAAACGTAGGCCGATGGCCGGATGGCGGTATGACGGCGAGCAGCTCATGCGATGAGAAACACGGCAATTGGTATTACCATAGCCCCATCCACCACCACGGGTAACGCGATTGGTTCCCGAAGCAGGACCTTGGGGATTGACCTGCGCTGCACTGCTATATGAACCATACCAATCTTGGCACCATTCATAGACGTTACCACTCATATCGTATAAGCTCAGCTCATTGGCTATCTTCAGACCAACAGGATGGGTTGTGTAAGCACTGTTACCGGCCGTGCTGGTCTCGTCATAACCGCATCCCCACCAAGCAACCTCGCTGATCTTGTTACCACCAGAATACTTATAGCCCTGGCTCACGCCGTCGCCACGCGCTGCATATTCCCATTCGGCTTCGGTAGGCAAGCGGAAATGGAGGCCCGTCAATCCATTGAGTTTTGTGATGAAGTTTTGGCAATCATTCCAGCTGACATTTTCCACTGGTCGCTGCAGATCCCCTGTAAACATACTGGGATTGCTGCCCATGACAGCCTGCCACAGTGCCTGTGTCACTTCAGTCTGGCCGATGCTGTAATTTGACAAGGTAACCAAATGGGCCGGCTTTTCATTATCGGCAGCATCAGTACCTTGTTCGCTGGTGGCACCCATTGTGAAAGTGCCTCCCAGCACGGGTACCATAGTGAATGAAACACCATTCACTGTATATACCGTTGAGGCATTTACAACGGTTACGGGCAATTGGATATTTGTGTGACTGTCAATGTCAATAAAGGTGACATTTGTTGTGCCCTCGCCCATTCCAGTCAAGATAATCGACTCGCCTTCAAGGCGACAATCCACGACATCGGGACAGCTTCCCACGCTATAATTGCCACAGCCGTTCTTGATGTCGACGCGGACCTGCTCCCCGACAGCCATGACCACGACGCTTTCAGAAAGTCCCACTTGGGCATCTGTGATGAATTGGCCTGCAAGTTCCTTAACCTCAGGGACACCAAGGGCACGGTTATAGATATGCACCTCATCAAGGACTCCGTTCATGGGATTCCACCAACTGGTGGTCTTGAAGCGGCCAAGGTACAGGTCACTGGTGTTCATCAAAGAATAGTCCACAGGAGTCATTAGGAATTTCTCCTGTATGAGGTTACCGTTGACATACAGTCGTGCCCTGCGCTTGCTATAACTGTAGGAAACGGCTACATGAACCCAGCTGTTCAAATAATTGCCATTGTTCAATAGGTCGCTTGATCCGATGTTGGCCCATTGGCACTGGTCACCCGTTGCACCGCACCACACGTGCAGCCCATCATCATTACCGCTGAACATCATAGCTGGGCCAGTACGGTCGCTGGACTTGGCAAAGATACAGTGAGAGCCGTTCTCCACAATACTGCCGGTACCATTCATACCCTTCCAATCCATGGGCTTTACAAAGCACGAGAACGTGAAGCCGTCATTGAATTGTAAAGATGGGCTGTTTGGCACTCGGATGTAGCCAGGATTAGCTGTGCCTCCAAAACGGTAAGCGCCATTTTGCGTGCCTGTGACACCTGTAGTTGCGGTAACATTGGTAGTGATACCATGGTTGCCATTGCCACTCATATCTCTGGCATCTCCATCAAGAGGATAATAGGCCACAAGGCCGTCTTCCAAGTCAACAGTAGTTTCTCCATTTAGCAGATAGTCAATCATTGTTGTCAAGTCTGCAATGCTCAGTTCTCCCGAATAAGGAGAATCCTGGTTAGCCAACATGTAGTCGATTGCCGACGACACGTCGATAATGTTGAATATGCCGTCACCATTTTCATCGCCAAAGACTGACGACTTTCCGTTAAGGGCTACGTCAAGATATTGATCACCGGAACGAATGTTCAAAGTCGCTTCATGAGTGATAAGCGCAATATCCAATTTTAATGCGGTGTAGGTTACAGTAAAAGTGTATCCCTCGTTAGTACAAACCGGAGCGACAGGTATGGTTGTCTTATCGACTGAGAATTTATCTTTGTTCTTGCCAGTGATTGTCAGTGTTATATCATTTGTAAGGTTTTCTCCTGAAATTGATATCGTCATGGTCTTCTTAGTGTTGCACTTCACTATGCCAAAATCAAGCTTCGAGGTAGATGAACTCAGTCTATTGCCATAGTCCTTCATGAACCAAAAACTTGCAGTACCGTCGCTGTTTATCACCATGTCGGTAACTGGTTTGCCAAGGAAACCGGCATTGCCAGTGACCGTTCCGCCATTATTCAAATATAGTTTAGTTGAAGGAGAAGTGTCATCTGTCAGTTCATTTTTCCCTTTTTTGGGCCACAGATCTTTATCCTCATTATTTAATGATAGATTATTGTCAGCCGGTAATATTGTCATTAATTGTATATCCTGGTCATTAACACTACCGCCTATCCAACGATTTGGAACAAAAGAAACATGTGTTACCATGATTCCTTCGTCTTTTATATATTGATCCCACCCTTGCTTTTTGCGGTACTCATATAGGAAGTATTCATTTGAATTAACTTCACTGGAGACACACACGGCTTTGTCATTGCCTTTGTTCAGCACGGGTAGTGTGTAATAGGTTCCTGACACTGCATTAGTATAATCCAGCCATCCCATAAAATGCTTCTCATAAGCATTGTATCCGATAGGAGTAAAACCACCATTATTCCATTGTCCAGAACGCATTAAACTCCATCGGCCCATGCCATAGTGTCGGTTTTGATCTTCGGTATCATAAAAATCAGGCAATCCCAAACAATGACTGAATTCATGGCAGAATGTGCCAATGCCACTGATTGTATTTCCAGATGTTCCATCCAATTCATTGAACATGCCATATTGCCATGCATAAATTCCATCCACAGAATAATAGTAAGAATCCTCAGGATTGGTAAGAATCCAACGGTGTGGCCAGATGGTGTTTTTATCCGCGCCACTACCAGATGCTTGACCATAGCCAGCGTAAATAATGATTACCGCATCCAAAAAAGGCTGATCTAAGCCATCAACAACATAATTGCTAAAACTGCTGAAATCGACACCATGGGCGCGAGCTGAGTCTACAGCCTCTCTTGCCATTTCACGAGGACGAATGTCATTATGCTCTTTTCCGGCTTCATCAGTATAAGGAGCACCATAGTATTCATAATCCTCAGACAGTGTATAAGGGCCGAACACTTCAAACCGTGGTCGATACTTATTATTTGATTGATCGCGGAAATACTTGTAAACGCCTTTGTCGCCTAACAGCATAGAATTGACAATCTCATATTTTGTGTGAGAAAATGATCTGTTTTTAAAATTTACCAAGATAACTGGTATATCACGATCACCTTCAGCTGGGCATGAATTGTCAAGCCCTCCAGCACGCAATGGCACAGAGAAATGCATTGACTCTTCAGCAATGTCATGTCGTTTGTACTCATACTTGAGTTGAAGGCGTTGTGCCTCGATAAATGCGGTCTCGACGGCGCTACGGTGCTCGATGTCGTGGGCGCGCACAGCGGTGAGTCCAGTTAATGACGAGTAGTAATAAAAATCGCCGTCCTTGTCTCGGGACACCATCAGGCCGTCGCGGGTGAGCGTAGCACCGCTCCACTCGTCACCCACCAGCTCGAGGGTTACCGTCTTGCCATCGCTCTGGATAAATGTGCGCCACCCGGGCTGGGCTGGAACAGCATTGGCCACGGCAATGCAGGTAAATATAATTATAATCGCAAGGAAATAATTTTTCATAATGCCAAAACATTAAATTAGGATAAAAAAGCACAGGGGTTGAAGTAAATCATGCTGGATTTCAACCCCTGTGATATCAACGATTAAGTCCTCATTAATGAGAAATCTGTATCATGGATTGTATAATCCGTACAGATGGTTCATTATTTGTTGGGACGGAAGTTTTTGGTATACGGAATAGGATTCCTCAAGGTAGTAGCCTTGGCCTTGCTGGTCAGCTCACCGATGATGGACTCAAGTATATACTGGAAATTATTGAAGCCATTATAAAGGTCAGTCTCATGGATTACATTATTCCAACTGTCAAAGTTGCCCCAGTTACCACAATTGTATACATAATCATAACTATCAAAGGTGCTACTAACGTAAGGTGCAAACAGGATCAATCGACGACCGGAGGACATGGTATTCCACTGGGCAGCCAGGTCACTCAATTCGACATCAGAGTAATCTACGCCATAATGAGTATCATCTATAAGATAAGGTGCATCAGTCCAAAGAATGATTACCTGACGATGATAACCATCATCAACACTCCAATCTGTCTTATTGAATGCCGCCTGTAGAGCCTCAAGACCACTCTCGGCCCAATCACCGCCACCATCTGCATACAAGTTATTCACAAAACCATTGAAATCAGTCTTTTGTTCCGGCAACCAATATGTTTCACTGGTTTGCATCCACATAGATCCATCAACATTCTTGTCACGGAATGCAATCACTTGAGCATTAAGTCCTGTCAATTGGATGCCGTTATTGTCACAGCATTCCTTGAATGCGTCATAGAATCCTATAGCGTTGCGTTTTACAGTATAAATAATATTTGACATGCTACCAGTAACGTCAATACACATCACCACGTCTACCGTGAGCATGTTTTCACCAGTCCGGAATGATTTGATCTCAGGATCATATACTACCTGATCGGTAACTTCACCATAACGGGGAATCAGTCCTCCGTGGTTAGCATTATTAAACTTATAATATACACGATAATAATAATTGGTATTGGGTTTCAGGCCACGATAATCAATGTTGAAACTGAATTCATCGTAGGGCTGGAAGCCGGTATCTTCAAACTCTGCTTGTCCCAATAACAACTTATCGGGGTCGGTATCGCACAAGATACCATAGGTTCCGTATTCGTTATAGGTATTAGAGGGACACCAGATAGAACCGCTCAAGGTACAGGATGAGCCACCCACCTTGTAAGAAGCGTCACCAGTCCACATGAAGAGCGTGTTACAAATCATGCTAACATGGTCATCATACCAACTGCCCAAACTTTCAGCAAATTCATAGTGACCGGACTCACCGATAGGCAGGCTTGCAACAAACTCCTCATCATCGACATAGGGCAGATTGCATACTGAGGTAAACAAGTTGGCATAGGTCTTCAGGATCTCCTGATCATTGCAGTCAGCTAATAATGAGGCAGCATTGGCCAGCGTTGACTTGAATGCATCTTCACCATAGATACAGTTTTTCAGGTTATCCATCGAGATTTTCATAGAACCAACCATTGCCGCCGTCACACCGTCATCATAAACGAGCTCAAATGTAGTGTCAGTCGGATAACCGAAGTAATAAATACCTTCAACGGTAATCATTTGAGTAGGTACGTTATTCTCTGCGGTAGAAATGATGCAGATGGTATCAGCAACACCAACAGGAGGAGCATAGGTTATTGCATTAAATTGGCTGTTCTCAGTGCAGACGCATCCCTCTTTCATGGCAAAATTACCGTAATACTTAGTTAAAAATGCCACGTCATAGTCACAAATATTATCATACAGCCTGACGATGCCATCCTCGGCGTCAAAAGTGATGCTGTCAACAGTCTCTACGTCAAAGAAATTGTCCACATCGGTTTTAATGGTCACACCACAGTTGTCATGTGTAATGTTGTTAACCTTTGACATGAGGAAACCAGTTTTCTTCGCTCCTTGGTTAACAACTACATAGTTTTGGGCATACACAATACCGAAGAGCATGCCAAAAACAATCAACAAGGTCAAACTAATCTTTTTCATTTCTTCACGATTTT
>JAEEGL013907743.1_pt1 | contig 31465 bp, 23 predicted proteins | sample 9134231 | NCBI WGS metagenome assembly JAEEGL01 (sample SAMN16246548, study PRJNA631951) | gut metagenome | biome: gut microbiome; feature: rumen; material: fiber-attached | host: Bos | place: Iran: Karaj | collected 2018-10 | reverse complement strand
ATGTTCAGAGCTTCGATTCCGTTTTCTGCCTCGTAAAATGTTAAGTCCGGTGCCGAAAGGTAAATTTTCAGCGCGTTAATTATGTCTTTTTCGTCATCACAAATCAAAATGTTGTACATTGGTTTCTCCCAAAATTTTATAAGGAAAATTTCCTGCAGGTTTTCCGTTCAAGTATTATAATACCCGCCTAAAGATTAAGAAACAAGTAGACAAAAGTTTAAGAATTTATTAAGAAAAAGAGCGAAACCCTTAAGATTCCGCTCTTTTTTAGAATTATCATTCGTTATTTTTTACAAACAATGCTCTGTATTCTCCGGGAGCCATTCCTTTTTCCTCCCTGAATACCCTGTTGAAACTCGGTATGCTCTGAAATCCCGAGAGCATTGCCACCTCGGTAAGCGTTCTGCCTTTTTCCGCAAGCAGCTCAGATGCCTTCTCAAGCCTGATCATGTTAAGCCATTTGCTGTAATTCATGCCCGTAACGTTTTTAAATATCCTTGAAAAGTAGTCCCTGCTTATCCCCGCCATCTCGGCCATTGTTCCCTGGGAAAGATCGTCTGCCGTCAGGTTGTTCTTGATGTAATCGGTAACCGTTATCATACGTCTCATTACATCATCCGTATATCCGCAGTTCTCTTCATTCGTCAGTTCGGGAGAGAGTTCTTTTCTGTATTCAAGCAGCGTCAGCATGAATTCCATTAAAAGCATGCAGCACCTTATTTCGCGGTCTTCCCTTTCCGAGAAAAATATCTCTTTCATTTTCCCCGTTATATCTTTGAGTTTACCCGCAAGCTCGGGATGTGCGGCTGCGCTTATTATGTGAAGATTACGATACATATGCATGATTCTCTGCAGGTCAAAAAGCGAATTGATGAACGCATTCGAAAACTGAATTACCAGAGAATCCTTTCTGTCCGCATCAACGATTGAATGTGTTTCCGTCGGCCAGACAAGCACAAAATCATTCTCGGAAAGTTCATAAGTGTTCTTTCCGACACGATAGATATTTGTTTCACCCGGACCGACAAGCAGTATTTCTCCATACGAATGCCAGTGGGGCTTATAGCTTCTTTCCTTATATCCGGTGGACATATTGAAAGCGCTTACATGATCAAAATCATAGATTTCGTATGAACTGTAATCCATATTTTATCCTTTACATACTTGCACGGTAGATCGCCAGCATTGCCTCTTCGTTAAGAACTTTGGCAGATCCCATTTCGCCGCCTACGCCGATCGCACATTTTTTAGCCATTTCCTTAAGTTCATCGTCCGTAGGATTGATGCCGAGTTCGCGAAGATTTGTAGGCATGTTGATCTTTCTGTAGAAGTCTTCCATTGCCTCGATACCGCAGAGAGCGATCTCTTCATCACTTCCCGCATCATCGACTTCCATAACATTAAGTGCAAATTTCTTGAATCTGGGAAGGCAGTCCTTGTATACATATCTTGCCCAGCTTCCCCAGACAGCTGCAAGTCCGGCTCCGTGAGCAACATCATAAAGACCGCCGAGTTCATGCTCGAGTTTATGAGTCATCCAGTCTCCGCCGTCATTTCCGCATCCGGTAATGCCGTTATGCGCAAGGCTTCCTGCCCACATTACTTCTGCTCTTGCATCATAATTCTTGGGATCGTTAACAAGGATAAGTGCATTTTTCTTAACCGTACGAAGTAATCCTTCTGCAAGGGCATCCGTTATCTCCATGTTTCCGCCGTTGGTGAAATATCTCTCCATGGTATGCATCATAATATCAGCGCATCCGCATGCCGTCTGATAGTCAGGCAGAGTCATGGTAAGTTCCGGATTCATGATCGCAAATTTGGGACGACAGTAATCGCTTGAGTATCCTCTCTTTACAAGTCCCTCTTCCTTGGTGATGACCGAAGAATCGCTCATCTCGCTTCCCGTTGCCGCAATCGTCAGGATTACGCCGAGAGGAAGACATCCTTCTGCTTTACGTTTATAATCATAAAAATCCCAAACATCGCCTTCGTTCACAACACCGTATCCGATGGCTTTAGCCGAGTCGATAGCGCTTCCGCCGCCTACAGCAAGAAGGAAATCGACATTCTCTTTCTTACAGAGCTCGATTCCTTCGTAAACAAGTCCCAAATGAGGATTGGGAACCGCACCTCCGAGTGTGACATAGCTTATGCCCGCAGCATCAAGCGTATCAGTCACGCGCTTAAGAAGACCTGTACGGACAACGCTTCCGCCGCCGTAATGTATAAGAATCTTATTGCCGCCGAATTCCCTGATAAGATCTGCTACCTTGCTCTCCGTATTTTTTCCGAAAACGACTTTTGTCGGAGTGAAATAATTAAAATCAAACATGTAACCCTGCTCCTTTCCTGTTCCTTCCGTTATGAAAAATTATATCAATATTTTTTAACTTTTTAAATGCGAAAGTATTCTGACGAAGACGAAAATAATATCTTAACCATGCCGTCACGCCGCTTATTGCCCATACAAGTCCGGTGGAAAGCCATATTCCGGTTTCTCCCATACCCAGAAGACTTGTTAAAAAGATCGGTAAAGTGAATCTTCCGATCACTTCTATGATTCCGTTGTACAAAGCGAAGAATCCGTCGCCGACTCCCGTAAGAACTCCTCTGACAACATAGATCGTTCCGAGTGTTATATAAAAGAAACTCGTGATCTTTAATCCGTACGCACCTAGTGCGATGCAGTCTTTATCAGCAACAAAAAGACCAATCAGGTTCTTTCCGAAGAGCTGCATTACCACAAACATTACAACGGAAATGATCGTCATGATAAGCATGCCTTTTCTGTATCCTTCCAGTACTCTGTCGTTTTTCTTTGCACCGTAATTCTGACCGCAGAATGTTGCAAGCGATGCACATAAGGTCTGGTAGGGCTGATGAACAAGCTGCTCTATACGGCTGGTTGCGGTGAATGCAGCAACAACCGTTGTGCCGAACTCATTTACCACGCGCTGTAAAGCCATGGTCGAAACCGCAATCAGTGCAAACTGAAGTGACATGGGGATTCCGAGTTTAAGCGTTTTAAACATCATCTGCGTGCTTATCACGAAATCTTCTTTTTTCAGTTTAAAATACGAATTCATTTTTATCGCATATATTCCGCTTCCCACTACCGAAGCAAACTGTGCCATGACCGTCGCAATAGCGGCGCCTCTTATACCCATGCCGAAACGGTATACGAAAAGCAGGTCGAGAAGAATGTTCAATACCGTCGATACGATCAAAAAGATCAAAGGGGAAACGGAATCTCCGAGAGCACGTAACATGGAAGCTATGTAATTGTACATCGATACAAACAGAAGACCCATGCACATAAAACGAACATACATAGCCGCATCCGCGAGGATTTCTCCGGGGGTGTTAAGAAGTCTTAATAACCCCTCCGCACTGATAAAACCTATGCTCCCGAAAATAACGGGAACCATAAGCATTATCAGTCCGGTGTTCACAATACAGTTTTTTACTTTTTTCTCATCATGTGCGCCGTAGTACTGGGATGCGATTATTCCGCCGCCGCTTCCTATTCCGTTGCAGAGAGCGAAAAAGAGGAATGTTATCGAACCCGTTGCCCCGACAGCCGCAAGCGCATCCGCACCGACTATACGTCCGACGATGATCGAATCGGCAAGATTGTAGATCTGCTGGAAAATATTGCCGATCAGTGCGGGAAGCGAAAACAGCAGTATATGTTTTACAGGATTTCCTTTTGTCATATCCGTTGTGAAATCTTTCATAATACTCCTTAGAACTTTTATTATATCTGTACGGATCTTTCCGTTTTTACCCATCTTACGCTTTTAATATATGACATACTCTTTTTCATAACTTCTTATTTTTTTACTTTCCGAATATCATTTTTTGCAATAAAAAAGACTTCACCTTTCGATGAAGTCTCATAATTTTTTACCTGTTATTTCTTAATGTGCGTTCTTCGATTTGAATAAAAACTCCGATTTTAACGTTTCGTTATCACCGCCGTCATATATAAGGAGATTGCCCTCTTTAAGCGTACCCCGGTAGTGTATTCCCGTTTTTTTATCCGTTATCACGATATCGGGATCTTCAAAGGTATAGGTGATCTTATGAACCGCTCCTTCACGATGATACTCTCCTTTACCCTTACCGTCCAGGACCATTTTACTGTCCCGTTCGATGTAAGTCGTCATGGGCGCCTTTTCGTACTCAAAATAATACTCACCCACCGCACTGTCGGTCTCGCTGACGCCGAGGGTACAGGCTGTCAGAGAAGCCAGAAGAATCAAAATTACCGGAATGGCAAAAACCCTTTTTCTCAATTTTTCTCTCCTTCCAGGAAATTATCAAACTTGTCGCACCAGACTTTTATCGGTTTTTCAACCGTATGCACCATTATGAAATTTCTGATCAATTCTATCACGCAGCCTAAAACAAATGTTAACGGGATTACGCACAGACTGTATATGTACTGTTTGTCGGTTCCCGCATATTTTGTCGATCTGAAGATAACCTTCCACAAAAAATCGAAGAAAACCGGGACCTGATGGAAACAGTAAACTCCGAGAGTCGTACCGGATATAAGGTTTATAAAAGAAATCGATCCGATATCCATTCGTTCGAATGCGAAAAAGATACTGAAGCTGAGAAGCACACAGGGAAGCGTAGACAATTCGGATCTGTAATTCTCAAAGTACATCTGCATAACGGGAATTCCCTTTACGCCCGAGTATACTCTGCCTAATGTTACCGCACCCCAAAGTGCCAGTGACAGTAAGAACCATTGCCATGACTTTGTTTTCTCTATGTATTTAAGACCGTATTTCTTAATATAACCTGCGCAGATGTAAATGAAAAAGAACATCCAGAGTTCATGTTCGAAATTACCGCGCTTAAGCGTTACCGTTGTGTACAAACATTGTATTATGAGAAAAGCAATGATCAGAAATCTTAACTGTTTTTCCTTAAGATTATTGATCGCGGTATTAAGAAACGGGCTTGTAATAAGTAATATAATATAGCAGCTCGCAAACCAGAGAGGATTCATCTCAATCGGGAGGAATGCCTGCAAAAGCTGTTCTCTTCCAAACTCAATCCCTAAAACATATCTGCAAAGGATCGTTATCGGAACGGTATATGTTATTATTGTGAGCCATATATGAACCGGTCTGTACAACTTGAATTTCTGCTCACATAAAAACCATGCTCCGATCAAAACAAAGGTATTACACGCAACTCTTGATCCGCTGGTAATAACTATATAAAAAATATTTGCAAATAAAGAACCGTCATTTGCCGCACAAACACCGCTCTGTCCCGAAAAATGGTCTGCTATGATAGCTATCATGCACAGTATTCGCAATATCTCCAGATTTGACTGCCGCTTCTTCATGCCCTAAACATCCTCCGACTTAAATGATAAAACATTTTCAGTTTATCACATTTACTGCTCACCCGCAATTTCAGCCATTTCCAGATACATGATCGCGCTGTCGGATGTGTAATCAACCATATCCTCCAGCCATGCTTTTATGCATAAAGAAGAATCTTCATAAGGCCTTAAAGGAATACTTTTTTTTGCCTCGAGAGCGGATTCTTTAACTCCCGCAAGTTTCTCGTTGTCTCCGCATAGATCTATGATCTTGTTATAGTGTTCGATCGTATCCTCAAGCGAATCTGAAGCCGTGATCAGCATGCTGTATGTCGGGAGTCCTTCCCTGTCGGAATAGTCAAGGATCGTGTTGCTGACAGTCATGGTGATGGTATTGATGGCAAAAGCCTCATCATCCAGCTGCTCTAAAAGTTCTTTGCCGACTTTCGCGCCGCACCTTTCACACACACCGAAATTAGTGGTATGTCCGAGAGGATCTCCGCCGATCTTACCGCATTCGGCACATACTTTCGGTGTTGTGCAGGTTGCTTCGATCCAGATATGCTCTTTTATCTCGTCTTTGGTCTGCCCGCATATTGAACATGTTAAAACCTCGCCGCATTTGGTCTGGGAAAAATCATGTTCATGTTTCGGTACACAGGCGAACGACAAAAAGATCGCCGATATGACCAGAGCCGCATAAATGGTCTTTTTCATTTAATGTCCTTCTTTTCTTTTACAGTCTGTCTGCGTAACTTAACATAGCCCTGCCGCTCTTATATAATAATACGATATATATAATGCCTACCACGATCAGTACTATCAGGCTGATCACCATCACAAACATTCCGAATCCTCCAAGGATCAATGCCAGAAACATACCGACACCATAGGCTATGAGCGTGATTATAAAAGCCTTTCTGATATTCTCCCAGCTTCCCGAAAGATCCATGTTCGCGGGAAAAACTATTTCTTCCATTGCCTTGGAAAAGTTAAGCATATATATTATAACCAAAATCAGCTCAACAATCGATATTAAAGTACCGAATCCGCTGTCATTGAAAAACAGATTCTCTATGGCTGACAGAACTTCAAGTATTATGTAACATATTCCCGCGGTGGTCATCCTTTCGTTATATTTTCCCATTGAAAGAATGATTGCAGCATAAACTATATTGATGGCAAGTCCGACGATAACGGAAATTGCCATGATAACCCCAAAAAGAGTTAACTCACCCGCAAGACCCACGAAAACACCGATTCCAATCATCAGTAACGTCATAATGAAAGTTGCGATGGTCAGCCAGAAAAGTGTGGATACTTTTTTCCCCATATCCTGAAAACGAATTCTGGCATATGTGTTTTCTTCTTTTTTCTGAAAAACATCATTCTCTTCGTAAAAACCCATGGCGTCTCCTTTCTCCTTTGTTTCCGGATTTATATATAGCATTTTCTCTTAATGATATATTACTGTTCAAATAGCACAAAATAAACGGATTTATCGGCAATTGCGTTCTTTTAATCCCTCTAAATGTGAAAAATAAAAGGAATACCGAGGTATTCCTTTGAAATCGTTTATCAATTAATATCCCAAACGGAATTTATCGCGCGCACCCTTAGACATTAAATACTTTCGTATTTCTTTAACTTTCTGCTTGTTTCTTATAAAGGGTGTTCCGTCGAGTCTCGAAAGCTGCGGAGATATGGGAACAAACATAATGCTGATCGGCGTTACGACATTCATTCCTGCCACGCAGTTTACATCTGCACCGTGTTCAACACAGTACTGTGTCCAGTCCAGGAGTTCATGGAATGTCGCGTTGTGAAGAGCGGTAACTCCGTTTTTGCCCCTGAATTTCATTAGTTCGCATACAGCTTTGGTAACTTCCCTGTCGGGACCCTGCTGCTGTTCGAGGTTTCTGAGTCTTGTAAGACTGTCAAAAAGCGATTTGTTGTTATCCTGTATCAGATCGATCCTTGCTTTGATACAGTAAATTCTGTAATCATTAACTCCGGACATTATGGCTGATATAAGCATGTCATTCGCTTCATTAAACTTATTGATCGAAACCGCATACTCGGCGGAATTGATAATACTGTCTATATCGGTTTTTGCATTAACCTGAATCTGGCCGTTTACATTGATTGTAGTTGCCATAGACTGTGATTCGATCTGATTCTTGCAGCCGCAGTACTGACAGAATATAAACTCTCTGTTGATATCAACATCCAGCGGTGCGCCACATCCTTTGCAATAAAAGACATTTCCGTTTGACATAATAATACTCCTTGATGATCCCCCTGAATATTGTCGTATTCAGACTAAAAAGTGTCCTGATACAACATTAAAATTATATTCCTATATTACCCCATAGTCAAATGAACACTTTACTTTCAGACAATAAATTTATTGAGATATCGGTCTGAACTCAAAAGTCATTTTTCCATCTGCGGAATTGATATCAACCATGGAATTAAACTCGTCTTTTAATACATTTTCCCAGTTGTCGCCATAATCAATTTCGGAATAAACATAATCGGGATCACCCGGTTTCATTTCGGAAGAAAATGAGGACCTGGACAGTTTATTCTCGTCTTTTGCCTCAAAAAGAGTCCATTTGCTTAAGTTCTCGTCAGTATGCTCAAGGCTCCAAGAACATGCAAGTCTTGTAAGCACTCCGCAGAGTTTCATATTGTTTTCATATTTCCAGAGAATGTAGACTTCTGATTCGCCGCCGTAATTGTTTCCGTTACTCTGATTTGCCACAAAACATCCGTTGCCTATATATTCGCTTCTTGTCGGTCCGTGCTGAATTCTCCATCCGTTAACTTCGGAAACAAAGAATGCGCCTTCAACCTCCGTAACTACCGCGAAGATCCCGTATTCATCACCGATGATCAGTTCATCCGATCCGTCCTTATCCAGATCGGCATAGGCATACTTCATTTCAAGATTGTACTGGTTAAAATACATATCTTCGGCCAGAACGGCATATTCGTTTTCGAAATATGCTCTGTATCTTTCCTCATCCTCCTCGAAGCTTACAGAAGCTGTTTCGATTATGAGATTTTCTTCTTCCTTTTCAAAACCGCCTTCATAGATCGAAAGGTCGATTTCTCTTTCCGGCAGAGCTTCGGGATAAATATCTTCGTAACTGTATTCCGTCTTCGTGCTTCCTCTGTCACCTTTTTCGCTGAATTCGGAGTTTCTGATCACGTTTCCTTCTTCATCATATTCATATTCGTTTCCGTAAAAGTTGAGTCCGCTGTTATAAAAATAGGTTTTTTTGATTATATTATCGTTCTCGTCATATTCGGTTTCTTCCCAGTCGGACAAACCCGAAAGGACGAAATAATACGATGATTTGATTATGTTTCCCTTCGAATCGCACTCATAGATATACCAGCTGCTTTCTTCGCCGTCGGATTCGACGTATGTCTTCTTGGCCGGATTTCCGTTTTCGTCGTATTCGTATCTGTATCTGACTTCATTCATTCCATTGGAATTGCAGGCTCTGTCTCTTGCCGGTCTGCCGTTCGAATCATAATCGTACTCCCACCAGAAACTGAATTCTCCGTTTTCATCCGATGTTCCGGTTTTTATAAGATTTCCGTTGCTGTCATATTCATAAAATGTTTCCTGAACAGTGCCGTCGGCTTTGAATACTCTGTGTCTTGTAAGTTCGCCAAACTCGTTATATTCATTCTCGACAGATGCTGTTATCTCTCCGTTCGTATCATAGGATACTGATGAAATTCTGTTTCCGTATTCATCGTATTCATACTCAGAACATATGCCTTTGCTTCCGTCTTTTAAATAACTTTGTTCCTTTACGACAACTTTTACGCAGTTATCCGTTTCATCTTCAGCGGGTTCTGTTTCTTCTTCAGAATCGTTTATCGGTTTATCATAACCGGTTTCCGATACATATTCTTCCGTGGGTTCTTTATCGGCCTTTTTAAAGCCGACTGCTGCAAAGAATATGATGATGCAGGCTGCAATGATCGCGATCGCTATTCCCGCGATAACCAATACACCTGCAATGATTCCTATAATAAGACCTATCGGTGCTTTCTTTTTGTTCTGTTCATTCTCACTCATTTTATATTTCTCCGTACCTGTTTTTCGTAAAACCCACCGCGAATATTGTACCATACGGCATATTTTTAAGAAACTGCTTATTCATTACCCGACAGGTTATTTGAGTTTATCGGAGTTAAAAAAACTTTTTTAAAAAAAGTTGTAACGTTTTTTTACGGGGTCTGTTTATATGGTATAAGGTTGCTACGACCAAAGGAAGGTTCAACACCGGCTCTGATCATTCAGATGAACCTTCCTTTCGGTCACAAGGTTTCGACTAAAGGGAGAAATACCATGAAAAGAAGATTACTGGGATGTTTTTTGATAATGATGACAGTCTTTGCGGGATGTACGTCAAAGACAGGAAATATACAGAATGATTCGGGAGACTCTCAAAAGATCGGAATGGCAAGCGTTACGGAAGATGAAACTCCTGTTACCGAAGATACATCCGGCAAAGATGAAAATGTTTCTGTTGAGATCACACAGTCCGGTGACGACAGTCTGTATGAAAACGGGAATACCGAAAGCGATGATGTTTATGACGAATCCGACAACTTTTATGACGATCCGTATTATGTATATCCTGACGGAAGCGTTGATATAAATTACGCTGACGGACATAAAGTCAATTCGGCTGATTTTACAAGTTCGGAAGAATATGTATACATAATCAGTCAGTTTGCCGAAAGCGATCGTACTTTAAGCGGTATGTATGATATTGCCCGCTCTTATCCTCAGTTTGCAGAAGGTGATTATGACTGGAATGTCACGAAAGACATTACACTCCCCAAAGAAGTTGACGGGGTAAATATAGAATGGATAAGTTCCGACGAAAGTATACTTTCAAACAAAGGCGTTATCGTCAACAGACCGCATGAGCACAGCAGATATGTAATGCTGACGGCGATCTTTACCAAGGATGAATACAGGCTTGTATCAAGGTATATAGTCAAAGTGACAAGGGATATGTACGACAATGTAACCGAAGATATGATCTTAGGTCTGTCTGATGATTATGAAAATATAAATCTTCTTTGGGAAATGGGTATTGACCCGGCAGATTATGACGGATGGTTCTACTGGTGTGATGAGCTTGAACAGCTTTATTTCTTCCAGGATGACCTTGACTCAATTTTTCTGACTGATGATCCACCCAAAGACTATACGGCTCATGTTCAGTGCACCGGCAAATTCTTTGAAGTAAAAATTGAAACACTTCATGAAGCATATCTTGCTGTCAGTTCGCTTCGAAGCGTCACTTACTGCGATGATAAATACGAGCTTCGCTTTGACGGCCATTTTGATGATATGTGGGAAGGTATCTACGATTTCAGACAGTATTATAACGGCGTACCCACTACCGGATTCTTCAGACTCGGGATTGACCATGACGGAGACATGAATTTCTTTAACAGCTATATGGTTCAGGTTCCGGACGGATTTGATGAAAAGGCAGAGTATTCAATGAACGACATGATCAAAGATTATGATCTGCCGTTCGATCCCGAACTTAATATATATACTTCCGAAAAGTTCGGAATCGCTCTTGTATGGATCGGCTATACAAAAAATTTCACATGTGTTATCGTCGATGCAAAGACAGGCGACTTACTGTCTGAAGCTTCGACCATAGTAACAAATTAGGAGATTATCGATTGGGATCTTAAATATTCCTGCTCTCTCTGGTTTAATAATTCTTCCGGGGACATGTTTAATAACTCGTCCTCGGAAATCCATTTATAGGCAACCGTTTCACCTTCCTGTAAAACTACGCTTGATTTTTCACAGTCAGTCACACATAAGTATTCAACATAACAAGAATGCGTGGAATCTTTAACCAGTCGATAAATCTCCTTTAGTTCTTTGGCTTCTATTCCTGTTTCTTCCCTAAGCTCTCTGTATGCAGCTTCAAGGGGAGTTTCGCTTTTAAGTGCCGAGCCTCCTGCCGTAGCCTCCCACATATTAGGATACGGTTTCCTCGGATCGCGCTGCATGATAAGGTAGCTGCCGTCTGAGTGTCTTACCAGGACACCGCAAACCAGATGGTACATACCCTTGGGGATCGAAGCCTCTTCGCCCCTGATAAGGGTTACTCCTTCGATTATTTCAAAATCAGAATCATATGCGTCCCAGATCTCCATTTTTTCACCTTAATTTCTTATCCTAAGTTTTCCTCGCCAAGCAGATCCATCATGAAGTATTCGTCCTCACATTCGGGATCGTTTGTCACAAATGTTCCTCTGTCGTGTAAGAAATAGATCATTCCGTCTTCGGCTATGATCATCCTGTATCCCATAAACCCGTACATTCCGGGAATGACCGGTCTGATCATTCTGGCGTTTCTTGAGTCGGTCAATACTATTTCCTCTGTCGTGACGGCTCCGCATTCCGTATCGTTAACAAATAACTCTTCATAGTCTTCGCCGAGCAGATCCTTCATTACTTCAAGCTCTTCTTCGGAAAATGTTTCTTCGAAAACATTGGCATTCGTGTATTCCGGTTCGCCCTTTGTGTATAAACCGATAACGAAAACATTCATTCCCATTCCGCTTACGAATCCGTCTTTTGTGACATTAAGCATATCTTCCTCAAAGGAAAAATATATTTTTCCGTTTCCGAAGTCATTTATATCTTCATATACGGCTTCGTTATCAGAAGTAAAAACAGCTCTTCCGGCTGAATTTCCGGAGTTCGCATAAAAGTAAAACTCTCCTTCAAAATCAAAGCCTTCTTCATCGGCATTTGATATTGCAAAACTTCCGCATAACGAAGAATGAACATCGGTCCTCTGCCATTCGCCTTCGTAAAATGAATAATCTTTGGGGATGTCCGTTTCGATTGAATCTGTTGTACCGGTTGTATCGTCTGAAACAGTAATATCCGTATTATCGGACGGAAGTTCTGCGTGGTAATTCTCCGTAGATTCTTTGTCTGTGGGCAAATTTTCCACCTTGGGTCCGTTTGTTAGATTACATGCCGCAAAGTTTAATACCGTTAAAGATACAACAAAGATACAGAATGTTTTTTTCATTTCTTTTTTCCTTTTTATCCTCTTTACAGAGGTTTTTTAGTAAGATACAAAACATATGTATCATTAAAAATAACTTTATCGCCGTGCTTTAAAACAGCGTTTCTTAAGCCTTCGAAAAACCTGGTGTTGTAAGGCTCGGGAATAACCATATGATCGCAGTGCGTTCCGGAAAACATTACATATTCTTCGGCATTCATTTCCCTTTTTCCGTAAAATTCTCTTCTTTCGAAATCCACATATCCGTATGCGGGTGCATTCTCGTATCTGAAGCCGCCGTGTGTATAAGGCGTTTCGGGTTTAAAATACTCGTCATAAACATTCTGGATATCGCCGTAGAGTTCTTCGTTAGTTGATTTATAATCCGATAATGTAAACATCATCGCAAGCGTTCCGCCCGGCTTTAAAAGATCAAATGTCTTCGAAAAGGCAATTTCTTCCGGAATCCACTGAATGGTTGTTGCGGAGTAGATCATATCGAATTTCCGGTCTTTAAAATCATGAGTGATGAAATCATCGTTAACGATATGAAAGTTCTCATACTGCCCGAACTTTTCCTTCATCTTTTCATATAGATGCTCTCCGAGTTCTATCGCATTGTAATCGCATCCCGTATTAAGTATCGGATCTGTTGCCTGACCTGTGCCGGGTCCGATTTCCAGTACCGATCTGTCCTTTCCGATCTTCGCATATTCGATCAATGCATCGAAAAGTTCCTTACTGTAGCGAGGTCTGAATTTGTCAAATTTCTCGGGGATCGTATCAAAGATTTTTCTGAATTCCATAACTTACCTCCTTACTTTAGCTGTTAACGTTTCCTTGTTTTGGGGTGAGTTTTTTAATAATACTTCGGTACACGATCAAAAGTCAATAACTATTATTTCCGGGTGATTAAAAAACCTCGGGGCGCGAGTACTTTCTCTTGCAAGTCCCCTGCTGACTATCATCTTTGAACCGTTACTCAGTTTATAACAACCGCTTATATATTCGGCAAAAAATCCCTGATTGGGCGCATACAAACCCCTGTTTACAAACGGGATCCTAACCTGCCCCGCATGCGCATGACCGGCCATGATCAGATCAAAATCATACTTTTCGTATATGTCTGTTCTCTCCGGTCTGTGCGTAAGAAGAATCTTATAATGGTCTTCGCTCGTCTTTGCATAAGCTTCATCGATTTGCCCGATGAATTCTCTCTCGTACAACTGTGTAGGATCGTCGACGCCGCATACATCAATGACTTTTCCGTTTACCGTTATGGTCTCGCAGTCGCCTTCCAAAACGGTTATACCCATGCTTTTTACCTTTTCTTTCATCTCGCCGCATCTTTTGCTCCAGTATTCGTGGTTACCGGATACGTAAAAGCACTTATACTTTTTTGAAATGTCTTCAAGCAGGATCTTAGCATTGTCGTCATCGATCTTATCGTCAAAAATGTCACCGCCAAGGAATATGATCTCGGGGTTTTCCTTATCTATCCTCTTAATGAGATTCTTCATGTTTTTTCCGTAATAACAGGAATGAAGATCGGTAATGAGAATGCATCTGACCGTATTGGGATCACCCTCAAAACTTATATCGATCCTTTCCGTTACAGGCACGAAAAACCATGCGCTCAAAAGAAGCGCCAGACCTAAAAGGGAGTAGACTGTGATCCTTATTATGTTTCCTGCTTTTTTCTTTTTGTCGTTGGTTTTTTTCATATATTTTTCATTCGTCTGATTTCAATTTGTATCTGTAAATTATATCATATGAGGTTATTATTCTCAAAAGTATCCGCGAATATGGGTGAAGACGGAGGGATTCCCACCGGCGGCTTGGCCGCCTTTCAGGTCAACCTCCTAAAAACGATCCACCGGATCGTTTTTCCGGCTTCGCCGTCGGAGCCGTTCGAATCCCCCCGTCTGGGAACAAATAAGAGACACCTTTCGGTGTCTCTTATTGTTCACGCAGACGGAGGGATTCGAACCCTCGTGACCCGGAGGTCAAACGCATTTCGAGTGCGCCCCGTTATGACCGCTTCGATACGTCTGCATATATGCGGTGCCCGACCTTGGTCAGGCACCTTTTTGTCTTAAAACGACTTAACTATTTTACCAAACTTGCTGTCTGTCTTGCAATAGCCAATTCTTCGTTTGTGGGAACAACCATTACGGTTACTTTGTCGCCGTCATTGGAGATGATTGCTTCATCACCGTGAACGTTGTTCTTGGATTCGTTAACGCTTGCTCCGAGGTATCCGAGATACTGACATGACATTGAACGAACTCTTGCATCATTCTCGCCGATACCTGCGGTAAATGCGATCACGTCAACACCGTTCATTGCAGCTGCGTATGCACCGATGTATTTTGCAACTCTGTAAGTATAAGTCTCAAGAGCCATTTTTGCAAGGGCATTTCCTTCATCCATTGCAGCCGAAAGATCTCTGAAGTCGGAAGAAACTTTGGACATACCTTCAACACCTGATTTCTTGTTCATGATGGTGTTGATCTCTGAAATGGAAAGGTTCTCTTTCTTAGCGATGAACTCGATGATAGCGGGATCGATATCGCCGCATCTGGTTCCCATGATAAGACCTTCCAGAGGAGTAAGACCCATTGAAGTATCAACACATTTGCCGTGATCTACAGCGGAAATACTTGCACCGTTTCCTAAGTGGCAAACGATGATCTTAAGATCGTCTCTCTTCTTTCCGAGGATCTCTGCTGCTCTTGCGGATACGAAGTCGTGGCTTGTTCCGTGGAAGCCGTAACGACGTACTTTGTATTTCTCATAATACTCGTAAGGAAGACCGTACATATATGCCTTCTCGGGCATTGTCTGATGGAAAGCGGTATCGAATACGGCTACCATGGGAACGTTGGGCATGATCTTCTTACAAGCGTTGATACCGATAAGGTTTGCAGGGTTATGAAGAGGAGCAAGATCGTTGCATTCAGCGATCGCATCCATAACTTCGTCTGTGATAACTACGGACTTTGCAAACTTCTCGCCGCCGTGCACGATACGATGACCTACGGCATCGATCTCTGAAAGAGACTTAACTACACCGTGGTCAGCATCTGTCAAAGCGTCGATAACTGCCTGAATTGCATTTGTATGATCGGGCATGGGGATCTCTTTTGTAACTTTTTCACCGCCTGCGGGTGTATGCTTAATGCATGAACCTTCGCCGCCGATTCTTTCGCAAAGACCTTTTGCAAGAACTTCTTCACTCTCGGAATTGATCAACTGATATTTGAGAGAAGAACTTCCGCAGTTAATAACTAAAATATTCATGAAATACCTCCTGGATCTATTAAAACTTTCGCTTTATTTTTTCGTGTCGCACCACAAAATTGTAGGCTTCTTTTACCTTTTTGTCAATAAAAGACACGAGGTACGATTCCCTATAAAAGTCCCTTATAATCGTAATAATGCATCTCTGCATCATACTTCATTGATACGGGTACGAATGCACCCTGCTTGATTCCCTTTGAAACGGCTGTTGCTTCATCAACTTTGGCAACTCTTGTATAAAATGAGTCATGCTCCTCCATGTAAAAAAGAAGTGTTGCCTGAACTTTCTCTCCGTTTTCGAGTACAGATACAACATATCCGTATGAATTGAACATATTCTTTTTATCTGTAGGCGTGAATGTCTGGCTCTTTACCGCACTGATCTCTTCATCATTAAGTCCTGCCAGAACGGCATCGATCTTAACTCCCTCTTTCTTGGAGATCTTAATGCTGACAAATGCGATAATACCGCAGACGACCAGACCTACGATTATTCCCAAAAAACTACCGGGTCCCCATTTCATAATCAACTGTAAAGCGTTCATAATACTACCCCCTTCTTGGTTTCAAAAACAAACCTATTATATCATCATATCCTTTGGATTAACAGTTGTTCGGATATTTTGCCCGCTGCCTTCTTCGAAAAAAATGATCACTTCTTTTTCCGTTCGATCTGAAACATGCTGTTTGTACAAAGCAGAATAAAGATCGGGACAAAATTGTAAAGGTACCTTGCTCTCGCCTCGAAAAGCATGATAAAAAGCGTGATTCCGACTATTGAAAGGACTGCCGTGAAACTTTTAAAATCCACTTCATCTTCTTTAAAAAGCCTTAAAGAAAACAATGCCGTGCTTACCATTACCCCAAGTAAGATAAGGAGCCATACGCACTGGCTGTACGCATTGAACAAAAGCTCATGCTCGCCGCCGTTCCATATAAACGACCTTAATGCATCCCTGAATTTCTCGGAAGAGATATCCGGATAATCCGAAAACTTTACGCCGCCTTCTCCTCTCCAGGTAAAAGTTCCGTCATTGTATGTCATCACGAGTTTTTTCAGATAAAAGAACACGCTTTTTACAGGTCCGCGTTCTTTTATAAAATCTCCCGCCAGTTCAAGTTCTTTTTTATTTCGCTCTGCCCCGGGGCTGTACTGATACTGTCCGATAAGTGCATAAGCTTCGGAATTGTAAGAGCCCGTTGTCTCCTCTATAAGACCCATGTAAAAATAATGCTGCCACGATACCGAGAGATTCTCGGTAATTTCTGCACCCGTGTCTTTATACATCACGGCCTTCGCTCCGAAATAAAGCGGGATCACGGATAATGCGAGAGCCAGAACTATGAGAGTTCTCTTTAAACTTTCTTTTTTAAAAATTATGATCCTTAAAAGTTCCGAGATGACAATGCCGATAAGGACGATCATTACCGTGATCTTTAAAAGACTTCCGATTGCAAGGAAGAAACATGCGGCGAAAAACAGAACATATTTAACGCTCTTTTTCATCTCGAGATATATGAAATAAAAGCACAGACCGAGGATGGGAAAAAGGATCGTAAACGCATCGGTATAAGGAATAATGCTCCACGGTGAAGTTCCTATCAGTGCGATAAAAAGACCGGCCGAAACCAAAGGCGCCAAAATCTTTTTCGTGCTTACGTAAGCTGCGATACCGAGAACCATTCCCGTAAAAGATTCGAGTGCGCAGAGGATCTGAATCCAGAAGAATTCCGAGTAGTAAGGATAGCCCCGGAACTTTTTGATGAATCCGAAGGTTTTGTAAAGAACCCATGCCATCGGAATGTTGTTCGGATATATCGAATAATAAAGATCGTCTCCGATCTTCTCGCCCTTAAAAAGTTTGTATGCGGTACCCTGAACACAGGACGGATCCCATCCGGTTGAAAACATGATCTTTTTGCTTATCTTTACATTGATCAGATACCATAATGCATATACGAGAAACAAAGCCGCACATACGATAATGAATTCTTTCTTTCCGGCATTTTTCTCCGCTTTGGAAGCATCATCATTATCCTTTCTTCCCGTCATCAGAAGATTAATAACAACAGGAATGGCGAATAACGGTATTGTGATCAAAAAGAGCAGTATGTTCGGAACCTCCAAAGGCAGTTTGCATACGAAATTGACATTCCAGTTGTTTCCGCCGATGACAACACATAAAAACAGAATAAGTGTTATCGCGAAAACAAAAACCGATGCCGCTCTTAATATGTTAAGTATTAATTTTTTACTGCCTGTTTCTTTTGTCATTTGTTTATGTCACAAATCCTTTTAGTTAGTTTTTACTTATTTAACCTCAATTACCTCTCCTAACGAGAAGGAATAGATCAGTATTTCGGATACCGGTTTTTTTTCGAGTCTTGAAAGAGCTTCGGAATAATAGTCAAGCTGCGTCTTATATCTGGCAATGAGTTCATCCTCTGATGCAACAAGGTCGGTTTTATAATCCATTAAAACAAGTTTGCCGTCTTCTTCAAAATAAACGTCGATAACACCCTGAACGAGGATCTTTTCCTCTGAAGGAAATCCCGGATTCACCTCACTGGCGTTAACCGACAAAACGAAGGGCTGCTCAAGATAAAGCTTTTCTTCCTTTGCCGCCCTGCTCATTCTGTGTGAAAGTTCGGTATCTAAGAATTTAAGGATCTTTTTCTCGTTTACAAGCACGTCATCTTCTTCATAAATGAAAAGCTTCTCAACCATTTTTGCTCTGTGGGCACGAAGGTTTTCTTTAACATCCCCGTCATAGATATGCTCAAAATCCATAAGCTCCATGACACGGTGGTAAGCGCTTCCTCTGGCCGCTCCGCCTGCTTCGCCCTCTTCTTTCGAGATAAATGCGGGAATCTTCTTTTCCTCTTTTTTATAAAGAGTGTTCTCCCCGTCTTCACGCTCTAAGTACGCTGCTTTTTTAAGTTCCGAAACGGTTGTTTTTACAAAAAGATCATCGAGCGGATCTTTGTTATATCTGTACTCTTCGAAAAAGGCCTCGCCCGATATGTTCAAGAGGGCATCTTTTCTGGATGCTTTGTCAACTTCTTTTATAACTTCGTCGGACTCGTAGGTTTCAGAGAAGTAATGTCTCTTTTCAAACAGATCGCTGTCTTTTATAAGCGGAAATACCATGTCTGCAAATGATCTCGATTCCATGATGTCGACAAAAGAAAGGATTTCCGAAGACTTTGTATCATCGCTTAAAGCACCTGTCATGATGAGTTTTTCTTTTGCTCTTGTAAGGGCAACGTATAAAACTCTTATCTCTTCACCCTTTTCATCTATGGCTTTTTTAAGTGCGATCGCATTTTTCAGGGGCGAAACGGTTTTGGTTCTTTTATCAAGGTCAAAGGCTTCGCCGCCGATTCCGAATTCCGTGTCAAAAAGCATTTTATCGCCGGTGTCCATGAATTTCGTTCCGAGACTCGACACGAAGCATATGGGAAATTCCAGACCTTTTGACTTGTGTATGGTCATGATCTTTACAACATTCGCATTCTCATCAAGAATGTTGGCTTCACCCATATCGACTTCTCGTTTTTTCATCTTTTCAATGAATTTTACGAAATCATGGATTCCTACCACGCCCTGCTGTTCATACTCTTCGGCTGTATCTATGAGCATCTTGACGTTCGCGAGGCGCTGTTCGCCGTTCGGAAGGGAAGATACCATAACCGTGTAGTCATATCTTGCATAAATCTCACGGAGCATGTCGGATGCCGGCATATATACTGACATCTTCTTTAATTCTTCGAGTTCGTCCGTGAATTTTTCTATCTTTGCTTTTATCTCTTCGTCTTCACCTAAAAGAAGATACTGATACAGGCTGTCGGACAGTCTTTTGTTTCTGCTCTCGAGTCTGATCCTTGCGATCTCTTCCTCACTGAATCCGCCTATAAAAGAATGCATAACGCCTAAAAGAGGCAGATCCTGACGGGAGTTATCTATTACCGATAAAAGATTAAGGATAAGCTGAACTTCCTTCGCTCCGTAATATCCTGTCTTGGAGATAACATATGCGGGAATGCCTGCAGCCGTCAAAACATTCTGGAAAACTATATCCTTTCCGCCGCTTAAAGCACGGCAGAGAATCGCTATATCCGAGAATTCCATTTCTCTCATGGAATCTGTCGATCTGTCATATACCTGCGTTTTTGCTTCTTTTAATTCGAGGATCCTCTGCGCAATGATCGCAGCTTCGTATTCCGCATTGCTTAACTGTTTGGTGATGGGATTATCATTCTTTTCGCTTTCAAGAAAATAGATAAACTCTGCCGTGTTATCTGAAGGACTTTCCTTGTAATCCGTATTACCGAGATTGAGTTTTTCGTCCTCGTTGTAATCAATTTTTCCGATGCTTTTTTGCATGCATCTTTCAAAAATGAAATTAACCGCATCAATGACTTCTCCACGGCTTCTGAAATTGTGTAAAAGATTTATCCTGACATCCCGTCCGGCTTCGTCTTTCTTGTATTTCTCACATTTTTCCCTGAAGATATCCGGCTTTGCAAGACGAAATCCGTAGATACTCTGCTTGATATCTCCTACCATGAAACGGTTTCCGGTCGTTTCCTCGTCCTTTGAAACAATACCGAGTATCGTTTCCTGAACATCGTTGGAATCCTGGTATTCGTCTATCATGACTTCGTCGAAGAAATCCCTGTAGCGAAGTGCTGTGGAGGTGGGCTTTAATGTATCCCCGTCCTTTTCTATGAGAATATCAAGAGCCATGTGCTCCATATCGTTAAAATCTATGATTCCGGCTTCACGCTTTTTCTCATCGAATTTTTTCATAAAAGAAAGCGTGGTTTTAATAAGGGCGTTGCTTGCTTTATAGCCGTCCTTTACATTTTTCTCAAAAGAATCCTCTTCACAGGTATGGATCTTTTTACTGAGATTCTCTAATATCTTTTTGCCGCGATTCATCAATTTCTCGGCTTCGGGTTTGATCTCAAGAGTGTTTTCGTCAAATGCTTTTCTTCCGTATCTGAGATCAACCTTGGGGATCTTTATAAAAGATCTCATCCTGAATCGGAAATCGCTTTCCAGAAGACCGTTTATAAAAGATATCTTGGCATTCACTTCCTCCAGATGTTTATCCAGCATTGTCTCGGAAAGAAGATCACGTGCCTCTGAATACATCTCTAGAGCGGCTTCAAGATAATTGCTTTCGTAATCGTTTAAAAACGTAACAAAATCCGAATTCCATATATCCCCGGCGTCTTCAACGATGCATTTTTCAAGCGTCTCATAAGGATAAGGGGTACTCTGAGCCGAATTCGACAGGCTGAATACGAGTTCTTTCAAATTGCCGAATTTTCCCTTCGGCGCATACATTTCCACCAGGTCCACGAATTCATCGTCATATTCCAAAAACAGTTCTTCGATCGTTTCATCGAAGGCTTCGTTCTGAATCTCGGCTTTTTCCCCGTCATTGGCGATCCTGAATGCCGGATCGACACCGATCTCCTCAAAATGGTTCTTTAAAATATAAAGACAGAAACTGTCGATCGTGGTGATCTGCGCCGTATGAAGGATCGCTATCTGCTTTCTTATATGCGCATTGTCGGGTTCCCGGGCCAGCTTCTCTCTTAACCTCTTTCCGATACGGTCGCGCATTTCTGCCGCTGCCGCATTGGTGAAGGTTACGATCAACATTCTGTCTATCGAAGCGTTTTTGTCGGCACAGATCTTACCTGCGATCCTTTCCGTAAGAACCGCAGTTTTTCCGCTTCCTGCCGCCGCAGATACTATTATGTTTTTGTTTCGCAGATCTATTACTTTTTGCTGTTCAGTAGTCCAACCCATATTGTTTTCCCATTGTTTCAGTTTAAAAACTATGCTTCCGATTCGTTGTTATCGCTTTCAGGATTATCACTCACTACGCTTCGGTATTCATATCCGTCGATTCTTTCGTCAAAACCGCAGATACCGTTATACGCACAGTATTTGCATGCGGTTTCTTTGCTATTTCTTAAGGGATTGATTTCGATCGCTCCCGATAATATTTCTTCGGATAATGAAAGTGCCTTTGCTTCCGCCTTATCAAGAAGCTTATTGAATTCTTCCGGTGTTAAGATGCTTGAGGCTTTTGATGCCGATCCGTCTTTGTTTGTCTTAACCGGAATAACTTCCGATCTGACCCCGCCTTCGTTTAAAGTCTCATCAAGGCTTTGGATTATTTTCTCATCATTTACTATGGAACCTGTAGGGATCAGTTCTTTTCTTATCGCTTCTTCCGAATTCTTTTCATCGTCCGTAAAAGGATCGTCGATCGCATAATAAAGCATCGCTGCGGGAAGAATATTATCATTCGGATATTTGACCTTTAGCGCCTCGATCGTATTTTTCATATAGATCGGGAGCTGAAGGGTTGTTCCGTCATCAATTCCTTCTTTAGTAAACTTATGCTCGGAGGATTTGTAATCGATGATCTTGACGTATCTGTTTCCGTTTGAATCATCGTATACGTCAGTCCTATCGACTCTTCCTTTTAGAACCACTCTGCTCTTTGAATCCGCAAGGTCATACATTTTCCTAAAACGCATTTCGTACTCATCGGGTTTGAATTTCCCTTTCGAGAGCTGGAATCCGAGTGTTTTTACGGTTCTTTTCATTATCCTCGAAAGCTGCTTTGCATAGTATTTGGTTTTTTCGTCGGATTTTAAAATGTCTCCGTTATATTCGTTAATCAGTTTCTCGATCGCCGAATCCACGGCTTTTTGTGCCGGAGCCGATTCGACTTCAGAGAAATCCTTATCATCCTCTTTTAACTCTTTGCCGACCACTTCAAGAACATCATGGGCAAGATTACCCATGTCGATACTGTCAAGACCATACTCTTCTCTCTGTGAAAGATTAAGACCGTATCCCGCAAAATGCGAATACTGACATTTCGCAAACTGTTCGAGCGTTGAAACCGATACACTTAACATATCCCCGTAAAGCTTCTTTGCGGTCTCACTTTCAAGAGGCTTGTGAACATATTCCCTGAAGGCATTTTCTATTACCTTTTTGCACCATTCCTCTTCGCCGTGGTTTTTTAATATGCGTATATCATCAAAAAGAAGTTTTTCCTGATCCTTATCGGCATGTCCCGCCGCATAAAACCCAAGCAGTTTTCCGGCTTCTTCCTTGATATCGGAAAGGAAAAGCCTTGGTTCCTTTTTTACCGGCACAGGCTTAAGGTTGTTATACATGTTCTTCAGCACATCGATAAGGTAAGAGGGGATCATGGTTTCTCCCTGTGCTCCGATGGTCGCATACGACAGATAAAGTTTATCCGTGGGTTTCGTCAGATTAAGGTAAATGTATAACTGCTCGATAAAAGCGAGTTCATCGCTTGTGGGTGCAAGGCGGCACTCAAGTCTTTTTAATTCTTCCTTATCGGGCAGGGATAAAAGACCCCCCGATACTCCCGAGTTCGGAATATTACCGTCATTAACTCCGAGAATAAACAGAGCTTTTATTTCTTTAAGTCTTGTTCTCTGCATGTCTCCGACGAGAAGCGAATCCACTCTCTGCGGAAGAACTCCGAACCGGATTTCCGAAAAAGCAACTTTAAGAATATCCGAAAGTTCCCTGATCGTGAAATCCTCCTCACCCATCAGTTCGATAAGCGCATCAAAGATCTCCATGACCTTGTCATAGATCGAGGCGTACTCAAGGCTTTCTTCTATCCTGCCTTCTTCCTTTAACTCATCAGATTTTTCTACAAGTTTCTCTGCTGCTTCACCTTTGTCGATAATGTTATATATTTCTTCAAGCCAGACTCTCAGTTTTCTCTTTCTTATTCCGCCGCCCGTAATATCGGCGAAAACGTCCGTAAATTCCTCACGTACCGAATTGATGTGATCAAGAGGCTCGTCATTATCGACCATCTCTTCACTCGGATACATAAAAGGTATTCTCCATTTGGAGATACCCTTTATTCCGCGGGCGTAAATGTAATTCTCAAGCCTGTCGATCTGCTCGTCTTCAAGAGGCGAAATTCCCGTACGAAGGAATTTCATAACGTCATCCTGCTTAAAATTATTACGAAGGATATCCGTGATCGAGAGAATATATTTAACCAGAGGGTTACCCATGATACTGCGGTTCGAATCCATGTAATACGGGATTTTGTATCTTTCCAAGAACTTCGCAAGGGTATTCTGATACCTTGCCATGTCGGCGCACACGACCGCAACATCCCTGTAACGAAGATCCTTTTCTTCTATTTCCTTTAATACCGCATGGCAGAGATTATGGCATTCGTTCTCAATATCGGTGCATTTAAAGATCTGAATCGCACCGTTCGACTCTGCCTTCGGTGCCTCTGCTCTGAAAAGATTCTTCTCAAGATAGGCAAGTTCCGGACTGTTCGCATGACGATGGTTTTGGATAAGACGAACATCATTTTTAACTTCGATCCTTCTTGCATCACACTCTTTTATAAGGTCGGCGATGTTTCTTTTCGTAAGATCGAAAAGATAATTGCTTTCGATGATCTTTCGGGGATTCTCGGTAATATCGTTCTCGAAAGGGAAAGTGATGATCACATCTTTAGCCTTTTCCAAAAGTGCGGCCACCGTCTTTATCTGAATGGGAGTAAAGCCCGTAAAGCCGTCAAAGATAAGAACGCTTCCCTCAAGTTTTTTAGACAGGGGAATACGCTCGATGAACATATCGAGAAGGCCTTCGTTGGTAATGTATTTTTCCTCGCATTCTTTTAGAAAAGCTTCGTAAAGAAGTTTAAGATCCGATAATTTATTTCTTAAATTAACGTCACAGAGTTCAATGTATTTATCAAGGTCGGAAGGCTTAACGTCATACTGCATGAACTCGGAAATAACGGATTTTACTTCAGCAGCCCAGCCTGCATTGTCCATTCCTCTCGAGAGCACATGAAGATCGTCTTTTATCTTCGTTGCTCCTCTTTTGATAAGGAGGCATTTGCCCGTATCGTCAAGAAGTATACGTTTCGGCTGACCGACTTCTTCAAATACTTTTCTCGGAAGTCTCGAAAAACTTAAAACGTCTATATTGAGGATTCCGCCGTCGGGATGTGCATTCGCCATCGCCCACTGCGTCTGCATCGTAAACTGATCCGGAACGATCATAAGAACACCGTTCTTTCTGTCCGAAAGAGCAATGTCTATTGCCATTTTTCGCACATATTCGCTTTTGCCGCTTCCCGAGCCGCCGAGAACAAATTGAAGAGCCATTTCGTTTTCCCTTTTTCAGATTTTTAAAACCTTTTTTATCTTATCACAAATGCGTATTTATTTCACTTTTTGTATTTTCAATATCTCTAAAATATTATACAATTTAATGTGGAAAAAATTAATTTTCCCGTACATTAAAAGGTTTGAGATTATGCTGAAAAATAAATTAAATCAATTATATAAACCCAACAGAATACTGTATTACAAGGACGCTGACGAAGAAGAGATAAAGGCATTCTACCGTGGAACGATAGATCCGAAGATTTTGAAATATGCCAATGCCTTCGGAACATATGATTACCCGGGTATTTTCTTCGTGGATTCACTGGATAAAGAGGTCATCGGGATCGAGTACAGAAGCGATGATCCCAGGATCGATTATCCCGACAGCCTAAAGTCCGTCATCCTTGATGAGAATTTCTATTATTCGATCGAGATCGACAATGAAGAACCTCTTTCGCTTGATTTCATCAAAACCCTTTTCGATGAGATCGCAGGGGATGACGATGCCCACAGGATATACAGCGATCTGGTTTTCAAAGAAAATCCTCATTGCATAGGTGTTTTCGCAAACGGAAGAAAAACCAGGATCCTCTACGAATGCAGGGTAAGTAACGACAATGCGAAAGCCATAATAAACGACGATACAAGCTGCCTTGACAGTGATAAGCTTTATAAAAGAGCTTTCTTCGATCCCATCACGGGTCACTACAACTGGAACCATCTGGTAGCATTCCTCGAGATGCCCATGGACAGCGGTATAAAAGATTTCGCATTCGTTCATTTCGACGTAAAAGAGTTTCGCGTTATCAACGAAGTTTACGGTCATATCGCAGCCAACAAAGTGCTTTGCAATATCGTTAAGGCCATGAACGAATCCGACATGGTCTATGCATCCGCAAGGTGTCATAACGACAACTTCGCCATGATGATAAAAGATGTTCCCGAAGACGAGACTTTAGCCTGGCTTACCGGGTTTTTCGAAGATCTTTCTCATCTTGAAGAGGACCCCAATTACAAGATCTATTACCGCTGCGGTGTTGTTCCGATGCAAAGAGCCATTATTTCGGGTAACCGTGTTGCGGATGCCGGAAAGATGGCACAGGCTCTTGGCGTAAATCACAACAAGACAGACATTATCTTTTATACGGATAAAATGCATGATGACATTTTATGGGGCAATTTCATCAAAGCATATTCGGATACAGCCATAAAGAATGACGAATTCCTGGTTTATCTTCAGCCGAAATTCGACATAAACAAAGAGAAGATAAAAGGTGCGGAAGCCCTGATCCGGTGGAATTACAAGAAAAAAGAATTCCTTCCGCCCTCAAGGTTCATTCCTTTCTTTGAAAAAGACGGAAACATCGGAAAGATCGACGACATTGTTTTATCCAAAGTCTGCGAGGCTTTTGACAGATGGAAAAAAGAAGGAAAACCTCTTTATCCGATATCCGTTAACCTTTCGAGAAACCGTCTTTACGACAGCAATATAATCAGGCATCTTACAGACATCGTCGACTCTTACGGGATCGACCACGGTTTAATAGATTTCGAATTAACGGAAAGCGCCACATACGATGATACCGAGCATATGATCCAGGTTTTAAACGAATTAAGATCCAACGGATTCTTAATATCCATGGACGACTTCGGAACCGGATATTCATCTTTCTCGCTGCTTACGGAAATGCCTCTTGATACGCTTAAGCTCGACAAGAGTTTCGTAGACAAGGTCGGAAGCGAAAACGACAAAGAACAGGACATCGCCGTAATAAGACATATCGTATCTCTGGCAAAAGAACTTAAATTCACATGTCTGGCCGAGGGCGCAGAATGCAAGAGCCAGGTAGATAAATTAAGAAACTTAGGATGCGATGTGATCCAGGGATATTATTACAGCAAACCCATTCCCATGGAAGAATACGAGAACAAGTACCTGCAGTAAACAAATAAACTTAAACCACAATGACATTCAATTACAAAACAATCGAAGACATAAACGAATATACGGGCAACGAACCCTACACGCTTTATCTGACATCCTCAAAACATGTCGCTGATTTTCTTCGCTCCAACAACGAAGCCATCTGTATTGTCCTTGAAAGCGATGAAGACGTCAGGGATTTCGGCGATTACAAGTACTTTGTTACAGAACCCTACGATGTCAATCATTTAAAAAAGATCTACTGTCATATAAACAACATCCCGCATGTTATTGCGGCAAACGATTCCGTGATAATCCGTGAGGAGATCCCCGAGGATCTTAAAAAGATCTACGCAATGTACGAAGACGAGGCATGTAAGAAATTCCTTACTCCCCTGCCGCCCTTTTATACCTTCGATCCGGAAAGACGTTTTGCATCCGTAAAGAACGGATACATGCTCTTCGGTTACGGGATCTGGATCATCGAGAAAACCGAAACCCATGAAGTAATAGGCAGAGTCGGCTTCGAATACTACGACTCAAACAGTGTTTCGTTAGGCTTCATGATCAAAGAAAGTGAAAGAAAAAAGGGCTATGCCTATGCGGCAGCCCATATAGTCGTTGATTATTTAAGAAAGACTCTTCCCGAAATGAGAATAGTCGCAAAATGCAACAGGGAAAACCCCGATTCGGTTCGTATCCTCGAATCGCTCGATATCGATTACACCATTATCGAATCGGTATGATCTACTTTTCTCTCGGTTTTAAAACTACCGAATTCTTACCGTAATAGTCGGCTACCGCTTTATTCTCCCAGTATGAAGCATCTTCGGTAACATCACTTAAATAAAGATAAAAAGGCGTGGACGTGTATTCGTTAAGGATCACGTCTTTTTTAGTATCATCCTCGAGTATGGCAAGTCTCTCCATGCTCTCCACCCAGTAAGCCTGCGCATGTCCGTAAGCAAAATATTCGAACGCTGTATAGGAAGGGATCGTTCCCAGAGGTTTTAAAAGGGCAGGCTGTAAAAGGATCGCAAGAAGCGCTCCGATCAGGATCGCAAGCGGAATATTGCGTTCTTTTTTATCATCTTTTTCTTTTATAAAATTCTTTTTTATCCATCCGATAAGATACGCCTCGTTAAAAAGAAGCAGTATCTGCCATGTCATCTTTACGACATTTATGGTTCTCGAAAGTCCGGAATTGCCGAGCGCGTAGTAGCTTGACGTAAATCCGGTAGAGATAAGACATATCGAAAAGATGAAAACAAGGAGCGGGAATCTGAACTTAAACCCGGTTTTTGACACGCATTTTACGAAGACCGGAATAAGGATGAGCATGACCGCGATCGTATATACATCGAACCATTCGAGAGAATATAGAAACGTGCTTTTAAACGAATTAAGGATCGACATTACCGGATCCATTCCCTCGTAATATGCCCCTCTCGCATTGTTTCCGGGTGCTGTGACATTTATTACGAAACTGACGGAATATACAAATATCGAAGGGAAAAGTAAGAATGCCCTTTCTTTCTTTAATATAAACACAAGTATTGTCAGAGAGATAAGAGTGACAAGACCGGTAAGGATCGTCGAATAGTTCGAACCTCCGACCTCAACGGAAAGAAGCATGCAAATGGCCGAAAGGATGACTGCCATCGAAGTTCTTGGTGTTATGCATATATGTATAAAAAGAGCCGCAAAGATAAAGAATATGCATTCCGCGAAAATATAATGAACGGACGCATTATACCAGTAAAGCGCCCCGGGAACCGTATAAAGCCTCTCGATCATAAGAAGTGAAAGCAGAGTTCCGACGATAATCGTAAGGGATATTTTATCCTGCTTTAATACTTTTTTGATAAGCGTAAATGATAAAAAGAAGGATGAAAATGTAATCATGAAAGTCATGAAAAGTGGAACGAGTTTATAGAATCTGTAATTGAAGATGTAAGGTGCAAAAGACATAAGGAAGATGCTCGAAAATGTCCCCTGCCATGCGTAGTAATTTGTTTTGACACTTTTAAGCGCACCTTTAAAAGCCTCGAAAAATGAACCCGTTTCGACAAAGGCCCTGTGTGCATAAGCACCATACGAATAATCGTCAGCCTTCATGAAATTGTATTTTCCGAGATATATGATAGGAACAAGAAGCAGCAAAAAAACCGCGACAAGTATGATCGCCACATACCTGTCATCAATTCCGTATAAAATATCAAATTTCTTTTTGTCGTTCTTTTCAGCCATTTTAGTATAAAACAATCTTTACCGCACCGCGTTCAAATGCCGGAGGAGCCGTAACCTGCGGTGTATTTTTGCTCATGTAATCTTTGTGATAAAAATGTATGTGACCGGCGAAAACTCCCTTGACCGGTCCGTTTTCGTCGCTTACGAAATCTATTAAAGACTGTGTCGCCTCGTTGGGTGTATTGGCATGTTCTCCCATGAGAACCCTTGAGTAATCCATATATGAGGTGCCCCAGGCTTCGTTGGTTTTCTCGATCAGGTCCGAATCGCCGTATGTGGGAACCAGAGGTACGTGCATTCCGACAATAACGGGCTTGCCTTCTTCGGAAAGATAATATTCGGCATCAGTAACTTTATCGCTGACCTGATTGTTGCAGTCTGACAAAAGCAGCAGATTGAAAGCATCTGCCGGTATTATCACACAGTCTCTTTCACTGTCACTGATCTCAGAGAATCTCGGGCGATATTCTTTGTATGCCTTATCGGAAAAATATTCTTCCCCGTACATAAAATCATGGTTGCCCATCAGATAATAATAAGGGCACTGAAGTTTGGAGATTTCCGTCTTAACATATTCTATGGATGAATATGTTGCTTCATCCGTAATGTCCCCGCCGAATATGACAAGGTTGGGATTATCTTCCCTTACATAGTCCATAAGGATTGAAAAGTTCTCTTCCGACCCCCTCGAATCCCTCATAAAATCAAGGTATCTCGATTCGCATTCTTCCCTTACGCTTTCATCCCTTCCGTCACAGAGGCAGATATGTGCATCCGCAATAAAATAAATGGTAAATTCTTCATCGAGACCTTCGATATCAATTCTTTCCTCGATAACATTAACCGCTTTGTCGCTCGGTGTCGTATTTGCCCCGGCGCGTCCTAACGCCTCATTCATAAAGTTATCGTCGTTAAGGACTATAAGAAAAACTGCAGAGCTTAATGCAACCGCAAACCCGAAAGCAAGGAAAAAGAAAACTGCATTTTTGTTACTTCTGTTCCATCTGAGTTCTTCAGGCTGTTCGGGATCGATAAAGATCTCCATTTGGGTACCTATGCCGGGCTTTCTGTTGATATTTTCATAAACACCGTCATAGGCCCTGAATCTGTTTCCGCCAAACTCATATTCAAAAACCGGACAGATCGGAATGCCTCCGCCGCCTTCGTTTGAGCCTCCCTTTCCCGAGATCGAATACCCTATGCAGGTAGCTTCAACAGGGACACTGTATCTTTTAGGCAGGATAACAAAACCCACGATACCGACAAAAAGGCATAACCATCCGAGCCAGAAAAACATGAAACAAAGGCCGGCAACCAGTGTGAACAGTAAGCTTTTTGTGATAACCAGGGCTGCCACGGCGGACAGTAAGGTTAATACGACCATGCCAAGCACACCGTATTTTACAAATGCGGAAAGGCTGTTGCCGGGAGCCTTTTCCCTGACAGCCTGATTTCGGATCTCTTCTTTTAATTTTGCCCAGACCTGACTGTATGAAAACTCATTTGAATCCCAAAAGACCTGGTTTTTGTAATTAGGATCGTAAAACATAGATACTCCTTATAAACCATGTTTCGTACCAATACTATTTTACTAGATTTCCGAAATAATGTCACTTATCAAGTTACGGTCGAAAATCAAAAAGAATCCGGCGGTTAAGTCGGATTCTTTTATCATTTTGATATTCAGTAAACAGATTATAATGTTACGTGATCGAGTTTCCAGATCTCGTCAACATACTGCTTGATGGTTCTGTCCGATGTGAACTTGCCTGAACATGCAACGTTCATCATTGCCATGTAAGCCCATCTCTTCTTATCCATGTAAGCTTCTTCAACCTTCTTCTGTGCTGCAGCATAGGACTTGAAGTCTTTAAGGATAAAATATGTATCAGCCTTGCTTGTGCTAAGTGTATTAAGAAGCGAATTGTAAAGCGGTCTGAAAAGTTCGGTATCTTCGGAATATGTTCCGTTGATGAGCTGCATGAGAACTTTTCTTACATCGGGATCGTTATTGAAGATCTCCATGGGATTGTATCCGCCGTAGTTTTCATAACGGATAACTTCGTCCGATGAAAGACCGAAGATAAATGCATTCTCTTCGCCTACTTCTTCAACGATCTCCACGTTTGCACCGTCCATTGTACCGATCGTTACGGCACCGTTTAACATGAACTTCATGTTACCCGTTCCGGAAGCTTCCTTGGAAGCTGTGGAGATCTGTTCGGAAACATCTGCTGCCGCAAAGATGATCTCTGCATTCGATACTCTGTAGTTCTCGATAAATACAACCTTGATCTTTCCGTCGATCGACTTATCGTT
>JAEEGL013916829.1_pt1 | contig 31466 bp, 26 predicted proteins | sample 9134231 | NCBI WGS metagenome assembly JAEEGL01 (sample SAMN16246548, study PRJNA631951) | gut metagenome | biome: gut microbiome; feature: rumen; material: fiber-attached | host: Bos | place: Iran: Karaj | collected 2018-10 | reverse complement strand
TTTTATATCCATAACGCGTGGTTGGTTCCAACATTGCGCCTTCACCCCATTCGTTCCATGCGTTGATATAGATATATTGTTTGTTTTTAGCGTTGTGTTTTCGTGTCCAATTTATAATTCCGGAAAGCCAATCTTTAAAACCGTTTTCAGGCATTAAAAAGCATGTACCATTCGAAAATGTTTTTCGTGGTGTATTATCCCAATGTGGGAAACAGCCCTTAAATACTTCATATGGTGCATCATATATATATTCTTTATTTTCAATAAAAGTGGTCAAATCACGAACAAAGAAATTTGATTTTTTACAAAATCTTTTTATCTTTACACCATCACCCTTGTCCCAAAGTGTATGTGGTGGAAATTCAATTATCCCATTAAAACCGTATTCGTGCGGCATATTAAATCCACCAACATTATGCGTCATAAAATAAAAGCCATCAAATCCATCTTCTTTTGCAAGTTTATCTAAATCTGTCATAAATTTAGTTAATTTATCTTTATCAAATAATGTTGGTTTATATATAGATAATAAAGGTTTATTACCAATTTTTTCATATCGTTTATCTTTGATAAATGGCAAAATATCTTTATAAAATTTCTTTGCATCATCATCTTGTAATTTTTGTTCCAAAATAACTTCTTTATTACCACCATCCCATAAACGCGACCAATTTTCATTTGCCCAACAAAAATGAAAATGTATATCTATATCAGATCTAAGGAAATTATATAATGGTGTTTCTAATACTTTTCTCCCAGAAAACCAGTAATAATAAAAACACCAACCGTAAATTCCATACATTTTTGCTAATTCAGCCTGACGTTTCATAACATTTATATCTGTTAAATTATAAAAACCAACATCATAAGGTATTTTTGGTTGAACATGACCGATAAATTGCGGTGTAGCAGATGCAACATTTGTCCATTCCGTAAAACCTTTACCATGTGCATTATCATTTTCTGGTATTGCATGAAATTGCGTTAAATAGTATGCAAATATTTTCGGAGTATCTTTTTTTCTTTTAAATGGTTTATCGGTGATCGGAACAAAAAGATTTTTATTTGTTTGAACATCGTAAATCCATTCAGACATCTGTTTACAGAAATTATCACGTTTAAAGATTTTTTTTAATATATTCATTTTATTTCACCAAAATTTTTTATAACAGTTTCTATTTTTTTAACATTTTTAAATCCAGATAAGTTTTTAATATTAATAATATTAAATTCCATTTTACCTACTAAATACAATAAATTATCTAAATCTTTATCAAACAAAATATGAACATCATCATTATAAACCTGAGTTAAAACATACGATTTATATAACTTATTATATGATAATACAACCAACAAAGTATTTTTTGTAGAAATTAATGTATCTGTATTAAAATCATAATCAATAACTATCTTTGATTCTTTAGCATATTTATTAAATACTATTAATCTCGCTAAAAACATTATACTTTGATACAAAGGATTATTCTCTGATTTATCTAATAATTTTCCATAATCAGAATATCTCTGTGATAATAATTTACAATTTTTATCCATTAAATCTTTTGTATCTTTTTTATCAAAAGACCCACCTTGGTTGTGCCAAACAAATAAATTATATGCAACAGTATGAAAATAACCAGAATTATAAGCACGCATACACCAATCATTTTCTTCACCATAACCACGACCAAAAACCTCATCAAGATAACCAACAGATGCCAATGCTTTTTTATTTATAGCCATACAAAATCCAATACCTGTTGGAAATATTAATTTTTTAGAAAATGAGTTATTTATTTCTAATTTTGCTAAACAATCATCAATATTTTGGTAATTTGTAATCAATGGATTATTAATATACAACTCTGGAAAAGAATATAAAGTGCCACCATTTGAAAATGGTGTCACAGATGCAATACGATTATTATTAAATATTGGTGACATCAAACGTGATAACCAATTTTTTGGTACAACAATATCAGTATTTAATAAAACAACATGATTTTGTGCCTTTGATAAACCAAAATTTACAGTCTTAACAAAACCAAGATTTTTTTCATTTTGAAATAAAAATGCATTATTACTAAATTTATTCACCCATTTTTGTAATAATGGATATACACGTTCATCAGGGCTACAATCATCTATAATAAATAATCTAAATGGTAAATCAGTATTTTTTAACAAAGATTCAAATAAAGGATTTAAATAATCATATCCATTATACACTGGGATAATTATATCTATTGTTTCTTTTTTTTGTTTTTTTACACATATTTGTAATATATTTTTAAAATTTATCTTGTTTGGAATATACCTTTTATAACAATAATCTCGTACACCTATCAAAATACCAAATAAATATACCATACGCTTCGTATACAGCCATTGTTTTTTTAAATAACATATTCCAAATATTTGGTATTTCATAACCAAACTGTGTTCTGTTTCAAAAGTTATTTTTTTTACCAATGACATATACTATTTCCACTTAAACCAAAAAACAGGAATAAAACCAAATAAATAAACTTTTCTAGATTTAATTTTTAACAATGGTATAAAACCAAATAACGACAACCTAAATAAAGTACGCGGTGAACGATATCTTTGATATGCCACATAATATGCCCAAAATTTATTTATAAAATCTAATTGTATTTCATCATGTGCACGTGACATATGTTTACTTTGAACATGTGTGGTATTACCAGAAAAAAATCTATATCTTACTAATACATCTTGTATATTATAAAATAACGTATATTCCATCAATCTTGCAAATAAACGATAATCTTCTGCAGGTGAATAATAAGATTCATATTCAATATTATTATCTTTTAATACAGATTTACGTATCATACAAGCCGTATGTGAAACAGAACAATTATCTGTCATAAGCATTTTTATTTCTGCATCATATTCAGGATAACTACGTACACCACTTTTTTCACCAAAATATTCCATAAAACCAGACACAACCCCAACATTAGGATTTTTATCTAAAAATTTTACTTCTTGTTCCAATCGTGTTGGCATTGATATATCATCATGATCAAATACAGCAATATATTCACCACATGCCATTTTTAATAATTTATTGCGTGCGGCAGAAATTCCCGTATTGCTTTCATTTATTATATATTTAATACGCTTGTCTTTGTAAGATTTTACAATTTTATCCAATTCCTTATTTTCAGGACTATCATTCAAAATCAAAAATTCAAAATCGGTAAAAGTTTGATTTAAAATTGATTCTATAGCTGCACGTAAATGCTCTGGATTAGTATTATATATTGGTGTTAAAACTGATACACGTGGCATATTAATCTCCTTAGATACTTTGATACACAGCCTAAAAATAAACCATTTTATTTTAAATATACATAAATATAAAGTCAAACAAAAATATGCCTAAAAAATCACTTTTCAAATTCACTTTTGTCTGGGAATTTTGTATCAAAAAATTCTTTATTATGTTTAAAATTTTCATCAGAATTACGCCAACTGTCATTTATACACATTATTTTTGAATGACAACTTTTTGCTTTTGATTCAAATGCATCTGTACAATAAAAAGCAGAATCTCTTACAGACTTATAATGAATTAAATTATACAAAAAATCTAATATAACATTATGCCCAACATGTCGTGCATGTGTACGAACTATTTTTGCACGATTATGCACAATATCATATAAATTAAACATTAACCTATGCATATCTTTTTCATCACGAAAACGATTATATCGCGTTGCATCAATATATTTTCTTAATACTGGATTTTTATAACTTTCTTCCATTGAAGATTTTATATATGGATCTATACCATGTGATGCCTTGTAATCATACATACGAACACCAAAAGCATCTTCTATCGCTTTTGCAGCATTTAAAAGGTGTAATAAATAAACACTGTTATTATCACGAACAATATGACCATTTTTACGATATATAGCACGAAATTTTGCTTTTCCTTTTTTATCAAAGAAATAATCTGGTGATGTAGGCGCATTAAAAAACATATCATCATTTGCAAGTAAAAAATGTTCAGATAAATTCGGAATATTTGCAAGACAAGCCTCTATCGCACAAGAATTAAACACAGGTGATGCATCTTCTGGTAAAATAGATTCTTGTGAAACAACTGTAATACGTGGATTATCCGTATTAAGCCAATCTGGAACCTGACCAAATCCAGTTATAATATATATATGATTAATCCATGGCGCATTTTTTTCAACAGATCTTAAAGAATATTTTAATTCATCATTATCACGAAAAATTTGATCTTTGACATCATCAACATATTTACCAGTGATTTTGCCAGCATCTCTTAAACATTTATCTTTTAATTTGCGAAATTTTTCATCCCTGCTATTTATCCATAAATAGACTATATCTATAGGAAATGAAGTGTTTTTTTGCGACATTTTTTATCCTGATTTATTATATATCGCAAGTTTATAATATAAAATGTAAAAAATCAAACATTAAACAAGAAATGACATATATCACCTTCTTGCATAACATATTCTTTACCAACAAGACGCATTTTACCTGCTTCTTTTACAGCAACTTCACCGCCGTATTGCAGATAATCTGCCGGAGAGATAATTTCAGCACGTATAAAACCACGTTCAAAATCAGTATGAATTTTACCAGCCGCTTGTGGTGCTGTCATCCCTTTGGTTATAGTCCATGCATGTGCTTCTTTTGGCCCAACAGTATAAAAAGTTTGTAAGCCTAAAGTATCATATCCAGTATGTATAACCTGATCTAGACCTGATTCTTTTAAACCCAACTCATCTAAAAACATTTTTCTTTCATCAACATCTACAATTTGTGCAATTTCCATTTCTATTTTTGATGAAATTATTAAAACTGGTGCAATACCACTAAATTTTGCACGAACCATATCTGAATATTTATTACCAGAACTCGCAGCACTTTCTTCAACATTACATACATAAATAACTGGTTTTCTTGTTAATAAGTTAAAAGGTGTTGCGTCTATATCCTGTTCACGTGCCGGTATAGATTTTTCTAACCCAGATTTCAAAGCAACAGCATCAGCTAATAATTTAGCAGCATTTTTATCTTGTCCATGAACTTTCTTTTCAAGTTTTTTAATTTGATTATCTAAACTTTCAATATCAGCCAACATTAATTCTGTTTCAATTGTTTCAATATCAGCCAATGGATCTATTTTTCCATTTACATGGACAATATCATCATTTTCAAAACATCTAACAACATGTATTATCGCGTCTGTTTCAAGAATATTAGATAAAAATTTATTACCAAGTCCTTCACCAGCAGATGCACCTTTGACCAAGCCAGCAATATCAACAATTTCTAATTGTGTTGGTATAATACGTTGTGCACCAGCAACATTTGCTAAATCATGTAATGTTTTATCTGGAACAACCACACGACCTGTATTCGGTTCTATTGTACAAAACGGATAATTTTGCGCATCCGCAGCAGCACTTTGTGTCAACGCATTAAACAAAGTAGATTTACCCACATTTGGCAAACCAACAATACCGCAATTAAATCCCATATCTTTTCACCAATTAATTTATTGTTTTTTTAATATATTTATTATATATGATATATAAACTTAAGGATAAATATGTCATACCTTTGGCAAGAATTCAATATAAAAACTTTCCCAGCAGAAACTTTAGTATTCCGCGATGGTATTTTTTGCCCTGCTCTATCTGAATACAAAAGTGCAGAATATGACACAGACAAAAAACTTATATCCATCAAAAAAAAGTCGAAATTACCGATACATATTATATATATTGGTGAAATCGCTGGTAAAACAGATATAAATATAGATATAAATATTGAAAAAAGCCGAGTTTTTATGACAGCAAAAATTTTTAATAAAAATCCGGCTTTTTTGAATATTTTTATCAAAAACACCGGTAAAAATAGTAATTTTAACGGAAAAATTATTGCTAAAAATACTGGTATTTTAGAAATAAATGAAACAGGTGAACATCTAGTATCAAATACCGGCATTTTCTTAAAAAATAATATAGTTGCTTATAAAAACTCTGAAACTACATTAAATGGTTATGCTAAAATAGAACAAGGTGCTAAAGAGTGTGATTCAGATATATCTTTTTCTGTTTTAGCCGACGATGAAGCAAAAATAGTGTTAAAACCCGGTCAATTCATAAATTCAATACCAAAAAGTGCAGCACATTCAGCATCTTTATATAAACCGACTAATAATCAAATACATTATTTAAGAACATCTGGATTATCAGAAAAAGAAATTAAGAAAGTACTAGAAGACGCTTTTACAGAAGAAGCATAAAAAAAATACCCAGCATACTGGGTACAAAAAACTTCATCCTATCGGACTTATTATTTTTTCTTGAAACCCTGTTTAGCCTTTAATTTTGGATTAGAAGGGTCAATCAATATAACTTGTTTTCCACGGCGAATTTGTTTAACATTACCGCGTTTTTTCCAAGCTTTTAAAGAACTTAAAAATTTCATATCTGAATCCTTTTTACCGCATGATTATAAACCAGTTTTATAAAAAATCAAATATTTATTATATTTTATTGTTATTTTTATTAAGGCTGTTTATTCTGGTAAAAACAGTTTTAAACTTAAATTTAACAAGTTTTCAACAAAAAAATCCCTTATTTATGCTGTTTTTTATAAAAAGTTGAAAACTTTATTTATATTATAAACAAGTTGAAAAAATAGCTTTTTTACACATTTTTAACAATTTTATACATTTTTACTTTTATGCTTGTTGAAAAAAATTGAAATTGTTATAATGACAACATTAGGAGAGCGATTTTGAAGGAAAAAGTTCTGAAAGCTTTGGCAAATCCACCGCGCATATTTTATGTGCCTTATAATCTTGCTATATTAAATTTCTTTTTTTGGTTTATGGTGTTTGTTGTATGTATGACTATATTTTTACTTATACCGCCTCATTATGAGGTGCCAATGTGGTTGCCATTGGCTTTTTTAGGTTTTTTATCTTTAAGTCATATTATTTTTGGAATTTATTCAAGAAAAGATTCACAGATAGCACAAATTATATTATCAACAATAAAAATATTTGGTAAAAAGATACCGAGAAAATTGAGAGTGTAAAATGGAAAAATTATTTGCTTATTTTGCCGGAAATAATGATTCAATGGTATTAACATTTGTTATTATCGCGATGTCCGCGCTTTTAGTATTTTTAGTTTTATTAATGTATATCCCATTTATAACAAATAAAGTTTTTCCAAAATTTGGGTACGCTAAATATTCTGATTATTTACCATTTAACAAAGTTTATGATGATAATTCTTTATCTACAACAGATGGGTCATTGGTTCGTGTTTATAAAATAAGTGGTATTCAAACAAATATTATGGATGATAAAAATAAAGAAAAATTGCTGGATTTGCGTGCCCAATTATTTAATCAAATCCAAGACCCTGATGTTTATTTAAGATTTTTTACAGTTCGTGACCATATTGATGAAAAAACAGATTATGAATTCGATCAACAAACTTTACAGAAAATATATGATAAATGGAATAATCAAGGATTAAAAATTTATAATAATTCTTACTATCTTGTGATTTCTGTACACGGACCAAATAATCGTGATAAATTAAATCAATGTTGTAATTATGTTGAATCTATATTATCCGCTTATAAGCCAGAAATGTTAAAAAATGATAGTATTTATAATATGGCTACATTTTTTGGTCGTATTTTATCGCCTGTATCTAAACCTATAATATCATCATGTGACAGTAATATATGTCAAAATGTATCTGTTGATGAAGTTGATTTTGATAGAAATGGTATAATTGAATACAGTAGTGGTGATAAAACTTATTATGCGGCTGCTATGTCTTTCAAAATTTCACCAGATTATATGGATGAAGAATTTTTTGACACAATATCTACAATACAGTGTGAAATGATATGTATGAATGGTTTTAGAATATTAAAATCAAATGATATAGATACTTTGATTCGTCAGCATAAATCTACCATAACAGATCAAACAGAAGAATCTACTATGGAACAAATAAATGAAGCACAATCAGAAATGGATGAAAATGTAACTGGTGCTCAAACTTTGGTTGATTATTATCCATTGTTTATTTTGTTCGGTAAAGATAAAGATGAATTAAATGAATATATAGGTGAATTTAAGAAAATATCAGCATCTTTTGGAATATCACCTATTGTAGAAAGATTTGCGTCAAAAGTATCATTTTTTGCTCAATTACCAGGTTTTGACGTGTTTCCGCGTATATTTAAAATGTTATCAAGAACAGCTGCAACAAGTATACCTTTGTCTTCTATGCCACGTGGTGTTGAAAATAGTGATTGGGGTCCTGGACCTTTGGTTGTTTTCCCGACTGCCCAAGGAACACCATATCAATTTCAATTTCATGTATCTGACAAACCGGCCGCTGTGGCACATACCTTAACTATTGGTCCAACTGGTGGTGGTAAAACAACTTTATTCTCGTTTTTAATTTCACAATCTCTGCGTCATCCAAAATTGAAGTCATTTTTCTTTGATAGAAACAAAGGTGCTGAGATATTCACATTAGCTGTGGGTGGAAAGTATGTGACAATGAACGGGAAAGAAAAAGAAAATACCAAAGATATGTTTTTAACAAGATTGAATCCGTTAAAAATACCAGACAGTGCTTCTAATCGTGCTTTCTTACGCAGGTGGTTTTCAATAATAACTGGGCAAAATGATGCTGTTTCTATGGATGAAATCGCACGTGCAGTATCTGTGAATTTTGATTATTTACCGAATAAAGATAGATTATTAAAAAATCTTTATGAAAGTTGTTTTTCATCTGCTGGTAAAATGCGCAGCGAATTAAAAAAATGGGTAGATCCGTTACAATATGGTGATATTTTCAATGAAAATGACGATACACTTGATTTAAATGCACGTCTTACCACATTTGATTTTACAGAAATTTTACAAGACGAAATATTAGCACCAGCAGTAATATCTTATATATTACAGAAAATAAATAATATAACTGTATCTGGCGGAAATCCTTCACTTATTATGATTGATGAAACTGCACCAATGCTTGAAAATAAGATGTTTAGAGAAAGTTTTATTGCTGGATTACAAGAAGGTCGTAAAAATCGTCAGGCATATATGGTCGCTTTCCAACGCGCAAATGTTCTTGATAAACTTGGTATTGGGGACGTAGTTCGCGGTCAGGCACAAACAGTTTTATTTTTCCGTAACCCAGCCGCAGATGTAAGCGATTATGAAAAATGGAATTTAAATCCTCTGGAAATGGCATTTATAAAAGGACAAGCATATCCAAATCTTAAACGTGCGGTATTATTATCACGGCCAGTTAATGGTGAATCAGTGATTTTAAATACGGAACTTGGCGGACTTGGTAATATGTTAAAACTTTTTGAATCTGGGCGTTCTTCAGTATTATTAGCCGAAGAGTTATACAAAAATTATGGAAATAATTTTGTAGAAGAATATCTTAAAAAACAGGGTTAATTTTTATGTTATTAAAAAAAACTTTGATTTTTATGCTTTTTTTCCCAAGTATTGTTTTTGCTGATGATATTTGTTCTAAATTTAAGTACGATGTTGATATAAATCTTAATAAAATTATTAACGACGATGTTAGTATAAAAAAATCAGAAAAAAATCTTGTTGGTGAATTAGGATACGCAAAATTAGCCCCTGGATATAAATATAATTTTTATACTGTAACAATACCAGTTATGGGGGGATATTGTATATCTTTGCGTGAGGTAAATATTGATGTTATATACCCATCTTTTGATATAGTCATAGATAAAGATTTAAAAGAAGACGGTTGTGCTTATAAATATGTACTTGAACATGAAAAAGATCATATAAGAAACACAAGAAAAGTATTAGATTCTAACCTAGAAAATGTAAAAGAAAAATTATTAACCAAAGTCGCAAATTCTATAGATCCGATTTTTGTTAAAGATCCAGAAGAAAGTAATAGTACAACCAGTAAAATAGGTGAACAATTACAAAACCACCCAGAAATAGTTGAGTTTTTGAAAAAAATAGACAGTGAAATAGAACAAGAAAATATAAAAATAGATACCCGTGGTGATCAATACGAAATTTATAAATGTAAAGATTTTTTTGAACAAAGAAAAAAAGTTGATAAAATGATATCAACAAACTAAATATATGAAAAATATAATTTATTCATTTTTATCACTGTTTATGTTTTTTTCTGATGCTGTTGCGTCAGATGATTGTTTGGCATATAAACTAACACCTACAATTACAATAAAATCACCGGTTTGGACAAAAAGTGTGGTACAACCATTACAAAAAATGGATGTTTTACATGGAAAAGTGATTGCCACATTAGTTGATGAATTTGATATAACAAGTGATATTACTTCCATAGAAGATGGTTTTTGTGTGGCATTAAAAAACGTTGATGTAATGATGGGATATTATGATTTTTTAGTACAAATTGATATATCACATAAACCAAATACTTGTTCTTATAATGCAATAATACAACACGAAGATGAACATATAAGGGCTTATTTATCTGTTATTGATGATAATCAAGAATTATTAGAAAATTCTGTAAAATCTGCAGCAGCATCTATAATGCCTATATTTGTAAAAAATGAAAAAGACATAGAAAACGCAATTGATATATTAAATGATAAATTACAAAATCATCCAGATATTATTTTATTAAAACAAAGAATAAAAGCAGATGAAGAAATTCGTAATAAATATGTTGATTTAAATGATCCTGGTACAACATTAGAAAAATGTTTTCAATAATATGTGTACGGCTTTTTATTGATATACATCATTTATTGATATCCAATAATAATTCCAATTTAGAACTGCATTCTGATAATTTTGAATCAATATCTTTTATTAATTCTTTATCATATTCTTTACCATTTAATGCGCCAAATAATAATTGTTTTTTATCATTTTCTAACTTTGTTATATATCTCTGTAATTTAAAAGAAATTATAAATTTTTCTGCATCTTTGATACTAAGTTCAGTTTTTTTCACATCCTCATCAAAAGATATATTTAATGACATTAAAAAATCTGCATATTTTTCTGCGATTTCTGGGTATGTTTGAACAATAGATTTTATAAGGTTTACAGTCATTATATCAATATCTGGTAATTCTATATCCGGTTTATATTCTTGCTTTTTCCATTTATGCCATTGGTTAAATTTTCTTTTGTTATATTCTTCATTTATTTCATTTTGAAAGATTTTGTCTGTTATTTTTGATGTACAATCTTTTAAATATTTTTCAGCCTGTGTACGTCCACCAGGTGTATTTACCAAATAATTTTTATTAACACTTTCCCATAAAAAATCAATCAAAGGTGTTGCATTATCAATGATTTTCTTCATCGCGGATTCACCAGAATTTTTTAATATTTCATCTGGATCTTTGCCACCAGTAACAAAAGCAAATCGAACATCACTTGTTTCACGTAAAAATGGCAAAACCAGTGTACATGCCCGTATAGCAGCTTTTTGACCGGCATTATCGCCATCAAAACAAAATACGATATTACGATTAGATTTACATAAAATAGCAATATGATCTTCGGTTAATGCGGTTCCAAGTGGTGCTACAGTTTCTGGAAAACCATGGCATTGCATTTGAATTGCATCTATTTGACCTTCGACGATAATACTGCGATTATTTCTGTGAATAGCATCCCTTGCAAAATTAAACCCGAATATAGTTTGTCTTTTGTGAAATAATTCTGTATCTGTGGTGTTTATATATTTAGGTTCAGAACCATCCAGAGATCGACCAGAAAATGCGACAATTTGTCCATGTGCATTAAATATAGGGAACATTAATTTATCACGGAAAAAATCATATGGACCATATTCTCCAATACGAACAAGTCCAGTAGCAACCAATTTATCGTGTTTTATATTGTTAAATTTAGATGAAATTATATTATTTTTTGGTGCATAACCAATTCGATATTTTTTTATCATTTCATCGTTAAAACCACGATTTTTGATATATTCCAGTGCATGTTTGCCAGAATCTGTATACAATAAATCTTGATATATTTTCGCAGCATTATCTGTTATTTTAATATAGTTTTCTTCAGCTTCGATTTGTTGTTGTGTTTTTTGTTTATATTCTGGCATTTTTATCCCGGCCATATCTGCCAGTTCTTTGAGTGCTTCCAAGAAATCTATATTTTCAGATTTCATAACAAAAGAAATTATATCGCCATGTTCACCACAACCAAAACAATGATAAAAACCTTTATCTTCATTTACTGAAAAAGAAGGTGTTTTTTCATTATGAAACGGGCAACATCCCCAATAATTTTGACCTTTTTTAGTAAGCGGTACACGGCGCGAAATAACGTCTACCAAAGATAATCTTTGTCGCAATTCATCAGTAAAAGAATTATCATATTTTGCCAATTATTTTGCTTTTTTCTTAAAAGATTTTTTATTGTTTATTAAATCAATTGCTTCATCAAGGCTCGGTTGTTCTTTGACAGAAACGTTAACACGATTTGATGATATATACGGTCCATAGCGCCCATCTGAATAATAATATATAGATTTATCTGTTTCTGGATTTTTACCGAGTATTACTGGTTCAACTTTCTTTTTATCGCCATTTAATAATTCACGCGCAACATCCAAAGTAATTGTTTCTGCTGTATACTTTTTAGCAGATGCATTTTTTACACCATCTGTAACATATGGACCATATTTTCCGATACGGAAAGATATATTTTCACCCAAATCTTTTTCTTTTATTTCATTTGTTTGTGAATTTTCATCTTTTTCAATATTATTCAAATTCATCGTATAATTACAATCTGGGTAATTACTGCAACCAACAAAAGCACCATTTTTTGATAATTTTATACCCAATTTTCCACCACATTTTGGGCACTTATCACCATCTTTTTTAAACAGATGATAATTCATAAATTTATTTATATTATCAATAATATCTGTTGTCTTTATACCACGTACAGATTCTATCACAGCATTAGTTGGTTCCCAAAACAGTTTCAAAGATGATAATTTATCTTTTGTTCCATTTGAAACATCATCTAAGGTATCTTCGGTTTTTGCGGTAAAATTAACATCAACCAAATCTTTGAAATAATTTGATAAATAAGAAATCAAAATCCATCCTGAAACTGTTGGATGAAAACGATGTTGTTTATCTTGTTCAACATATTTTCTGTCGACAATCGTAGACATAATAGTTGCATATGTTGATGGGCGCCCTATTCCTAATTCTTCTAGTTTTTTAACCAGCGATGCTTCGGTAAAACGTGCGGGCGGTTGAGTAAAGTGTTGTTCTGTTTTTAACGATTTTATTTCTATTTCATCGTTAATATTTAAAACTGGTAATTTAACGTCATCATCTGCATCTTCATCATCAGTTTCTTCAATATAAACCTTCATAAAACCATCAAATGTACGTGTTGTTCCAACACAATGAAATACAGAATTTTTGACATCTATATCCACAGATACAGAATCAAATTCCGCATTACTCATTTGGCAAGCAATTGTTCTTTTCCAAATTAAATCATATAATTTTAATTCGTCGCCAGACAAATCTGATTTTGCATTATCAAAATGTGTAGGACGAATTGCTTCGTGTGCTTCTTGTGCATTTTTAGATTTTGTTACATAAATATTTGCGGTTTTTGGCAAAAATTTATCACCATATTCATTTTTTATATATTCACGAATTTCACTGACTGCTTCGTTTGATAAATTAGTAGCATCGGTTCGCATGTAAGTAATGAATCCAGCTTCATACAATTTTTGCGCAGTTGACATTGTTCTTTTAGATGAAAAACGTAATTTACGCGCCGCTTCTTGTTGTAATGTAGATGTTGTAAACGGTGCAGATGCATGTCTTTGCGTTTTCTTTTTATCAATATTTGATATTTTACCAGTCGCAGGTGTTGCAAGATTTGTAACAATTTTATCAACCATAGATTTATTTTCTATGGTCATTTTTTCAATCTTTTTACCATCAAATTTTACAAGATTCGCATCAAATTCAGCCTTGTTAAATTTACAATTTGCGGCAACAGACCAATATTCTTTTGGATTAAAGATTTCAATTTCTTTTTCCCTATCAACAACCAGTTTCACAGCAACACTTTGAACACGTCCTGCAGATTTACCAAGGTTGCGTTTCCAAAGGAGTGGCGAAATTCCAAAACCAATCAAATAATCAAGAATTCTGCGTACTAAATACGCATCAACTAAGTTATTATCGATTTCACGTGGGTGTTTAATTGCTTCAATAACAGCATTTTTAGTAATTTCATGAAAAACAACACGATAGACATTTTTACCTTTTAAAACATTACGTGCATTTAAAATATCGTTAATATGCCATGCAATCGCTTCCCCTTCGCGATCAGGGTCGGATGCCAAATATACACTGTCTGCTTTTTTTATTTCATCAATAATTAATTTTAATTGTTTTTCTTTGCCAGGCATAATTTCCCATTTTGGTGCAAAATCATGTTCTGTATCAACACTGCCATTTTCAGGAACCAAATCACGAACATGCCCAACAGACGCAACAACACGCCAATCTTTACCAAGGTATTTTTCAATAGTTTTTGCTTTTGATGGTGATTCGACGATTAATAAATTCATTTTTTAAAACCCCCTGGATGATAATTGTTGGTCTTTGTGGATATGGGCATTTTGACATAATCCAAAGCCAAAAAGTAATGATATCAAACTGCTACCACCAAAAGACATTAATGGTAACGGAACACCAACCGTAGGAAGTATTCCAAGAACCATGGATATATTTATAAAGTAATAAATGAAAAAGTTCAACATAAAACCAAAACATATTAATTGACCAAATCTATTTCGGCATGTTTTTGCCGCCCAAAACAGCATAATTACAATGAAAGTATATATCATTATTAACATAAAAGCGCCGATAAAACCGAATTCTTCACCCATCATAGTAAATATGAAGTCTGTTTGTTTTTCCGGCAAGAAAGATTGTTGGGCTTGGGTCCCAGAAAGATAACCTTTACCAAAAATTCCACCAGAACCGAAAGCTATTTTTGCTTGGTTTATTTGATATCCTGCACCGCGTGGGTCGCTGTCAGGATTTAAAAATGTAATAATTCTGTCGCGTTGATAATCATGCATTGCGCCATACCAAATTGCTGGTGACACAATTAAACCAAGAATCAAAGCAATTAAAAACCATTTTTTATTTGCACCGACTATGTAAAACATACCCAATGTAATTAACCCCACAGATATCCCTGTTCCAAGGTCAGGTTGTAAAAATATAAATATAAATGGAATTATGAATAACAACATAGGCACCACATAATTCTTAAACTGTGATAATTCAACACTGTTTTGCCATGCAAAATATCGCGCCAATGCTAATACAAGTGCAATTTTAATAAATTCTGATGGTTGAATATTTATAAATCCTAAAGATAGCCAACGTTGTGCACCCATACCAACATCACCAATAAATGTGACTAATACAATTAAAATCAAAGCAATCGCATAAATCGAATAAGCTGATTTTATCCACAATTTTATGTTTGAAAATGATACAAAGAAAAATATTACCAAACCAAACATTATTTTCATAAGTTGTGATATAGCATAAGGAAACCAAGAACCACCACCCGCACTGAATAAAACAACAACAGAAAATAATAAAACAACACACATTGGTATAAATAACACCAGTGAAAAACGAGACAGTTTTTCACTAAAACTCATCATATTTGCATTAGAAACGCGTGTTATTTCAGACATTTTATTTTAATAATTCCTTCATAATTGCTGCTGTTGCACGTGCCGCAGGCGATGAAGAACCAGCGTGTTCCATAATCACGCATACGGCATATTTAGGCGCATTAGTCGGTGCATAACCTATAAACAATCCATGATTTCGTAAATTCCATTTTAATTGTTCTGTTTTTAATACACCTGTTTTGCGTTCAGATTTTGATATGTTTCTTACCTGTGAAGTCCCAGTTTTTCCGCCCATTTTTTTACCATTTACATTAATGGCACTTCCAGATGCTGTACCACCTTTTTGTGTTACTTGTTCAAGTCCATTTAAAATATGTTTTACGTTTTTATCTTGAAGTCCAAGGCTTTTAAATACTGGATTTTCATTGGAATATATTAGTCTCGGTTTTACTTCTTTATTAGAAGCAACGCGTGCCATCATCACCGCCAATTGTAAACAATTTGTTAATATAAATCCTTGACCAATTCCTGAAATAATAGTATCTCCATGAACCCACGATGAACCGATGTTTTTTTCTTTCCATCGCCTGTCAGGTATAACACCAGGCATTTCATGTGCCAATATATCTTCCATATATTTTTGATTAAGCCCAAGTTTCAAAGCCATATTTTTTATTGCATCAATTCCGATACGCAAAGCCAATTGATAAAAATAAATGTCGCAAGAATGTTTTAATGCGCCATATAAATCAACATGCCCATGCCCCTTTTTTTCCCAACAATGGTATTTATGATCGCCATATTCCCAATAACCAGGACAAAATACTTTTTCATTTGGACTTACTGCACCACTTTCTAATGCAGCCAACGCAACAACAATCTTAAAAGTTGAACCTGGTGGATATAAACCTTCAATAGTTTTATTCATAAATGGTTTTGCATCATCATCCAATAATGTTGAAATATATTCTTCACCATCATCTGTTTTGAAATTGTTTGCATCAAAACTAGGGGTAGAAGCCATAGCTAAAATATTACCGTTTTCAATATCTAAAACAACACCACAACCAGCACGTTGAACAGCCAGAGAATCATATAAAACTTTTTGAATATTATCACGAATAGTTGTTTTTATATCTTTTCCTTCGGTTGGTTTTATAAATTGTGCTTTGTCTTCACCAGTAATTCGCCCAACTGCATTGGTTATAAGTACTGTTTGTCCCGCCGTACCAGCCATATCATCATTAAATCTTTTTTCAAGACCGTTTATCCCTGTTGTAAAAAATGGTGTATTTGGTACTGGCTTGTTTGGTGCACCGACATATCCGAATATTTGTGCCCCAGCAGGTCCCATTTCATATACACGCGAAAATCCATTTCCAATGTAAATTCCGGGTACATTTTTAGCAGAAATACGTGCCAATATATCCCAATTGGAACTTTCTGTGACTAATACAGGTTGAAAAGGTGCCTGTTTTTTTATGTTTTTCCATATTCTTTCAACAGTTTTTTTTCGTAAATTCAAATCGTTTTCAACCAATTTAACAGCAGATTCTATATCTTCGGTTTCTTCGGGAATAATATATATTCTGTATATTGGCGCATCACGCGAAATAACTGTACCAGATTCAGACAATATACTGCCACGTTTTGGCATAATATTTTGAATTCTAAAAGAATTGTTTTCACTTTTCTTTAAATAAGATTTATGTTCAAAAACTTGCATCTGTAACATGCGCAAGATTAAAACAGAAGTAAATATAGCACCGCCTGTTAAAAACAGTGCGCTGCGTCTGTCAAAAGTGCGTGCTACTTCTGTGTCTATCATTATATGGTCTTTTATTTTATTATTTTATGCCTTTTGGTTCAATAAAAGTGTCAATAGATGTTATTGGTGTATATAAAATACTTAACCATACAAATAACCATATATTATTTACTAAATTTCCCCATGTTAATCTAGAAAATATTAATAACAAAAACCCAATCCCGATGAATGACATAAAAATGTACAATGCGTTATTATTTGTATGCTGCATATCAAGATAATTCTGAAAACCATCTATCGCGTAAAGCAAACAGTAAAGACAAGTCCAAAACATTGGTAAATTGCAACGATAATCAATTAAAAAGCAAAATAACAGACCAAATAAAGCAAAACGATGAATTGGGCGTACAAAAGTGTAATAAAAAATAGGTATCAGCGCTAAAATTCCAGCTGGATTCCAAAAATACACAGACAAACGCCACAAAAACAAAGTAATTATATATGGCACCAATTGTTTAAAAATTAATATTGTTTCATGCATTATTTATATGAACCCTGATCATCAAATTGTAATACCATAACACGGGATAAATTATTAGGTTTAATGACATCGACATTTTTATCATCAATCATTTCCCCAACATATATGCCCGCTGGTAAAACACCGCTTATATTAGAAGTTATAACCTGTAAACCTTTGCGACCAACAAATTCCGCATCATTGAAAAAACCGATAGAAGCACCTGATTTTCCATTTCCTTGTAAAAATCCTGATATATCGGAACCAGCAATACGTACAGCAATTTTTGTATTAGAATCTGATAAAGCACGAACACGACAAAATTGAGAACCACAATCAACGATAGTCCCAACAATTCGATTATCAAAAGAAACAACAACCATACCCCTGTTTAATCCAGCCCTTTTGCCACGATTTATCAAGAAACTGTGATGATGAAATACAGAATCATCAAATTGAATATCTGCAACAACTACCTTAAACGGTGATGCTTTTTTTATATCGATTTCACTTTCCAATTTTTTATTTTCAGATATTGCTACATCACATTCATTTTTATATGCCATGACTTCATCTAATTTATCACGTAATCTTTTGTTTTCTTTACGTAAATTAGACATATCGCGAACCCAGTGGGCACTTTGTCCAACCGCACGAACAGGCCAAGTTATAACCGAACCAATACCGTGTGCAACAGGTAAAAAAACATGTGCCAGGTTGTTTGTTATGGTATAATCTGGCTTAGCAACCATAACATATATGATAATTACAGGAATTACCGCGGCTGCTAATGCCGATTTGATAATACGATTAAATCTGTAAGATGATTTGTCCTTTATCATACGCAACACTTTAAACGCAAAAAAATCAATATTCAATAAAAACTTGATTTTTCTTTTTAATATGTCAAAATAAGCACAACCGACATGGCAAGGCATTGCCACGAGGGTACAAAAAAAAGGATAAAAAATGCCAAAAATGAAAACGAAATCGTACTTAAAAAAACGTGCGTCTATGACTGCAACGGGAAAAATTCGCGTTGCCAGAAACTCTCACCACAAATGTCTGTTGCACAAATCCAAACGTGCTAATAAAGCTGGATCAAAGCCACAGTATTTGAACGATAACATGATGGGTCAGGCTAAAATCTTGGCTCCATATGGTTTGAAATAATAAAGGGGGCGTATCATGGCAAGAGTAAAACGCGGAACAACCGTTAAACAAAAACATAAAAAGATACTTGATAGAGCCAAAGGTTATTTGGCACGTCATCATTCAACTTATCGTGCTGCACGTGAAAAAACCGAAAAAGCGGGTCAGTATGCATATCGTGATCGTCGCCAAAAGAAACGTGATTTTCGTTCTTTGTGGATTGTTCGTATCAATGCTGCTGTTCGTCCAAACGGTTTGACATACAGCCAATTCATCAATGGTTTGAAAAAAGCAGGCATCAATTTGGATCGTAAAGTTTTGGCCCAAATGGCATATGATGCTGATAAAAACTTTGAAACATTGGTTGATACAGCAAAACGATTTATTGCCGATGGTGTAAAATAACGCTTTACGGCAGGCTTTTGTTTTGTCAAAATATAAGACCGTAAAGCATTACGGTCTTAATTTTATATAAAATATGAATTTGTGGGGAAGATATGAAAGATAAAATTTTAAATGCGGGATCAATGGAAGAATTACAATCTTTGTATTCTGAAGTGTTTGGTAAAAATGGAACAATGACGGCCAAATTAAAAACAATGGCAACATTGTCAAATGAAGAACGCGCTGCAATAAATACAGAAAATGCGACTTTGCGCCAATTATTCAAAGACAAACAAAATGAATTAGAATTGGCGGCATTAAATGCTAAACTTTCAACAGAATATGTAGATGTCACATTGGATGTAGAGCCAGAAAATCATGGTACATTACATCCTTTGACACAAAGTTTAAAAGAAACTGTGGCCATTTTTGAATCTTTGGGATATACATTGATGACTGGGCCAGAAATTGAAGACGATTGGCATTGTTTTACCGCATTAAATATGCTGGAATCTCACCCTGCTCGCGATATGCAGGACAGTTTCTTCCTCGAAAATGGTAATGTAATGCGCACACAAACCAGTGCGGTTCAAATTCGTACGATGGAAAAATTAGGTGTGCCAATTAAAATGTTCACGCTCGGTCAATGTTATCGCCGGGAATTAGATGCGACACATTCTGCTATGTTTGGTCAAATCGAAGGTCTTTATATTGATAAAGTTGAAAAGAATATAAATTTATCTGATTTATTGGCAACAATGCGAACATTTGCATCAAAATTCTTTGAAAAAGATAATGTGGAATTACGTATACGTCCGTCTTATTTCCCATTCACAGAACCATCTATTGAAATTGATATGAAATTTGGCGATAAATGGATGGAATTGTTGTGTGGCGGTATGGTGCATCCAAATGTTTTGAAAAACTGCAACATAGATCCAAATAAATACCAAGGTTTTGCGTTTGGTTTTGGTTGGGCCAGATTGGCAATGGTTAAATATGATTTGAATGATATACGCGCATTTACAGATGGCGATGTGCGTTGGTTGAAAAATAGTGGATTTTAATAAAAGGGGTTAAAAATGAAATGGTCTTATGAATGGTTAAAGCAATATTTAAAAACGGATTTAACCCCGGAAGAAATCGCTGAAAAATTAACATCTATCGGATTAGAGGTTGAAGATTTATCTGTGCCTGTATTACCTATTGCTGCAAAGATAGTTGAATGTAAACCACATGAAAACAGCGACCATTTACATGTTTTGATGGTAGATGATGGAACAAAAAAGTTGCGCCAGATCGTGTGTGGTGCACCAAATGTTCGTGTCGGATTGGTTTCAGCATTGGCTTTGCCTGGATGTAAAATTGGCGATGTAGTAATTCAAAGTGGTAAATTGCGCGGTGTATTATCAGACGGTATGATGTGCAGTGGTAAAGAATTAGGCATAAACGATGATCACAGTGGGATTATTGAATTAGATGAAAAGAAAGAGATAATTGGACAACCAATATCTGCTCTTGCTGGTTCTGCTTCTGCTGTTTTTGAAACATCTATTACACCAAATCGTCCAGATTATTTATCATTACGTGGAATTGCGCTGGATTTATCAGCCACTGATGCTGGCAAATTTGTAGATGAAAAAATAGATGAATTAAAAGAAGTCAAAGGTTCGCGCAAAGTTAATTTATTGGCTAAAGATGCGTGTCCTACATATCGTTTTTGTGAAATTCATGGAATAAAAAATGCGCCTTCTAGCAAGGTCATTCAATCGCGTTTATTATCAGCAGGAATAAATCCAAAAAATGCACCGATTGATGCTACAAATTACATTTGTTATGATTTAGCACAACCTATGCATTGTTTTGATGCAGATGAAATTGTTGGTGATATAACAGTGCGTATGGCTAAAGAAGGTGAAAAATTCACAGATCTTTTTGATAATGAACATGAATTATGTGAAAAAGATTTAGTAATAACAGACGATGCTGGGATATTGGCATTGGCTGGTGTTATTGGTGGAAAACGTGCATCAACTACAGATAACACAAAAAATATTATCTTAGAATCTGCATATTTTGATCCAGTATCAATTCGTAAATCATCAAAAAGACATGGTGTATCAACAGATTCATCTTATCGTTATGAACGTAATATAAATCCTGGCGGAACTTTACATGCTTTATCAAAGGCCGCAAAAATAATAATGGATGAATGTGGTGGTAAGATAGTAAATGTATCTGTTGCCGGACGTGCATCGTATACACCAGAATCTGTCGTATATAATCCATCTTTGATGGAACAAAAGACAGGTATTAAATTAGATGCAAAAACGCAAAAAGATATTTTACAAAAATTGCATTTTGATATAACTGAATCTAAAAATGGTGATTGGATAATTATACCAAATCCACAAAGAACAGATATTGTAATACCAGAAACTGTGGTTTCTGAATTAGTGCGTATTTATGGGTATGATAAAATCGGTTTGAAAGAAATGCCACACACAATAACAAATGTGGTACACAACGATATGGATGTATCATTAAAACAAAAATTGGCAAATCGTGGCTTAAATGAAGCTATTACTTTTGGTTTTGGTAATTCAAAGGTTGAAAAAATATTATCAGATAAACCAATTATAAAAATAGCTAATCCTATTGTTGTTGATATGGATACTGCGCGTAATAATTTGTTGGGAAATTTATTAGTGGCTGTTGCTAATAATGAAAAACGCGGTTTTCCTAATTTAAATATGTTTGAATTGGGAACCGTATTTGATGGCGACCAACCTGGTGAAGAACATACTTCTATTTGTATTATACGCAGTGGTGAAACATCACCTAAACATTGGCAAAAACGCAACAGAAGTGTAGATATTTTTGATATAAAATCTGATTTGTTGTCACTAATCGGTTCACAAAAATACACTATTGATACAAGTAATGCGCCACTTTGGGCACATCCCTATCAATATGGTAAAATAGTCCAAGGTAAAAAAGTTTTAGCACAATTCGGTCAATTACACCCGAGTATTGCAAAACAATTACACATAAAGACAAAAGTGTTTATCGGTTTGGTTGAAAATATTGAAGATTTACCAAAAAATCCAAAATATAAAAAAATACCAACAACAGATTTTATGCCGATTACACGTGATTTTGCATTTGTAGTAAATTCTGATTTTGCTGCTGAAAAAATAATATCAACGGCATTGGCATCAGATTCAATTATTACTAATGTGGTCGTTTTTGATGCGTTTGATATGGGTAATGGTCAAAAATCTATTGCATTTACAATTACTATTTATCCAGATCATAATATGTCTGATAAAGAATTGTTAGAGATTCAAGATAAAGTAATTAAAAATATCGAAACGAAGTGTGGCGCAAAATTGCGCGCATAAATAAAAAAAACACCGGCAATTGCCGGTGTTTTTATCTGATAAAAGCATTATTTGATAAAATCATAGATTCTATATCACGATTTAATTCACATGCATTTTTTATGCTTAATGCATCTTGACCATAAAATGTATAAGGTCCTGATTTTTTTACTGATACGGTAACACCACTGCCTTTTACCAATTTACCATGACGTTCTGTACCTGGCAATTCCATCTTTTTTGCCATTTCAAAACCTTCAACAAACCATTGATTATAAACAATTTTAAGATCTTTTGGGGTTGTATATTCGCATGTTAAAACTTCTGCACAGTCTTTATATCCATAAACAGTGTTTCTGAAAATCAAACATTGGGTATCTTTATTTGGAGCAAGAAATTCTGCCAATTCTTTAATTTTATCTCTTTGAGTAAACATAATAAGCCTTTTTGTTTTATGATAATTTATTGTGGATTATTGCACTAATATACTTTCTGTCAATATTTTTTTGTAAAAATATAAAAAATACGCGTGAAAACTTGATTTTTCATAAAAAAGATTGTATAAATACAGGCATGAACAAAAAAATAATAATCATTATTAAATAACTGGCACTGCGCTTTGGCGGTGGCTGGGGCGCGTAGAGCGCCGTTTTTTATGCAAAAAAAGGCAATACGATGGCATATACAAAAACAGAACCGAAAGTGAACTTTGCAGAATTAGAACACAAAGTTATAGATTTTTGGCGTGAAGACGATACATTTCATAAATCTTTGAATAAAACCAAAATGGGGGAAGAATTTAATTTTTATGATGGTCCGCCATTTGCAAACGGTTTGCCACATTGGGGGCATTTGGGTGTTTCTTGTATTAAAGATATGGTATCGCGTTATCAAACTATGCAAGGAAAACACGTTGTTCGTGAATTGGGATGGGATTGTCATGGTTTGCCAGCTGAAGCATCTGTTGAAAAAAAACAAGGACGCAGTGCTAAAACAATTGTTGAACAGGACGGCATAGATGCTTTTTGTGGTATGTGCAAAAAAGATGTTATGACGTACATGAATGAATGGTTGCGCTTTATTGAACGTATTGGCCGTTGGGTTGATGGTGGTGATAATGTTGGTTATCGCACGATGGATAAAAATTATATGGAATCTGTGATTTGGGCTCTGAAAAAATTATATGATATGGGTCTGCTTTACAAAGATTTCAAAGTTAACCCTTTTGATTGGAAATTGGGAACTGTTTTATCTAACAGTGAAGCATCCAGTGAATATCAAGATATTGTTGATGATACTGTGACTGTTTGGTTTGAACTTGAAAATGGCGACAGGGCTATTGCTTGGACCACCACACCTTGGACTTTGCCGGCTAATTCCGCATTGGCGGTTAATCCGAATATGAAATATGTTCGTATGCGTCATGAAGATGGACATGTTTATGTCTTGGCTGAAAGTAGAGTAAAGGCATACGATAAAATTTTTGCAAACTCTGAAAATTTAGGAACTGTGATGGGATCTGAATTGGTTGGTTTGCATTATAAACCTATATTCCCATATTATGCCGATTTAGCAAAAGATGATCATGGTCTTTATACTGTAATTTCTGCTGATTATGTAAGTGATGGTGATGGTACAGGTATTGTTCATATTGCCCCTGCATATGGTGAAGACGATTATTTGGCAGCAAAAGCATTGGATCCAAAATTCCCGGTAATTTTAAATGTGGATGATTATGGTAATTTTGATAACACTGTAACTAATTGGGCTGGCGAAAATATTTTTGAAGCCAATTCAAAGATCATAGATTGGTTACGTGAAAACGGTATTTTAGTCAAAAAAGACCAACATAAACACAGCTATCCGTTTGGTCCACGCAGTAAAGAAAAATTGATTTATCGTGCAACTGATGCGTGGTATGTTGATGTTCCAAAAATTCGTGAAAGATTAGTTGAAATAACTAAAACACAAACTACATGGACATCCGCTGGTAATCGTTTTATGGCATGGATAGAAAATGCGCGTCCATGGGGTATTTCGCGTAACAGATTTTGGGGTGTTCCATTACCAATCTGGGAAAAAGATGGACAATATAAAATCTTTGGTTCAATCAAAGAAATGGAAGATTTCTTTGGTGTAAAAATCGATGATTTACACAGATCAACATTAGATGCGCTTACAAAAGATGGATGGCATCGTATAACTGATGTTCTTGATTGTTGGTTTGAATCTGGATCTATGCCATTTGCACAATTACACTATCCGTTTGAAAATGTTGATAAATTTGAAAAAACTTTCCCAGCAGATTACATCATCGAAGGGCAAGATCAAACACGCGGATGGTTTTATTTGTTAATGGTTATGGCAGTTGCATTATTTGACAAACCTGCATTTAAAACAGTATCTGTAAACGGTATGGTTTGTGATGAACAGAAAAGAAAATTTTCTAAATCATTACATAATTATGTAGAACCTTCTGAACAACTAGAAAAATATGGTGCAGATGCGGTGCGTTTGTTTATTCAAGGAAGTAATTTTATGAAGGCTGAATCAGTCGGTGTTGATAAAGAAGGTAATGTATTTAATGATGCGATCAAAACAATATTAACACCACTTTGGAATGCTTATCATTTCTTTACTTTGTATGCTAATGCTGGAAAAATCACTGTAGAGAAAGAACCAAATGGCGATAATTTATTGGATAAATATATTTTGTCAGAATTGAACGATTTGATAAAGACTACAACAAATTCGTTGAACGAATATAAACCAGATATTGCTGTCAAAGAATTTGTTCGTTTCTTAGATATATTGAATAACTGGTATATCCGTCGTAATCGTGATAGATTCTGGGACGAAGACGAAAGTGCGTTTGAAACATTACATTATGTCTTGGTAAAATTCTGTACATGTTTGGCACCTTTTGCACCATTTATAAGTGAATATATATTCAAAAATTTAACTGGTAAAGAATCTGTTCATTTGGAAGATTGGCCAACTGCTGTAGACACAGATGAAAAAATCTTGAATGATATGCGTCGTGTTCAAATGATAGTATCAACCGGAAAACAATTACGTGAACAATATAAATTGCGTAATCGTTTGCCATTGGCAGACGTCACAATTGCTGGTGTGAATATGGAAGAATACGCCGATATTATCGCAGACGAATTAAATGTCAAAGAAGTCAAATTTATTGATAATATCAAATCTGTGGCAGATTCTTTTGTATACTTAATTACACCAAAGATTGGTGCACGTTTGGGAGGTGCATTAAAAGATATCATCCCTGCGGTTAAACGTGGCGATTATACAATCGATGGTAATAAATTAGTTGTTGGTGAATACACATTAAACAGTGATGAATTTGAAAATCGTTTAACCGTCAAAGAAGGTGTGACTGGTGCAGCATTACCTGATAATACTGCAGTGGTTGTTTTAAATACAGAAACCAATGGCGAATTATTAGCCGAAGGTTTGGTGAACGATGCCTTGCGTTTCATCCAAGATTCACGTAAAGCTGCTGGTTTGGATGTTTCAGACAGAATCAAATTAACCTTTACGGCAGATTTTGCATTGTTCCGTGCGATAGAAGCACACAAAAAACGCATAATGCATGATGCGTTGATTGTTGAAATGAACCCTGGGGTTGCGGAACAATTTACAAAAACTATCGAAGAATATAATTTTGCAATAGATATTGAAAAAGCAAATGCGTAAAGAAAAAATAACTTTGACACCGGATATTTATTTTGAAAATGTTTGTCCAACATTGAATATGAATATCCGGTCAGAGTTGTACGCCACAAATGAATTTACTTTTGCTGTGGCGGTGATTTTATCGGCGCAGGCAACAGATAAAAAAGTTAATGAAGTAACCCCTGCCCTTTTTCAGATTGCACCTAATCCAGACAAAATGTTGGAATTGGGATTAGAAGGATTAAAAAAACACATACGCGTAATTTCTTTTTTTAATAACAAGGCAACAAATATCATTAAATTAGCCACACAATTAAAAGATAAAAACAGCGATAATATTAACTATAAATTTCCACAAAAATACCATGAACGCACAGAATTAATGAAATTAGCTGGTGTTGGTCAAAAGACAGCAAATGTAATTATGAATGTTTTGTGGAACGCACCAAATATTGGCGTTGATACGCATGTTTATAGATTATCCCACCGGTTTGGATGGTGTGACGAAAGTGAAAATACACCGGAAAAAGTGGAAGAAAAATTGTTAAAAATAATCCCAAAGAAATATCATGCGATGGTTAACCATGTAATGGTTTTACATGGTCGATATACTTGCAAGGCATTGCGTCCAAATTGTGCTGATTGTCCGGTAAACAAATGGTGTAATTCACCGGCAAAAACGATATAAAAAATTATATAAAAATACCGGCAAATGCCGGTATTTTTATTTCTTTTTAACTTTTTTTTCTCCCTCTATGTAAACAAATGGTGCCGGTTATAGGACTTGAACCTACGACCCCCTCATTACGAATGAGATGCTCTACCAACTGAGCTAAACCGGCAAGGTAGCCCAATCATAGCCAACAAAAACTTAAAATTCAAGATTTTTATTTGCCACGATATGGCTCAATATTTTTCATAAATATTACCTGTAATCTTCTGATAATATCATCGCGTTCCTTATCAGGAATATTGTTTGGAAAAATCATATCCGTATTTTCCCTTAAAATTTGAGAAAAAGTATTTGGATTATGTTGTTTATAGGGATTTATATATGATTTGCCTTCGTATTTATTTTTTGCTGCGATATACATATCGTATATGTATTTATCTTTAGTTCTGGTTTGATTCCAGGAACCCAAAGGTCTGCTTTTACCACCATAAACACATACATGTCCCAAAGGTGTATATTTTGATTCAGGCGTGTATTTTGTAAATACTACTCTGAATCCATCAAAAGAAAAAATTGTGTCCACATAGAAATGTCCACCCTTTGCCATCTGGTGTTTTATTACTTCTTTGTTAACAGTTGATTTATCTAGTGCGTAATATAATTGTTCTTTTTCAAATTCTGTCATCAAAATCTCCCTGTGTTATGTGACATAAACAATATTTATTTAATTTTGTTCTGATATCTAGCAATGTTGTCTGAAATGGTTTTTTTATAAATTTCTTCTGCTTCTCGTTTTATAGATGCTATTTTTTGCACCGCAAGATACATATCATAAACAAGTTTGTTTGTGGTATATTTATCTCTGTATTCAAGAGGAGTATGTTTTTCAGAATCGTATTCACCAAAAATACCTTTTTCATAATTCCGTAATTCTATGCGATACCATTCGGGATCTTTCTTGCTTACCACATGTTCCAATCTCCATGAACCGAAAGAATAATCTGTCACTTTCACAGGTATACCACCAAGTGTTTCGTTATCTTCATATTTCACATTTAATTGTTCTTTTGCTAATGCGGCTAACATACTTTCTGCTTCTTTTGGCCCTAAGTTTTTTAATGGTATGCCAGGGTGTTTGATATTATATATTATAAGCGCCATACATATATCCTTTTTATTTGTTTCCACATTTTATTTTGCGTAAAACTACCATTATTCCAGCCGGGGTTATACCAGGTATTCGTGATAATGCAGCAATATTTTCTGGACGTGTTTTTGTCATTTTTTCAATCAATTCATTTGTTAAGCCAGATAATGATTTATAATCAAAATCATTAGGAATTTTTAATTGAGCGTCTTTTTTATAATTAGCAATTTCGCGTTCGTTTCTTGCAATATATCCCGCATAAAATTTATCATTTTCTTTTGCTTTCTTTTCGCGCAGTTTTTTAATTTTTTTATGTAAATCTTTTGAAATTAACCCGAGTGATTCACTAATGTCGCCCAATCTTAATATCGCGTTATCAGCGCGCAGATTTAATCTGTATTCTGCACGTGAAGTAAACATACGATATGGTTCATCAACACCCAATGTTGTTATATCGTCAATTAAAACGCCGATCATTGAATTTGTTCTGTCTAATATCAGAGTTTCAATATTTAATGCAAATGCAGCAGCATTTGCGCCAGCGACCAGACCTTGTGCAGCTGCTTCTTCATATCCACTGGTTCCATTAATTTGTCCGGCAAAAAACAAACCAGGAATATCTTTTGATTCTAAGGTAGATTTTAACATACGTGCATCAATAGCATCATATTCAATCGCATAACCATAACGCGCAATGCGTGCGTTTTCTAAACCTGGTATAGTCCGTATCCATTTGTCTTGGACATCAGCACCAAAAGATGTTGAAATACCGTTTGGATAAATTAAATCACTGCCCCAACCTTCTGGTTCAAGAAATACATGATGAGTTTTGTGCTCTGGAAAACGCATAACTTTATCTTCAAGTGATGGACAATAACGTGGCCCAAGACCTGTGATATCGCCATTATACATTGGGGCGAATTTTATTTTTTTACGAATTATTTCATGTGTCTGTTCATTAGTATGTGTAATAAAACATTTGTCATTTATATTATTTTTTTTGTCGCCTAAACCAAACCAATCGTGTGGTGTGTCACCAGGTTGTTCTTCGCATACAGAAAAATTAATGCTATCGCGATATATGCGCGCAGGTGTTCCAGTTTTAAGACGCAATAATTCAAATCCTGCCTTTTTTAAAACTTTTGAAATATGTGTGTCATTTTCTTGATATTCACCATTATCCATTAAACGCCCTGATGGAATTTTTTCGGTTCCCCTTGTTACCAAACCACCTAAAAAAGTCCCGGTTGTTAAAACAATTGAAGAGGCACGATATTTATTATTTATTGTTTTATTTTTTATATCTAAATCAACAACAGATTCAAAAATCACATCCAAGTTAGGTGTTTTTTTCAAAATATTCATAACTGCATTATGATAGAAATTTCTGTCTATCTGCGCGCGTAATGCCTGGGTTGCTGCGCCATGTGTGGCATTAAGTGTTCGCCAATGAATACCAGCGCTGTCCGCTGCAAATGGCATAACACCACCGAAAGTGGCCATTTCAGCAACCATTTGAGATTTACCAGGACCACCAATTGATGGATTACAAGACATTGCGCCAATATCACTTTCACGCATAGTTAACAAAAGTGTTTTTGCACCACGTCGTGCTGCCGCAGTTGCTGCTTCAACACCAGCGTGCCCACCACCAATAATAATGCAATCATATTTTTTCATTTATTTTTCTTTTATTTTTGCATACAAAGCGATATCTTCGCGCTTATTTAACGCAGGCAAGAAATCATAACTGCGTAAAACGCCTTCGCGTTCAAAACCACATTTTTCGGCAACTTTGCAAGAAGCAAAATTTTCTGGATTTGCTTTAATTACAATGCGTTTGAATCCCATATTAAAGAATTCATTTGAAATCGCTTTCACGGCTTCGCTCATTAAACCATGACCAGCATATTTTATATTTAACCAATAACCGAATTCGCTGCTTTCTTTATCCCAATCTATATCAAACATAGTACAAACACCAGCAAAACTGCCATCTTTACGCAAATACATGCCATATGTAGCCTCAGATTGATTTTTCCAATTTTTATCGGCATCACTTAAAAAAGCAAATTCTTGTTCTGGTTGTTTTACATTTGACCAAGGTAAAAATTTATAATAATCCCTGTTGTTAGAAATTATATCAAAAATTTCACTTGCTAATTTAAATGTCACAGGCAATGGCTTTAAATCCAGATGTTTGGTTTGTAATTTTTTGAATTTTTGAGGTTTCATTTTAAAATCTCCCCATGCCTCCATTGACATGAATTGTTTGTCCGTTGATATAAGATGCTTCATCACTTGCTAAAAATACGCAAGCATTTGCAACATCATCGGGTTCACCGAAACGGCCAGCAGGTATTTGTTCTAAATATTTCTTTTTTAATTCTTCGGGTAAAACATCCGTCATAGGTGTTTTTATAAAGCCCGGTGCAATTGCGTTCGCAGTAATTCCTCGCGAAGCTACTTCTGCCGCGATAGATTTAGTCATCGAAATAATCGCGCCTTTAGATGCAGCATAATTTGCCTGACCTGCACCGCCGACAACACCAACAATAGATGCCATGTTAATAATACGACCAAATCTTTGTTTCATCATTGGCATCAAACAGGCGCGACACAACTTAAATGTTGTGCGTAAATTAGTGTTTATAACATTATCAAATTGTTCATCTGTCATGCGCATCATCAATGTATCAGCTGTAATACCAGCATTGTTAATTAACACATCAATACGCCCTGCCTTTTCAATAGTGTCGTTTATTAATTTTTCAGCCGCGCCTTCTGTTGATAAATCGGAAACAACTTTGATAAAAGAATCGTCAAAAGCAGATAATTTTTCTGCATTTCGTCCTGTTACAACAACTGTTGCACCAGCATTTTTCATTTGTTGTGCAATAGCACCACCAATACCACCCGTGG
>JAEEGL011410402.1_pt1 | contig 31466 bp, 21 predicted proteins | sample 9134231 | NCBI WGS metagenome assembly JAEEGL01 (sample SAMN16246548, study PRJNA631951) | gut metagenome | biome: gut microbiome; feature: rumen; material: fiber-attached | host: Bos | place: Iran: Karaj | collected 2018-10 | reverse complement strand
GAAGCCATCGGCAAGTTCCTCAAGTTCTTCTATGATCCTGAGAACTATGTCGGCTGGGTCAGCATGGAAGGCTTCCTGCCCGCTGTGAACTCTGCGGTTGAAGCCCTTGTCGCTGCCGACCCGACCTTCGAGGCATGGCTGGATGTCCTTGGCGGCTGCCAGTTCTATCCTGCTGCCAAAGCAGAGTGGGATCAGGTCAAGCAGGGTGTCATCGCTGCTGAGCAGAATGCTCTGACCGGCGCTGACGTTCAGGCCGAACTGGATGCGCTGCAGGCGGAACTCACCAAGTAAAAAACAGCACATTTATCGGAATCCTTTAATGAAACCATGCGGGGCCGGCTGAGATGGTCAGCCGGCCCCGTTCCATGAAAGAGCAACGCATAGCATTCCTCAAGGAGGATGGCAATGAATACCGGACTCAACCGAACCAAATGGGAGCCCTATGTCTGGCTCCTGCCCAGCATTCTGCTGATTGCGATTTTTGTCGTTTTCCCGATCCTGATTGTTTTCAAGCTCTCATTCAGTGAGATTTCGAAGGCCGGCGTGATCGGAGGATTCGTCGGGTTCGACAACTATGTGGAAGCAATCCATCTACCCGCCTTTAAAACGGTCATGCTCAACACCCTCTGGTGGGTGCTGTCGGTGGTGATTCTTTCCACACTTCTCGGCTTTATCATCGCCCTTGTGCTGAATCAGAAATTCTATGGGCGAAAGATCGCCCGGTCGATTCTGGTCTTCCCATGGGCAACCTCTTTGGTCATCCAGGCTTCCGTATGGAATTATATCATCAAAGCCGAGTACGGTAATCTGAATAATGTTCTGCTGAACCTCGGCATCATCCAGCAGGCGATCAACTGGCGGTCCAGTTACCAGATCGAGTTCGTCTGGGAATGCTGGGTCGGCATCTTCGTCACCATTCCCTTTGTCACTTTCTGTGTGCTCTCCGGACTCCAGTCCATCGACGGCTCCCTTTATGAAGCGGCTACGATGGACGGGGCAGGCTTCTGGAGCAAGCTGCGGCACATTACGCTGCCGATGGTGCGCCCGTCTCTCACAGTGAGCACCGTTTTGAATATTATCTATGTTTTCAATTCCTTCCCTATCGTGTATACCATGACCAAGGGCGCTCCCGCGCACAAGACAGACACCATGATCACCTATCTCTATATGCTGTCCTTCTATGAACGGAAGAAAGGACCGGCGACCGCTCTTTCCGTGATCGGATTCCTGATCCTGTGCATCTGTGCCGGCATCTATATGGTGAGTGTCATGCGAAAGGAGGAGGAGCTTTGAGATATCCCGAAGTTCGACAGCAGAACCGACGTATGCTGCTCCTCCTGATCATCGGACTGGTTCTGACCCTGATCCTGATGAGTCTGCCTCTCTACAGCTTTGATGTCGGAGTGTACTCAAAGAAATCCGCCAATACCTTTGTCGGAGATGAAAAATACCAAGCGGCGAGGGAAGAGGTCGAAGCCGTAGCGGAGGAGTACCGGGAACAGGGCTTCGATGTGGAAATCCAGGAGGACGTACTGGAGCGAGTCAACTCCAAAGGAAAAACCACATCTCTCATCACCTTCACTGTAACCCAGCGCTACAATAAAAATGTCTTTTCCTTCCTGGGAAAGAGCCTTCCCTCTTCTGCTGTGCTGGCAGCTATGCTCTGTCTCCTGCTGCTGGCAGCACTGTCTACGGCAGCGGGCCTTGCGGGAACCGGCGATATTCTCCAGCGCTATCTCAGCAAGAAGACCCGTTGGCTGCGAGGTCTTGCCATTGCAGCGCTGGTTATGGCCCTGATTCTGGTACCGGTTTTCATTCTGATGAACAATGTTACCTTCTCCCGGCAGTTGTCACTCTATAATGCGGAACTCGTTACAGAGGGAAAAGAGGCTCTCTTCGCAAAGCTGGACAATTTCTTTTTTGACGGGAAGATGGGGGATGGCATCGGAGATGTGCTTGGCGCACTGAAGATCCGCCACTCACCGATGGTATGGCTCCTGATTCCGGCGCTGTTTATTTCGCTTGTTGCAGCGCTGTCCCTGAGAAGCGGGGAAATCAAGAGCGGGCTTCTGCGCGGTGCGCTCTATGTGTTTGTGGTGATCGTCTGTGTGGTCACACTCTATCCCTATTATGTGATGACCATTACCGCCTTCCGCTCCAATGCGGAGACTCTGGATATGTATTTTCTCCATATGGCACCGACTGAGTGGGTGTGGAGCAACCTCTCGGATATCGTTCAGCGCGGTGTGCCGCGGTATCTGCTGAACTCTATCTTTGTAGCCGGAGGCGCGACGGCACTGGCTATGCTTTGCGGAATCCCAGCGGCCTATGCCATGGCCCGCATGAACTTCAAGGGGAAGAAAGCTTTCCTTGGCTTTGTGATTATGAGCCAGATGTTCTCTCCGGTGGTGCTGCTGATTGGTATTTCACAGTTGATGAACACCCTGCACCTCAACAATACTCTCTGGGGCCTGATGCTCATTAATGCAGCGTTCAACCAGGCATTTGCGATCTGGCTGCTGCGGGGAACCTTTGTCTCCATCTCCTCCGAGATGGAACAGGCTGCCATGATTGACGGATGCGGTACGGTCAGAGCACTGACCAAAGTGCTGATCCCGATGGCGGCGCCAGGTATCGTGACAGCGCTGATCTTCGTCTTTATCAATGCCTGGAACGAATATACGATTGCGACAGTGCTGATCTCTACCGCTCAGAATCGGCCTATCACCGTGGGCATTACGCAGTTCAGCTCCTTCAACATGATAGAATGGCAATATATGTTTGCTGCCTCCCTGCTGGCGACAATCCCGGTGGTGATCCTGTTCATGAGCATCGAAAAACACCTGACGGCCGGGTTAACATCCGGTGGAGTCAAGGGATAAGAAGACAAAGACACTCCCCGTCTTTGGCGGGGGAGTGTGCAAAAAAGCGCTTCAGCTGGGTTAACATCCCCTGGAGTCAATAGAAATTATTATCCGGCAAAGAAAACCCCCGTCCGGCAGGACGGGGGTTTCTTTGTCCACTTCACGGGAGAAAGCGCCGGATGATATCCTGCATCCGATCCCATTTCTGCTCCATGTCGGAGACCAGCTTCAGCTGTGTGCGGCAACGGTCCAGATTGTGCTCCGGGTAAGCGGTATGATAGTAGTGATCGCCTTCCAGATAGTCTGTCAGGAAACGCATGCCGTTTTCCAATGTCATGGTCTTGGCACCCATCGGAAGAGACAAAATCTCTGAAGCAGTAAGTCCGCCGCAGGCAGGGATGAAACCGCGGGCATAGGTTTCATACAGGCTGAGATTGAAAGAGACTTTGGAGAGATCCCTCTCGTCCTCAGGAGCCGCAGAGGCGCCAAAGCGAACCGAATCGCCAAAATCATAGGCCACGAGGCCCGGCATGACCGTGTCCAGGTCTATGACACAGAGCGCTTTTCGTGTGGATGCGTCCAGCATGACATTGTTGAGCTTGGTGTCGTTGTGGGTTACACGGAGAGGAAGTTCTCCGCTCTCCCTCATCCGCTGAAGACGGCCGGCTTCCTCCTCCCGCTTGAGCAGGAAACAGATCTCAGGCTCTACGGATGCGAGCCTGCCTGCTGCATTACTCTGTATAGCGAGACGGAACTTGCGATACCGATCCGGCGTGTTGTGAAAATCCGGAATCGTCTCGCAGAGCGTCTCAGCAGGAAAATCTCTCAGCTGGCGCTGAAAATGGCCAAAGGCGACAGCGCTCTGAAAGAAATCCTCTTCTGTTTCCGGGGTCTGAAGACAGATGCTGTCCTCTACAAAATCGTATACCCGCCAGTATTCTCCTTCTGCATCCCGGGTAAAACAGCTGCCATCCAGAGTGGGAATCAGATGCAGACAGCTTCTTGGGTCAGAGTCCTGCAGCGCCAGAAACTCAGTGACAGCTTTGACATTGCCCATCAGGCCAGGGATATCAGCGAAGGCACGGCGGCTCAGGCGCTGGAGAATGTAGCGCTGCCCCTGATCGGTAACGACCAGGAAAGTCAGGTTGATGTGTCCCTCTCCGTATGGGTCACAGGAGACAGGACGCCCTGACAGAGCAAAACGGTCAAGAACATGTTCCATATACAGGTTTTCCTTCCGACAGTTCACAGTTGTTTTTCCAACAGGACCAGATCAACACCGGGGATGCCGTTGAAGACCGTCGGGACAACGGCAATTTCACGATAGCCAAGCTTGCGATACATGGATCGGGCGCGCTCGTTGCGGGCGTTGGTGTCGATGCGCAGCTCCGGCCATTCGTGCTCTAAAGCATAGTCCTCATAGAACTGTACAAATTGCTTTCCCAGACCTCTTCCGTTCATCTTCGGAGAGATCACCAGCGTATGCAGGACACAGACCTGGTCATCCGGCACCGTATAATCCCAGGGAGCGCCGGCATAGACATCAACCTGGATCTGGTTGATCAGGGCAGAACCGTAGATCCGGTTCCCCTCTTCCATCACAAAAAGATCTCCGCGCTGCAGAGCGGCCTCCGCAGTGGAACGCACAGGGTAGACATCCCGAAGCCAGCCGGTGGTAATCACACCGGCTTCTTCCGCGTCATGGATTTCCTGATAGATCTTCTCTACACCGGCAAGGTCAAAAATCATCGCTCTACGGATTTCCATATCAGCCACTCCATTTTACTCGCCGATATCTCCGCGGACGACTTTACCGATATTCCATAAATGAGCGGCCTTTCCGGCAGCTTCCATACGCTCCTCCGGAGTTCTGTATTCGAAGTGGGCGGTCTGGGCACCGCAGTCGACGCACATGACGTACCAGCACCAGCCATTTTCCTCTTCGAGAAGCCCGGCTCCGCCACAAAACGGGCAGTCCTGGAGTATCAATTCCTCATGAATGTTCATATGGATCATCCCTCCTGAATGGGTGAATCCTCCGGCAGAAAAGCCCCGAAAAGGCAGAGCCGGGAGGTCAAATCATACGGTTATCATACCAGAGAATCCGGAAATCTTCAATAACGGAATGATTTCTATGAGATTTTCGTTTTTTCTCCTAAAAAGTATTGCAAAACCATGGAGTAGCTGTTATAATGCATGCCCGTGAACACTTTAAAAAAAGGAGATATTTCAATGAATAAGACTGAACTCGTAAAGAAAGTTGCTGCCGAGAACGCCTTGAGCCAGAAGCAGGCCGCCGCTGTTGTCGACAGCGTTCTCAATGCTGTTGTTGACACTGTCGTTGCCGGTGAGCCGGTTGCTCTGCTCGGCTTCGGCACTTTCTCCGTGAAGCATCGTGAAGCCCGCCAGGGCCGCAACCCTGCCACCGGTGAGGCCATGGAATTTGCCGCAAGCAATACCCCGGTCTTCAAAGCTGGCAAGGCGTTCAAGGAGAAGGTCAACGGCTGATTCGGTTCCATACCGGATTGAGTGATTCTTATCTTGAATAGAATAACGGCATAGCGTGCAATGATGCGGGCTATGCCGTTGTTCTGTTTTACTACCAGGTGAAGAAAACCGCTGAAATCCTGCAACAGGAAGCTTCAGCGGTTCTTATTTTCGTTATATTTCGGACACCCGGTTTCTCAGACTTCCGAATATCACGGAAAAGCTGCGATGAGAGATAAGCCTCACCGACCTCTGTGGTCCTCTGTTACAGCACCGTCGCGATAGGCGTCCACCAGTGCCCGAAGATCATCGATCTGCAGCTGAATCTCACGTCCCATGTCCGTGTCCTTGATGCGCTGCCGAAGCTCCTGACGTTCGAAGATTTCGGTCGAGTGAGCGATCCCGTAATTCTCCCGAATGGCTTTCTCCCTGCCGACAAAGGGCTGGTGTGCAACAATGCGGTACGACTGGGAGGTGCTGATCAGCGTGTATCCGGCGATGCCGGAGGTGGACTGGTAGGCCTTACAGAAGCCTCCGTCAATGACCAGCAGTTTTCCGCCACCTTTAATGGGACTCTCGCCTTTCTTTGCCTTGACAGGTACGTGTCCGTTGATAATATGGCAGTGAGGTCCTTCCAGACCAAACTCTTTCAGAATCCGGTCACAGACTGCAGGATCCTGGTAGAGAGTATAGTAGGCGTTTTTCGGTTCGGACCAGGAACTCTCATCACTGATGAGACGGCGTTCGAAAGTGGTCATCCGACTGCGCCCAAAGATCGGGCTGTTGCGCCCTGCCCACAGGAACCACAGAAGATCCATCCCGAGTTTCCGTTCCGGGGAGCCGGATTTGTAATAATAGGCCTGACGAGCTGCCTTGTCTGCAAAGTCAAGGAAATCTTTGCCTGAGCGCTCGGTCCCGTCAAGGTTGAAGGAGAGGAACTCTCCGTCTTCCGAGAGAGGGATACAGCCATGGAAAAGAAGGTTGCCGTTGTAGATCTTGTACAGGCTGCCTTTTGAGTAGAGAAAGCGAACATGATTCTGAAGCTTTTCACTGCGTTCGAAAGAGGCAGTCAGCTGTTCGATGACAGCATCCTCTTCCTCGGTGAGTTCATAGGGGTTCTCCGGATCGACGGTGGGGAAGTCCACGTCTTCCAGATGATAGGTCACTCCGTCGATGGTGATGCAGCTGTTCGCATAATCGATTTTATCCAGAAGAAGTCGGTCCTGCATGCCATATTCCGGATGACGGAGGATCTTCTGACCTTCCAGCTTGAAAAGAATTACGGTGATGGCCTTATGCATCCGGGCGGAGAGAAGCTTGTCCTTTTCAGAATAGTGCGCGGCATCATCTCCGGTGAGTTTCACGGAGAAGCGGGATACATCGCAGTCTTTATAGACTTCGTTGGCAAACACAGAGAGAGGTCGCAGGGAGATGCCGTAACCGGTCTCGACCACTTCCAGGTTGTTGTAGTGGATGGAGTTGGAGAGCACCGTTGCAACCAGTGTGCGGCTGCCGGAGGCGGCACCCATCCAGAGTACATCGTGGTTGCCCCACTGGATATCTACGCTGTGATAGTCCAGCAGAGAATCCATGATAATGTCGGCGCGGGGCCCGCGGTCGAAGATATCTCCGACCAGGTGCAGGTGGTCTACCGCCATCCGCTTGATTACCTCAGCCAGAGAGGAGATAAAGTCAGGCGCCTGGCCGATCTCCACAATAGTGGAAATGATGTTTTTATAGTAATCCTGCTTGTCAAACTCATCACTGTGTGTATGAAGCAGCTCTTCGATGATATAGGCGTAATCCGAAGGCAGAGCCTTGCGAACCTTGGAGCGGGAATAGCGGGAGCTGACCGCACGGCAGAGCTCCACAAGCCGGTAGAGTGTGATACGGTACCACTCATCCAGATCTTTAATCTCGGGTTCCAGCTGTTCCAGCTTCTCCTCCGGGTAATAGATCAGCGTGGCCAGCTGCTCCAGCTCCGAATGGGTAACGCTGTCTTTGAACAGAAGATCCAGCTGCTCCCGGATGACACCAGAGCAGGAGTTGAGGATATGCAGGAAAGCTTCATGCTCACCGTGGACATCGGAGATGAAGTGCTCACAGCCTTTCGGCAGATTCAGAATGGCCTGAAGATTGATGATTTCAGTGCCGGCGGAACGGAGCGTCGGATACTGATGGGAGAGCATCCGCAGGTAGCGCAGTTCCTCTGGGGTGTAGCTCTTATGCTTCTTGATCATTCTTCTTTCTCCTTATATTCCGGCCGACTCTATCGTCTGCCGAGTGTTGTATCCCTCCCCGCCGAGGACGGGGAGGGATCGGAACTCAGGTGAGAGACTCAAAGCCTCCGGTGCTCTTCTTTTTCTTCTGGGGGGCTTCGCCCTTGTTCAGGTTCTTGATCATAATCCAGCTGACCAGCAGCAGTTCGGCGGCAAGACCGAGGAAGATGATCTGCATTCCCAAATAGCGCTCGTCTGCCAGGCAGACAAAGCAGAGAGCAGAAGCAAACATACAGGTAAAGAGCGTGTGGGTCCATTTTGGCCGTCCGAAGAGATAGCCGCCCAGTCGGAAGAAGGCAAACATGGCGGCGGCAACTGCCACAAGTTCTGTCGCATAGGACCAGATTACACTGTTGATGGTGTTGACCTTATAACAGATCACCATCCAGGCAGCAAGAAAGAGCATCGGAAAGAAGCTCAGCGCACAGAGCAGCCAGACGCTGGGCTGCGGCTCCCGATTCGCTGAACCAAGCCACAGGGGAAAGGAGATACCCGAGACGATGGCCAGAATGGCAAGGAGCCGGTAGTCGGCACTGTTCTTATCCGCTTCGACCTGCATGTAGAGCAGAGCTGCTCCGGCGCAGATGACCAGCCCTGCGGCAACACGGGCAAGAAGATACCACTTCCCGGTATTGGAAAAGGCAGCGGAGAACTCGTCGGGCAGGTAAAGCCTTTGCTGCTCAAAACGGTGGATGAAGTACAGAAACACGCCTGCAGCTGCGAGAGCGAACAGAATCAGAACCGGGTGAAACAGACTCTTTTCCGGGAGACCGAGTTCATTAAAGGCCATCTGGTGCTGCATCCAGCGCAGGAACACGCCGAAAGCGCCGGCACCGCCCACATAACAGGCAATTTCAAGAGATTTTTTTCCACTGCGATATTCTTCCATTTCCATTGATTATGGTTCCTCCTTCTGAGTACTTCTGACATAGGTGCAGAAGCGATAGGGAACACCGTCCTCCTCCAGCCAGGGGCCGGTTTCGATACAGCGCCAGTCCGGATCTTCATCCAGATTCGGGAAGAAGCTGTCAGATTTGGGTGCAAGACGGATCTGTGTGATATGAACGGTATCCACAAAGGGCATCATCTGCCGATAGACGCTGGCTCCGCCGATCACCAGGCAGCGGTCAAAATCCCGCGCCCGCGCGGCGGCCTCTGCTTCACTGTGTACGACTTCGGCCCCCTCGATAACAATATCCTGGCGGGTCAGGACCAGGTTGTATCTGTTCTTCAGAGGCTTCCCGCCGGGGAAGTCCCCAAGTGTCCGGCGGCCAACCAGAACGGCGGCGCCGGAGGTCAGGTCACGAAAGTGCTTTCGATCTGCTTTCAGTACGACCTGCTGGGTCCCTTCACTGCCGATGCCCCAGTCCGAGAATACTGCGACGATTGCTTCCATAGGACGAATCAATCAGACAGCCACCGGAATCTTACCGGTGAAGTCCGAATACTCATAGCCCTCAACACGGAAACTGTCGCGGGTAAAGGCGTAGAAGTCTTTCACATCCGGGTCAATGATGAACTTCGGAGCGGGCTTCGGCTCATTCCGGATGATTTCTTCAATGGCCGGAACATGGCGGTCATAGATGTGGGCGTCGGCGATCACGTGGACAAACTCGCCCGGCTCAAAACCGCTGACCTGGGCAATCATCATTGTGAGGACCGAATATTGAACTACGTTCCAGTTGTTGGCGGCCAGCATATCCTGAGAGCGCTGGTTAAGGATGGCATTCAGGCGGTTCCCAGTGACGTTGAAAGTCATGGAATAGGCACAGGGGTAGAGAGCCATCTCCGAGAGATCGGCAAAGGTATAGATGTTGGTCATGATCCGGCGGGAGGCGGGATTGTGCTTGAGATCCCAGAGGACCTTGTCCACCTGATCCATGTCTCCTTCGGGATAGTGGTGCTTGACACCCAGCTGGTATCCGTAGGCTTTGCCGATAGAGCCGTTTTCATCCGCCCAGGCGTCCCACACACGGGTGCGGAGATCGTGAACATTGTTGCTCTTCTGCTGCCAGATCCACAGCAGTTCGTCCACTGCGGATTTCCAGAAGGTCCGCCGAATCGTGAGAATCGGGAACTCTTCTGCCAGGTTGTAGCGATTCACAATGCCGAATTTTTTTACGGTATGGGCGGGAGCACCGTCTTCCCAGCGGGGACGGACTTCCCGATCGGTATCCCAGATGCCGTTATCGAGAATATCCCGGCAATTCTGAATGAAGATTTCATCTGCTCTGCTCATCATACGCCTCCTTATGTACAACAGGAGCAATCCTGAAGTTTAGACATACACAATTAATTATTATAACACAGCTTCAGTTCTTCATCAATGCTGAATTTCGGCTGTTTCAGGCAGGTTTTTGCGCCTCAACTGCCTAAAAAGAAGGGATACTTCAATTTTTTTAAAAACAATGACGCTTTGATACCGCCAGAAACACTTTTGAAAGAAACACTATATTTTGGGCTCAAATTGGTTACAAGGCGGATAAAATATCAATATCTTGTGATTTGGGACTTGACAAGTTCAAGATGCGGCATTATCATGTGCACGGAAGATGACAGAAGGGGAGGCGTTAGAATGTTCCTGGCGGGTATGCAGAAACTCTCACTTCTGGACTATCCTGGTGTAGTGGCCTGCACCCTGTTTACCCTCGGGTGCAATTTCCGCTGCCCCTGGTGCCACAACGCAGGGCTGGTTCTGCCGGAGCAGTTCCCGAAGGAGCTGCCGGATCCGGAAGAGGTTCTGCGTTTTCTGGAAAAACGCCGCGGAGTATTGGACGGTGTCTGCATTACCGGCGGCGAGCCGCTGCTTCATCCGGAGGTCCCGGATTTCATCCGAAGGTTGAAGGAACTGGGCTACCGGGTCAAGCTGGACACCAATGGCAGTTTTCCCGAGCGGCTGAGAGAGCTTGCAGAGGAGAAGCTGGTCGACTATGTGGCCATGGACATCAAGAATGCGCCACGCCATTATGGAAATACGATCGGTGTCCCTGGCTACGAGACCGGTGCGGTGGAGGAATCAAAGAACTTCCTGCTCACGGAACCGGTTGGCTATGAGTTCCGGACGACGGTTGTGAAAGGCCTGCATACCGAAGAGAGCCTTCTGGAAGCGGCCGAATGGATCCGGGGCGCCAAAGCCTGGTACCTGCAGCAATTCCGGGATTCCGGCGCGTTGATCAGAGCGGATGGCCTGGGTGCGTTTTCCGAGGAGGAGATGCAGCAGCTCCTCCGGGCTGTACAACAAAAGCTGCCCGTGGCAATGCTCCGCGGATTATAAGATATGGGAAGAAAGAATCAGGAGGAAAGAACATGTATAACGTAGTCAAGAGAGACGGACAGGTTGTCAGTTTCGATATTAATAAGATCGCTGACGCCATCAAAAAGGCATTTGAAGCGACCAACACCGATTATACGGAGAGTGTGATCGATTTTCTGGCACTGAAGGTCACGGCGGATTTCCTGCCGAAGATCAAAGAAGGTCTCATCACCGTTGAGGACATCCAGGACAGCGCTGAGGCGGTCCTCTCCCGGGCAGGCTACGAGCAGGTCGGCAAGGCTTATATCCTCTACCGCAAGCAGCGTGAGAAAATGCGCAATCTCAGGAATACCTATCTGGACTACAAGGAGACGGTCAACAAATATCTGGACGTGTCCGACTGGCGTGTAAAGGAAAACTCCACTGTCACCTATTCGGTCGGAGGACTGATCCTCTCCAACTCTGGTGCTGTCACCGCCAACTACTGGCTCAGTGAGGTCTATGATCAGGAGATCGCCGATGCACACCGCAACTGCGACCTGCACCTGCATGACCTGAGCATGCTGACCGGCTACTGCGCAGGCTGGAGCCTTAAGCAGCTGATCACCGAAGGCCTCGGCATTCCGGGCAAAATCAACTCCGCTCCTGCAAGCCACCTCTCCACCCTCTGCAACCAGATGGTGAACTTCCTCGGTATCATGCAGAACGAGTGGGCCGGCGCACAGGCGTTCTCCTCCTTTGACACCTACCTCGCGCCTTTCGTGAGAGTGGACAAACTCAGCTATTCCGATGTGAAGCAGTGCATCCAGAGCTTTATCTTCGGCGTGAACACACCCTCGCGCTGGGGCTCTCAGGCACCTTTCACCAACATTACGCTGGACTGGACAGTCCCCCCCGATCTGAAGGACATGCCGGCGATTGTGGGCGGAAAGGAAATGGACTTCACCTACGGCGACTGCAAGCCGGAGATGGATCTGGTCAACAAGGCCTTCATCGAACTGATGATCGAGGGCGACCGCAACGGCCGCGGCTTCCAGTATCCAATTCCAACCTATTCCATTACCAGAGACTTTGACTGGACCCCCACCGAGAACAACAAGCTCCTCTTCGAGATGACGGCGAAGTATGGCACGCCCTACTTCTCCAACTACATCAATTCCGATATGGAGCCCTCCGATGTGCGTTCCATGTGCTGCCGTCTGCGCCTCGACCTGCGTGAGCTGCGCAAAAAGTCCGGCGGATTCTTCGGTTCCGGCGAGAGCACCGGCTCCATCGGTGTTGTGACCCTGAACATGCCGCGTCTGGCCTACCTCGCCGAGGATGAGAAGGACTTTTACGTCCGGCTGGACAAGATGATGGATATCGCTGCCCGTTCTCTGAAGATCAAGAGAGAAGTCGTCACCAAGCTCCTGGACGAGGGCCTCTACCCCTATACCAAGCACTATCTGGGCACCTTCAGCAACCACTTCTCAACCATTGGTCTGGTGGGCATGAACGAGGCCGGACTCAATGCCAAATGGATCCGCGCTGACATGACCGATCCCAAGTGCCAGAAGTTCTCCCGTGACGTTCTGGACCATATGCGTGAGCGCTTGAGCGACTATCAGGAGCAGTATGGCGACCTCTACAACCTCGAGGCCACCCCGGCAGAATCCACCTCTTACCGTCTGGCCAAACACGATGTGGAAACCTATCCCGACATCATCACTGCCGCAGAACCGGGCGGCACCCCGTATTATACCAACAGCTCTCATCTGCCGGTCGGTTATACAGAGGATATCTTTGCCGCACTGGATGTCCAGGACGAACTGCAGACCCGTTATACCTCAGGGACCGTGTTCCATGCCTTCCTGGGAGAGAAGCTGCCTGACTGGCAGGCGGCGGCCAGCCTCGTGCGCAAGATCGCCGAGAACTACCGGCTTCCGTATTATACCCTGTCTCCGACCTACTCTGTCTGCAAGAACCACGGTTACCTCACCGGCGAGCATTTTGTCTGCCCTGTCTGCGGCGAGAAGGCCGAGGTCTACAGCCGTATCACCGGTTACTATCGCCCGGTTCAGAACTGGAACGCAGGCAAGACCCAAGAGTACAAGGAGCGCAAGGAGTATGTCATTGCACATTCCCTGCTGAAGCACACCGGACCGGTTCCGATGGAGTGCAAGCTGGAGGATAAGCCGCAGAAAGCCGAGGAGCCGGCAGCCGGCGAGGAAACACCGATCCTGTTTATCTCCGCTACCTGCCCCAACTGCAAAATTGCCATGGGCTTCATGGACAAGATGGGCTTTACCTATAAAAAGGTCCTGGCTACAGAGAATGCGGAACTGGCCAAATCCTACGGTGTAAAGCAGGCACCGACACTGGTGCTTCCGGATGGAACAAAGTATGCCGGAGCGGGTGCCATCAAGGCCTACGTCAGCAAGATCGCCTGAAGGGGCGCGGCCCGAGCGCCGCAGCCGGACAGAAAGTAAATGCAGGAACGAACAGCGTATGGATTTGCCCATACGCTGTTCGCAAACTCAGTCAAATTCCGGGAGGGAAGATATGTACGATATTATCATAGTCGGAGGCGGCCCGGCCGGTCTTACTGCCGCAGTGTATGCACGAAGAGCCGGGAAAACAGTTCTGGTGCTGGAGAGGGACGCTCTCGGGGGGCAGATTACCTGGTCTCCGAAAGTGGAGAACTATCCCGCAATCCAGTCCATCAGCGGTATGGAACTGGGAAATCTCATGGCGGAGCAGGCTATGGAGCAGGGAGCGGATGTTGAGATCGAAGAAGTCGTGGAGATCGAACAGAGGGAATCCGGCAAGCATCTGCGCTGTGCCTTCGGTGCGGAGTATGATGGCAAGGCAGTCATCATCGCCACCGGAGCCAGACCCCGCATGCTGGGCCTTGATCGCGAGACAGAACTGGTAGGCAGCGGGGTCGGTTACTGTGCTGTTTGCGACGGAGCTTTCTTCCAGGGTCAGGCTGTGGCAGTAAACGGCGGAGGCAACAGCGCTCTGCAGGATGCGCTGCTGCTCAGTGAGACATGCAGCAAGGTCTATCTGATCCATCGGAGGGACCGTTTCCGCGGAGAAGAGATGCTCGTGGAAGCTCTGCAGGCGAGAGGAAATGTGGAATTTGTCCTGAACGCCGTTATTACAGAGCTTGTGGGAGAAAACGAGCTCAGCGGCATTGTGGTGGAACAAAACGGCATAAAACGCAGTATCGAGCTGAACGGCCTTTTCGTCGCCATCGGCCACGAGCCGGACAACAAGGCCTTTGCCAACCTGATAACGCTGGACCAGAGCGGTTACGCCGCCTCCGGAGAAGACTGCGTGACCTCGACAGAAGGTGTCTTTGTTGCGGGTGACTGCCGGGCAAAAAAGATCCGTCAGGTCACTACTGCAGCGGCAGACGGAGCTGTGGCGGCTCTCGCCGCCTGTGCCTGGCTTGACCGTGAAGGCTGAACCGGGTACAGCAAAAAACATGATAACAGAATAAAAGACCGCGTCGACTGGCTTTCTGTGAAAGTGTGAGTCGGCGCGGTCTTTTTTCATTTTTCTGCCTTCCTAAAGGAGCGGCGTGTTTTCCGGCGGGAAATACTCCTTTTCCGGAACGATATAGGGGACGGTACCTTTCTGCTCCTCCTCGAGACAGTCTCGGACAAAATTGACAAATTCCTGGGCCAGCTCCTTCTGCTGCTGGTTCCGGTTCCAGAGCAGGACATACTCGATCTGCCGTTCGCTCTCGGTAATCACTTTCTTTACGACAAGATCGCTGTCGTTGTAGGTCGTCATCGGGAAAATGCAGATACCGACACCCTGTTCCGCCAGGGCAACCGCATCGATGTAGTTGGAGAGCTCTCCGGCGATCACTGGTTCCTCGCCGATTTCACGGAACCAGGCCCGGACGGCTTCGGCACGGGAACGGCGGCTGGGAATGAAGAGGGGCTGCCCGACAAGCTTTTTCAGGGGAATAAAGTCACCCTTCTCCTGGGCAAGAGGATGATGGATAGACATAATGGCAGCCCACGGTTCCCTGGCAACAGGAAAGCCTTCAAAGAACTCTGTGTTGTAAGGTGTCGCGACCAGTGTGAGATCGGCCAAACCGTGCTGAAGACGATCCAGAACATCGTCTCCGCTTCCATTCCACAAACTGAAAGAAACCTGAGGAAACTCCATCCGAAAGCCGGAGATCCATCGTGCCAGCAGGTAAGGGGCACGGCCTTCAATGAGACCGATATTCAATTTCCCGGCAAGCCCATCCAGCGAACGGATTTCCTCCTGGGTCTGTTCCGAGAGCTCCAGAAGCTGCAGAGCTCTGCGGTAAAGGACAGTCCCGGCTTCAGTCATTGTCAGATGCCGCTTGCCGCGGATGAACAGCTGAGTTCCGAGTTCCTCCTCCAGGCTTTTCATCTGGTTGGATAGAGGAGGCTGGCTCATGTTGAGCTTCTCCGCAGCACGGGTGATGTTCAGCTCCTCAGCTACGGTGACAAAATAACGCAACGCACGCAGATCCATCCAGAAAACCTCCCGAAACGATGTTTTACAATGGAGAAAGTATACTCAGCCAATGCAAAAAAATCAAGAAGAAAGATCGTTTATTTTTGTTTTTTCATTACTGCCCGCTGGCACCGTAGTTGGAAAGAACGCGAGCGGAAGGATCATCTACCTTGCAGCCCTCCCAGTCCGGGTTTGGCATCCAGAAGTCCGCAATCATGGGAGCCTGACCCGGGTAGTATTTTTCAAAAATGTCCCGATAGAGCAGGCTCTCTTTGGTGAAGGGTGGACGGTAAATATACTTCGCGCAGCCGTCGTGAAAGGCTTCATCACTGTAAAGGCTTTCCGCATATTCTTTCAGGTCGTCCACCATAGAATGCCCGACTGCATCGGAGAAGGCCGCTTTCTGACGCCAGAGGATTTCCGGAGGGAGAATGCCGTCATTTTCAAAAGCATGGCGGAGGAGATATTTCCCCATCTGGTAGCGGTTGAGCTTCAACTCCGGATCGATGCGCATCACATAACGGACAAAGTCCAGATCGCCAAAGGGAACACGGGCCTCGAGAGAGTTGACGGAGATGCAGCGATCAGCACGCAGCACATCATACATATGAAGCTCGTCGATGCGTTTCTTGCTCTCCAGCTGAAAGGCCTCCGCAGAGGGGGCAAAGTCGGTGTATTTGTAACCGAAAAGCTCGTCGGAAATCTCACCTGTCATCAGAACCCGGACGTCGGTAGTCTCATGGATTGCCTTGCAGCACAGGTACATGCCGAGACTTGCGCGGATGGTGGTGATATCCCAGGTGCCCAGCAGGCGGATTACCTCTTCCAGTGAGGAAAGAACCTCCTCGCGGGTCATGTGAAACGCGGTATGCTCCGCACCGATAAAGTCCGCGGTGATCTGGGCATATTTGAGATCAATGGGATCCAGATCCATCCCGATGGCAAAAGTGCGGATTTTTCTGCCAAGCAGCTTTGACGAGATAGCACAGACCAGACTGGAATCCAGACCGCCTGAAAGCAGAAATCCCAGCGGCGCATCGGCATCCAGCCTTTTTTTCACGCCGGCGATCAGTCTGTCCCTGATTTCGCGGCAGACAGACTCCAGATCATCCGGGAGAAACTCCTGTACCGTAGTGAGATCTGCGTAGCGGACGAATTTTCCGTCAACATAGTAGTGACCGGGAGGGAAGGGAAGAATCCGGTCACAGAGCCCGACAAGGTTCTGTGCCTCGCTGGCGAAGGCGATGCTTCCGTCGGAGAAGTAGCCATAATAAAGAGGCCGGATGCCGATGGGATCACGGGCGGCGATGAGACGGTTCCGATCTCCGTCATAGAGGATCAGAGCGAATTCTGCATCCAGCTGCCGGAACATCTCCAGCCCGTATTCCCGGTAGAGCGGCAAAAGCAGCTCACAGTCTGAATCACTCTGAAACCGGTAGCCCATCGCTTCCAGCGCCAGCTTCTGCTTTCGCCAGCCGTAGAGCTCGCCGTTGCAGACAACCTTGTTCCGGCCTAGTGAGAAAGGCTGCATCCCTTCGTCGTGCAGGCCCATAATGGCGAGCCTGTGGAAGCAGAGAAGACCTTTGCCCACCTGTTCGATGCGGGTGTCGTCCGGCCCGCGACTTTTCGTGCGGTCAAAATACGGCCGAATCTGCTCCGGGGAATAGAGATCCGACAGAAAACCCATCACACAACACATAAAAAAACACCTCCGGATATTATGCGCAGCCCTGTCCTGATCAAAAGGACGGACAGCTGCGTATCCGTGGTGCCACCTTTTTTGCCGCAGATGCGGCCACTTTACAGGAGTCCAACAACCCCCTGTGCCTTAACGCGGCACTCACGGCTCACCTACTTGCTTTCGCTTTGGGCTCGCGGCTCGGGAGGGTTACCGACAGAGAAGCGTGTTCCGGGCTCTCACCAGTCCCCGGCTCGCTGTGACCGTATTTCCCTGAGGCATGTCTCCGTCTCAGCCATGTCCGGCGAAACCCGTGTCTTCATCCTGCGAGTCCCGGACGATCCTTCAACGAAGGATGGACATATCTTAGCATGGGAAGAGAAAAGAATAAAATACAAAGAACGATAGGGCTATCATATCAAAAAGATATAATAGGCGCCAGAAGCGTTTTGTGCCCGAAAACAAACAAGCACACGATGAACCGGGCAGCCCGTTTTTGGGTGCGTGCCGGGTTCAAAGTGTGCTTGCATCAATTTCCTTCGGAATGGTGAATCAGCAGTTCAGATTTTGTCTTATACGGATAAAACGGATGGTTGCTCTTGTAACGAAATCAATCGAGAGAAAGAATCGCCATCAGACGGTGATCTCAGCAGCTTCGGAAGATGCATCTGCCCAGAGAGGTTCATGCTGAGACAGAAAGACCTCAACCTGCTGCGGGGCGCGACCGATGAAAGCGGTGGGATTCAGCAGGGTAGTCAGTTCTTCTTCTGTCAGGCCAAACTCGGGACAGCTGGCAAGGCGGGAGAGCAGATCACAGGGGAGCCCCTCCCGCATGCGCAGCGTTGCCTCCATGGAACAGCGCCGAATCACCTCATGAAGTTCCTGACGGTTACCGCCGCGCTTGACTGCCTCCATCAGAAGGTTTTCGGTTGCAATGAAGGGAAGGTACTCCCGAACCGTGCGATCGATAATCTTCTCGTTGACGCGGAGACCGGAGCAGACGTTCAGCGACAGGCGAAGAATCGCATCGGCACAGAGAAAGGCCTCAGGCAAGGAGAGACGGCGGTTGGCCGAGTCGTCCAGTGTCCGCTCCAGCCACTGGGCAGAAGCGGTCAGAGGAGCGTTCATGGCATCCACCATCAGGAACCGGGCGAGAGAACAGATCCGTTCACAACGCATGGGATTGCGTTTATAGGCCATAGCGGAGGAGCCGATCTGGCTGTCTTCAAAAGGTTCTTCCAGCTGGCGGTCATGCTGCAGAAGGCGAATGTCCTGAGCCATGCGATAGCAGCTCTGGGCAATGGAGCTCAGCGCGTTCAGAATCCGGGAATCGGTCTTCCTGGGATAGGTCTGGCCGCAGACCGGATAGCAGGTCTCAAAACCAAAAGCGGTGGCGAGCTGCATGTTCAGGCGATCGATTTTGTCTCCATCCCCGTCGAACAGATCCAGGAAACTGGCTTCCGTCCCAGTCGTGCCGCGGCAGCCGAGAAAACGGATCCCATTCAGGGCAAAGTCCATCTCCTCCAGATCGGACAGCAGATCCTGCATCCAGAGCGTGGCTCGTTTCCCGACGGTGACCAGCTGGGCGGGCTGGTAATGGGTATAGCCCAGTGTGGGAAGATCCTTGTAGGCTTCGGCAAAGCCAGCGAGTGCCTTCAACAAAGCCAGGAGCTGTCCGCGGATGAGCCGAAGCCCTTCACGGTAGAGAATCAGGTCCCCATTATCGGTCACATAGCAACTGGTAGCTCCAAGGTGGATGATTCCAGCGGCGGAGGGAGCGGCTTTGCCATAAGCGTAGACATGCGCCATCACATCGTGGCGGACTTCCTTCTCCCTCTCGGCCGCGCATGCAAAGTCAATATCCGTGAGATGCTCTTCCAGCTCCCGGATCTGGTCTTCCGTGATCGGAAGACCAAGCTCCCGTTCAGCGCGCGCCAGTTCCAGCCACAGACGACGCCAGGTTTCCACCCGTTTTTGCTGCGAGAAAAGCTCAAGCATCTCTCTTGACGCATAACGGGAGATCAGAGGGGATTCGTAGCGATCATACATAATGAGATCCTCTTTAGCAGGTCAATTCATTTTGTTGTTTTTCATCGGACAAGGTACTCGTCCCGCTGAGCACCGACAGAGACATAGCGGATATGGCAGCCGATTTGTTCTTCGATTAATTCAACGTATTTCCTGGCCGCCTCCGGCAGGTCATCCCAGGAACGAACGCCGGAGATGTCACAGTGCCAGCCTTTCATGGTGGTGATAACAGGCCTGGCCAGATCCAGTGCAGCAGGGAAGGGGAAGCGATCCGTGCACTCACCCTGCAGCTCGTACTGAACACAGAGCGGGATCTCCTCCAGATAGCTCAGCACATCCAGCTTGGTCAGTGCGATGGCAGTGGCTCCCTGGACCTGTACCCCATAACGGGTTGCCACCAGATCGATAGGACCGACGCGGCGCGGCCGCCCGGTCTTGGCGCCATACTCAGCGCCGGCCTCACGGAGCTTCTCCGCCTCGGTGCCGAACATCTCGCAGACAAATGGCCCTTCCCCAACACAGGTGGAATAAGCCTTGACGACGCCGATTACTTCATCCGGATGGGCGGTCGGAAGCCCGGAACCAACCGGAGCATAAGCCGCGATGGCATTGGATGACGTGGTATAAGGATAGATGCCGTAATCCAGATCACGCAGTGCGCCGAGCTGTGCTTCAAAGAGAATGCTCTTTCCTGCTGCGGATGCATCACGGAGATAGGAGCCGGTGTCACGGATGAAAGGCTTTATTTTCTCTCCATAGTCTATTACCCACCGCATCAGCTGCTCCTCGGTCCAGGGGTCTGCGTTATACACGCCGGTCAGTATCAGGTTCTTCCATTCCAGAAGCTCCCGGAGGTGTGCTTCGAGATGATCGGGGTAAAAAAGCTCCCCGGCGAGGACGGTCTTCTTTTGATATTTATCCGAATAGAACGGAGCGATGCCCTGTTTGGTGGAGCCGTACTTTTTGTCTTTCAGCCGGGCCTCCTCCAGCCCGTCCAACTGCCGATGCCATGGCAGCAGGAGAGAAGCGCGGTCGCTGATCAGAAGGTTCTGCGGCGATACCGGGACCCCTTTTGAACGGACATCTTCGATCTCTGCCCAGAGATTCTCCGGATCCAGAGCAACGCCGTTTCCAAGAATATTGACGGCATTCGGGTGAAAAATGCCGGAGGGCAGCAGGTGAAGAGCAAACTTCCCGTAGCCGTTCACCACCGTGTGCCCGGCATTTCCTCCGCCCTGATAGCGTACCACGATGTCATAGGACTCGGCAAGCAGATCGACCATGCGGCCCTTTCCCTCGTCACCCCAGTTGATACCTACAATAGCACAGGATTTCATCTTCCCGGTTTCCTCCCATGATCGGATTTTGTCCCCGGCCGGGACGAAGAAAGTATACAATGAGCGAAGCGGAATGTCAAAAAAGAATAGGGAGAGAAAAGAGCGAGAACGCGTTTTATCATAGGGAAAACATATTATTTTTATAATGCAAACGGTATGATGAAAGAAATCATGGCCGTGCTAAAATAAAATGGGTGAAAAGTCCTGACTGGTACGAGGCCCGCTCATGTCTGTAACGCCGGAGGATCGGCATTTGTTTGCTATATAAAAAAGGATGGAATGAGGGTGTATCAACATGGATCAACAGGAATACGTTAGTACCGGTATCAAAGGCCTCGACAAGGCAATCGACAGCCTGAGACCCGGCGATACTGTGACCTGGCAGATGGAGAATGTCGGGGACTACATGTATGTTGCGACTCAGTTCGTAGTAGATGAGGCACTGACCGGAAGACCAATGGTCTATCTTCGCTTTGGTGACCATGAGGAACTGATTCCGACGGAAGTGCTGCAGGCCCGAGGCGCGAATATCAGGAAGATCACGTTGGACCCTGCGGTCGGCTTCGAGACCTTTGCAGTACAGGTGCACAGGATTATCTCATCAGAAGCGGAGAACACATTCTTCCTGCTGGACTGCCTTTCCGAGCTTCAGCGCTACTGGTTTTCAGACCTGATGATCGGCAACTTCTTCTGCCTGACCAGCGAGTTTATCTCGTCACGCGGTTCGATCTGCTATGTGGCATTAAAATACGAGAGGCATATCTACGAGACCATTTCCCGGATCCGGCATGCCACGTCGGTTCTGATGAACATCCGGACAAAAGACGGCTGTACCTATATCCATCCGGTGAAGGCCGAGGGTAGAGACAGCAAGTACATGTATTTCCCGCTCCGCATTCACGGAACACAGTGCGAGACCGTCACCTCCAGCAGCGAGACCTATGCCATTTTTGATATTTTTACCCAGACCGGAGAGCGCCGGGACTGCTGGGACAGCATGTTCGATTCGGTGAGCATCGATCATCCGGAGCCGACAGACCCGGAGGGCATTGCACTGAAAGAAAACATCATGCGCTGCCTGCTGGGTACAGAGCCGACACGCCTGGAACTCTGCCGGAAGTATTTCACCATACAGGATCTGATGGAGATCAAGCGCCGGGAGATCGGAACCGGATGCATTGGGGGAAAATCTGTCGGCATGCTGCTGGCGCGCCATATCATTCGGGATACGGATCCGGAGCTCTATGTTAAACGCATTGAGCCTCACGACTCCTATTACATCGGGGCGGACGTGTTCTATACCTACGCGGTACAGAACAACACCTGGGACCTGCGGACCAAAATGATCAAACCAGAGGACTATCTCCGTGTCGCACCGGAGTTCCGGGAGAGGCTGCTGCACGGAACCTTCATGCCTACGATCAAGGAGCAGTTCCTCTCCATGCTGGAATACTTCGGCCAGTCGCCTATCATCGTGCGATCCAGTTCGCTGCTGGAGGACGGAATCGGAAACGCTTTCGCAGGAAAGTATGAGAGCGTTTTCTGTCCCAGCCAGGGCAGTCTGGAGGAACGCTATGAGGTGTTCGAAAACGCTGTGCGCACGGTCTATGCCAGCACGGTAAGCCCGGATGCCTTCCGTTACCGTGCAGACCGCGGCCTGCTGGATCGGGATGAGCAGATGGCACTGCTGGTCATGCGTGTGAGCGGAGACGTTCACGGGGACTACTACTATCCGCATCTGGCGGGGGTGGGCCATTCCAAAAACCTGTATGTCAACGGGGAAAAGGCCAGCGAAGAAAACAGCGGCATGCTGCGTCTGGTGTTCGGCCTGGGAACCAGAGCGGTCGATCGGGAAGCGGACGACTATGCCAGGTTTGTCAACCTGGATACACCACTCGCTCCGCCGATGGTGGAGTACGGCGATGAATACCGCTATAGCCAGCATAAGGTGGATGTGATCAGCCTGCCGGAAAACCGGTTTATGACAATCCCCATCGAGAAGCTCAACAAGTACAACATGCAGACGGATCCGTCATTGTTTATGGAGCCGGATACGGCAACAGCAGCACGATTCCGTGAGATGGGACTTTATAACGAGCCGGTTCCGGATATCGTGAACTTTCAGAAATTGCTGCGCAGGACGGACTTTCCTCACGTGATGAAGAGAATCATGGCCATTGTGGCGGAGAAGTATAATTATCCGGTGGATGTGGAGTATGCCTGCAACTTCACCCCGCAGGGAGACTACCGGGTGAATCTCCTGCAGTGCCGTACGATCCAGACCACCGGCCTGGGAAAAGCAGGTGTTATGCCGGCCATCCGCGAAGTTCTCTGGCGTATCCGGGGCAACTTCATGGGCGGCAACGCGGCGATTCCTGTGCGCTATGTGGTGTTTGTTAAAGTTGAGCCCTATCTGATGCTGCCGGAGCAGCAGAAGTATGCGGTTGCGAGAGCAGTCGGCGACCTGAACCAGATGCTGAAGGACAGGGATGCCATCCTGATCGGACCCGGCAGGTGGGGGACTACGACACCGAGCCTTGGCGTTCCGGTGCGCTTCGCGGAAATCAATCATTACGCCTGTATGAGCGAACTGGCCTATCACTCTCACGGACTTCGACCGGAACTGAGCTATGGAAGTCACTTTTTCCAGGATTTGGTGGAGTCGGGAATCTTTTACACTGCCATCTATCAGGGTGAACCCGGCTGCGAGTTCAATGAAGAGCGTTTTGACTTCTTCCCGGACCGTTACACCGAGCTCACAGGAGACGAGAAGCTTCGTGACGTGGTCAAGGTCTATGACCTGGGTGAAAAGGGCGGCACGCTCTATGCCGAGGTCAAAAACAGGGACTGCATTCTCGGCGTGTTATGAGGATCTTATCATATGTTTTTCGTATGATAAGCCTCATGTTTTTGGTATTGTTCATCCGACGGCTGTTGTGTTAGCATCAGTCAAGTGTTTTGTAAGATTTGTACTCAGGACCGCCTGCAGCACTTGTGGGCGGCCTTTTCTTTTATCCGGATGTGATTCCGGTGCTTTTCAGCAGTGAAGGAGGCCAAGCATATGACATCATCGGCAAATTCGAAGTACCCCCTGTATTCTCCGACCTTTGAGCACGATTCCTGCGGAATCGGGGCAGTCATCAGCATTCGCGGCGTGCAGTCTCACCGCACGGTGGACGATGCACTGAAGATCGTGGAAAAACTCCAGCACCGAGCCGGGAAGGACGCCTGTGGCGAAACCGGTGACGGCGTCGGACTGATGATGCAGATTCCCCACAAGCTGATGCAGAAAGCGGCAAAGGAGATCAAAATCGAGGATCTGGGACCTGCAAGAAGCTACGGCGTCGGAATGTTCTTCTTCCCACAGGAGACCCTGAAGCGCCTGCAGGCAAGGAAGATGCTGGAGATCATTGTCCAGCGGCATGATGTGGAATTCCTCGGCTGGCGAGAAGTCCCGGTATGCCCGGAGGTGCTGGGCCAGACGGCCAGGGAGGCTCAGCCATACATCATGCAGTGCTATGTGCGGCGCCCGCCGCAGGTGGAAGAGGGGCTTGCTTTTGACCGCCTGCTGTATATCATTCGCAGAGAATTTGAGCAGAGTGACATCGGGACGTATATCGCATCCTTTTCCAGCAGAACGATCGTCTATAAGGGCATGTTCCTGGTAAACCAGCTGCGCGCCTTCTATCCGGATCTGCAGGATCCGGACTGTGAGAGCGCCATGGCGATGGTCCATTCCCGTTTCTCCACCAATACCAATCCCAGTTGGGAGCGTGCTCATCCGAACAGGTATATCATGCATAACGGGGAGATTAACACCATCCGCGGAAATGTGGACCGGATGCTGGCCCGGGAGGAGACCATGCGCTCGCCGCTCATCAGCGATGAAGACATGGACCGCGTCCTTCCGGTGGTGGATCAGCGAGGCTCGGACTCCGCCATGCTGGATAACACCCTGGAATTTCTCATGATGAACGGAATCGAACTGCCGCAGGCGGTGATGATGACCATTCCGGAACCCTGGGCCAACAACCAGAAAATGAGCCAGGAGAAAAAAGACTTCTATCAGTATTACGCGACCATGATGGAGGCATGGGACGGACCGGCAGCTATTGTCTTTTCCGACGGTGACAGTGTCGGCGCGGTGCTGGACCGCAACGGCCTGCGGCCGTGCCGCTGGTACCAGACGGCAGATGACTATCTGATCCTCTCCTCAGAGGTGGGAGTGCTGGACCTGAATCCTGCGGATATCGTGAAAAAATCCCGTCTGCAGCCAGGCAGAATGCTTCTGGTGGATACCCGGCAGAAGCGCCTGATTGAGGATGAGGAACTGAAGAACCGTTATGCCTCCCAGAGCCCATACGGCGAGTGGCTGGATGGACACCTTGTCCATCTGGAGGACCTGCCGATCCCGAACCTGAAAGTGGAGAAGCATTCTCAGGAACTGAGGGACAAGCTTTATAAGGCCTTTGGCTATACCTATGAAGACGTGAAGGAAGGGATTCTCCCTATGGCGCGAAACGGCGCCGAGCCCATTTCCTCCATGGGAACGGACATCCCGCTGGCAGTTCTGTCGGAAGCAAGACAGCCGCTGTTCAGCTATTTCAAGCAGCTCTTCGCCCAGGTGACAAACCCGCCCATTGACGCCATCCGCGAGAAGATCGTCACGGATACTGCCGTGTATCTCGGTGCGTCCGGAAACCTACTGGAAGAGAAAGCGGAGAACTGTGCCGTTTTACAGATCCACAATCCCATTCTGACCAGTGTGGATCTGATGAAGATCCGGCACATGGATCATCCACAGTTCAAAGTCGCGACCATCTCCCTGCTCTATTACAAGAGGACCCCGCTGGAGAGTGCCGTAGAACGTCTCTTTGTAGCCTGTGACCGCGCATACAAACAGGGGGCGAACATCCTGATCCTTTCGGACCGGGGTGTGGATGAAAACCACGTGGCCATTCCTTCCCTGCTGGCAGTTTCAGCGGTACAGAAGTACCTGGTCCGCAGCAAAAAACGCACGGCACTCTCCCTGATCCTGGAGAGCGCGGAGCCCAGAACCGTTCATCATTTCGCAACGCTTCTTGGCTATGGCGCCCAGGCCATCAATCCCTATCTGGCCCAGGAATGCATTGAAGAGCTGGTAAGCCTGGACATGCTGGACAAGGATCCGGGTGCCGCCATCGATGATTATGACAGAGCGATTCTGGCAGGTATTGTGAAGATCGCTTCCAAGATGGGGATCTCCACCATTCAGTCTTATCAGGCAGCTCAGATCTTTGAGTGCATCGGGATCAGCACAAAAGTGATTGACCGCTATTTTACCAACACGGTCAGCCGGGTAGAGGGCGTCGGACTGGAAGAGATCGGTGAAGGGGTGGAATGGAAGCACGACCAGGCTTTTGAACCGCTCGGCCTCGGCATAGACACAACCCTCAACTCCGTCGGCTCCCACAAGCTTCGCTCCGGAGCCGGAGCAGAGGATCACATGTACAATCCCCTTACCATCAAGCTGCTTCAGAAAGCGGCGCGAGAGGGAAGCTACGAAGACTTCAAACGCTACACCTCGATGGTGGACAACCTGGAGATCCCCCATACGCTGCGTGGACTTCTGGATCTCCGGAAGGACCCGAACGGGGGGATACCGCTGGAGGAAGTCGAGCCGGTAGAGAGCATTGTGAAGCGCTTCAAAACCGGAGCCATGAGTTATGGTTCCATCTCTCAGGAAGCCCATGAATGCCTTGCAGTAGCCATGAACACATTGGGAGGCAGGTCCAACTCCGGTGAAGGCGGAGAGACACCGGACCGACTGAACGATCCGCTCCGCTGCTCCGCTATCAAGCAAATCGCCTCAGGACGCTTCGGGGTGACAAGTGCGTACCTCAACAGTGCGCAGGAGCTTCAGATCAAGATGGCCCAGGGCGCAAAGCCCGGAGAGGGCGGCCATCTGCCCGGAAGCAAGGTTTATCCCTGGATCGCCAAGACCAGGTGTTCGACTCCCGGTGTCTCTCTTGTAAGCCCGCCGCCGCACCATGACATCTATTCTATTGAGGATCTGGCACAGCTGATCTTTGATCTGAAAAACGCCAATCGGAATGCCCGAATCAGCGTCAAACTGGTTTCGGAAGCGGGCGTCGGAACCATTGCGTGCGGTGTGGCCAAGGCCGGCGCACAGGTAGTGCTGATCTCCGGCTATGACGGCGGTACCGGTGCGGCGCCGGGATCGTCTATCCACAATGCCGGGCTCCCCTGGGAGCTTGGTGTGGCGGAGGCCCATCAGACCCTGGTGAAGAACGGGCTTCGCGAACAGGTCGTCATCGAGGCCGACGGCAAGCTTATGACGGGCAGGGATGTAGCGGTCGCCTGTATGCTGGGAGCGGAGGAATTCGGCTTCGCGACAGCGCCCCTCATCACCCTCGGCTGCTGTATGATGCGAGTCTGCAATCTGGACACCTGCCCCGTTGGGGTTGCAACGCAAAACCCAAAACTTAGGGCCCGCTTTGCGGGAAAGCCAGAATATGTAATGAACTTTATGCGCTTTGTTGCGGAAGAACTCCGGGAATGCATGGCATCGGTGGGAATCCGCACAGTGGACGAGCTCGTCGGACGCAGTGACCTGCTGACGGTACGGGAGAAGCGCATCACGCATCGGGCCGAGACCGTCGACCTCTCCGCATTGCTGATGAACCCCTACGGGGAAGATGTTCCGCACTTTGCTCCTGAAGCGGTCTATCGGTTCCGCCTTTCTGAGACCAAGGACTGCAGCCTGCTGATGAAAAAGCTTGGCCCGTCGCTGAAAAGCACGCATCGGGGAAAGCTGGAGGTTCAGGTCTCCAGCACAGACAGAGCGTTTGGGACCCTCTTCGGCTCTGAGATTACCCGGGCCTGCGGGGCAGAGCTCAAAGAGGACAGTTATGTGATCCGCTGTTATGGCGGCGGAGGCCAGTCTTTCGGCGCCTTCATTCCGAAGGGACTGACGATCTGCCTGGAGGGAGACAGCAATGACGGCTTCGGAAAAGGTCTTTCCGGAGGCAAGCTGGTTCTCTTCCCGCCGAAGGGGAGCAGCTTCCGTGCAGACGAGAACATCATTGTCGGAAATGTTGCCCTTTATGGAGCAACTTCCGGCAAAGCCTTCATCTCCGGTGTGGCAGGAGAGCGCTTCTGTGTCCGCAACTCCGGTGCCAGCGCGGTCGTGGAAGGCGTTGGAGATCACGGATGCGAGTATATGACCGGCGGCAGAGTGGTGATCCTGGGTGATACCGGGAAAAACTTCGCAGCCGGCATGTCGGGGGGAATCGTCTACGTTCTGGATGAGCGGCATGATCTCTATACCCGTCTGAACAAGACGGGACTCACGATGACGACACTACGAGAGCATCATGACATTCAGGAGCTGCACGCACTGCTGGAAGAGCATGTTGCAGCAACCGGCTCGGAGAAGGGAAGAAGGATCCTCAAGGATTTTGACGCCTATGTACCAGCATTTAAAAAAATCATTCCGAAAGATTATGAGCGGATGATCGCTTCCATTGCAGCCTTTGAAGGAAAGGGCGAGAGCAGGGAGCAGGCAGAGATTGCGGCTTTCAACGCCGCAGTAAAACACTGAGGGGAGGGAACATGTTGTGGGAAAACCAACCGGATTCCTGGAGTACGAGAGATGTGAAAATAAAAAACGCCCCCCGCTGGAGCGCGTACGGGACTGGGAAGATCTCTATGTTCCTGTTGAGGGAGAGCAGCGCCAGCGGCAGGGTGCCCGCTGCATGAACTGCGGGATCCCCTTCTGCCAGGCGGGTGTGCTCTTTGACGGAAAGCAGCTGGGCTGCCCTCTGCACAACCTGATCCCAGAGTGGAACGACATGCTCATGGACGGAAACTACGGGCATGCTCTCTCCCGTCTCCTGAAGACCAACAACTTCCCCGAGTTCACCGGAAGGGTCTGCCCTGCCTTTTGCGAGCAGGCTTGTACCTGCGGACTGTATGATGATCCGATCACCGTTCATGACAACGAGCGAAGCATCATCGAATATGCCTTTCAAAACGGGATGATGAAGCCCCGCTTTACGCAGAATGTCTCCGGAAAGAATGTGGCGGTAATAGGGTCCGGCCCTGCGGGGCTTGCCGTTGCAGACCAACTGAACCACAGGGGACACAGTGTCACTGTGGTGGAAAAGCACCCTCTGGCAGGAGGAATCCTGACCTATGGGATCCCGAATATGAAACTGCCCAAGAGTGTTGTACAGCGGAGAATAGACCTGATGACGGATGAAGGAGTCAGTTTCGTTACAGGCCTGGATGCGTCTGACCCTGCTGTTGCGCAGAGACTCAGCGCAGAATACGACGCCGTCGTGCTCTGCTGCGGTGCCGAGGAGCCCCGGCCCATCGGGCTGGAGACGAAAGGCGTCAAAGGCGTCTGCTATGCCATGGACTTTCTCCACGCGTCAGCTGAGCAGCGTCTCTTTTCAGCGGAGAGCGACGTGCCCGCCGCAGCGGGGAAGGACGTCATCATCATCGGAACAGGCAACACCGCCAGCGACTGCCTGGCGACAGCGCTGCGCCAGGGTTGCCGGAGTGTGATACAGCTGGTGCGAAGAGGCAGGCAAGACTATCTGGATTCTTCCGGAAAACTGCCGCAGGATTACGCTCAGGAGGAGGCAGAAGCCCTCTTCGGGAAAGACCCGAGGCTTTTCGGCCAGAGCGTCGGGGCTCTGCAGGCAGATGGAGCCGGAAATCTGACTTCGGTCACAACCAGGTCAGGAGAAACTCTTCCCTGCAGTCTTTTGATCGGTGCAACAGGCTTTGCCGGGTGCAGGGAAGATGTCTGTGCGGCTTTCGGGGTGGAGAGAGACCGGACTGTAAAAACCGAGAAAGGCCACTTCCAGACCAGTGTCCCGCATATCTTCACCGCGGGGGACATGCATCGGGGTCAGTCCCTGGTGGTTCATGCGATCGCCGAGGGGAGAGCTGCTGCAGTTGAAGTCGATCGTTTCCTGATGGGTTACACGAACCTGCTCTGATTATCAGAGCAGGTTTCTTCATATGATATGAAAAAGATATCAAAACCATATCGAGTGAAGATAGAAGCGGATGAACCAGTAAAAAGTCTCGGGGAGACTCTTGACAATCAGTGCCGGGCGCTGTATAGTTAATCACGTTTTATGGATATCTTCTATTTCGGCGTTCGTCGATGCAAGGGGCCAAGTGCCCCCTTAAGGCATCGGAGAACGTTTTTTGTTATATCTGACATCGGGAAAGGAAGATGCTCCATGACAAAATATATATTCGTTACCGGCGGTGTTGTCTCCGGCCTTGGCAAGGGAATTACTGCAGCGTCTCTCGGACGCCTGCTGAAGGCGAGAGGTCTGAAGGTCGCGGCACAGAAACTGGATCCATATATCAACGTGGACCCGGGCACCATGAGCCCTTATCAGCACGGAGAGGTCTATGTGACAGAGGACGGATCGGAAACCGATCTGGACCTGGGGCACTATGAGCGTTTCATCGATGAAAACCTCAACCGCTGGTCAAACCTCACCACCGGAAAGGTGTACTGGAACGTCCTGAACAAGGAACGGCGTGGAGAGTATCTCGGACAGACCGTGCAGGTGATTCCGCATATCACCCAGGAGATCAAGGAGTTCATCTATTCCGTCGGGGAAAAGACGGATGCGGATGTCGTCATCACGGAGATCGGCGGCACAACAGGTGACATCGAAAGCCAGCCCTTCCTGGAGGCGGCGAGACAGGTCGGACTGGAGCAGGGAAAGGGAAACGTCTGCTTCATCCATGTGACCCTGGTACCTTTCCTGCGCGGCAGCGATGAACACAAGACCAAGCCGACCCAGCACTCGGTCAAGGAGCTGCAGGGCATGGGCATCAGCCCGGACATCATCGTTCTGCGCTGTGACGAGCCGCTGGAGGATGAAATCTTCCGTAAAATCGCAATGTTTTGCAATGTCAAACCGGACTGTGTGATCGAAAACCGTACGCTGCCTGTCCTTTATGAAGCGCCGTTGATGCTGGAGGAGGAAAACTTCTCCCTGATTGTCTGCCGGGAACTGGGCCTCTGGACCAGAGCGCCGGAACTCTCCGGATGGGTGGAGATGGTGCAGCGGATCCACAACCTGAAAAGGACTGTCCGCATCGGCCTGGTAGGCAAATACGTCCAGCTGCATGACGCTTATCTGTCGGTGGCGGAGGCATTGCGTCATGCGGGATATGCCTGCGATGCCGCGGTCGAGATCAACTGGATCAACAGCGAAAACGTAACGGAAGAGACGGCTCACGAACTCCTGGCAGGCTGTGACGGGATTATTGTTCCGGGTGGTTTTGGCAGCCGGGGAATCGAAGGAATGATCACCACGGTCCGCTATGCCAGAGAGAGTGGAATCCCTTTTTTTGGAATCTGCCTCGGCATGCAGGTGGCCGTTATTGAGTATGCCAGAAATGTATGCGGACTCAAGAGCGCGAGCTCCGGGGAACTCAATCCGGACAGCCCCGATAAAGTCATTGATTTCCTCCCGGATCAGAGTGACGAGGTGGACAAGGGTGGCTCACTGCGTCTCGGCGCCTACCCCTGCAAGCTTCGAGATGGAAGCCTTCTGCGCCGGTGCTACGGCACGGAACTCATTCAGGAGCGCCACCGCCATCGCTATGAATTCAATAATGACTACCGGGATGTGATGACAGAGCACGGACTGCTGCTCTGCGGTACGAGCCCGGATGATTACATTGTCGAGGCGGTTGAACTGCCGGGTCATCCCTTCTTTGTCGGGGTACAGTTTCATCCGGAGTTCAAGAGCAGACCGGACCGTCCGCACCCTATCTTTCAGGGATTTATTCAGGCATCGCTGGAAAGAAGAGCATGAGATAGACAATACCTCAGAAGGAGGAGTAAAATTTGGACAATCAGAAGGTGCTGATTCTGGATTTCGGCGGTCAGTATAACCAGCTGATCGCGCGGCGTGTGAGAGCCTGCAATGTCTATTGCGAGGTGCATGCATGGTCGATGACCCTGGAAGAGATCCGCGCCTATGACCCCATCGGCATCATCTTTACCGG
>JAEEGL014289685.1_pt1 | contig 31467 bp, 27 predicted proteins | sample 9134231 | NCBI WGS metagenome assembly JAEEGL01 (sample SAMN16246548, study PRJNA631951) | gut metagenome | biome: gut microbiome; feature: rumen; material: fiber-attached | host: Bos | place: Iran: Karaj | collected 2018-10 | reverse complement strand
CTGGCTCGGACCTCCGCGCCGCAAAGGTGGCTGAGCTGATAGGCTTATCGGCGGGGATATACACGGCAGTAGACCCTGACGCGGCTTGGGGGATAAACGGTTTTTGGAGTGAGCCGCTTTCAAGGTATTTTGATACCACCGACATTCCGACGGGCGCGGTCGCTATCACTACGGAATATAACAAGGCAAAATATAGAGTTAACATCAGCGACATACTTGTAGACGCCGACCTTGACATGGGCGAGTTTGAAGTCACGGCAGAGCAGATAAATGCGGTTCGCATTGCCGCCGAAAATGGCACCCTTGACCAGCTTATAGCCCAAGATGTCCGCGCCAGTAACAAGGTCGTAGCGGGTAAAAAACTTTGCGTCGGGGGTGAGGAAGCCAAAGACTGCATTGAATCTTGGGAAGATTTAAATGTGGATAGGAAGAGCGACTTGCAGATTGTTCAAGAGTGCGACGCGGGCATGACGGATTCGTGTGCTGAGGCCTATACAAAGGAGCTTAACCGGACTTGTTCTGAAGTAGACGCGGTTTACGATAGGGCCGGCGTTCCTTATCCCAGCCCGAAGATTTACACTCTCACTTACGGTAGCGGCACGGAATACACGGATGTAATCCTTACCAAGTGCGAAGGGACGAGCTTCATTGTCGAGAATATCAGCACTTCAACCCTCACTAACCCCGTGGAGCAAGTAGGCGATTATGCCTTCGGTATCACCACCCCAGGCTGGTATCAAGTGACGCTGATGGGGGAAGCGGGGTATTGGATTTCCAATCCAGTTAGCTCGTCAGCAGGGGGAATTTTGATATCAAACCATCAATATAGTGGTGATGAAATTCTTACAATTAAAGCGATTAAGGGTGGAAAGTATAATAATTACGAGATATTCGGTGGATCAGGTGTTGCCTTATGGGATACGATAAATACTTTGGGTGCGCCGATTCTTATAGCCGGTGGTGGTGCCTGGGGTAATGCAGGTGGTGGAGGATATAATGGCGGAAAAAATTATATATCTTCTGGTACTTGGGGGGCTACTTCTGGTTATAGTTGGAATGAAACGGTTGGAACTAGTACGACCTATTGTAATTCAGCCAGTTGCAATATAGGGGCAACTGGGGGTACATGGTCTAGCGATGGTGGTTATGGAGGGACAGGGTATTGCGGAAGCGGATATACTTGTACACAAATTGCCGGTGGAAATGCTGCGAATTCTCCCGCAGGTTATCCCGCTTCTACCTACGGCAATTGGGGGACGAATACACTGACGGGAGGGAAGGGCTACGCCAGCATAATCTATTGTGGCACTTCGGAGGCGGATTGTCCTGTTGCTTGCGGGAGCGATAGCGATTGCCCAAGCGATATTCCTTATTGCTCCGACGGAGCTTGCACCGATACCAAAGCTTGCACCGCGAGCTCCCAATGCACCGCCGCAAGCTTACCCTATTGCGTGGAGAACCTGTGCTCCGACGCCTGCACCGCAGACTCTCAATGCCCCACCGCCACACCTTACTGTAACAGCGGTGTTTGCGGCTCCACTAAGTCCTGCACAGCCGATTCCGACTGCCCCAGCGCAATTCCTTATTGTAACAGCGGTGTTTGTGGCTCTACTAAGTTCTGTACAGCTGCTTCACAATGCCCGAGTTCTATGCCCTATTGCAACAGTGGCGTATGCGATCCCTTAAAAGCCGGAACCAAAGTGCTTTCGGGAGTGGGAAGCTACAAGACTGTGGCCGCCGGAAGGTATCAGATAATTTTGTATGGGGAACAGGCGCGTTATTCTTGGAATTACAGTGGTTGCGTAGACTACAGCTCCTTCTACGGAGGAGGGGGTATTTTAACTGCTTATAAACAACTTTCAAAAGGCATAACTCTAACCGTAAAGACAGTTGCTGGAGGATACGATTCTTATTGTTGTAGGCCATGTTACAAAGACAAAGGAGGCGACGGCGTAGTTTTCTTTGCCGGTGGTTCGGCTCCGGCACTGGCTGTCGGTGGTGGTGGTACCTGTGATGTAGGTGGTGGAGGATATGCTGGCGGTGCTGGAAGTAAAAAAAGTGGATATAATTGGACGGGGGGCACGGGAAGTAGTGGAATTTCCTATAGCGGAGGGAAAAGTATGGCTGGTGGTAGTTCCACCACGTCTTGCACTGGTACATCAAGTAGCCGGTATGGTTATGGTGGATCGGGATATTGCGAAAACGGTTATACCTGTACAAGTGGAGGTACAAACACTAGGAGTAATTCCGTAGCTCAAGGTAACATTTATGTCTCTGTTACCTACTGCGGCCCTAACTCAAACAGCGCGTGTCCGTAATGGATTCCCAGACTGCGGCTGAGAATGACGGGGAAATAATGAGGAATGAGGAATGAGAAATGAAAGGGGCTTCGCCCCGGGTTAAGGTTTAAGGCTTAAGGAAATAATTTTATTTTTAAACTTATAAGCTCATAAGCTTATAAACTTATTCATTCCTAATTCCTCATTGGGCGAAGCCTTAAACCTTTAACTTATCTTCCCGCAGCAGTGCTTGTATTTCTTGCCGCTACCGCAAGGGCAGGGGGCGTTGCGCTGTATCTTTCCTCGGTCGGTAAGGTGTATTTTCCCATCGTCCGGCACATTATCCGCTCGGTTCGTCTGCATCGCGTCAAACGAGGGCTTCTTGGGATTAAGCTGCTCTACCTCGTCCATGTTCTTTATCTGCACGCGCGCAAGAATCATGACCGTCCGCTCGCGCACCTTGTCCAGCATTTCTTTGAACATGTTAAAGGCTTCCTTTTTATATTCGTTCAAAGGATCTCGCTGGCCGTAAGCCCGCATGAAAATCGAATAACGCATGTAGTCAAGGAACTGCAAATGCTCTTTCCACACTTGGTCCATAACTTGGAGCAAAATGCTTTTCTCTACCGTGCGCATAACTTCCTCGCCGACGGATTGCTCCTTTTCGTGCATCTTAACCTCAACCGCCGCTAAAGTGCGGTCCAAGACCTCGTTCGCGTCCACGCCGTCCTCTGCCTGCCAATCGGTAAGCGGTAAGTCTATGCCAAAGACGGTCTTCATCGCCGTGTCAAAGCCCTTTATGTCCCACTCCTCGGGTGAGGACTGCAAAGGAACAAAGGTGTTGACCATATCCGTCACGACATCAATGCGCATGTCCGAGATAGTATCGGCAATGTCTTTTGATTTCATGATGTCGCGCCGCTGTTCGTAAATAACCTTGCGCTGGTCGTTCATCACATCGTCGTATTTCAAAAGGTTTTTACGAATGTCAAAGTTGTAGGCTTCAACCTTTTCCTGAGCCTTTTTCATCGCCTTGGTAATCCAGGGATGGATAATCGCCTCGCCTTCCTTAAAGCCAAAGGTGCGCATGAGAGAATCCATACGAACCGTGCCGAAAACGCGCATCAAGTCATCTTCCAAAGAAAGGAAGAACTTAGAATTGCCGGGATCGCCTTGCCTTCCCGAGCGCCCGCGCAACTGGTTATCAATGCGGCGGCTCTCGTGCCGCTCGGTGCCGATGACATAAAGCCCGCCGGCGGCTATAGCCTGTTGCTTGCCCGACTCGACCTCGTCCTTAATCTTTTGTATGGCAGCATCGCGCTCTTTGCCTTCGGGCATGTCGGCAAGCTCAACCTTGACGCGCATGTCAACATTGCCGCCTAGCTGAATGTCGGTGCCGCGCCCCGCCATGTTGGTGGCGATGGTTACGGCTCCGGGCACGCCTGCTTGCGCAATAATAGCCGCCTCGCGCTCATGGTGACGAGCGTTAAGGACTTCAAACTTTATCTTTGTGTTAGCGCGCAAAAGCTCGGCGATATGTTCGGACTTTTCAATTGAAGTCGTGCCGAGCAAGACGGGTTGTCCCCGCTTCTGGCATTCCTCTATCAATTTAATTATGGCTTGATACTTTTCTTTTGCGGTGCGGTAAACCTCGTCTTCCTCATCGTGGCGGTTGCAAGGCACATTGGTGGGAATCTCAACCACTTCCAAATTGTAAATGGACGAGAACTCGCCCGCCTCGGTCATAGCCGTGCCCGTCATACCCGCAAGCTTGGGATACAGCCTGAAATAGTTCTGGAAAGTAATAGAGGCAAGAGTTTGGTTTTCGGATTGGATGGTGACATGCTCCTTTGCCTCAATCGCTTGGTGCAGGCCGTCAGCGTAACGCCTTCCTTCCATCATACGCCCCGTGAACTCGTCAATAATGACAACCTTGTCGTCCTTGACAATGTAATCAACATCGCGCGTGAACATCTTGTGCGCCCGCAAGGCTTGATCAACATGATGAACAAGAGCAATATTGGCAACTTCGTATAGCGAGCCGCCTTCCATAAGCCCCGCTTCGGTAAGCAACTTTTCAATATGCTCTGAGCCCTTGTCGGTAAAGGTAACTGTCTTTTGCTTTTCGTCCTTCTCAAAGTCGTCATCGTCAAGCTTGGGGATAAGTGCGTCAACCTTTACATACCTTTCCGAAGAATCTTCGGCGGCGCCCGAAATAATAAGCGGAGTGCGCGCTTCGTCTATCAATATGGAGTCCACCTCGTCAACAATCGCAAAGTTGAAAGGCCTTTGCACCATTTCTTCCAGCGAAAACTTCATATTGTCGCGCAGATAGTCAAAGCCGAGCTCGTTATTCGTGCCATAGGTGACATCGCAATTATATGCTTCGCGCCGTTGCGCCTCGTTCAGCTCGTGAACAATGCACCCGACCGAAAGACCCAAAAACTTGTATATCGCTCCCATCCATTCGGAATCGCGCTTTGCCAGGTAATCGTTGACGGTAACCACATGCACGCCTTTACCCGTAAGCGCGTTAAGGTAAACCGGCATAGTGGCAACAAGCGTCTTGCCCTCGCCTGTCTTCATTTCGGATATGCGCCCGCGGTGAAGCACAATGCCACCGATAAGCTGCACATCAAAGGGCCGTAACCCGAGGGTGCGCTTTGACGCCTCGCGCACAACGGCAAAGGCATCGGGCAGAATATCGTCCAAAGTCTCACCTTTTGCCAACCGCTCTTTAAGCAAAGGGGTCTTGGCCTTTAATTCCTCATCGGAAAGCTTTTCCAACTCCGGTTCTTTGGCGTTTATCTCATCGACAATTTTTCTAAGACTTTTGATGTATCTGTCGTTGACCGAACCGAATATACCTTTAACAAATGAACCTAGCATTTAAACCCCTTTTAAATCATCTTTTTGATGTTACAAATCGAACCCATACTAGATAGTGTTCTAATCCGAGTATGTCAACATTAACATCTTTTTATTTGCGAAGAAGTAGCAAATGTTATATATGGACTTATATTAGGCTGTAGCCTATAAAGGATATGTCTTTAACTTATAAAAAAGGGGTTTGAAAATGTGTTGTTGCTCTAAAGGTAAAGGAATCTTTGCCATTATAGTCATTCTGTTTTTAGTTGTGGCAGGTGGCTATGTTATAAATGAAAAGTATGAGTTTGTAACCGAAACAAAGCCGGCCGATGATGTGGTTATTGTCACTATCGGCGACGAGAACATTTATCTTTCTGATGTTATGGATTTTTATAAATCAAATCCTCAGCTGAAGAATGTTCCGCTTGAAATGGTTTATAAGGATATTCTTAACAATATGATAGACTTTAAGGCTATTACAGTTGCTGCTAAAAAGGCAAAACTGGAGAAGAGCCCCGAGTATATCAAAGGCATGAAAGAGGCAAAGGACCAGATCCTTCGTGCCGTCTTTATCAAAACCGAATTGGATAAGAAAGCTACCGACGAGGCCATAAAGAAGCTTTATGACGAGTATGTCGCGGCCAATCCTCCTGAAGAGGAAATTGAGGCAAGCCATATTTTGGTAAGCACGGAAGCCAAGGCAAAAGAAGTCATCAGAAAGCTGAACAAGGGTCAAGATTTTGCTAAGCTTGCCGCCGAATACAGCTCGGACAGCAATGGTAAAAACGGTGGACAATTGGGATACTTTAAGAAATCCGCAATGGTTCCCGAATTTGCCAACGCCGCCTTTGCCATGGATGTCGGGTCTTATTCCAAAAAGCCTATCAAGACGATGTTCGGCTGGCATGTTATAAAGGTAACCGACCGCCGTATGTCCGAACCCGTTCCTTTGGATCAGATAAAGGACATGCTGAAGATGCGCATCTCCGAACAGGCTTTCCCGGAAGTTATCGCAAAGGCCAAAAAGGAAGCTAGGGTTGAAATAAAACCCACAGCCTACAAAAATCAGTATATTGATCTTACCGGAGGAAAAGGCGCTGAGCCCGAGGAAGTCATAATTGAGGAAGAGGTTGTTGTGGAAGGCGAGCCTACTGAGGACGCTGATTCCGCAACTTCTGCCGACGATGCTGATACCAAAGGCAAGGCTACAAAGTAGCGAGATAGCTGAAACCGGCTAAAAACCAACGAAGAAGGGCGATGCTTAAAAAGTGTCGCCCCTTTTTATTATCTTTTTTATTATCTAAAGTGACTTCGCTTAATTTTTCACTTGGCTGCTTGCCAAAGTGTCTTTATCCATTATTTCCGCAGAGACAATATAGTCCCAAATCATTGTCATCGGGATAGGATTAGCAAAGAATAAATTGAACTTTAGCGCCCCGCCGCCGAGCATAAAGTCATAAAGCTTTGCCACATTCCTGGCGACCGTATAATCCACGACACCTTTGTCCCACATTTGTTGCATATACATATTTACGGCATCTTTGGCGTTCTGTTCGTAATTCCCCGTAATGCTGCTTTGTGACATTTTCATCACCTTTTTGTAATTTTCAAACAAAACGGCGGGCGTATAACTAAGCGTAATGTTTTTAACATAGATTTTTGAAAAGGCTCCCTTGAAGTCGCCTTTGTCCAGCAGTTCTTGCACCTCGTTTAAAGTATTATCATCAAAGTTGACCACATAAACATCGGCCTTTACATTCCCGATGCAAGCGTCCGAGGCGTCTATATTCACAAGCTTTTCATTCACATTGGTTATGTGCGTTATTTTTGCTTTCACATCTATAACGGGGTTCTCACACCCTGCTATTATAAGGCTCTCCACAGGGTAAGTCATAGCATGCACAAAGGCCCGATACTCGCGCATGTTATCTTCGAGATTTTCCCTATCCACCAACCTTGTTAATCTCAAATCCAGCTTGCTGATTTCTATATTGGTTTCACCTTTCCAAGTATTAACCTTTATCTTGTCAATAGAGCGTATCGGAAGCGCCTCGGCAAGCTCTGTAAGATGATAGGTGGCAAGGGCATTCCTCACCTCAAACCAACTCTTATTAAAATAAAATCCCGAATAAAGCCCGATACCTATTACAAACACAAGGAAAGTAACGATTGAGAAAAAAATCACGAACCTTTTGCGCGTAACAATCATTTTTCCGTCTCCCTGGTATATTTCCTGCCAAGGTTATGGCACTTTTCATCAAGACAAGATGTTGCATTGGTAAGATACATCATTGCTGCAATCGCATCTGCCTTTATTCCCATGCGAACTTTTTCTTTTGAAGGGAAGGGAGATACAGCTCCTGATACAAGGAACCAGCCTGTTTTTGTTATTTTCCCTTTGGTGTGGTCAATGGCAATGGGAAAAGGCCAATCCGCCCAAGCATCATTTTCTCCGGCTTGCTTTATGCGCACAATGGCGGTTGCCTCAACGGGGTGCCCCAATAACTCTGCTACCTTAGATTTTATCGCCAAGTTATCCAAGTCGGGCTTGCCGTGAGCAAAAGCTACCTTTACCGAAAAAGGAGCGTTTGCCGCCAAAGCTTTGTCCTCCGGCAAAGAAGCAGGAGCAGTGGCAGAAGGCGAAACTGTTCCCACCGCGCTTTTATCTGATATTTCAACTTCGGGGAACCATTTGCCGTTCTTGTTTTTGTTTACTATAGCCGAGAAGAAAGCGTCACCTTCCGAGAAGTTTATGTTTGAAGTGGCATAAAAGCGCATTTGCTCGGCATTAGGGCATAACATATCCGCGTACTCGCTTGCCGAGGCCATAAGGTTAGCCCGTGACTCGGCATTATCCAAAGCATCATCGGCATTTGTAACCGCGCTTATTACAAAAGGATTACAGCCTTGCCAAGAACCGATTTTATCGCTCACAAGATAGGTAACAAAGTCAATCCCGAGGACAGTATCCTTATCAATCAACAAAGCCACTACGCGCTTTTTCGAAAGCCCGTCAACAAAGAAGGCAACTGTTTCCAACCCCCACTTTTCTTTGGTTTTCTGTTTATCATAGTCAAAGGGGAGCTCAAAAGCACTCCCCACGCTTATGCCCGTAAAGCAAAAAAGCACCAAATAAGTAAACAAAAACTTGCAAAACCCAGTCTTCATATAATACATTTAGCATAAGTTTAGCGGTTGGTTAAAGGAAAAATAATTCTTATGAGCACAAATAACAAACAGGACCTTGAAGACTTGATGAAAAGTCAGGTGTCACCGCCTCTGGCAAGGAAGTTGGTTTGGGCGGGAATTATACCGTCAAATAAGTTTGTAAGAGCTCTGAACCTTTCCGAAGGCAATTCTTTCTTAAAGCGCTACGGCTTTTTATTTTTAGCGCTGGCGGGCTTTGTTTATATAGCCGCGGGGCTTTGCTCTTTCTTGTCTGCGGTTTGGTATGATATTCCCTATATTTTCAAAGTTTCAACCGCCGCCTCGGTTTTGATAATCTCGTTATATTTGGCAAGTAAGAAAAAGGAGCCTTCTGTTTTCAAAACAAGCTTTTTATCCCTGGCAATACTTTTCACGGGTGTATTACTTCTTTTGGCAGAAGATGGCTACGAACTTGGCAAAACACTCTGGCAGACAATATTTCTTTGGGCTTTGTTGGTGCTGCCTTGGACAATCCTCGCCAAAAGCCTGTTTTTGTGGTCTGTATGGTTTAGCATTGCTTTCGCCGCCGCGTTTATGTGGGGGTTGGAAATCGGTATGCCGACGGGAGCCGTCTCTTGGCCGGACTTTTTCAGCATAATGGCCGTGGCCTGCGGCTTAACCCTGGGTGTAAGGGAAGGGCTGGTGGCCATAAAAAAGATTGCGTGGCTGGATAAGCCGCTTAGCCGCTTAATTCCGCTTTTTGTCAGTATGTCGCTGGCGGTATTCCCCATTATCGGCTATATCACGGGCATAAAAGGCGCAAGCCCTACCGATAGCAGCATTATCTTCCTGCTCATCACAATTCTGGCGTTAGTTTTCTATTTTCGCATTTTCCCTGATTTATATGCGCTCACCGTAATCATATTTGAAATTTGTTTTGTCCTCGCCGCGGTTTGCGTGAATAAGTATCTAGGCTCACACGACGATTGGTATATGGTTTTTATCGCAATCATTTTGATATTCGGCTTTTCCTCTTGGATGATTAGGAAGCTGAAGGAAACCTTTAAAAAGGCAGGTGCCGCATGACAAAGTCTCCCGCCTCAAAAAAAGACCTTAGCGTCAAGACCCTTCTTAATCTGCTTGATATCAAGGTGACAAAATCTGCCGCCGAACAAGGCTATTTAAAAAGCTTCCTTGCTTCGGGTTTTGTGTCGTCATGGGCTTCGTTCATTCTGTTTTCCGTAGGTTGCTGGCTTGCGGCGCTGGCGTTGGGCGATGGCATTCTTGCCTTTATCAGCACTAACTTTTCATCCGAGGAAGAAAGCCGCTTCACGCTAACTTTATCATCGCTCATAGGAGCGGGAGGAATTGCCGCCGCTTATCTGATATTCATCAGCTTTAAGGGCATCTTCCCGAGAATGCTCGCAATATCCACCGCGCTCGGCTCGGAATACCTTATTGTTATGGCAATAGCGGGCGAGGGCTATTCTTTCTTTTGGGCAACCGTAGCGGCTCTGGTCCTGTTGGTTTTAATGGCAAAGCTCTTCACCGACGCCGCTCATCAAATCGGCTCTGCCGCGATTTTCTGCACGATTTTAACCGTTCTTATATCTTCAAACACTTCGAGCTATCTTGAGCCGATTATGATAATTCTGACATTGCCGGTTGCCATAGGCGCGCTTTTCTACCCGATGAAAGGGCTGGATTTGCGCCCGATAGGAATGATTTTCCTTTTGTGTCCGTTAATCATTGCTCTTTATAGCGCCTTTGAGCAAAGCGGTGATTTATTTGAGTTTTCGGACACGGTATCACGAATAGTTTACATGGGCTTTTATGCTTTGCTTATTTACCTGTCACTTCCCGCGCTTTCCAGTCTGGGTAAAAAGTTTGTGCTAATAAGCTTTTTACCGATTTTGCTTTTTAGTCTGCTTACATCGTCAGGCATTGCGGCATCATTTCTTGTTATCTTTATCGCATACATTTTAAAAAGCCGCTTGGTTATGTCCGCCGGTATCAGCATCGGACTTTTGTTTACGGCGCTTTTCTACTTTAACTTGAACCTCCCAACCGAGGAAAAATCAGCTATTTTGCTTATCTCCGGCATAGTCATTTTGCTCATAATGTTTGTCCTTAAAAAGAGTGTTGAGGCTAGAAATGAGCAAGACTAAGTTCATATATTGGGCAATGTTGGTTTTAATCATTGCCATAAGCTACGGCACAATTTACTTGCGCGGACAGACCTTGCTTGCGGGAGACAAAGTCTTAGTTCCCTTGGTAAAGGAGAACCCCGTAACTTTGACCGACAAAGGACTCCTTTTGAACTTTAAAAATATAATCCCCGGCAAGCAAAAGCTGAATACATCGGGGACGATAGTCGTATATATCAACAGTTTTGGCGTAGTCTCTTTTGTAAGAACGCTGGAAGGAAAACACGCCGATGATTTGGCTTTTGGCGAGCATTTGCTGGATTATTCGGCATATCGCCCTGCCAGTTTTTACGCTACAAAGAAGCCCAAAGTCTTTTTTGGCGCAAGATATCTTCCGTTTTCTTCACCGGCACTTAAGAGCGCCGCGGTCGACGCTAACATCAACTTTGATGCTTACAAACGCGCTCGCTACCTTGTGCTAAAAGTATCTCCAAGCGGTCGCGCCGTCCCTATAGGATTGGTCGACAGGAACTATGCTGAAATAAAGCCAAAATCAAAAATTGGGTTTTAAGCAATATTAAGTCCCAAGGATTTCCCTTCGCCAAGGTTTATAAAGGTACTCGCCCTTTTTGCAATCAAGAAAGATTTAGCGTGCCAATTGCCAAAGGCGTCAAACCTTTCTCCTGCAACGATTACGCTTGTTCCAGCTTCTGCCATACCAAAGATAAAGCCGGATATATCTTTTTTAAACAAGTGCACATCGTCCACAAACAAAAAGTCATACGCCCCATAGGCAAACACATCTAAATCATCGGCACTTTCTGCCGCAACCGCAGGGTGACTTTCCCCGTCGTGGCTTTGTATTTGCCCCACCAAACAAGGATTCTCGGTATCAAAAAAGGCGGGAGTTATGACCAAACTTTTCCCACCTGCAACCGCAATCTTTTTAAGCATTAAAGAGGTTTTACCCGAAAACGCTTCTCCGCTTATGAACTCGATATAACCTTTGCTCATTCGCACCTGCCTTTAGCTTTTACCATATATAGCAATCTCCTATACCAAAAAAGCCAATAACTACAATATAAGGTAGTAAAGGTTTATAAAAGGTGAATCAAAAACGAAAAAATGAAGATAAAAAGAAGCGCCGCCCCATAAAACCAGGGACGGCGTCTTACAAATCTTTACACTAAGGAATTAGAAAGTGTATCTAATACCGGCATAGAACTCGTGGTTGGTAAGATCAAACTTAGCATTTCCACTCTTCCATTTACCGATATCAACATAACGGTATCCGGCATCGATGGCGAAGTTCTTAGTGATGTTGTAAGCCAAACCGGCACCAACATTCCAGCCGATGATGTTCTTGCTCTTATCCCAAGCGTTAAAGTCTATAGACTTAACCTGAGCTTTTGAATATCCGATACCAGCTCCGACATAAGGAACAACAGCCCATTTAACGGGAAGATCGTAGTAAGCGTTCAAGAACAAAGATTGTGTCTTTGCTTTAGCCTTAAAATCCTCACCGGTTATGAACTTACCTTCAAATTCTTGACGATAAGTATATTCAACTTCGGTTCTGATTGTACCTGCGGAAAGTTTGAAAGCAAGACCTGCGGCAGCACTGCCGAACATCTTTGTTTCATCAAATTTTTTACCATCATCAAGTTTAAAATCAGCTTTTTGCAAAGCAGCACCAAACTTGGCACCGACATAGGGGCTGATTCCACCAGCACTTGCCGAAAAAGCGAAGCATGTAGCAACACCAGCAAGAAGTAATGTTTTATAGTTCATGTTAATATCTCCTAAAAAGAAAACCAAATCCATCACACGGTCATCACAAGGACAAACCAAGTAACAGTAAAACGGATAATAGTTAATTTTAACTTAAAGTCAAGCTTATTCGTGGGAATTATCCAAAAGCATCTTTTTAACCAGAGCAAAATCCATGAAATTCACCTTGCCGGAGTCTATGTCATACATTGCCGCGGCGATTTTCATTTTCTTGCCGGTAAAGACGCTTTTAAGAACAGGATTAGCCGAATTGGCAAATCTGTAAACCACATTTGCGACATTATACTCTGCGATTTTGTCTGCGTCCGTAATTCCCTTTGGCGCTACAGCTTCCAAGTTAGCGACAGTAGCAGGCATGGCTTCGTTCATTTGCTGAGTTTTTCTTTGGGCGGCGCAAGCGTTCATCGCTCCGCACTTATAGTGCCCGCAAATTACCATCAAAGGCGTATCATGAGAAGCAGGAACGACCATACTTTCCTCGGCTTCTTTAGTAAAGATATTGCCGGCGTTCCTAACCTCAAATATCATATTAAATCCGACATGAGAAAAGATAACTCCCGGAGTTACCCTGGAATCCGAACAAGCAAGAACCGCTTTTGTCGGTGTTTGATGATGCTCAATTTCCGCCAGTTCGGGATTAAGTCCCTTTGAAAATTGGTAAAGTTCTGAAGCTTCTTCCGAAGAAGAATTCTTAACATCGCTGTAGTATTCACCGCGATTTTTAACAAAGAGTTCATTGCCCTTTATCAATTCACCAAAAGCTTTTTTCGCTGGTGCGAACTCATCGACATTCATAACCATTTGAAGGCGATCAAGGCCTTCTTCGCTAACATTCATAGTCATTTTTTATTTGTCTCCTCCATATTTTGGGGGTAGATAATACAATATTTCCCAGAAAGGAGTCAATATGTCGAACCAGAGCGTAATCAATCCAAAAAATATCACCATAGCTGTAACCTTACTTTCCTTAATCGGATTAACTCCGCTTTGCTCGGGCGATACCTACACTCTTTACGGTCTTGATTCTCCGGATATTGACAGCGTCGGACTTTCTTCGGAAGAGCGCTTAAACGCAATGGATACGGTCATTACCGCTTATAAAAAGGAAGTCCCCGGGTATAAACCCGTCGGCTATCCTTATTATACCAAAGGAAAGAAAGAGGGAGAGTTTCTTCTTTTGCTTTACCCTTACGGCATCGGGTGCGGGAACAGTTGCGCAATCGCCATATTGAACAAGGACACAACCGGCGACCTTCACTATATAAAGGATATCGATGGTCTTTACTGCCACCACACGACCAAGGACGGCAAACAAATCCAATCCCGACTCGAGTGCCAAACAACAAGTCTTTTCTAAAAGTTAAAAAGCAAAAGACCTCTGCCCGCCGCCTAATACTCAATCGAGCTGAACTTCATCAATTGCTTTAAATCGTGGTGAGCTTCGATATAACGCACTGTCCTGGTTTTAGAGCGAACTACCAGCGAGTAGGTCTTTGCCAAGCCTCGCTCGTTATATTGAACGCCGCCGAGGAAAAGTCCGCCGGATATACCCGTGGCAGCAAAGTAAGTATCATCGCTCTTCACCAAATCATCGGCAGTCATAATCTCTTTAAGATTAGCGCCGTTATCCAAAAGCCATTGCTTTTCCTTGTCTGATTGCGGATTAAGCCTTGCCAACATTTGTCCGCCGAAACCCTTGACTGCGCAAGCGGCGATAACTCCTTCGGGCGACCCGCCTGTTCCCATCATAATATCCACTTCGGACTCGGGAGAAACGGCCATTAAAGCGCCCATGATATCACCGTGTTCATGAAGCTGAATGCGCGCACCGAGTCGGCGTATTTCATCAATGAAATGCTGATTCCTTGGGCGATTAAGCAAGAATACGACCAAATCTTCAATCTTTTTGCATTGCGCCTTTGCCACTTTCGCCAAAATATCGCTCATGGGAGCATCAAGCTCCAGCCCCACGACTCCCTCGGGGACAACCAGCTTTTGCATATAGTAACTGTGCCCGGGAATATACATGGCCCCGCCGGGAGCAGCGCCCACGACTGCAATGGCGTTGGGCATACCGTTAGCGAGCAGGGTAGTCCCGTCAATGGGATCAACCGCGATGTCGATTTCATCGCCGTAACCCGTGCCGACTTCCTCGCCGATGTAAAGCATGGGAGCCTCGTCCTTCTCACCTTCACCGATGATGATTTTGCCCTTCATAGGGACACTGTTGAAACCTCTGCGCATGGCATTAGTGGCAGCACCGTCTCCGCCGATTTTATCACCTTTGCCGAGCCACCGAGCCGACGCAAGCGCCGCCGCCTCGGTCACTCTGACCAAGTCCATACCAAGATTTTCTTTAGGATCTTCTCTTTGCATTTTCCCCTCCTTAAATCAAATAGTTCGACATGCAATAAGGCTATCTTTTATTCCCACTCAATTGTAGCGGGGGGTTTGCTGGTAATATCGTAGACAATACGGTTTACCGATTTAACTTCATTTACAATACGATTAGACACTCTTGCCAAAATGTCAAATGGAATACGAGAAAAGTCTGCCGTCATAAAGTCGGTAGTTTCCACCGCTCTGAGTCCGATAGTGTAATCATAGGTGCGCCCGTCACCCATAACGCCTACGCTTTTCATATTGGTAAGCACGGCAAAGTATTGATTGATGTCCTTATCCAAACCCGCGGCAGCGATTTCTTCGCGGAAAATAGCGTCAGCATCTTGCAGTATGGCAACTTTCTCGGCAGTAATATCACCGATAATCCGAACGCCGAGCCCCGGACCGGGGAAAGGCTGCCGCCATACCAGTGAAGCGGGAATGCCAAGCTCTAACCCGACTTTACGCACTTCATCTTTGAATAAATCGCGCAAAGGCTCAATAATCTCGGAGAAAGACACATTTTTAGGAAGTCCGCCGACATTGTGATGCGATTTAATCTTTGCGGAATCTCCCAGCCCGCTTTCAATCACATCGGGATATATAGTCCCTTGGACAAGGTATTTAACCTCGCCCAGCTTCTTTGCTTCGTCTTCAAATACGCGGATAAACTCCTCTCCGATAATTTTGCGCTTTTGCTCGGGATCGGTAACACCTGCCAGTTTTGAAAGAAAGCGCTCTTTAGCATCAACCACAATCAGGTTCATATCAAAGGTATTCTTGAATACCTCCTCAACCTGTTGCCGTTCATTTTTACGAAGCAGTCCGTGATCAACAAATATACAGGTGAGTTGCTTGCCGATGGCCTTATGCATCAAAACGGCGGCGACCGAAGAATCTACCCCGCCCGAAAGCGCACACAAAGCCTTATCCGCCCCGACTTTATCTTTTATCTTGGCAATCATGTTCTGAGCAAAGTCCGCCATTTTCCAATCGCCTTTAACCCTTGCCACATTATAAAGGAAATTGCGGATTATCTTTGTGCCTTCGGGAGTGTTTACAACTTCGGGGTGAAATTGCACCGCATAAAGCCCCGCAGTTCCGTTTTCCATAGCGGCGCAAGGGCAAGAGTCGGTAGTTGCCACAACTTTAAATCCCTCCGGTAAATCCTTGATATAGTCCGTATGACTCATCCAACAGGTAGTTTTCTTGGCAACATCGTTAAACAAAAGCGAGTCCTCTAAAGAAAGAGCGGCATTGCCGTATTCCCGCTTTGCCGCTTTTTCCACCTTGCCACCTAAAACATAAGTCATAAGTTGAGCCCCATAACAGATTCCCAACACGGGAATCCCCGCTTCAAACAGGGATTTGTCACACTTAGGTGAGCCTTCTTCATATACGCTGGCAGGTCCGCCGGTTAAAATTATTGCTTTATATTTTTCCGCCGCTAAGGCTTCCTTTGCTTTTGTGAAAGGTTTCACTTCACAGTAAACATTACACTCACGCACCCTGCGCGCGATAAGCTGGTTATACTGTCCGCCGAAGTCCAAAACCAGCACCTTTTCGTTGTCCATAAAAACCCTCCGTAAAACAGGAAAAATCAAAGTGCCGCAAGTTTTGCACAAAGCTCATACGGGCGTCAAGAAAGATAATGATAAAAAAATGAGTAAAAACTATTGACGAAATGAAAAAAATATGCTCTTATATAAGAACCAACATAGAGTTGGTGTGAGATTGATAATAAAGGAGATTAGAAAATGTCAAGTTACGAAACAGATCAAATATCAGGAATTAACACAGCAGATCATAACTCGGGGGTTTACACAGAGATACAAGGGACTGAGTTAGAAAGAGGTTGTGATCGTATGCAAGACGAGGCATCTTCTAAAAACATTTGGGGTGACAAGAAAATAAAAGTTGATGGCTCTAGAACACAAGCCGCGATAGAGGTGTCTAAGAGGAAAAGGACGATGTCTGCAAATGTAATCTATGAGCTCAGTAGGGCTAACGTTAATACTCTTTAACCGTCTTTAACATTAAAACACAAAAATCCTCTCCCCTTCCACCGAAAGGGAGAGGTTTTTCATTACCTGTTTATGCTTAGAACCTTATATTCTTGAAAGCGCGTTTGCCTGCAAAAACGGCAGTTTCACCAAGCTCTTCCTCAATTCTGATAAGCTGATTATACTTCGCAATCCTGTCGGAACGAGAAAGCGAGCCGGTCTTAATCTGTCCGCACCCCGAAGCAACCGCAATGTCCGCAATAGTGGTATCCTCGGTTTCGCCCGAACGATGAGAGATTATCGCGGTATATCCTGCCCTATGCGCCATATCAATAGCATTTAAAGTCTCGGATAAGGTGCCTATCTGATTGACTTTAATCAAAATAGAATTGGCCACGCCTTTCTTAATACCTTCGGCAAGCCGCTTTGTATTGGTAACAAACAAGTCATCGCCGACCAGCTGGATTTTATCTCCCAGCTTTTTGGTGATAAGCTTCCAACCTTCCCAATCGTCCTCGGCAAGCCCGTCCTCAATTGACACGATAGGGAACTTTTCACAAAGCTCCGCATAGTAATCGACAATGCCCGCGGCGGTAAAGGACTTGCCTTCGCCTACCATTTCATACTTGCCGTTTTCATAAAATTCGCTGGAAGCCGCATCAAGCGCAATGCCTACCTCTTTGCCGGGCTTATATCCCGCTGCTTCAATGGCTTTTACGATAAAGCCGATAGCTTCTTCGGCGCTTTTGATGTTAGGGGCAAAGCCGCCTTCATCGCCGACATTAGTATTAAGTCCGGCCTCTTTCAAAAGTTTCTTAAGAGCGTGGAAAATCTCTGAGCCTGCGCGAATAGCTTCGGCAACGGTTTTCATGCCATAGGGCACAATCATAAACTCTTGAATATCAATAGGATTATCCGCATGCTTGCCACCGTTTAAGATGTTCATCATAGGAACGGGCAAAATATGGGCCATCACTCCGCCGATATAGCGGTAAAGAGGCACAGCCTCATCATCCGCGGCTGCCTTGGCAACTGCCAAAGACACACCGAGTATGGCATTTGCTCCGAGTTTGCCCTTGTTCGCCGTCCCATCCAGCTTAATCATGGCAGAGTCAATCTCAACCTGCTCCTCGGCATCAAGCCCGCAAATCTCGTCGTAAATCGTAGTGTTGACATTATCAACAGCCTTTAAAACTCCCTTGCCTTCATAGCGTTTTTTATTGCCGTCACGAAGTTCTACCGCCTCGTGCACACCGGTTGAAGCACCGGACGGAATAGCCGCTCTGCCCATAGCTCCGGATTCCAAAACTACCTCAACCTCAACTGTCGGGAATCCTCTGGAATCAAGGATTTCTCTGGCATGAATATCAATTATTTCCGTCATTTTCGTCCTCCAAATTATTAAATCTTAGACTTTACTAAAGTATCAATTTCCATAAGAGTTTTAAGTAGCTCCTCTAAGTCATCAAGCGCAACCATGTTGGGGCCGTCGCTGGGACTCATATCGGGATTTTCGTGTGTTTCCAGAAAAATACCAGCTATACCAACGGCTACGGCCGCCCTTGCGAGCAAAGGCACAAACTCGCGCTGCCCGCCGCTTGAAGATCCCTGCCCGCCGGGAAGTTGCGCCGAGTGCGTAGCATCAAACACAACAGGTGTCCCGTTCTTGCCCATAATCGCCAGAGAACGCATATCCGACACAAGGTTGTTGTAGCCGAAAGTCACTCCTCTTTCGGTTACGATTACATTTTTATTCCCGGTGCTTGCTGCTTTTTCTACAACATTCGCCATATCCCAAGGCGCAAGGAATTGCCCCTTTTTGATGTTTACGGGAAGCCCCGTTCCCGCGGCGGCAACGACCAAATCCGTTTGCCTGCATAAAAAGGCGGGGACTTGCAAAATGTCTACGGCCTTTGCGGCTTTTTCACAATGCCAAGCCTCATGCACATCGGTAATGACGGGAATGTCAAAGGTCTTGCGGACTTCGTCCAATATCGCCAACCCTTTTTCCAAACCGACTCCGCGCTTGCCGGTTACCGAGGTGCGATTAGCTTTGTCATAGGAAGCCTTGAAAATAAACCCGATACCGAGCCGCTCGGTGATAACTTTAAGCTTCTCGGCCAGACCCAAGGTATGCTCGCGCGACTCAATCTGACAAGGACCGCAAATAAGCGCTAACGGCAACTTATTTCCAAAGGTGACATTTTTAACTTTTACTTCCATTTCATTTTTCTCCTATTTTTTAATAGCGGATTTTATGAGCGAAACCAATAACGGATGAGGCTCAAACACCCGAGATTTAAACTCGGGCTGATAGAGCACTCCGACAAAGAACGGGTGCTTTTCCTTCGGCAGCTCAATCGCCTCTAAAATCTCACCATCCTCGGAATAAGCGGAAAAGACAATTCCCGCCTCAATAAATTTTGATTTATACGCAGGATTAAAGCTGTATCTGTGCCTGTGGCGTTCGGATATGGTATCCTTACCGTAAGCAGAGTAGAGTATTGAATCTTTTTCAATTCCGATATCCCGCGCGCCAAGGCGAATTTTATCATCTTTGAGCTCGCAAAAGATAATTTCCTTTTTAACTAAGTCTTTCAAAAGCGATACAATGGGGTTAGGTGTAACCGAATTAACTTCGGTCGAGTCCGCATCGGCAATGCCAAGAACATTCCTTGCTATATCCACCAAAGCCATTTGCATACCAAGCCCTATGGCGAGCACGGGAAGCTTATGCTCGCGGGCATAAGTAATTGCCTCGCGCTTACCCTCGGTCCCGCGCTTACCGAAGCCGCTGGGGACAATAACCGCATCAACATCGCCAAGGTATTTCTCCGCGCCTTCTTTGCTGATTTTTTCGGAATCTACCCACTTGATATGAACCTTTGCCTCATTGGCAAGAGCGGCGTGCATGATGGCTTCCGAAAGCGATTTATAGGTTTCCAGCATAGATACATACTTGCCGACCACCGCTAAATTAATCTCATGCTTGGGATTATAGAACCGCTCGGATGCCCGCTCCCACTTGGAAAGATCGGGATTTTCTTTATATTTAAGCCCGAAGAACTTCAAGACTTGGATATCAAGTCCCGCCTTATGCAATTGCAAAGGAAGCTCATATATAAAAGAGGTATCAAGGTTTTGAATAACATTTTCCTCTTTTACATTGCAAAAGAGGGCGATTTTCTTCTTTTCATCTTCGGATATGACCTTTTCCGAACGGCAAAGCAAAATATCCGCTTGAATCCCCATGGAAAGCAAATCCCTGACCGAGTGCTGAGTGGGCTTGGTTTTAAGCTCGCTTGCCGAAGCTATAAAAGGAATCAATGTAAGATGAATGAACATCGGCTTAATTTCAAGCTCGTTCTCAAGCTGACGCGCCGCTTCAATGAAAGACTGACTTTCAATATCGCCGACCGTTCCGCCTATTTCACAAATGACAAAGTCCTCATCCGTGATATTGGAAGTCATGAATTCCTTTGTGGCATCGGTGATGTTGGGAATAATCTGAATAGTGCCGCCCTTGTAAAAGCCTCTTTTTTCTTTTGCAATGACATCGGCATATATTTTGCCCGAAGTAGTGGTATCGGTTTTTTGTAAAGAAACACCTGTAAAACGCTCGTAATGTCCCAGATCCAAATCAGTCTCCGCCCCATCATCGGTAACATAGACTTCACCATGTTGATAGGGGCTGATAATTCCCGGATCAACATTAAGGTAAGGATCGAGCTTACGATTCCTTACCTTATATCCTTGTGCTTGCAACAGTGCTCCAAGGCACGAAGCTGCCATTCCTTTACCAAGCGAAGATGCAACACCACCCGTAACAAATATAAACCTTGCCATTGCGCTACTCCTTTAGCTACTCGGCGGAAATAGGCGCAGATGTCGGTTGCGGCACAAGAGGTGCGGGAATAGCTTCCGTCCCCAAAGGTTGCGATGCGGGTAACTGCCCGATAGCTCCGTCCTCAAGTATAACCGTCTTTGTGTCGGTATTCGGCTTGCTCATAATTGCAAGAGCGACAGAGCAAATCATAAACAAGGTCGCCACAACGGCAGTAGCTTTGGTTAAAAAGTTTCCTCTGGCTCTGGTGCTCATCATCGAAGACGCTCCGCCACCAATGCTGCCAAGAGCCCCGTCCGAACGCTGCACCAGCACCAAACACACTAACACTATCGCTAAAATCACATCAATTACTAAAACTATTGTTCCCATCTTTTAATCCTTAAATTACTGTCCTTTTTATTTACTAAACTATAAATACGCTTGGGCAATGCCCCAAAAATCATCTAATTTCAAGCTTGCTCCGCCGACCAAAGCCCCGTCCACATTAGGAATGTGCAGAAGCTCCTTTGCATTGGAAGGCTTGACCGAACCGCCGTAAAGTATCCGCAAACCGCCGGCTTCGTCAAGCCCCATCATCTCTGCCAATTGCTTGCGGATAAAGGCGTGCACCTCTTCAACCTCGGCACCGGTAGGGGTGCGCCCCGTTCCGATTGCCCACACCGGCTCATAAGCAATCACAACATCGTCGGCTTTTGTATCGGAAGGAAGCGATTCACTTACCTGCTTGCTCACCACTTTCAAAGTTTCTTCGGCATCTTTTTGAGCTTCGGTTTCCCCTACGCAGATGATAACCTTTAAACCGTCCTTTAAGGCTTGTTCCGCCTTTGCTTTGATAAGCGCGTTAGTTTCGCCATGGTCGGCTCTACGCTCGGAATGCCCGAGGATAACATACTTTGCCCGCGCTTCTTTCAGCATAAGCGCGCTAATATCGCCCGTGTGCGCTCCGTTTGAAAGAGCCGAACAATTCTGTCCGCCAATCACAATACCTGTATTCTTGGCAAATTCACTCGCCAGCCCGATAAGGGTAAAAGGAGGGCAAATTAGCATCTCAAAAGGCTTCTCGGGCAGAGCGTCATACTTCTGCGCCAATCCCAAAATCATGTCTTTCACAAGCATGGGAGTGCCGTTCATTTTCCAATTACCCGCAATCAAAGGTGTTCTGGTCATCTTCTTCTCCCCACAAATAAACAGACAAGCTTTTTTAGCACATCAAAACCCTTTTGCCAAAGACAAAATAAAGCCCTTGCTCAAAAAGGCTTTTCTCTATATTATCCCCGAAAATATGATTTTATAACTGGGGAAGAATAAATGCTTACAACGATTCACAGACTAAGTGAGACTTGGTTTTTTAAAGGTGTGATGATAATTACGGCCCTGAGCTTTGTGTCGTTTTTCGGCGTTGGCGGGCTTGACGAGATAAGAAAACGCCACGATGCGGTCATATCGGTTGGCGATATTAAAATCTCCGCCGGAGATTTTGCCGTTTCCTTCTCGCGCGAGGTTGAAAGATTGAAAAAGGTCTTCGGCGTAGGCTTTACGGAAAAGGAAGCCGTAAAAATCGGACTTGTGCCCACCTTGATTAAAACCAAAGTCGCCGAGGCCACGGTGGCTCAAGTCGCGCAAGATTTGAACCTTTCTATCCCCAACGACTTGGCAAAGATAAAAGTGCTCAATATGCCCGAGTTTCAAAATGTTGACGGTAGCTTTAATCGTAGGGCTTTTGAGTATTTCCTTTCTATGAATCGCATTAGCGAAAACGATTTCTTACAATCGCTTAAAGCTGAAATGATAGAAAATCAGCTGTTTTCTCCGACTTATGCTTTAGCATATGTCCCCAAGGTTATGGCAGAAGCCGCTTACAAGAAGCAATTTGAAAAGCGCGATCTGCAAGTCGCCGTCATTCCCTTTGCGAAAGTTGACATTACCGCGAAGCCGACAAAAGACGAACTTCAAGCTTACTATGACAGCGAAAAGGACACATCTTTTATGAACCCCGAATACCGCTCGCTGAGCGTCATGGTTTTGCCTTTTAGCAAGATATTTGACGCCATAGATGTTTCGGACGAAGAAATCCTTGCTCGCTATAACGAAAACCAAAGCCGGTATGTAAAACCCGAAGTCCGCGATGTTGATCAAATGAATTTTGCGGACGAAGCCACCGCGGACAAAGCCATTAAAGAATTAAACGCCGGTAAGCCTTTCCGCTCTGTAGCCAAGGATATTGCGGGACAAACTGCCGAGGATACACATCTTGGCGAAGTTGAAAAGTCCGGCGTTCTTGCCGAAGTAGCCGACGATCTTTTCGCCGCCAAAAAAGGCGCTGTTGTAGGGCCTATTCAATCGGAAATGGGTTGGCATATTTTTAAAGTCTTAACCATCACTCCCGAAGTCCGCACTCCCCTTAAAAAGGTAAAAGGCGAGATTAAGACCGCTTTGCAAAGGGAAAAGGGCGCCGATCTGGTTTACGAAGAGTCCTATAAGATAGACGACTTCCTTGGTTCGGGCAAAACTCTGGAAGAGGCGGCAGATAAGTTCGGCTTAAAAATACAGACCGTTCCAGCCGTAGATATTACCGGCAAGGACCGTAAAGGTAAGCCCGTTTCCGATTTGCTCTCATCTCCTGATTTTATCTCTGTAGCTTTTGGACTTTCCAAAGGGCTTGAAAGTCCTGTTACCGAGCTCGACTCGGGCTTCTTCGTGGTAAGAGTTGATGATATCACTCCGCCCGAGTCCAAGCCGTTTAACGAGGTAAAAGATAAAGTTGTTGAACTCTGGCTCGCTGACAAAAAGTCCGCAAAAGCCAATGATATCGCCGACAGCATAGTCGCAGGTAAAGCTGTATCCGGCTTTCCGTTGAAGTCATTTAAAGCCCAAGGAAGGGACAGCAAAAACCTTTCCATTGAAGTGCTGTCGGAGGCTTTTTCCTTAGGCGTTGGCGAAAAGACAAAAGTGTCATCTCCCGAAGGCCTTGCCGTTGTGAAAGTTACGAAAATCATTCCCGCGGATGCATCAAAGAATCCCTCAGGGCTTGCTACCGTAAAGGCAAGCGAGCAAACCGAATTGGCTACTCGTATGGCGAACGCCTTGCTTAACGACTTCACCTCTCGCTATGAGGTAGAGGTTGATAATAAAAGCATAGACAGCATGTTCTCTTCTCAAGCAGACGGGGAATAAAAGCAACGGTTTTTTGCCCTTATTTCGGCTTTTTTGGCCCTTTGCGAAAAAATTATAACTCACAGCGCTTTAACTATTGACTATACAAACTAGACAATGGTAGAAGTTGAATCACTTAAAGACAAACACATTTAGGGGGAGTGTAAATGTCTACTGCTATCAGTGATGAAAATGCCGCTCGCAGAGAGCGCGTTCTGGCTTCGATAGAGCTGGAAAAGTCCGTTATCAAACATCTTTCATTGGAACTCATATCAAAGCGTAGTCGTGGATGTAATACCCACAACGAAGACCTATGGCGCAAGCGAATGGATCGCAACGAAAGCGTGTGGCGCGAGCGGATAAGCGAGTTAATATACGATATGATGCACAACTCAATTTATCTCCATCAACAGGAACACCCCGAAGAGCCCCCTATAGATTACGAAAATAAAGCCTTCCCTTTCGCTCAAGAACAATCCCAAATATACAACACATTGCTAACCTCTTTGATAGACCATAAGGTCTGTTCCGACGGCGTTATAACGCCGTCAATTTTAAGGGTTATTGATGATAAATTAATGGTAGTGTCGTTTGTGATTGATAGGCATGCCGCCACTTTAGTCGCGGAATCTGTAGCAAATACAACCGCCGCACACAAAAAAGTCTCCAAAGAATTAAATCCCTGTGCGGCTTCTTCCTTTGCCGTTCCGTCTGCTAATGAGCTTGTTTATATAAAAATGCACGATAAAGGCCGCGTGTAGTTCTGCCCATCGGCAATCTTGAATCAAAGCATTAACTCCGGCGAATATCCGATTCCGGCACAATTTCTAATTGCTAATTTTTATAAAAGGCTATATAAAGGCGCTTGATTGAAAAACATCAGCTTTTATTAATAAATACAACAAATATCAAAGAGGAAAAAATGTCTATTGAAAGAACACTTTCTATTTTAAAACCCGATGCAACCAGAAGAAACATCACCGGCAAAATCATATCAAAGTTTGAAGAAAACGGTCTTCGCATTGTTGCTTCCAAGCGCATTCGCATGACAAAGGCGCAAGCCGAGGCTTTTTACGCCGTTCACAAAGAACGTCCGTTTTATGCCAGCTTAGTAGAATCCATGACTTCGGGGCCCGTTGTTGTTCAAGTATTGGAAGGCCAGGATGCCGTTGCCTTAAATCGCAGAATTATGGGCGCAACAAACCCTGCAGCTGCTGATGCCGGCACTATCAGAGCCGAGTTCGCCGAAAGCATAGAAGCAAATTCCGTCCACGGTTCAGACTCGCTTGAAAATGCTGCGGTTGAGATTGCCTTTTTCTTCAGCCAAACCGAAATCGTCGGGTAACTATAAGCAATTATAAAAGGTGAAATTATGTCCCTTCCCCGCCTTTTGTTAAAGATATCCCTGGCTATGATGGCTTTTATAGCCTTTCCGCTCGGACATTCTTTAGCCCTTGAGGCGGGATCGGACGAACCCCTTTATACCGTATCCGGTATCAAGGTGGATAAAACGGCTTCTTCGGCAGCAGTTGCCAGAGAGCGCGCCATGCTGGATGCCCAGCAAAAAGCTTACGGCATTGTTCTTAACCGCATAAGCTTGCCCTCCGACTCCGAAGGCTTAAACGCTCCGACGATTGACGAGCTTGCCAATATGGTGGACGGCATTAGTATAAGCGGAGAAAAAACTTCGTCTGTTCGTTATATCGGCACATTGACCGTCAGCTTCAAGCCAAAAGCGGTAAAGCGCTTTTTAGAAGCAGACGGCGTTCCTTATATCAATGCAATTTCTACTCCGGTTCTTATAATTCCAACCATAAACAATAATTCCATAAGCTCCTTTGATTCTGACCATGCCTCTTTTGTCATGTGGCGCAGTCACAAAGATGATTCCTTGATTGTCCCCATAGTCCTGCCCGAAAGCGAAGGAGATTTAAAGGACTTGGTTACGAGCTTTCTTAAAGGACAAGCAACATTGTCCGCTCTTAAAGATGCCTACGGTGTGGAAAAAGTTTATATCGCAGGTGTTAGCGAAAACGCTTCTGCCGGCAATATGACTTTTTATTTGAGTGAGGAGGGCGACGAAGTCGTTCAACCCTTCAAGTTTACTGTTTCCACTGATGCCGGTAAGGCAAAGGCATATAAGGCCGCGGTTGATACCATTATCTTAAAACTTGAAAAGGATTTTAAGCAAGGTAATGTGGTCGAGTTTTCTTCGGCATCGTCTCTCACGGCCGTTGTTCCGATTGACAGCATTGCCGACTGGCTAAAGGTGCAAAAGAAGCTTTCCGGCATTGCCATTATTGATCGCTATGAACTGCAAGCCATGCGTAGCGATAAAGTGCAAATTATCATTTACTTCGGTCGCGGCATAAATCGCCTTATATCAGAAATGGCGGCGGCAAAATTGATACTGGAAGAAGGGGCCGACGGCATTTGGGTTCTTTACGAAAAGGGTAATAAAAAAATACTTTCGGACGCCTCGGACAAACCTACACCGGAAGTTTCCGTTTACAATCTTGACAACATCTAGCAATCTGCTTTTAAAGCAAAGGAGAATGAAGATGATAAAATCAATAAGCACCAAGAAAAAGGTCTTGTTTTGGCTTATCTCAATCGGCGTTGTCCTAAGTTTGTTTGTGCTTTTAAGCGGTATTCTTCTTCCTTTTGTGGCAGGGTTAGTCCTAGCTTACTTTTTTGATCCCGTTGTGGAGAAATTGGAGGCCAAAGGTCTTTCCCGCACTATCGCCACGCTTTTACTGCTCACAGGATTTTTAGTGGTAGCAATTATAGGTCTGGCCGTCCTTACCCCTATAATCCAACATCAAATTGTCGTTTTTGCCGAAAAGCTTCCCATCTACACCGCTAACCTTTTGGCATGGGCAGAGCCTCACTTTAACAAACTGAATGCGATGATATCGCCGGAGCAGGTTACTAGCATCAAATCATCTGTTCTTTCTTACATAGGTGATGCTGCCGGCCTTATTATCACCGTATTCAAAACGATTTTAAGCGGCGGAGTGGTTTTCTTTAACATTGTGGCACTTGTCGTTATTACTCCCGTCGTTAGCTTCTACATTTTAAGGGATTGGAAGGGAATAAAAGCCTTTTTTGAAAGCATAGTTCCCGCTTACTTCAAGAAAAGCGTTGATGAGCAAGTAGGCGAGATAAATACGATTCTTTCCGGTTTTATCCGCGGGCAAGCGACGGTTTGCCTCTGCCTTGCCATATTTTACAGCATAGGGCTTACACTGGCGGGTTTGGATACCGGTGTAGTCATAGGTATAATTACCGGCACCTTATCATTCATTCCTTATGTTGGAGTGTGGTCAGGGTTCATCGTCAGTATTTTGCTGGGAGCAGCGCAATTTTCCGATCCTACTCACCTGTTGTGGATTGTAGCGGTTTTTGCCATAGGTCAAGTTGTAGAAGGCTATATTCTGACTCCTAATCTCGTGGGGAATAAAACGCGTCTTCACCCCGTTTGGATAATTTTTGCCTTGCTTGCAGGTGGATATCTTTTCGGCTTCCTCGGAGTATTGGTGGCCGTGCCGGTCGCTGCCGTTATCGGCGTTTTGGTGCGCTTTTCCTTGCGGCAGTATCACCAAAGCGCTTTTTACATCGGTTTTTCGGCCAAGCCGACTCCGGCAAAGATGAAAGTAAAGGCGAAGAAGTAAACAATGGAACAACTGCCTCTTAACTTCAATCACCGCCCGGCATTAGACAGAGAAGATTTTCTTGTCACTTCCGGTAATGTTGAAGCGGTAAAAATGCTGGACAGTTACCCTCTATGGTCTTCCCACGCTATAATAATTTACGGCGCCAACGGCTGCGGCAAGACCCACCTGGCTCATGTTTTTGTAAAGAAAACCGGAGGCAAGACTCCGCTCATATCTGCCACCTCTCTTACAGCCGAACAAGTTCCCGATCTTTTGGCAAAGTCAGGAAGTTTGGTCGTTGAGGATATAGAAACCTTAAAAGACGAAGAAGCTCTCCTACACCTTTATAATTACGCAAAGGAAATCGGAGCACATTTGCTTATGACCAGTGCAGTAGCCCCGTCTGATTTAGCCATAACATTGCCGGATTTAAGCTCGCGACTCTTGGCGATTCCTGCGATAAAGATAGGCAATCCCGACGATGCATTTATAAAAGCGCTGCTGGTAAAACTTTTCACCGACCGCCAATTGTCAATCGGCGAGGAAGCTATCGACTACGCCATAAAAAATATGGAAAGATCATTTAAGGGTGCGGGCGACTTGGTTGCCGCGGCAGACAAGCTTTCCCTTGCCAAGCACAAGGCCATCACTATTCCGCTTTTGCGCGAAATCCTAAAGACCGTTTCCTAGCTTAACAGGCTGTTCTAGGCTTGCTCTTGACTTTTAGCTTTTGCTTCCTCTTCCTGCTTTTTCTTTAAATCAGGGGGAAGTTTCACCTCAATATGAAGCTCGCGAAGTTGCTTGAGCGTGACCGGTGCGGGGGCTTGCATAAGCAAATCCTGCGCCTGCTGATTGAGCGGGAACAATATGACTTCACGAATATTCGGCTCATCACAAAGGAGCATAACCATACGGTCAACACCGGGCGCTGCTCCGCCATGAGGAGGAGCACCGAACTTAAACGCCGTAAGCATACCGCCGAACTTCGACTCGACGAATTCCTTATCATATCCGGCAATTGCAAAGGCCTTATACATAATCTCGGGATCGTGGTTACGAATTGCTCCCGAAGACAGCTCAATTCCGTTACACACCACATCATATTGATAGGCGATAATGTCTAAAGGATTTTGCTCTTCTAAAGCTTTAAGCCCGCCTTGCGGCATAGAGAACGGATTATGAGAGAACTCTATAAGTCCGGTCTCTTCATTCCTTTCATACATGGGGAAATCCACAATGAAGCAGAACTTAAACGCATTCTCATCAATCAAGCCAAGCTGCTCACCGAGATTTGTTCTAACCAAGCCCGCGAACTTTGCCGCAGTATTTTCCTGCCCGCACACAAAGAACACCGCATCGCCGTTTTCAAGCTCGCAAGTCTTTTTGATAGCGGCAATTCGCTCTGCATCAAGATTCTTGGCAATAGGACCCTTTGTCTCACCGTCTGCACCAAAGACGATGTAGCCAAGCCCGCCTTGCCCGTTTGCCCTCGCCCAGTCGTTAAGCTTGTCGAACCAAGACCTGGGCTTATCCGCGGCTTTTGGCGCAGGGACGGCGCGCACAACGGCACCTTTTTCAATAGCATTTGCAAAAACTCCGAACGATGAGCCTTTAAATGCTTCTGTGACATCGGATATAAGCAACGGATTACGCAAATCCGGCTTATCCGTGCCGTATTTTAACATGGAATCCTTGAAAGTTATGCGCTTAAACGGCTTGCCGTCTACCTTCTTCCCTACGGCAAACTTGTCAAAAGCCCCGAACAGCACCTCCTCCAGCACTTTAAAAATTTCGTCTTGCGTGGCAAAGCTCATCTCAAAGTCCATTTGGTAGAACTCACCGGGGGAACGGTCGGCACGGCTATCTTCATCTCTGAAGCAAGGAGCAATTTGGAAATACCTGTCGAACCCCGCCACCATTAACAACTGTTTGAATTGTTGCGGTGCTTGGGGCAGGGCGTAGAACTCGCCCGGATGCAAGCGCGAAGGCACCAAAAAGTCGCGAGCGCCCTCGGGGCTGGGAGCAGTAAGTATCGGCGTCTGATATTCCAAAAAGCCGAGCTCGCTCATTTTCTGCCGTAAATAGCTAATCAGCTTGGAGCGCAAGACTATGTTGCTGTGAAGCTTTTCCCGCCTTAAATCAATATAGCGGTATTTAAGGCGCATTTCCTCAGGGTTATCATATTCCTCACCGACCTGAATCGGCAACACATCGGCGCTTGAAAGCACTTCAACTGCGCTGGCGTCGACTTCAATCTCACCGGTTGCAAGCTTGGGGTTAATGGTATCGGCATCGCGCTTTACGACCTTGCCGTCCACCTTTATGACGCTTTCAAGGCGCACCTTCTCAAGCATGGGAAACACGGGGCTGGAAGTATCGACAACCACTTGCGTAATTCCGTAATGATCGCGTAAATCAACAAAGAGCAAGTTCCCGTGGTCGCGTTTTCTGTGGACCCACCCCGAAAGCCGGACAACCTCTCCGACCTGTTTGCTTGTAAGCTCTCCGCAAGTATGAGTGCGATATTCATGCATGATAAATCTTCTTTCGTGTTAGTTTATGTTAGTTCTTTTCATTCGTAACGGGAGAATATAGTTTTATTCTTGCCAGAGTGCAAGACAAAGTGTATTAAAGCCCCTATGATTTTTATAGATAATACTAAAGAGCTGACCGCCTTTTGCCAAAAACTGGCAAAAAAGCCTTTCATTGCCGTGGATACAGAGTTCATCCGCGAGCGCTCTTTTTTCCCGAAGCTCTGCCTTATTCAAGTTGCTGCCGAGGGTATAGAGGGCGTCATTGATCCCAAGGCAAAGGGCATCAACCTTGAGCCTTTTTTTGACCTTTTGCAAAACGAAAGCGTAATGAAGGTTTTTCACGCTTGCGGTCAAGATGTTGAGATTTTCTTTCTTTTAACGGGCAGTATTCCGAAGCCTTTATTTGATACGCAAATAGCGGCGATGGTTTGCTCTATGGGCGAGAGCGTAAGTTACCTTACTCTTTGCGAAAGGGTGCTTGGTGTAACGGTAGACAAGGAACAACGCTTTACCGACTGGTCCGCCCGCCCGCTTTCCGAAAAGCAACTTGGCTACGCACTAAACGATGTGACTTATCTAAGGGATGCATACCCAAAAATCGTTGCAATGCTTGAGGAACAAGGGCGCACCTCGTGGGTGAGCGAGGAAATGGCGGCTCTCTCGGACCCTGCCGCCTACGAAAGCGATCCGGAATCCGCTTGGAAAAGGATAAAGTTTCACTCATCTAACGGCAAAAGCCTTTCGGTTTTGAAGGAAATTGCTGCTTGGCGCGAAAGGGAAGCCATTTACTCGGACAAGCCTCGCCAGTGGATTTTGAAAGATGACCATTTGGTCGAGATTGCCCACCTTCAACCCCAAACCGTGTCCGAGCTTTCTCACATGCGGCTTTTGCCTCCCGGTTTTGCCAAGTCGCGCCTTGCGGCTTCTTTGCTGGATGCGGTGCAAAAAGGGCAGCAAATCTCGACTCGCGAGCACCCGGAAAAGCCAAAGAACAAAGGCGTTTCCAAATCCAAAAAATCGCTGGTAAGCATACTTTCCCTTTTGCTTAACATAAAGTCGCATGAGTTTGGCGTCGCCGCGCACCTTATCGCCTCGGCGGAAGACCTTATCGCCATTGCCGAGGAGCAAAATCCGAATGTCCGCGCGATGGAGGGCTGGCGCTATGACATTTTCGGTGCTGACGCGCTTCTTTTAAAGCAGGGCAAACTAAAGATATACTACAACGCAAGTCTTAGCGAGATAGGCTTTGACCGCCTTTCCTAGCGACAATTTAGCTTGTGACCCCCACCCGAATCTGCTAACCTTTTTTCAGGTATAAGCATTTGTTTATACTCAGGGCTTACAAAACCCTAAGAGTTTTGTCGTGTATGCGACAGATGTTTGCTGAGTTCGCTCCTAATTTTTGGGAGTGGATGTCAGCGAATAAAGTCTAGTGGCTCGAATAAGCTGAGCCGATTTTTAACTCTTTCGGTTTTGTAACGTCCGCTCGTGAGAGCGGGTGGCGAATTCTGTCCGCTTTTACGGGAACCTTCTAGGAAAACTTGTGAAAAGGAGTGTTTGCGATGAAAGGCGGTTTAGAAATGAAAGTTCAAGGTTTAAAGACAAGTAAAGCGGCTCCTGCCGCAGAGTGTAAAGAAGTCGGCAATCAGAAAGGCTCACT